>Ga0302324_100026362_pt1 | contig 11111 bp, 8 predicted proteins | sample Palsa_T0_1_FD_201949 | JGI IMG/M metagenome (GOLD analysis project Ga0302324, IMG submission 201949) | Peat permafrost microbial communities from Stordalen Mire near Abisko, Sweden - Palsa_T0_1 | ecosystem: Environmental > Terrestrial > Soil > Palsa > Peat permafrost | place: Sweden: Abisko... | reverse complement strand
GAGGCGCGAGTTGAAGGTGGCGCCACCCTCGGCGCGAACGAAGGTCGTGGGAGCCGCGCCGTCGATGGCATACGGCGCGGTCAGCTGCCCGGCTTCGACCGTCGCGTCGTAGACGCCGATGTGGCCGATGGCGTCCGAGCGGCGGATGGCCAGCACGGGACCGGCGGCGGCGTCATTGAGGGCGTCCGCGCCGCGGAGTGCGACCCAGCGCACACCGGACGCGAAGGTCCATCCGTCCACGCGCCACGCGGCCTCGGCTTCGGCTCGGTCGAACGGACGCGCCGCCGCATCGAGGTCGGTCGTTGCCTTCACGGCGCGCTGGCCGCGCAGGGCGTCCACCGCCCAGGAGACCGAGTCGTCCTGCTCCCGGTGGACGATCGCCGTCGCGCCGGTAGCCTCCACGCCGATGCCGTCCTGATCGTGCAGTCGATCCCACGTCACGCGCGTGGCGGTCATCATCGTTGTCGCCGCCGCGTCGACGGCGACGCCGCCGTTCGCGTATCCGCCCGCGCGTAGGTCGAGGCCGCGCGTCGTGTCGCCCGGCTGCCAGGGCAGGTGCGCGCCGCCCCCCGCGAAGAGACCGTCCGCCCCGCGCCACTCGATGTCGGGCGGCAGCAAGCCAGGCCGACCGGGCGAGCGCAACCAGAACGCGGGAGCCCACGCCAAAGGCACTCCAAACACCTCGAGCACCGGGTTGCGCAGGATCACGTCGTGCGGGGGCGCGACCGTGGCCGCGGAGAACCGGATGGCGAGGGGCGTGCCCAAGCAGGGGCAGAACGCGAGCTTGCCGTCCCCCTCGACGTAGGCACCGATGGGGACTCGCCGCAGGCGCAAGGCGTCGCTCGTCAGGTGAAAGGGCGGCTCGTCGACGCGAACGTGGCCCGCCACGTCGAACTCCTGCGACCGCGTATCGAAGCTCAGCTGGTCTGCGCTGAACGCGACCGGAACGCCCGGCGCCGCCGGCGACTCGGGCGTGCCCTGCGCCAAAGCGCCCCGCGGCACGCAGCAGAGCGTGACCACCGACGTCCCGATCGCGAAGCGAAGCATTGGCGTCACCGCCGCCGTGGGAAGGGCGCGAGCGACGTCGCGTCAGGGCTTGGACGGCGCGTCGGACTCGCCCGCGGCGGGCCCCGCGGTGTTCGCACCGGCGGCGACGGCGGGCAGGTAGTCGCCCTTCGGCAGGTCGATGCGCATGACGGCGCTGCCGTCCTTGGCCGCGTCCATCGTGACGGTGGGCTGCACCTTGGCGCGCAGCTCGACGACGAACCATAGGTCGCGGCCGTGCGGGACGAGGCGCGCGCTCGTCACCGGCGTGTTGAAGTGCACCGTGACGAGCGGGTTGTAGTTGTTGCGGCGGCCGACGCGCGCACCCTTGAGCACGTAGGTGACCGTCGATCGCGAGACCTTGGTGTCGTAGGTGACCGGCTTCGAGAGCGCGACGAACAGCCGCGTCGATCCATCCCCCATCGTCTCGAAGCCCGGAAGCGCCAGGCTGGCGGCGCTCCCGGCTCCTCGGTGGGCCGCTGCGGGAACACCCGTGCTCGCCGTCGGGGGGCTGGCGGTGGGCGCCGCGGCGGTCGCCGAGCTTGCCGGCTCGCTCGCCGCCGGAGCGTCGTCAGGGGCCGCGTCCGCCGCCTGCGCGAAGGCACCGCCGGGCGCGAAGGCGATGGCCGCCCCGGCAAGTGCGACCGCGACGCGCTTGAACGGCATGCTCGAAAGTAGAGCACGGCGCCTTCCGGGGCTCCAATTCCTGGGCGAATCGTCGCCGCCCACTCTCTTGCAAAGGAGTAGAACGCGTCCCAGAACCGCGTGAGACCGAAGGTGTCGCGCGGTTATGGGATGCGCTCTAGCCGAGCTTGTGGAGCTCGGCGAGGATGGCCTTGTTGTCGCGCGCCTCGGGGATCTCCTGCTGCTTCACCCAGGCGACTTTGCCGCTCTTGTCGATGATGACCGTCGCCCGAGCGGTAATCCCCTTCTCGGCGAGAAACAGCCCGAACTTCTCGGCGACCGCGCCGCGGGGCTGGAAGTCCGCGAGGAGCGGGTACTTCAGCCCAAGCTGCTTGGCGAACGCCATGTGGGCCCACGCGCTGTCGACGCTGATGCCGAGGACCTGCGTGCCGGCTTTCTCGAGCTCGGAGAAATCTTCGACGAAGCACGCGTGCTCGCCCGAACAAACCGGACTGAAGTCGAGCGGGTAAAACGCCAGGACGACGTTCTTCTTGCCGCGGAAGTCGCTGAGCTTGATCTTCTTGCCCGGCCGGCCGTTCTCGAGTTCGTTCGACGGCAGCTCGAAATCAGGCGCCTGAGCGCCGACTTGAATGGTCATGAGCGGTCTCCTCGGCCGAGGTTCGTAGCACGCTCGCGGATGATCGAGACTACCATCCCTCCCTGCGATGGAACCGACGCTCCCGGCTACCGAGATCACGGCGCTCCTCGGACGCGGCACTCAGTTCGAGGGCAAGCTCCACTTCGAGGGACGGGTGCGCATCGACGGCGTGTTCAAGGGGGAGATCCGCAGCGACGACACGCTGGTCATCGGCGAGGGCGCCGAAGTGCATGCCGAGATCGACGTCGCCACCGTGATCGTGCGGGGCGGCGTCGTGCACGGCAACATCCGAGCGCGCACGGCGATCGAGGTGCACGCTCCCGGCAGGGTCGTCGGCGACCTTCACTCTCCATCGCTCTTCATCGATCGCGGCGTCGAGTTCCAGGGCAACTGCCGGATGGACGCCGTCGAGGGCGAGGGGTCCGCCGCGCCTAGCGCCGACAAGGCGAGCGACCCGGACACGTGAGCGCGGCGAGGGACGCGCTCCCGATCGCCCTCCTCGCGTGCGCATGCGGGGCGTCCCTGCATGCGACGCCGACCGAATCGCACGAAGCCCGGGCGATCGCGGTAGAACGTCCACCGCCGACCGTCGCCCGCGCGCCCGTGGAACAAGGTGCCGGAGGGCCCGACCCGTCGCCCCGCGCGGACGCGCTCCGCGCTCGCGGCGCCTCTCTCGCCCCGGGGATGCGGCTCGTGGCAGAGCACGCATCGACCGATTCGGCCATCGACGTCCTCCGCGCGGACTCCCAAGACGAATGCGTCCGGGTCGCGTACGACGCGCCCGAGCCGATCGTGGCCGAACTCACCGACTCCAAGGGGGACGTCCTGGCCCGCAGCGCGGCGCCGGCGAGCACGGGAGTCCTCGCCGCCGCCGGGCCCGTGTGCGTCCGTCGTGGCGATGCGGTGACGGCGGTCGCGCTACGCAGCGACGACGCCGGCGTGCGCGGGCCGGTGCTCTGGGCCGTGTGGGCCGCGCCGTAGTCGCGACGGAGCGGCCAAGCGCGCGAGGGCTACCCGCGACCCACGGCCTTTCGCGGCGGCCTCGAGACGTGGGAGCTCGCCGCGTCGATGAACCGCCACGGCTTGTCCGCCCACTCCCCCGCGTAGGCCACGCCGACGCGAGGGGTGACATCGATGCGTGGACGGCCCGTCCGCGCGCAGAGGTACAGGGGGTTCGCGGTGAGATCGTGGCCGTCGAGTCGCCGCGAGATGCCCATCGCCCGCGAGAACCGGCCCGGCCCATCGAGGCGCGCGCCGGCCGCGAACCCGGCGGTCGGTTCGCCGGCGCGGATGAGGACCGCGTGCCCCCGGCCGGCCCCGCCGCAGGTGACGTTGAAGCAGTCATGCATTCCGTAAATGAAGAAAACGTAAGCGTGCCCCTCCTCGCCGTAGAGCGTGCGGGTCCTTCGCGTCAGCCCGGCGCGCGCGTGGGAGGCAAGGTCCTTCGGGCCGCGATACGCCTCAGTTTCGACGATGCGCGCGACGCGGGGAGGGCTGTCCGGCTCGTCCGGGCCGCGTTCGTGCACGAGGTAGCAACCGAGGAGCGCCCTCGAGAGCACCAGGGCGTCCCGGGCAAACCAGGCGTGGTCCAGGCGGCGCAGCGTACTTGTGTTTACATTCTCGAAGTCGGGACGCCGGCGCATGCGTATGTCGGAAAAGAGTCCCCCATGTTCACACGGATGTCGGCGGCTTCCCCCTGGAAGTGCGGCCCGGCAAGCGCTACGTCTTGACGCGGGGGAGCGCGGCCGATTCTTTGGCCAGGATCGCTTCCGCCCGATAGCACCGGAGACCAATGTTCGACGAATTCGGCATCAACGCGGGGTACGTCGAGGACCTTCACACCCGGTGGCTGCAGAGCCCGGAATCGGTAGAAGAGACGTGGCGTCGCTTCTTCGAGGGTGTGATCGTCCCGCCGCCCCCCTCCCCTTCCACCGCCGCGCTTCCGCTGCCCGATGCGGCTTCGCACGGCTGGGTCACCAACGGCAACGGAGCCTCCAAGGCCAACGGCAACGGAGCCTCCACGACGAACGGCCACGGGGCGAGTGCCAAGAGCGCTGCCCCCGCCGCGAGCCCTCCCGCAGCCGCCGTCGCCTACCGCGAGGCCGTGCGTGAGACGGTCATCGCGGCGACGGAGCTGCAGAGCCGCGTCGCCCACCTCGTCAACGGCTACCGCGTCCGCGGCCACCTGTTCGCCAACCTCGACCCGCTCGAGACGCCCTCGGGGGCGGCGCCGGAGCTCGAGCTCTCGCACTTCGGGCTGACCGAGGCAGACCTCGACAAGACCTTCTCCACGGCGGGCATGAGCGGCCTGCCCGAGCGTGCACGCCTGCGCGAGATCGTGCTTCACCTGCGCGAGACGTACTGCTCGTCCATCGGCGTCGAGTTCACGCACATCGAAGAGCCGGAGCCCCGGCTCTGGCTCCAGCAGCAAATGGAGTCCACCCGCAACCGCGCGTCGCTCGATCGCGGCGAGCTGCTCCGGATCCTGACGAAGCTCACCGAGGCCGAGATCTTCGAGCAATTCATCCACAAGAACTACGTCGGGGCCAAGCGCTTCTCGCTCGAGGGCTCCGAGAGCATGATCCCCATGATCGATCTGCTCATCGAGGCCGCCGGGCAGCACGGCATCGAGGAGCTCGTCATCGGCATGGCGCACCGCGGGCGCCTCAACGTGCTCGTCAACGTGATGGGCAAGAACGTCCGCGAGATTTTTGCCGCGTTCGACGACAAGAAGCCCGAGCGTTTCCTCGGCGCCGGGGACGTGAAGTACCACCTCGGCTACTCGAGCGAGGTCATGACGACGGGCGGCCGCCCGGTCCACCTGTCGATGGCGTTCAACCCGAGCCACCTGGAGTTCGTGAACCCGGTGGTCGAGGGACGCGTGCGCGCCAAGATCGATCGCCGCAAGCGCAAGAGCACGATGCCGTTGCTCGTCCACGGCGACGCGGCCTTCATGGGCGAGGGCATCGTCGCCGAGACGCTGAACCTCGCGGGGCTCGAGGGATACACCACCGGCGGGACGATCCACCTCGTCATCAACAACCAGATCGGCTTCACCACGGTCCCCAAGGACTCGCGGTCGACCCGCTACTGCACCGACATCGCGCGCATGCTGCGCGTGCCGGTCTTCCACGTGAACGGCGAGGATCCGCAGGCGGTCATCCAGGTGACGCGCCTCGCGATCGAGTTCCGCCAGCGGTTCAAGCAGGACGTCGTCATCGACATGTACTGCTACCGCAAGTACGGCCACAACGAGGGCGACGAGCCGCGCTTCACGCAGCCGCTCATGTACGCGCTCATCGACAAGAAGCCCACGGTGCGCGAGGTCTACGTCGCGCGCCTGGTCGACGCAGGCCAGGTCTCGCGCCAGGAGGCCGACGCCATCGCGCAAGAGCGGCGCGCGACGCTGGAGCTCGCGCTCGAGGAGGCGCGCAAGGGCGACTTTCACACCAAGCCCGAGACGATGGGCGGGGTGTGGGCGCCGTACATCGGTGGGCCAGACGCGGGCGTCCCGGAGGGCCCCACGGCGTTCCCCAAGGAGCAACTGCTCGACGCGCTCGAGAAGCTCGCCAAGATGCCCGCCAGCTTTCACCCGAACCCCAAGGCGCTGAAGCTCCTCGAGCAGCGGCGCGACCGCGCGCTCGCCGGCCAGCCGCTCGACTGGGGCACGGCCGAGCACCTCGCCTTCGCGTCGATTCTGCTCGAGGGGCACGGCATCCGGCTCAGCGGGCAGGACGCTCGACGCGGGACGTTCTCCCATCGCCACGCCGTCCTCTTCGACACCGAGACGGGCGAGCCGTACACGCCGCTCGCGAACCTCGGTAACCCGACGTACGGCGGCGTCGGCCGGTTCGAAGTATACGACTCGGCCCTCAGCGAGGCGGGCGTGCTCGGATTCGAGTACGGCTACTCGCTCGATCGGCCGGACAAGCTCGTCATCTGGGAAGCGCAGTTCGGCGATTTCGCGAACGCCGCCCAGGTGATAATCGACCAGTTCATCTCGTCGGCGGAAGACAAGTGGTCCCGTCTCTCGGGGCTCGTGCTCCTCTTGCCGCACGGGTTCGAGGGGCAAGGGCCAGAGCACTCGAGCGCCCGGATCGAGCGCTTCTTGCAGCTCGCCGCCGAGGACAACATGCAGGTGTGCAACCTGTCGACGCCGGCCCAGCTATTCCACGTGCTGCGGCGGCAGGTGAACCGCCCGTGGCGCAAGCCGCTCGTCATCTTCACGCCCAAGTCGCTCCTCAGGCACCCCGGCGCCGTCAACAGCCTCGACGAGATCGCCGAGGGCTCCTTCCACCGCGTCCTCTCCGACGCGGAGGTCGAGCCTGGGGCGGTAAAGCGCATCTTGCTCTGCAGCGGCAAGGTCTACTACGACCTCGCCGCCGAGCGGCGCCGCCGCAAGCGCGACGACGTCGCGATCGTCCGTCTCGAGCAGTACTACCCGCTGACGGGCGCGCTCGCGAAGGCCCTCTCCGTCTACCGCGAAGGGACGCCCCTCGTGTGGGTGCAAGAGGAGCCGGCCAACATGGGCGCCTGGTACTTCCTCAACGCGCGCAAAGCGGAGCTGCTCTCCGGACGGCACCCGCTCGCCCTCGTGTCGCGGCCCGAGAGCGCGAGCCCCGCGACGGGCAGCAAAGCCGCGCACGATCTCGAGCAAAAGATCTTGCTGGACGAGGCCTTCGCGGGTTGAGCGAGGTTCTCGCCTTTCTCGAGAGCTGGGGTTTCGCCGCGCTCGGGGCCGCCCTGGTCCTGGTCGCGGCGCTGGTCAACCGCTTCGCCATCGACAGACGCAGGCGCATTCGCCGCGCGCTGTTCCTCTACGTCTCGTTCGTCCTCTTCGCTGCCGCGGAGCACGCGCTCTCGCACCTGCACGCGCCCTCCGTGCACGCGTGGGTCGACCCGGTGCGCCTCGCGTGCGATCTGGCCGCTGCCTTCGCCTGCGCGGACCTCTTCGCCATCGTGGCGTTCGACCTGGTTCTGCCGGCCCTGGGCGTCGCCACGCTCGCCATCACCAGCGACCTCTTCATCCTCTTCGCGTACATCTTCGCGACGACCGGCGTGCTGCGGTCCGCGGGCGTCGCGCTCTCGTCGGTCATCACCACGTCGGCCGTCGTCAGCGGCGTGCTCGCCCTCGGCATGCAGGCGACCCTCGGCAACATCGTGGGGGGCGTGGCGCTGCAGCTCGACGAGAGCATCAAGCTCGGAGACTGGGTGCAGCTCGCCGACGGCACCCAGGGCAAGGTCGTGGCGATCCGCTGGCGACACACCGTCGTCGAGACGCGCAACTGGGACACGGTGATCGTGCCGAACGCCAGCTTGCTCGCGCAGAACATCGTCATCCTCGGCAAGCGCTCGGGCAAGCGGCTGCAGCACCGGATGTGGGTCTACTTCAACGTGGACTTTCGCTTCTCTCCAGCGCAGGTCATCGAGGCCGTGTCGGCCGCGCTCAGCGCGGCACCGATCGACGGCGTCGCGAGCGACCCGGCGCCCAACGTCATCTGCTACGACTTCGCGAAGGACGGTCGCGACAGCTTCGCCTACTACGCCGTACGCTACTGGCTGACGGACCTCGCGAACGACGATCCGACGAGCTCCCGCATCCGCTCGCGCGTGTACAGCGCGCTGAAGCGCGCCGACATCCCGCTCGCGCGCCCGTCGCGCACGCTCTTCGTCTCACCCGGCGAGGCCGAGACCGACCGGGACAAGCGACGCCTCGAGCACCTCATGCACGTCATCGACGGGGTCGAGCTCTTTCACGCGCTGACGCCCGAGGAGCGGCAGTTCATCTCGAACCACTTGGTGCACGCGCCGTTCGCCGCGGGCGAGACGGTTACGCGTCAAGGCGCTGTGGCCCACTATCTCTACATCCTGACCCGCGGCAAGGTCGAAGTCCGCCGGCACCTCGACGGGGGCCCCGAGACCACCGTGGTCGCTCACCTCGAGGCGCCCGCGTTCTTCGGCGAGATGGGCATGATGACGGGCGAGCCGCGCCGGGCCGACGTCGTCGCCATGACGGAGGTCGACTGCTATCGGCTCGACAAGGCAGGCCTGCAGCAGATCCTGGTCGAGCGGCCCGAGATCGCGGGCGAGCTGTCGCGCACGCTCGCCAAGCGCGACGTGGAGCTCGCGACGATGCTGGAGAACCTGGACGAGGAAGGCCAGCGCGCGCGGCGCGCCCACGCCGAGAGGACGATGCTCGATCGGATCCAGACGTTCTTCGGCCTCGAGCGGACGACGCAGACCTAACGCGGGCCCAAGCCTGGCCTAAGCCTTGTCAGGGGGCGGCGGCGGAGACGCCGGAGGCGCGCCGATGAGCGGCGGCGCGAACGCCAGGACATACGCGACCCACGCAACGAGGCAGGCGACGACCACCGCCGCGACGACGTAAACGACCTGGGGACCGGGCATGGCGACGGCATCGTAGCTCCATCGGGCGCTTGCGCCCCTTGTCCAGGGCGAGTCGCGTACGATGCCGGCCGCCCATGCCCACGCGTTTCGGCATCGCCCTCGCGGCGCTCGCGCTCCTCGGGTGCTCGCCGCACCTCGTCGGGACGAACGACGCGGCGCTCCACTACGCGATCGATGCCGACCCGGGCCACGAACCGCCGGCCGCGGCCGTCGTCGCGCTGGCCTTCCAGGAGCGGCTCTCGGCCGCGCAGGTCATCGCCGACGTCGACGAGACGAGCGACGGTGTACGCGTCGTGGTGGACGCCGACGGAGCGGGCGCCGTCGACGCGCTCGCGAGGTGGCGCGGAGGGATCGCGGTCTACCGGATCGACGACGCCCTCTCGCCGTCGCCGTCCGCGTCCAGCGCGACGACCCTCGACGCCGCGCACGTCGCGCTCTCGGAGCGGACGCAGGGAGGCGCCTGGCAGACCCTCGTCACCCACGCGCCGGCCGTCCTTACGCTCGGCTTTGGCGAGGCGGCCATCCAGGCCATCGCCACCGCGAGCCACGGCCGCGCGCTGGCGGTGACGGTCACCCCGGCGACCCTCGGCCTGCTGAACGCGGAGGCCGTCGCGCATCCGGGCGAGCGCGTCGCCCTGGCTCGCGACCGGACGGTGATGACGACCCTTCCCGTCGAAGCCCTCCTCGCGACGCCCATCGTCGTGTCCTTCGGCGACGACGTCGCCGCGTACACCCGCGCCGCGCGCGCCGAGCTCCTGCTCGCCTCGCCCATCCTTCCCGTGCTCCGGCGCACAGCCGTCTCGCGCCTCGCGCCCAACTACGCCCTGGCGTTCGCCTGCGCGATCCTGCCCTTTCTGCTGTCGTTCGGGTGGCTGTTCTTCGTTCGGCGCTTCGATCGGTCGCGCCCGGAACCGATGTGGCTGGTGCTCTCGACCTTCGCGCTCGGCGGCCTGTCCGTCGTCCCCGCCGGCCTCGTCGAGGCCGGGTGCGCCGTCGCGACGCCTTGGCTCGACCCGGGGGTCATGACGTTCGGCGGGCAAGTCTGGGCGCTGCCCATCTCGATCGCCGTCTTCACCCTCGTCGTCGGGGTCTCGGAGGAGGGCGCCAAATTCCTGGGCGCATGGTCGCTCGCCCGGCACCGCCCCGAGTTCGACGAGCCCATCGACGGGATCGTCTACGGCTGCGCAGCCGCCCTCGGGTTCGCCGCCGTCGAGAACGTGAAGTACTTCGCGATCGGGCGGATGTCCGGATCGCTCATCGCGCTCCGCGCGTTCGTCACCGTCCCAGCGCACCTCTTCTTCGGCGCGATCTGGGGGTACGGGATGGGCCGAGAGCTCGTGTCGCGGCGGACCAACGCGCTCGAGTACCTGGCGCTGGCGGCGCTCCTTCACGGCGCCTTCGACGCCGTGCTCTCGACCGATGGGCTGCAGTTCTTGGCGACGCCGCTCGTCCTCGGCCTCGCGTTCACGTTCGTGGCGCTCCTTCGCAGCGCGCTTCGATTCGGCGCGGTCACGCCATCGCGCGCGCGCGCCGGCGCGCCGCCACCCAGCGAGGCGCTGCCCGCGAGCGACCTCGGTCGCGCGTACTTCCGCGTCGGTTCGCCCGTCTCGTTCTATCTCTGCGGAGCGGGCATCGTCGTCAGCGCCCTGTCTCTCATGACGCTGGGGACCGTCTACGAGCTGCTCCACCACCGGATCGGCGCCGGCTTCGTGTCGCTCGCCACGACGATGCTCGCGGCGTTCGGCGTGGCAGCCTACGGCGCCTCCGCCACGATCCCGCTCGACGTCGCGATCGATCGACGGGGCGTGACGCTGGCCGGATCGGAGACTCCGTGGCGGGCCATCCTCGGCATGGCCATCGAGACCCGCGGCGCGCGTACGACCGTGACGCTCCGGACGGCCGGAGCACCCCTGCGCCTCGGGCCCGCCCGCCCGGCCGACGCGGCGGCCATCGCCGAGGCCGTTCGTGCGATGTCCTCGCTCGAGGGCTAAAGCCACAATGCCGCTCGGTTCGCACCCCAGCCGTCGTGGATGTGGACGAATGACGTGCATTCGGACGGCTCAGGACACGGGAACGGCTCAGGACATCCCTGACACTTTGCGTGGGCGCCGCTGTCAGGTGATTTCGAAGGCTTCATGGGCGAGCCCCCAGCGATCCTCAGGCCCGAGCATCGCAAGCGCACCCCCGCGCCAGTGATCCTCGCGCCCGCGCCCGCGCGTGCGCCCGCGCCCGCCCCTGCGCCCGCGCCCGCCCCTGCGCCCGCGCCCGCGCCCGCGCCCGCGTCCGCGTCCGCGTGTGCGCCCGCGCCCGCGCCCGCGCCCGCGCCCGCGCCCGCGCCCGCGTGTGCGCCCGCGTGTGCGCCCGCGCCCGCGTGTGC
>Ga0302324_100026361_pt1 | contig 11111 bp, 9 predicted proteins | sample Palsa_T0_1_FD_201949 | JGI IMG/M metagenome (GOLD analysis project Ga0302324, IMG submission 201949) | Peat permafrost microbial communities from Stordalen Mire near Abisko, Sweden - Palsa_T0_1 | ecosystem: Environmental > Terrestrial > Soil > Palsa > Peat permafrost | place: Sweden: Abisko... | reverse complement strand
GCTTTGGGCGGTTTCAATTGGCTGACCGGGGAACGCTGCTTCTGGATGAAATCGGAGATCTTCCGCTCGAACTACAGCCGAAACTTCTGCGCGTTGTCCAGGGCGCGCTCAGGTGTTGCGTCGGGGGGCTGTCTTTGGAACACGTTCGTCACGATCGGTTTGGCGGGAGCATTTCTGCAACCGCTCGATGCAACGGCACCCCAGCTCACGCGGTCACTGGAAGCAGGGTCGAGCGATCGTCAGCTCGACAAAGTTTATGCCAGTATCGACTCCGTCGATTACTCCAGATCGGTGCTGGCGCGGATGCCGTAACGGCTCATAGTTCTGCGGGACGCCACTTCCGGTTGGACGGATTTTGGAAGCCCAAACCGTGTCATCATTGTGCTCAACCGGCATGCCATCAGGCTGGCGTGGCCGGTCTCGAGCCTGGAGAACGCTTTCGGAACATTGCAATACGTTACTAACACCAGTGGGTTGTGAGACCTGCAGTGACCAGCGGTTGAGAGTCAGGCCGAAGACCGAAGATGAGTGCGGAAATCGTTGGCATTTGTCGTGCAGGCCGAAGACCTTCGAAAGGAAAGCGCCAGGTGAGTCTCCAGATCGCAGAGAATAGGCGAGCCTGCGCTCTAGGCGTCTCGCCACTGGCGGGAAAACCCGCGCCCAAATTCATGTTGATCGATGTGGGCAGGCTTGAAGGCGACTACTTCGCGCGTTGGCGGGGCTTGAGCGACCCGAGCCAAATGGTAAGTTTCGGCACAGGCGGTCATCGTGGTTCGGCGATCGATGGCGCGTTCACCGAAGCCTACATTCTCGCCATCACGCAAGCGATCTGCGATTACCGGCGGGCTAACGGCCCAGATGGCCCTCTGTGCCTGGGAAAAGATACCCATGCGGTTTCGAAGCCGACGCTGCAGACGGCGCCTGAAGTGCTCGCAGCCAACGCAGAGGAAACCCTCATCCAACGCGATAATGGTTATACGCCGACACCAGCGATCTCACGGGCGACCTTCGCCTATAACCCGGGGCACAAAGCGCACTTCGCGGACGGAATTGCGATCGCACGCTCCCACAATACTCCAAACGACGGAGGATTCAAATACAATCCACCGAACGGTGGTCCGGCCGACACGGATGTGACCCAGTGGGTCGAGAACCGTGCCGACGAACTGCCGCGCGGCAGAAATGCTGTCGTGAAACGCATGCCCTTTGCTTCAGCCGTCAACAGACCGACGGCGTACCAAGAGACTTTCTTCTGCCATATGTCTGCGACCTGCGAAACGTGATCGAAATGGACGCCGTTCGCGCAGCAGATCTCAGGCTGGCGGTCGATCCGCCCGGAGGCACCGCCGAAGAGTACTGGGAAACGATCAACGCAGAGTACCGCTCGAAGGTTCCGGTAGGATTCAAATGGTTCGTCCGGGATCTGTTCAACGGGCCTGCTGTTTCGGGGGCGAGGAGAGCGCTGGCGCAAGCTTTCTCCGGCATGACGGAACCGTCTGGACGACCGAAAAAGTGGGCTTGATCATGGTCCTGCTGGCGGCTGAGACTACCGCTCGAAACGGCGAAGACCCGAGCGGGCACTGTCGGGAGCTAACCGCGCAGTTCGGCAGGCCGTATTACACGGGTGTCGATGCCACTGCCATACCTGAACCAAAAGCCAAGCTGCGGGAGTTGCCGCCAAGTGCCACTAACGCCTCAAATTTGGCGGGCGAGCCGATCGTCGGTTTCCGTACTGCGAGAGCAGCGCGGAAACCTTGGAGGGGAGGGCTGGCGCAAGATACGCCGTGCCCGGCAGGGGGGCCGTTGAAGTTGCGGCAGAGGTTGCGCCCTGTTGCCCCCATAGTAAAGCGCCTGCCATCGCGGCCAGAACCGCAAGGCGTTTTCCATTTCCTGGTGTATGCTTCCGGCTTGCCGTATTCAGTTTGCTCATTGTCTTTGCACCGCGCTTAAGGTTTGATGCCTGCAATCGCAACCGTGATTACGGGCGCCGTAACCGTCCCGCTCGCGATCTTGACCGCCGTGATGATGCGGTTGAGAGCGTCGCCCGGATTCCCCGCGCCATCCGTCAGAGTCAGCACCTTGCTTGAAGCCGAAACGTATAGCTGCAGGTCGAAAAGGACCAGAACCTGATAGTCGAATCCGGCCGCGTCGTTCGCCACGCGCTGCGCCGGCACAAACAGGCCGTTTTGCGAAAACACACCCAGATTCAGGCCGGGCCATACCGTTCCAGTGGGCAGAATCCCCGCCGGGTCGTTCAGCCGGATCTGAAGCCGGAAACCTTTCGCCAGCGAAATCGCGGCAATCTTCGGCGTCTGGCCGGTTGCCAGTGTTGCCGTCGTGGGAGGGAGAGGCCAGCGGCAGGCCGCAATGTAGTCCGAATTCGGAATCTGTGCGCAAATCCTGAAGAGGCCGGAGGGCAGATAGTTCCCCGAGTAAGAGCCGTCATTCGCCGTAACAGCCGTTATGCGGAAAGGCGTAAACGGGGCTGGTTTCTGTCCTTGTACCGGTTCGGGTAACTCACTCGCAATGGTCGCAATCGCGCCGGAAACAGGCTTACCCGTTTCGTCCGCCACCGTCCCGGAAATCGCCCCGGTTCCCCCGGGCGGCAAAGTAGTCAGGGAGAGGGGCATCTGTCCGTATGCGCCCGCCAAAACGGCGGCGGCCAAAAACGCTGAAGTGTACTTCATTTTTCGTCTCCGGGTTTTACGTTTTTCGCGGAACGGTCCACGTGCCCAGCGACTGCCAGCCATCCTGCTGGTATTCCACCCCCGCCGGGTTCTGATTCGATACAGTTCCGTAAATGTTGAGCGCCGTTCCCGAGGGCCACACTCCTGACAATGAAACTGTTGTCTGAGGGGTGCCGCTCTGTGCGTTCCAGGAAGCCGCCGCCGTGCAGTAACGGCTCCCGGTGAAACCGTAACTGCCGTCGCCCACGGCGAACGCCCCCGTGTAGTTCATCTGAAGCAGGCAACCGGTGTTGTTATCTTCGACGTTCCCCGTATTCACATAAAAATATATGTCGAATACCGGATAGCTGCCCCCGGTAACCTGAACTGACACCTGACCGTAGAAGATATGGATTCGCTCGGAAGACCCGCCCGGGCTCAGGTAGACGCACGCGATCTTCCGCAAGTCCCGAACCGTGTAGCCGGTTTCTTCCAGGGCTTCGCGTCTGGCGCATTCCTCCAGATCCTCTCCGCCTTCTATCATTCCGGCGGGCAACTCGGTCAGCCAGGCATCCCCATGTTCGAGTGTTGCTGCGCGAAACTGCTCGCACAGCAGCACGACATCCTCCTCGGGTATCGTGCAGGACGAGCGCCACACTAGCCCCTCTCTGCAGGACCAGTCGCGTGAGGTCTTTACTCATGGACCCGTCGAAGAGCTCATGACGTAGCCGAATCTCCTCGATTGTGAAGATGAATCGATGGAAGACTTCGTGGCGCGCCAGAATCTCCACCCTGGCCTGCGTACCTGCCGCATCCCGCATGCTTCTAGGATAGACGCGGCCGCTATTCGAGCGTTGCTGCGAGGACCACAATCTGTTATTCTGACGAGGCTCGAAATGAGCAGTCGATCTCTGGAAAGGAGAAGATATGTCCGAAGATCTTCCGGCTGCGCCGAGGACGGGGACTGCTGTGGCGGCGGAGCGCCCGCGCGATCGGGAACTGGCCGCAGCCATCAGTTATGTCACCGCCGGTTCTCCCCTTCAAGGGTTGAAGCGGGTGACCGCGGGCGAGAGCGAACTCCTTCTCGTCGAAGGGAGCGCCGACGCCAAACAGTTCGACGAGATTCAGGGTATTCTCTCGGAATACGCTTCGCGCGATAGCAAAGCCCGCCCTCTCTCGCTCGCCGTTTTCGGTCCTCCGGGATCTGGAAAATCGCGCTGGGTCAGAACGATGATCGGATCTGCCGAGGGGTTCGAACTCGAGGAGATCAACCTCGCGCAGTTGCAGTACACCACGAGCCTTGGAGCGGAAATAGGCGCCCGTATCGAGGTTCAGCGGGTCCCGGCACGAGAAAAAGGGCCGAGATTGGCCGAAGCTGGCAGTGTGAGTTCGCTGAAGCCGAAGATTAAGGCTTTCTTCTTCGACGAGTTCGATTCTCCTCTTAAGGACGAGCCTCTGGGCTGGCTTCGTTGGTTTCTCGGTTTGATGCAGGACGGCAAATTCTCTAACGGCGGAAAGACCTGCGACATCGGAAAGGTAGTTCTCCTGTTCGCGGGCGGAACTGCCGTGTCTCTGCGGGATTTTGAGGAACGGGCTCAACTCGATCCCGTTGCCTATAAGAACAAGAAAGTGCCTGATTTCATCAGCAGACTCCGGGGATTTGTTAACATCCAGGGCATAAACGATGGTCCCGACAGAGTGAAGCGACGCGCGGTTATTCTCAGAGATCTGCTCAGGTTCAACAAGACCTTCGAGGGAAAGACAATCTCCGAAGATCTGGCAGAGAGCCTCTTGGATAACGTCCACTTCATCCACGGGGGTTCGCTCGATGGAAGCGCTGCTTGATATGAGCCGCACCGGCGGGAATTCCATACTGACGTGCGATCATCTGCCCGGCGATGAGCTCAGGAAACTGCACATCAGTAGAGGACCGTCCGATGGAAAGATCATCGGGATTTCGGCCGGACTGGAGTCGTCGCGCAGTGGAGACCTTCTGCACCGGTTAAGCACGAGACTGATGCACACTGGCGCGGCGCTGGCATACGGAGGAGATTTCCTGCCTGATGGAACACTCCAGCGGCTGGTTGACGCCGCGGCGTCCCTGCCCAAAGATCTTGTCGAAGGATCCGACGTACTTTTTAAAAAGCGTATCCGCAACTACCTGGGTTTTCCAAGTTTTCGGCGGCCCGAGGTTGCGGAGAAAATTGAGAATTGAAAAAATCAGGTGGAATTCTACCGGCTTAACACTCTGACATCACAGGAATGTAGAGACCTGGGTGTGCCGGACGAGTACTGGTTCACGGCCCGCCCCCTGAAGGCAGCCGAAGAGTACAATCCCAACAGGCATCTGGCCTGGGCAATCAGCCTGTTCCGCATGCGCGTCCGCCTGATTCACGATGTTGACGCTTTGATCGTAGTGGGAGGCAAAGAGGGTGAAAGCTGGGGACGTTTTCCGGGAATCGCTGAAGAGGTGATGCTCGCGATTGCTATGAACAAACCGGTTTACGTGCTCGGAGGATCGCCCGCGCAACCGGGAGGCGCCGCTCGCGAGGTCGGCCGACTCCTTGGCATGGGAGCAGTAATCGCCAATCCAGATACCTGCTTCAGAGATGTTAGCCCGATCGGGCCGGCTCTGGACAGAAAGTATGCCGATTCCTTTGCGCTGCCCGGTCACCCTGACCTTCCCAAGACGCTTTCCGAACTGAGATCGTATCTGTTCCAGCGCTATCCTGGGAGCGAGGGCTGGACCTGGAACGGCCTCACTCCGAGTCAGAACCGCGCTCTCTTTTGTGAGGACACTTCCGGTTCAACGGATCACGAACCGATTGTCGATCTGATCCTTAAGGGGCTGGATCGGTTGACTTGGAAAGAAGATCGAGACGGTATGTCGGCATCCCGACCCGCGAGTATTGTCGAAGACGGGAGGCGTGTAAGGCACGATCGACTCGGGTAGCCGGTAGCCCGACTTAGAGGCGAACCGAGCGGCTTGCTGTTCCTGCTCTCCCAAGGAATCTGGCGACACGGTGGCATCATCGTGAGCTACCGGCGCTTGAACGCGCCGGAGTGGCGACAGGAGCGGCCTATTACTATTACACGTCCAAAGACGCTATTGTCATGGACTTCTACCGGCGCGCCTGTGACGAGATGCAGGAGAGCATCCGTCTGGGGCTTGAGGGCGTAGAGAATCTCGAGAATGGTCTCAGCGCGCTGATCCGCGTCAAGCTGACTCATTTCGGATCGAACCGCGAGGTACTTCGGGCGCTTCTGCGAAATGGCGCGGACCCGAAGTATCCGCTCTCGCCGTTCAGCGCGGAAACGAAACGCATTCGAGGCCTTGATATCGCATGGTTTCAGCAACTCATCCGGCAAGCTGCAGTGCGTGTTCCGCGTGATCTCACCCCGCACTTGCCGGGTGTTCTGTGGTTCTTTCAGATGGGTGTGATTCTGTTCTGGGTGACAGACGACTCGCCGCGGCAGAGCCGCACCGAGAGATTATTGCCACTTGCGTGCAAGGCGGTCTCGTCCTTGATCAAGGTTTCCTCATTTCCACTTATGCGTCCTTTGCGCAGGCCGGTCCTGGACGTTATCAAGATCGTTGTGGGGGAATAGCCGTGAGCCTTGGCGCAGAGCGGCGCCTGTGGATGGACCTCTTCATCGTGCTGCCTCTAATCGCAGGTGGAGTGGGTACATGGAGCTTCCGTCCCTCCACAGCCGGTAACGCCGCGCAAATCGGGGCAATGAAGCTACTGGCGTTCTTAACGGATGTGGGGCGGGCATTCTTGCCCGCGGACCGGCTTTCCAGCCGGTCCCGCCGCCTGGAAAGGCGGCTGCGGCCATGATTGGCCGCCCCACGATGAGGGAAGGTCAGTTCGAGTTGACTTCGCTTCCAGGCGGCCGGACGCGTACTGGCAGTTGTGGTGGGACGCGGTGGTCCATCCACTGGCGAGTCCTGGACCAGATTCGCGTGCTGTCCGAAAGCGTTAGTCGGGTTTGGCCGGGGCGGTGGGTGGTTTTGGGGTGTCCACAGCCTTTTGGGGTGGGCGGACTCTTTGCTGGGGAACGGCGGGCTTGGCGCTGGCCAGTTCGGTGTAGGCCTTGAGAATCTTGTCCTTTTGGGTGGGGTCTACGATGAGCGACCTCACTTTGCCTGTTGGGCCTGGAACGAATGACAGTCGGCCGTTGTCGGCGACCGTGATGGAGCCTGGTTCAGAGAGTTGGAAGAAGCCCTGATCCGGATGGACCGCGCAGAGGGATCCGGCCATGTCGTAAGAGGGCGGATCGTAGGGGCCTGGTTTGTAGGCTTTGATGGCGTCCACGATGGGGTGTTGGGGGGCCCAGGTGAAGTCCTTGTCGATGCTGGAACCGGGGTAGGGCAGAGCGTCGCCGACGTCCTTGCCGCAGAAGAAGATGGGTGAGGGGAATTCGGCTAAGACCTTGCGGATCGCGGGAGCGTCCTGCGGGGTTCCGGAATCGACTACGACGAGGCGCTTGACCCGGTCCTTGTAGAGTTCCCTGACGCCTTGCAGGTCTAATGACTTGGCCAGGTAGGTGGCGGGGGCGCTGAGGATCATTACCGCTTCGGAGTTGAAGATGACTCCGTTGCGGATGACGGCTTCGGGCAATGAAGTGTCACTTAGGCGCTTGATGCTGCGGGCATAGGCAGTTTGGCTTACGGCGGCGGTGATCATGGCGCTGTCGGGGGGCAGCGGGCCGTCAAGAGCCAGGCCCGGGAGAAGGGTCTGGTTGGCGTTGCGCATCGGACCTGGGGTGTAGAAGCGCTGCACCAGGTCGCAGAAGATAGCAGCGCCCAGGCTGGCGCCGGGACCGTTGAGGCAGACGGAGCCTATGCGGGATTCCCTTTTTGCCTGCAGGCCATAGAGGAGGGCGAGCGCAAGGACCGCGTCGGGGCGGTCCATGGAGGTCATGTAGACGACGCCCAGCGGCTGTTTACCTTCAAATTGCATGCGGCCTTAGCTGAGGGAGAGGCCCTGAAGGCGACCGGTGGAATCGCCCAAATGCTCGGGTGTGACTCCCATCCTTTCGGACATGGTGGCGAAGAGGTTGCAGACCGGGGTTTCGCGCTGATAAATGATGTGGCGGCCGGGACTGATGAAGTTGTTGCCGCCGCGTCCGGCAAGGATGGTGGGGAGCTGGTCGTGAGTGTGGACGTTGCCATCCGAGAGACCGCTGCCATAGACGATCATCGATTGATCGAGCAGATTGGAATCGCCTTCCTTGGTGGCTTTGAGTTTCGTGAGGAACTCGGCGAAGAGCTTCAGATGGAGGGAGTTGATCTGGCTGACCTTATCGAGCATGGTCATGTTGCCCATGTGGTGGGTGAGGGGGTGGTGTCCGTCGGAAATGCCGATTTCGGGATAGGCACGGGTGGAGCCTTCGCGACCGATCATGAGGGTGGCAACGCGCGTGGAATCGGTCTTGAAGGCCGCGATCATGATGTCCGTCATGAGCCGGAAATAATCGGGGAATTCGGGAGGAACGCCGTAGGGCTTTTCCATGGCGGGGTCAATGATCACGCCGTCCTGTTCGGAGCGCTGCACCTGCTGTTCGATTTCGCGAACGGAGGTGAGGTATTCGTCGAGCTTGCGGCGATCGCTGACGCCGAGGTTGGATTCGAGTTTCTTGGTATCGCCGCCGACCTGGTCGAGGATGCTGGCGCGCATCGCCAGACGGCGGGCGTGAGCGGCGGGCGGCTCGGCGACGTCGGTTCCGAAGAGGCGTTCGAAGAGCTGGCGGGGGTCGGAGATGGGGGGCAGCGGCTGGCTTTCGGTGCGCCATGCCATGTTGTAGGCGTAAGCGCAGGAGTAGCCGTTGTCGCAGTTGCCGCCCTGGCGGGTTTCTTCAAGGCCGATTTCGAGAGAGGGCAACTTGGTGAGGTGGCCGACGGCGCTGGCGGCGACCTGGTCGGCTGAGACGCCGAGGCGGAGGTCGGCGCCGGCGGTGCGGTAAACCTGCATGCCGGTCATGTAGGCGGCGAGGGCGCGGCCGTGATCGCCGGCTCCGACGAGCAGGGGGCGTCCCCAGTTGGCGGTGAGATTGGAGAGTACGAGCAGGTCGTCTTTGACGGGCTGAAGGGGCGCGAGGATGCTGGGGAGGGTGCCGAGTGGACCTTCATCGCCGGGCGTCCAGTGGCGCATGTCGATGCCATTGGGGACGTAGAACCAGGCGGCGCGGACGGGTTTTCCGCCGGGCAGGGTGCTGGCGGCGAAGGCCGGAGTCATGGCGTCGAGGAACGGCAGGCTGATGGCTGCGCCGAGGCCTCTGAGAATCGTCCGTCGGGATAGTTTCTTTCGCGTCACGATCATTTAGATGCGATCTCCTGAGATGCTTTGGTGGTCAGATTTGGTGGCGTCTCGCCGCGGCGCTGCTGGAAGGCGACGCTGTGGATGACGGCCGAAATCATGGCCTGAAATTTGTAATCCTGCTGGGCAGTTTGCTGCACAATGTCCCGAACGGTGCGGCGGTCGAAAGTTTCGATACCCCGTCCTAATGAGTATGTCAGCATTTTCTCCGCGAGGCACCGGGTGAATTCGGGCATATTGTCGCGGAGCAACGTTTTCATCTCCGCCGGGCCGGCGAAAGATTTTCCGTTGGGGAAAGCGCCGGTGGAATCGATGGGGAATTTGCCGTCGGTGGTGCGCCAGCGGCCGATGGCGTCGTAGTTTTCGAGACCGAAGCCGAGGACGTCCATTTTCGAGTGGCAGGAGGCGCAGACGGCGTCGGACCGGTGCTGCTCCATCTGTTGCCGGAGAGACTTGGCGACGCCGACCTTCTCTTCGTCGAGCTTGGGAACGTCGGGCGGGGGCGGCGGCGGGGGTGCGCCAAAAACGTTTTCGAGCATGTATTTGCCGCGCAGAACGACGGAGGTTCGGTTCGGATAACTGGTGACGGTGAGAACGCTGGCCTGGGTGAGGACGCCGCTGCGCTGGTCGGTGGTGAGGTCGACGCGGCGGAATTCGGGGCCGGTGACGCCATCGATGCCGTAGTATTTGGCCAGCGATTCGTTGAGGAAAGTGTACTTGCCGTCGATGAAATCGGTCACGGGGCGGTTATCGCGCAGGACGGCGGCGAAGAACATGCTGGTTTCGGTGCGCATGGCCTCTTTGAGGCCGGCGTTCCATTCGGGGAACTTTTTGGCGTCGGGCTGCATGGCGTCGAGGCCGCGGATTTCGAGCCACTGGCCGACGAAGTTCTCGGCGAAGGCGGACGATTTCGGGTCGGCAATCATGCGTTTGACTTGGGCGTCGAGGATGGCAGGCTGGTGGAGCTTGCCGGTTTCGCCGAGGTGCAGGAGTTCATCGTCCGGCATGGAACTCCAGAGGAAATAGCTGAGGCGGGAAGCGAGTTCGAGGTCTGTGATGCGTCCGGGTGCGCCGTTTTTGGGGTCGCGCTCGATGCGGAAGAGGAACTGGGGCGAGACGAGCATGGCCTCAACGGCGAACTGGAGGGATTGCTCGGGGGTGTAGCCGCCGGTTTTCGCTTTGTCGAAGACGGCGAGGAGTTCGGCGACTTCAGGTTTGGTGGCGGGGCGGCGGTACGCCTTGGTGGCGAGGGTGGAGAGGATTTTATCGACGCATGCCTTGCCAGTGGTCGGATCGCAGATCAGAAGTTTCTTTTGAGAGGGATGCGGCTCTTTCGAGGGGAAGGGGCCGGCGAATTCGATGGTGTCGGGATAGATGTTGCGGTTGTTGTTGAAGTGGGCCTGGGCAGGGATGTCCTTGATGGCGGTGTCGTTGACGAACGCGACGCGGAAGGTGTGCTCGCCCTGGGTGAGGAAGACCTGCTGCTCCTGGCTGGAGCGCTGGGTGGCGCCACCTTGTTTATTGACGGCGCTGATCTGGACGGGAACTTCGACGGTTTTGACGGGTTTGCCGTCGACCGAGATGACGAGGGTGAGGGCTTTGTCGGTGTCGCCGCGGTGGCCGATGAGCTGGGCGCGGACGATGTAGTCGGCGTCGAAATCGACGCGGTCTTTGAATTCGATGGTGTCGATATCGAGGCGCTTGATGCGGCTGCGCTTATTGAAGAGGCCGGGTTTAGGAAGGGGGTCGCCGCCGACGGCGCGGGAGGCGATTTGCTCGGCGGCCTGCATGTATTTCGACATGAGGGTGGGGGAGACGGTGAGGACGGCGCCGATGTTGTCGAAGCCGAAGCTGGCATCGTCGATGGGGAACTCTTCCTCGGCGTGGTAGGAGACGCCGAGGAGGTCGCGGATGGTGTTGGAGTATTCGTTGCGGTTGAGGCGGTGGGCGACGATGCGGCCGGGGTCGGGTTTGGTGGATTTGTCGAGGCGGTCGAATTCGCCCTGGACGTAGGAGAGGAGCGCGTCCATTTGTTCGGGCGGGGGTTTGAGGATGCCTTTGGGGGGCATTTCACCGGTGCGGAGTTTGGCGAGGATGGCTTCCCAGGCGTCGCGCTTTGTTTCGA
>Ga0302324_100026360_pt1 | contig 11111 bp, 16 predicted proteins | sample Palsa_T0_1_FD_201949 | JGI IMG/M metagenome (GOLD analysis project Ga0302324, IMG submission 201949) | Peat permafrost microbial communities from Stordalen Mire near Abisko, Sweden - Palsa_T0_1 | ecosystem: Environmental > Terrestrial > Soil > Palsa > Peat permafrost | place: Sweden: Abisko... | reverse complement strand
AGACGGTGCCGCTGCGGTCGCCGACATACAAATTTTCGTCAGGATCGAAAGCGATTCCAGTCGCCACGCCCATCCCTTCTACATATACCGAGACGTTGCCCGCGGAAGTGGCTTGATAGACGATACCATCGTAGCGGCTGGAGATATACAGCACGCCCGCCTTGTCGAAGGCCAGGCCAGTGGCGTTCATGATCTCGCTGGCAAAGGGCTTGGAGTTGTAGTTGAGATCGATCTTGTACACCGAGACGGGGGTTTTCTGGCCCCGCGATCCGCTGAACGTGACGTAGATGTTTCCGAAAGAATCCACCGCCGGGTTGCCGACGGGATAGAGATTTTCCGCGATCTGGATTCCGATATCGCAAGTCCAGGCCTGGCTGCTATGAGCGCCGGCCGCGACCACCAACTCGCCTGCCGAAGCTCCCTCCGGCACCCGCACGATGACGCAGGAATCGGACCCGATGACGATGGGCGCTTCCACATCGCCGATGGTGACACGCGGACGCTGGGATTTCGCCAAGCCCGCGCCGCGGATTTGAAATTCACCACCCGGGATGGCCGCCTCTGGTGTCACGGTGGAGATATGCGGACGGCCGTTCGAGTCCTTTTTAGAAGGCATAGGAAAATAGATGCAAACGATCTAATACGAATATAGCAAGTGCGCCGTAAAGTCCCGCCATCACGTCGTCGGCTATAATCCCCCAACCACCGGGCAATTTTTCGAGCTGGCGCGCGGGCGCGGGTTTCCACACATCCAGAAAGCGAAACAGTGCGAACGCCGTGAGCCAGGTCTTCCAGTTGAAAGTTGCGGCGCCCGCTAGCGTGATCCATTGGCCAAGCACTTCGTCGACGACGACGATGTGCGGATCCGTTTGATTAGTCTGTTTCTCCACAACGCCGGCCGCCCAGATTCCGGGAGCGAGCACAATCGCGGAGAGCAGCAGCAGCGTGCCACGGCCGTATCCGCCGTAATGATAGAGTCCGATCGCGATGAGCACTGCCGCGAGCGACCCGGCAGTTCCCGGCGCCACGGGCGCGTAGCCGCAGCCAAACCAGGTGCCGATCAAAAACGCGATGGGGTTCCGGCGTGACGGGGGACTAGATGTCATCGTCATCCCGATTTTCGCGCGGGTTCATGCGGTCGTTCTCGAGATCCTCGGGCTGCACCGGCGTCGAGATCACGTATTTCTCGCTGGCCCAATTGCCCAAGTCGATCAATTTGCAGCGCTCGCTGCAGAAGGGATAGAACGCGCTATCGGGAGAAACTTCTTTTTTGCAGATGGGACACTTCATCGCATCGCGAGAATTGGAAACGCGTTTCTCACCACAGGGGTGGGCGTTTCAGTTGGGGCGTCCAGCGTTCCAATCAAATCGTAATCGTGCGCTTCGGTGATTCGCATGCGGCGGATTTCGCCACGGCGCGGTTCGGCGCCCTCAAAATCGTTCACGTAACAGAAGCCGTCGATCTCGGGCGCCTGCGTGGACATGCGTGCCTGCCACAGCAGATCGGTTTCCTGCGAGGGCCCTTCGATGAGAACGTCCACTTCGCGTCCGATCATCCGGCGATTCCTCGATTTCGAAATCCGCCGCTGCAAGGCCATCAGCTTGCGCTTGCGCTGGTAAATGGCGCGGGCATCCACTTTGGCGTCCAGTTGAAAACTCGCGCTGGTGTCTTCATCGGAATAAGAAAAGACGCCCAGCCGGTCGAACTCGGCGGCCTTCACGAAATCGCACAGGATCTCGAAGTCGGCTTCGGTTTCGCCCGGAAAGCCCACGATCATGCTGGTTCGGATCGCCACGCCGGGGATGGTGGCGCGAATGCGCTCCAGCAGCTTCAAGAAGAAATCCCCGTGGGAGCCTCGCTTCATGCGCTTCAACACATTGGCGCTGGCATGCTGCAGCGGCATGTCGATGTACTTCACCAGGGCCGCGTGTTCGGCGATGGTGTCCAGCAGTTGCTGTGTAATGCGGTTCGGATAACAGTACAGGAATCGAATCCATTTCTGGTGCGCGGTTTCGATCTGCGCCAGCCGCGCCATTAGCTGGGCGAGGCCGTCTTTGATACCGAGATCGACGCCGTAGGAGGTGGTATCCTGGCCGATCAGATTGATCTCGCGCACGCCCTGCTTAAACAGCCGCGTAGCTTCGGCGATTACCGATTCAAACCGGCGGCTGCGGAATTTGCCGCGATACTGCGGAATCACGCAAAACGAGCAGGGATGATCGCAGCCCTCGGCGATTTTGATGTAGGCGAAATGATTCGCGGTGGCGAGCACGCGCGGCGTGAGATCGTGATAAAGATAAGGTTCCGGAGCATTCGACGCGGGCTCGAATCCCTCACATAAAGCCACGATTTTCGAGAGCTCGTTGGTGCCGATGAGCGCGTCCACTTCTGGTAGCTGGCCGCGAATTTGATCGCGATAGCGCTCCACGAGACATCCCGCCACGATCAGCTTCTGCGCGCGGCCAGTCTTCTTATACTCGGCCATTTCGAGAATGGTATCGATGGACTCCTGCTTGGCCGGATCGATGAAGCTGCAGGTATTCACTACCAAAACGTCGGCGTCGGCCGGCTGCGACGTCAGCTCGTGGCCGCGCTCGGACAACTCGCCCATCATCACCTCGGTATCTACGAGGTTCTTGGGGCAGCCGAGACTTACAAAACCAATTTTCAAGTTGATGTTCCTGGCGGGAAGAGCTTGCCACTTCAGGATAGCAGGCTATTGAAGACCATAGAGCTTCGCCGCGTTGTCGTGCAGGACCAGGTGCGCCAGTTCGAAGGCGCGATCCCGCGTGATTTCGCCGTCGTTCAACATTCCCGTCAATGCCAGGCCAAGCGCTTGCCGGCCCGTCTCGCTGGCAATCCAGCCTGATTCTTCCCAGCCCATTTCCTCGGAGTAAGGATAGGCATCCGTCGCAAACAAGACTTTGTCGGGCGCGAATTCCAGCCACTGGCGAAGCACCTCGGCCACTGCGCGGGGATAATTCGTCAATGTTTGCGCTGAGTAATCCGTGTACACGTTTGGCTTGGTCAGGAGCGCCGTGATCTCGCGAGTAAACGGCCATCCGCCGTGCAGCAGAACGAAGTTGGTCCCATGCAGGCGCGGATCGTTGAACACGGATTCAAGCAGCAGCGGATTGGTTCCGGCGATGTGGAAATAGCCGCCCGGGCCCCAAGCCACGTGCAGATGGACCGCCATGCCGAGGCGTCCGGCTTCGGCCGCGATGTGCCGGAAGATGTAGTCCTGTAGTTTTTTGTACGGCGCCTTGTGTATGTATGCTGCCTCTGCCTGGGCGCGCGGGACATCGTCGAAATCGAGCGAGCGCAGATACGCGACTTCAAACTTGATCGCGACCGCTCCACCGCGCTTGTGCCGCTCGAGCGTGGGGTCTACGATCTTTTGCAAATATTCGCCGAGCGAAGCGGGTGCTTTGGCGTAGCCGCATTCCTTCAGATAGCGCGCGAGCAGGCGATCTTCGTCTTCGAAGAATGCCTTGCGATCGGAATTTATCGCAAGCGCGCGATTGTCCAGCGGAAATAGGAGCGCGTCCTCGAAGGGCACCCACAGGAATCGCGGCGGCGCAATCCCGGGTCCCATTGAGACCCGATTGGCCAGCATGGTTTCGATTCCCAATTGGTCGAGCACCCAGTTGGGGTAGCCGTCGCGTTCCTGAGCGATCCTGTTTGGCCGAGGCGTCTTCCCAAATAATTCGCGCGAGGCTTCGGCCGCCAGCGGCGATCCCGCGCGCATGCGAACCGGTTCGGTATAGGGGTCCATGTGCTCGACCGGAAGCGCATCGTAGCCGGTGTCGCCGGCCGCGGGCAGCACGGGATGGGCGTGATTGTCGATGGCTTTGATTTTGGCGATCTCGGCGGCGATTGCGGGGTCAAGCTGAATTTGCCCGCTGACGAGTGGCGTCAGGGCGACCAGAAGGGCCATCAGCTTCATCGTCCAGCGATTCCCAAGCGCCATCCGAGTTTGCCTGAGTCGAGCCAAGAGATGTGGTCAAATCGCACCGGGCTGTTCACTTTGCTCAGAACGAATGCACAAGGCGCTTCACCGAACTGATCGAGGCGGGAGCTCAGCCACGAGTCTGGTGAGCGCGGTTCGGCAAGCACGACCGGCGTTCCTGGAAACCATGCGAGCTTCGCACCAAACGCAGCATCGTCTTGCTTTTCGGGAGACGGAAGGCCATACCCTCGTCGATATTTCGCGATGGCAGCGTCGAGGTCGCGAACTCCGATCACCACTTCCGCTATGCCGGTGTAGACATCGGTGGTTGGCTTCCCGCTGGGAAAAGCCCGATTGTCGCGCGGCGTGAAGTCGTGAATCATGAACGGAAAGAAGCCGCCATTGGTCGGACCGATCTGCGCGGTCTCCCAATCAAGCTCGACGCCGTCGGGCCGCTTGCGGCCGGCTCTGCGGGGATCGGTCACGGCGATCCCGCCTTTGCGCAGTCGCTCGACTTCGCCCGAGAAGTCCGCCGGGCGAATCGCCCAGGCGCACGGTCCAGCGTCGGCTTCCATGAATTTGTGCCAGTAATGCGCGGCCACCGCAGCCGGATCGGCTTGCGGCTGGATGGCGATCAGCTCCAGATAGGAGCCATCCGGAAAACTAGCCTGCGCCATCTCGGTGGCGTGATTGGAATGCGGGCCGCCGTATTCGCTGGGAATTCCGGCCTCTTTGAGGGCCTTTTGCATGGCCTGGACATTCTTGCCAGCCACGGTGACGTGATCGATATGAAATTGCTGCGCCATTACTGAAGCCGCAGCCAGCAATGTACACCAAAACAGGCGACGCATCCTCAGGCCAGCGCAGCCAGCTTGTCGTCCAGGTGCTTCAGCGCCGCCTCCAGCGTCTTGCGATAGCCCGGATTCTTGGACGTTTCGAGGTCGTGCACCACGCGCGTGCGCGATAACAGCAAACTCTCGCGCTGCCGCTTGCGGTCGGCTTCCTCGGCCGTGAGTTTCGGCAGTTTCGCCAGGGCCGCGCGCTCTTCGGCGGATTCGATCTGAGACTCGACCGACTTGCTTTCCCAGCCTCGCGCCATGCTCCCACTATGCCACTTTCCAGGACTTGATAGAATCCGATCCCAGGAGAACCTGACCATGCGCTCTACCCTCGTTGCCCTCGGCGCTACTGCGATCGCCGCCGCCGTATTTGCCGGCTGCCTTGTCCCCAACGCGAAAGCCTCCACCGGACCCATCCCGCTCAACTGCAACCGCGCTTGTCTCGAAGACGTGGTCAATCAATATCTCGCCGCTTTGGCCGCGCACGATCCCAAGCGCCTGCCGCTTTCGGCCGACGTCAAGTACACCGAGAACGATCAGGTCCTGCAAATTGGCGACGGCTTCTGGAAAACCGTGCAAGGCCCCGGCAACTACAAGCACATTTTCGCCGATCCGGATTTTGGGCAAGTGGTCTTCATGGGCACCATGCACGAAGCGGATAAACCGCTGCTGATGAGCCTGCGCCTGCGCATCCAGCTCGGCCGCATCAGCGAAATCGAGAGCATCTACTTCCGTCAAGGCGGGGGCGGGCCGGCCAACATCGCCGCTTTGGACGCACCCGGCTACAAGCCCGAGGATATGTGGTTCAAGACGCTTCCTCCCGAGCAGCGGCTGTCGCGCCCGGAGATGATTTCGATCGCGGACGCCTACTTCAGCGGCCTGGAGAAAAACGATGGCAAGGGCGTCAATGGCACCGGCACGTACCCATTCACCAACGATTGCGATCGCATAGAAAACGGCTCACACACCACCAATGTTCCTCGGCCTGCCAACGAGCCCAAGGACGCCATCAACGGCTTTGCGATGGACTGCATGTCGCAGTTCAAGCTGGGCTACTACTTTGTGGTTCAGGCTATCCATGACCGCCGCTATCCGCTGGTGGATGCCGAGCGCGCCGTGGTTTGGGCGCACGTGGTATTCGATCAGGGGACGGTGAAGTCGGGCATTCTTTCCGACGGACGGCCGTATACTTTCGGCTTCTTCAACTCACCGTCGAGCATCCTGGTGACGGAGGCGTTTCTGATTGAGAACGGCAAGATTCGTCGGGTGGAAATGATCGGCCCGTCGGCCTTCTATCACTTGAGTTCGGCCTGGGGCGGAATCAGCGGGCACTAAAGTTGATTCAGATCCGGCAGCTAAGTGCGGAGGAGGGGCGCCAATACGTCGGGGCCCTTGCGGATGTCCTGCTGGACTGCGTGGCAGGAGGCGCCTCGGTCAGTTTTATGGCGTCGCTTTCGAAGGCTGAGGCCGAGGCTTTTTTCGAGAAGGTCGTTGAGGGAGTCGAGCGCGGCGACCGCATTTTATTGGCGGCTTTTCTCGCTTCCGAATTGCTGGGGACGGTCCAGATCATAACGGCGACGCCTCCGAACCAGCGGCATCGCGCCGATATCGCGAAGCTGCTGGTCCACCGGTCAGCGCGCGGGCAGGGAATCGCGAAGCGCCTGATGGAACAGGCTGAGGAAGCCAGCCGGAGGGCCGGAAAAACCCTGCTCGTGTTGGATACGGTCACAGGAGGAGACGCTGAGAGGTTGTACCTGCGCATGGGATGGACGAAAGCCGGCATCATCCCGAACTATGCGCTGTTTCCCGATGGAAGGTTTTGCGACACGACGATCTTTTGGAAAGACTTGGCTTAAATTAGAGAATGGTGAACAAGAAGGCATCGCTGGCGGCGCTCTTGGCGGTAACCTACGCCTCGGCATCGGCCCAGTGGCTCCATTACCCGACCGCGGGAATCCCGAGGAATCCGGACGGTTCTCCCAATCTGGCCGCGCCCGCGCCCAAGACCGCCGACGGAAAGCCGGATTTGTCAGGACTCTGGGACACGGAGAAGAACCGACCCTGTCCGCCCGGCGGCTGCCCGGACCAGGAGGTCAGCCAGGAGTTCATGAACTTCGGTTGGGGACTCAAGGGCGGTCTTCCTTATCAACCCTGGGCGGCGGAGTTGGTGAAGGCGCGGTCGGAACAGAACGGGAAAGACGATCCCGGCACAAAGTGCCTCCCCATCGGCTTCCTGCGGCTATCACATACGGATGCGTTCTATCGGAAAATCGTGCAGCTTCCCGGACTGCTTCTGATCCTGCATGAACGCAACACCAGCTACCGCCAGATCTTCCTGGACGGCCGGCCGCTTCCGGTGGACCCGAATCCTTCCTGGAATGGATATTCGATCGGAAAGTGGGATGGCGACGCGTTAGTCGTCGAGACGAACGGCTTTCGGGACGGACAGTGGCTCGACCGCGCCGGCAGCCCCTTGACCGACCGCGCCAAAGTGACCGAACGGTTGCGACGCGTGAATTTCGGGCGCATGGAGGTGGACGTCACCGTCGACGATCCCAAGGCGTACACTCGGCCGTGGACCGTCAAGCTGAAGTTGTTTCTGGTACCCGACACGGACCTGCTGGACGAAACTTGTCTGGAAAACGAACATGACGCGGGGCATTTGGTGGGGAAGTGAGCCATCGCGAGCCTTGCGACGAGAGGGGCTTTCCCATATCCTGAAGACAATGGAGGTGCAACTCACCCCTGATCAACAGGCGTTTGTCCGTCAGGCCATTGAAAGCGGGCGCATCCACCGCGAGGAAGAAGCACTGACGGAAGCCTTGGCTTTGTGGGAAGAACGCGAGCGCACTCGCGCGGAGATTCTTGCCGCCATCGATGCTGCTGAGGCCTCGCTCGCTCGAGGCGAAGGGCGCGTCATTACTCAGCAATCCATGCGAGACCTTGCCGCAGAAGTGAAGCAGCGCGGACGCGACCGCTTGGCGGCAGAGCAAACCCAAGATCACTGATGGCGCACCGCCTTGCACGGGCGGCTGAGGCCGAGCTCGACGACATCTGGTGTTACATCTCCAAGGAAAGCCGGACCATTGAGATCGCGGACCGCGTGGTGGATTCCATCACCGACAGGTTCCTTCTTCTCGCCAGAAATCCCCATATTGGACGCCGCCGCGACGATGACCTGCGGCCTGGTCTCCGAAGCTTTCCAGTGGGCGAGTATGTCATCATCTATCGCGTTGAAGATGATGACGTGCTGATACTTCACGTTGTACGCGGCAGCCGCGATATTGAAGCCCTGTTCCGGCATTGACGCGTCATGGAAGGCCCGCGCTGTCTCACAAACGGCGTTACGATGAAGGGCGACGGGGTGGCGATTCGAGTGCACAGCTTGGCAACCAACTTGGATGACTTGCAACGTCCTCCTAGGACGCCGCAGCCTAACGTCCTTCTCCGCGCTTTCGAGAAGGAGGGATATGCTCGTGCTTTCATCGGAGGCTCCGTACGCGTTGGATTACTGGCAGGATACAGGGCGGCCGAAGGCTTGCGCAAAGACGAGACGGAAGGCATCGTGCGCGTCGTGTGGAAGATGCAGAACCCGGTTTATTGTGACCGCTCTTCCATGAACAGCTACTATATTCTCTCCACCGCACACCCGGAAACGGATCGGCGGGTGCTGGCGGAACACTTTGGCCCGTATATCGTCCGGATCAGTGATCCGACGGAGCTGTTGAAACGGATAGAGGCAGCTTGGCAAAAGAAGCCCTTGGCTTCGGGGCGCTGCGTTATCGCGCCTGTGGCTTACGATAAGGACGAATCGTTGGAAACGACTCCGGGACTGCTGCCACCACATAGTTACTCCTTCTCGCAGAAACCTAGAGTGCCCTTTGAGGAGGAGAAGGAGTTCCGTTACGTCCTTACTTGCACCGCTGACGTCCTCAAACTAAGAGCCTTGGTCGGAGGCGAATTGGCTTTGGAGAAACACCTCACGCTTCTGCTGGCAGACTGCGGCGACATATGTTCGTTGATTAGCTTGGCTTGACAACTCCCTAACCCTAATCCTATCATGAGGTTTGCTCCCACTTGGGGGCCGCGAGGGGGAGACCGTGATCAAGCTCGATATCATCAACGAAGTGGTAAACAAAACCGGAATCACCAAGACCAAGGCCGAGATGGCCGTGGAAACCGTTTTCGAGAGCATGAAGCGGGCCCTGTCACACGGCGAGCGCATCGAGTTGCGCGGCTTCGGCATCTTCAACGTGCGCCCTCGCAAGACCGGCATCGGCCGCAACCCGCGCACCGGCGCCGAGGTTGCCATCCCGCCCGGCAAAGCGGTCCGCTTCAAGCCCGGCAAGGAGCTGCAGTCCCTGCAGTAGCGTCGTGGTTCCCCTCTCATCGAACTATGCGTTGAGAGCCGCGTTCACTTTTCCGCGAGACGAAATCTCAACTGCCCGTTGGGCCCTGCATTGGCTGCTTCTGGTATTGACGCTTTGTACCACGACACTGGTCGGCGTCGTACTCACGGACAGCTTCCAAGCCAGTCAGCCGCTGCGCTTCGAGCAGTACTTCAACGTCTTTGTCACGCTGCATGATAAGCCGCGGCTTCTGGTGGATGGACTGGCGTTTTCCATTACCTTGATGACAATCCTGCTGGCACACGAGCTGGGGCATTATTTTGCTTGCCGCTACTACGGAATCGACGCCAGCCTGCCCTACTTCCTGCCGTTTCCATCGCCGATTGGAACGCTGGGAGCATTTATCCGAATTCGGTCGCCGATTTATACGCGCCAAGCCCTCTTCGATGTGGGCATCGCGGGCCCACTGGCAGGATTTGCGGTATTGGTGCCGTTCCTGATGCTAGGTATCCGTCTGTCCAAGGTAGCTCCTGGAGTTCCCGAGGGCGGCGATATGATTTTCGGGGTTCCGGCGATTCAACGAATGGTAGAGTGGCTGGTCTTTCCGCACGCCCGGCCTGGAGACATCCTGCTGCACCCGGTTGCGCGCGCCGCTTGGGTGGGGATTCTGGCCACGGCGCTCAACTTGCTGCCCATCGGACAATTGGATGGCGGGCACATCCTGTATGCCTTCGCCGGCCGCTGGCACAAAATTCTGTCGCGCGTTTTTGTGGTTGCTTTGTTGCCGCTGGGCTACTTCTTTTCGCCGAGCTGGTGGGTGTGGGCCTTGCTGCTGTTCTTCTTCGCGCTGCGGCACCCGGTGATTTTCGACTCGGCCCAGCTCGATGAGCGCCGTAGGGCACTAGGGCTTGTCGCGCTCGCGATTTTTCTGCTGACCTTCACCCTCGCGCCTATCCGTTGAGACAGAATGTCGCCGACGTGACAAAAGTTCACGACTCTGTGTCGGGATTCCACTCGGCATCGTCTTTGGGCGATGAGGAAAGCATCGACAAGAACAGTGCAAACACTAATAAAACTGCGGCAATCGCTCCGGCTAACATCGTAAGGCCCCACCTTCTGCATGGTTGGATTGCAATTGCAGGGCCAAGGTCGCAAAATAGACGACGATGAGATTAATACTTTGCATCGCGCTTCTTGCCAGCGTTCCCTGGGGGCTGGGGTATGCGCAGACTCCGCCGGCCGCGATCGACATCCCGAATGCTCCAATCCCGGTGCAGATTTTGGCGCAGGGCCCGGCCGATACTAAGACAGATCTTCAGGTGATTTGCCTATTTCGGTCATCGCCCGAGAATACGCTGCACGGGTCGCTGATCGAAACCAACGAGAAACTGAAGGGATTGCTGGATCGCATCCGGAACCCCAACCTGTTCCGCGGCGAATTCGGGGAAACGCTCTTGATCGCGCCGCCGAAAGGCGGGCTGGGTGCGAAGAAGCTGCTCATCATCGGCCTGGGCGATTCGCGGACCTTTTCCGTGGACCGGATGCAACTAGTGGGCGAGATCCTTTATACCGAGGCCAGCCGTCTTGGCGTGGCGCATCCGTTTTTCGCGCCGACCATCCTGGACGGAGGGGTCACAAGCTTCGCAACTGGGCAAGTCTCCGAACAGGTGCTCCGCGGATTCCTGCGCGCTGCCGCGATAGATAAGTCCCTCAAGGATGCGGGCGCATCCGCCAGCCCGAGCGTCGCTGCTCTGACCTTCCTCGCTGGGGCGAAAAACGTGAGCAGCACTCGAGAGGGGATCGAGAAAGCGATTTCCGCGCCTTAAGCGATCAGAGTATAGGAGAATTGACTTTGCGCTCCGCATGGATGACCCTGGCCGGCATAATGGTACCGGCCCTTTTGTCCCAGGCGGCCCCGCCGCAAAAAGACGCTGACTGGCCCATGTTCAACCGGGACCTCGCGGGCACGCGCT
>Ga0302324_100026358_pt1 | contig 11112 bp, 8 predicted proteins | sample Palsa_T0_1_FD_201949 | JGI IMG/M metagenome (GOLD analysis project Ga0302324, IMG submission 201949) | Peat permafrost microbial communities from Stordalen Mire near Abisko, Sweden - Palsa_T0_1 | ecosystem: Environmental > Terrestrial > Soil > Palsa > Peat permafrost | place: Sweden: Abisko... | reverse complement strand
GTAGATTCTCCCAACTCGTTGGACTTGGTGCGCCGGATGCAGGATTACAACCTGACACTCCTGCCGCAATCCCGGGTGAGGTTTCGCCTGGGTTATTCGCGAAACGTGAATGAGGGGCCTGGCCTTGAATCCTATGATTCCGGTATACAGCCTCTTCTTACGACCGATTACCGGACCACCGAAGACGCCTACCACTTTGGCGTCGATTTCCGCATGTTGCCGGGCACCATGCTTTCCTACGACCAGTCTCTTGAGTTCGACAAAGTGGACAATGTCACCACGGACCAAAATTTGAATTTTCTTCTCCCAGGTTCGGTGCCGGTAGATCTTGGAATCGTCTGGAATACGGCGGGCACCACTCCGTGCGCTACGCCGTTTCCCACAACGACGCCCGGCTTTGCAAGTCCGGCCTGTAACGGAGTCACTTCGTATTCGAGATACTCCCGCCCGCGCGACTTTATGCCTACGGAGCGGTTCAGCTTTCAATCCACCTATGTCAAGAATCTCGAGATGTCTGGAGCGGTTGGATATAGCACGAGCGACAACCAAGTTTCGGATTTTCTGGAAACACTTACCGGCCTCACCACGCGCACCGATACGCGAGGAAGCACAAGCAGCGGCCCCGCGGTGGCCAAGCGCGTCTCAATCGATGCGGATTGGGGTGCCACCTATTCAGTCACCGAGAAATTTCACATCAGCGATTTCGTACGCTATGACAACTGGCGCATCCCAGGAGTCTGGAACGCGGTGGAAGGGAATCAGTTCTCGAGTAATGGGGCTGGATTTCCGTCGATGTTGCTTCCGATCGTGTCGTTCACACCCGCCACGTTCAACACGATCTGCCCCGCTCCGTACACGGCCTCACCGTGCCCGCAGCACGCCTCAGGATCTGGTTCTGACTTTGAAACGGAGATCAACAGCACATTTTTTGCGCAAAACCTGAAACAGAACACGTTCCAGATGCTGTATGACTTTTCGAAACGGTTCACCGCTCGCTTAGGATACCGGTACACGAACCGCACAATCGCAGACTTCAGTTCATCCATCGATACCGGTGAGATCTATTACCCGGGTGGCCCCACCGGCACGGCATCGAATGATCATTTGGCGGCGCGGGGCGAGTGCGCGTTCCCGGCTGCTCCCGCTCCGCACGTTTTACCCGCGGGTTGCACTCTTCAATCGAACGGCTCGATCATCATGCTAGGCCCGGACGCGGGCAGCGACACGGCCCGCAACATTTACGAGATTAACGAGCACGCCGCGATCATTGGGCTGCTTGCGCGGCCGATCGATACCCTTCGGATCACGGGCGACTTCGAGTTTGGTTACAACGATTTCGCATTCACCCGCGTCAGTCCCAGGCAGGTGCAAAGCTATAAAATTCATGCCAACTACACGCCCTTTCCCTGGGTCAATCTCGATGCGGCCGTCGACATTCACGAAAATCGCGACAATGTCTATCAAGTGAATAATCTGGAGCATGGGCGCACCTACGGCTTTGTCAGCGTATTTTCGCCCAACCCGAAATACTCGTTCGATGTTGGATATAACTACACGGATGTTTACACGCAAGCACTGGTCTGTTTTGCCGCGAGCGGCACGGGAGTGCCTGTGTATCCGGCGTGTCCTATTGCGGGATCTCCAGTGACTATGAGTGCGACATCTTTCTACAGCAGTAATCAGCATTTCGCATATTTTGACGTGATGTGGAAGCCGATCAATCGCGTATCCACAACCGTGGGCTACGCGGCGACGTTTGTCAGCGGAAACACCTTGATCCTCAATCCGCTGCAGCCCGCCGGTACCCTCGATTTCAATTATCTGAAACCATATGCGAGCGTTCAGTTCGATGTCTATAGGGGATTCAGCTACAAAACGGCATGGAATTATTACGGTTACGATGAAAAGGGCCCTGCCATAGTCCCTGGACTGGCGCCGATTCCCTTGCGCGATTTCAATGGCAGCACGGCGACGTTCTCATTTCTCTACCGTTTTTGAAAAGCTTTCGGCAAGGCTAACTCCCTGTTGCTATGATGGGCAGGCTGAATTTATCACGGAGGTAACCATGAATCGTTCTCTGGCTCGAATTGCCTGTACTTCTCTGTGTCTCTTTGCGGGCTTGTTCCTGGGAATCTCGCCGGTCCGCGCGCAAGACGATGCCGCCAGCCTTTTCAAGGCGAAATGTGCTGGATGCCATGGTCCGGATGGGTCTGCCAATACGGCGGCTGGAAAATCGATGAAGATTCGAGATCTTCATTCGGCGGATGTGCAGAAGCAGACCGACGCGGAGCTGACCGAAATTATTACCACTGGTAAAAGCCCGATGCCGGCATACAAGGACAAACTTAGCGCCGATCAAATCAAGAATCTCGTCGCGTACATACGCGAGCTAGGAAGAAAGAAGTGACACGTTTGCGCTGCATAACTAGCGTCTCCAGGCATTGAGGACGCACCGGGGGCTTTGTGACCGGAATTCTGATCGTTCAAATCGTTCTCAGCCTTGGACTCGCCTCCATCTTTTTGATTCGGCCCTCGGTTACAAGAAGTGCCAGCTGGAAGATTGTGGCTTTCATCGGACTTTGCGTGCTTCCTGCGCTGTGCATTGTCGGAGGCATGAACATCCACATGCAGCGCTCCGAACAGACGAAATTCTGCACTTCGTGCACGTCATGGTGCCTTACGGTCGAAGCCTCTACATAGACGATCCGACATTCATTCCAGCGCAGCACTTTCAAAACCACCGGGTTCCCGCGGACATGGCCTGTTATGCATGTCATGCCGACTACACCATCTACGGCCCAGTGAAAGACAAGATCCAGGGCATCACGCGCATTTACATGCAGTACGTGAAGACGCCTCCCGATCCGGCCAGCATCCGCATAGCGGGAGGTTACAAGAACTCTCAGTGCCTGCACTGTCATCTTGGCGCTCGCAATTTCGAGGAAAATCCAGTACACACAGCCTTGATGGATTCTCTCACATCAAATCAGGTGTCTTGCCTCAGCTGTCACAATATGGTCCACGACGTTGCAAATCTAAGCCACTTGAAATTCTGGAGGCCCGGCCAATGAAACCCAGCGAAATCGGTATGCGGCGGCTTCTCCGAATTTCGAGCGGCCTGATTATTTTGGGCCTGGGCGTCGAAATCATCAGTCTCTTGTGGTTCCATCCCTTATCCTTCGTCCTTTTCGCTTTTGTGGCTGCTGCACTGATCGGCCTTGGAATCCTGGTGTACCTTGCCTCTCTGGTGTTCGCTGCTGCCCTGCCGCCGGAAACCGGGGATGAAGTACGGAACCCGATAAGTTAAAATCTGAAAGTGTCGGCGCTTCACACTTCACATTGATCGGGTATCACACGTTGTTTGCCGGAGTGGCGGGCTGTTAATAGTAGTGGGAATTGCCGTATATCTCTTTTCCATTGTCGCTTCTGGTAAGGCTCTCGAGCTCGAGAAAACGCCTGGGCCTTAAGTTCAGTATTTTCTGTCAGCATCGCTTCAATCTCTGTCCCAATCGAACCGCGCGGCCCTTATTCTTTCTTTCGGCGAGGCGCCGGCATTCACCTTACCCGAATCTGCTATTGCGCTTTTCGCGGACAAATGTGCTAGATTGGCGATTCACTAAACATGCGCCGATGGCCACTTATCGGGCTCCTTCTAATTGTCTGCGGTATCCCTCTCGCGGCGATTCCAGCCACTCAACCTGACGTTCTTTCGGAAGCGATTCAGCGCGAATTGCACCGCGCCACCGTTGCCTTAGCAAAAGCCGACCCTAGTCCCTATTACCTTGGTTACACCGTTGACGACGCGAGCAGCGCCACGATTGTCGGGGCGAACGGCAGCTTGATTGTGTCGTCCGAGGCCCACAACCGCGGCGCGGATGTAATCATGCGTGTGGGTTCTGCCGCTCTCGACAATACACATGGGCAAAGCCGCGGTTCCGGCATTATGTCTGGCGCCCTCCCTTTGAATAATGACGCCGACGCCATTGCCCGGATCCTTTGGCAACTGACAGATAGCGAGTATCGGCAAGCATCCTCCGCATTTGTGAAGGTGAAAACCAACCTTACCGTCCAATCGGCCGAAGACGACAAATCGCCCGATTTTTCCAGTGAGAAATCGCAGACCCACGTTGAAGCGCCTCCACCGGCGCCTCCGTTTGATCGCAAGCTCTGGGAGGACCGCATTCGTCGCCTGTCCGCCGGCTTTCTCACGCGTCCAAACGTTTACAATTCGGTTGTTTACATGCAGTTTTCGTCCGACCGCAGTTACCTTGCTACCAGCGAGGGAACGGAACTCGTCCAGCCTTCCTCCATTAGCCGCCTCGTGATTCAGGGCGAGACTCGCGCCGACGACGGCATGGATTTAATGCGCGTCGAAACGTTTCAGGCCGCCTCCCCCAATCAGCTCCCATCCGAAGCGGAACTTAAAGCGAAGCTGAATCGTATTGCGGATGATTTGAAGGCGTTGCGAGAAGCGCCAGTAGCTGAGCCGTATGCGGGACCAGCACTGCTATCGGGCCGCGCTGCGGCAGTGTTTTTCCACGAGGTGCTTGGGCACCGTTTGGAAGGGCACCGTCAGCGGGGCGATACGGAAGGCCAAACTTTCACGAAAAAAGTGAACCAGCTCGTGCTCCCATCATTCCTCACCGTCACCGACGACCCAACGATGAAGCAAATCAATGGAGTGGGCCTCGCTGGCACCTATGCGTACGATGACGAGGGCGTTCCCGCCGAGAAAGTCGTCGCCGTGCAAAACGGGGTTTTAAAGAGCTTCCTGATGTCGCGCGCTCCGATTACCGATTTCGCGCAGTCCAACGGCCACGGACGCCGCCAGTCTGGTCTCATGCCGGTTGGACGGCAGGGAAATCTTATTGTCACCTCGACGAACACCGTAAAGGACTCCGAATTGAAGCAGAAGCTCGTCGAGGAGATTAAGAAGCAAGGAAAGCCCTATGGATTGTATTTCGAAGATATTCAGGGCGGATTCACGATCACGGGCCGGGCTTCGCCGCAAGCCTTTCAGGTGATTCCTGTGATGGTCTGGCGCGTTTACCCCGATGGCCGACCCGACGAGCTCGTCCGCGGTGTAGATATCGTCGGCACTCCGCTTCTGTCGCTGAATAACATCATCCTAACCGGAGATACGGAACAGGTCTTCAACGGAATCTGCGGAGCGGAATCGGGGCAAGTCCCCGTCGCAGCCGCCGCGCCGGCAATGTTGTTTTCCGAGATTGAAGTGCAGAAACGCGCAAAGGGAACTCAGCGGCCGCCATTGCTTCCTCCGCCTGGATTTGAAGATACCATTGCATCTAGGCAAAAAACCGCTTCGCCGGGAACAAGCACGCCATGAATAAACGTCGTCTCGTCTTTTTTCGCATACTTGGGCCGACGCTCGCCTTCAGTTTAGCTTCCGTTGCTTCGTTTTCAGCTCAGCAGGCGCGCACTGCGAGCTCCTCCGCGCCGCAATCGGCTGCGGCCGCCTCCGACCCCTTGCTTCAGGCAATGCGCGAAGAGTTGGACCGGTCAAAATCGAAACTCAAGATGGACAATGTTCCAGCGCCTTATTTCATCGAGTACCGCCTCTCGGACATCGACGAATACGTCGCCGAAGCGGCGTTCGGAGGATTGCGCGAAGACCAACGGTTTCACGCCCGGTCAGTCCGGATCGTCGTGCGCGTGGGCGACTACAAACAGGACAGCTATTTTGGTCCCGGCGTGGGTGCCGCCTCCTTCGCGCCGCTCGACGACAATCCTGTCGCGTTGCGATGGCAACTCTGGGCGGCTACCGATCAGGCATATAAAACGGCTAGCCAGGCGCTGGCCATGAAGCAGGCGGCGCTCAATCAATTTACGTCCAGCCAGCCATTCGACGATTTTTCAAAATCCGCTCCTTTGGAGTCCATCGAGCCGATCGCCGAGCTCGACTTCGATCCGAAACCATGGAAAGAACTTCTCGAGAAATCCAGCAGCCTTTTCCGAACCGATCCCAAGATCGAGTCTCTTAGCTCCTCGCTCCGATTTCGCGCCGTGAATGAGTATTACGTAAATACGGAAGGCACCGTCACTCGAAGTGGCCATGCCAGTTATTTTCTCAACGCCGTCGGTTCCACTCAGGCCGCGGACGGCATGGAGTTGGAGCGATCGCCATATTATTCGGCAGCTTCGGTGAAGGAGCTGCCAACGGCCGATAAATTTCTTGCCGACGTTGCAAAACTCATCGACACTCTGAAAGCGCTCCGAGATGCGCCGGTCGTTGACGAGAAGGAGTACCGCGGTCCCGTGCTTTTCGGACCAGATGCCGCCGCCGATCTCTTCTACGGCCTCGTAGGTCAGAATCTATTAGGCAACCGTCCCAAACCGGGCGATTCGTCCCGCACCACCGGCGATTATGCGTCCAGCTATAAAGGTCGCGTCCTCCCTGCCTTTTTATCCGTGCTGGATGACCCGACACTCAAGACGTTCGGCGGGAAAGATCTTCTGGGCAGCTACGACTTCGATGACGAAGGCGTTCGCGCCGTGCCGGTTTCCCTCATCGAAGATGGAAATCTTGGGAGTTATCTGCTTGGTAGAGAACCAATCCGCGATTTTCCGGATTCGAACGGCCACGGACGCGCCGGTCCCAGCCAGTCGCCGACGCCGAATATCGGGAATCTCATTATTCGGTCGAAGCAATCATTATCGCCCGACGAGTTAAAAAAGAAACTGATCGATCTCTGCCGGCAAAACAATTTGCCTTTCGGCTATTACGTCGAAACTCTGGCGGGACCGAGTCCGCGGCTGCTTTACCGCGTCTATCAGGATGGTCATGAGGAGCTCGTTCGCGGAGCAGCGTTTGACGAGCTCGACACGCGCGCGCTGCGTAACAATCTGATTGCCGTTGGTAACGATGAGCTGGTGAGCAATCGGAGTGGAGCAGTGCCCCAGACGGTCATCAGCCCATCGGTGCTTTTTGATGAGTTGGAAGTGAAGCGTACGGATCAGCAGAATGCCAAGCTTCCCGAATATCCTCCTCCCGATCTCGTGGGCAGCCGCTAAAAACGCCCTTTATTTCCTGGCGGGCAACTCGTAACGAAAACCAAACCGCGCCGCGATGGGTAGCCCCATATTTGGGGTGGGCGTCGCTTCAATTGCATATTTTCCATTCAGCAAATTCTCGCATGCGGCGAATAGCTGAAACCCGCCCCTCAGGTTCCGGGAAGCCATCACGTCCAGCACGAAAAAACGTGCCAGGGGGAACTGATTCTGATCGTCATCAAACTGCTTGCCGACCATTCGCCCTTCAACCGTAAAATCGATGTGCGATGGATCAGTGTAGCGCCCCTGAAATGTCAGCACGTTCCGCGGTACCTCCGCCACCCAAAGTCCCACGAGAGACTTGTTGCTTGGAAAACTGATCACTTTCGCGTCCACAAATTGATATCCGGCTGAAAATTGGATCCGGCTCGTCAAGTGGGCCACCGTATTGATTTCAAATCCTGGCGCGCTTGTGCGGCCGAGGTTTTGCCTCTGCCGCGTTATTAAAGTTGGTGTCGTGCTCAAGGTGACATTCGCAATCGGATCAATGATTTCGTTGAAAAAGAAAGTACCACGAACCTCTAGTCGCTGCCTGAAGCCGCTCACATTTACGCCCGTCTCGCCGCCCGTGAGGCGCTCGGCGCTCAAATTTGCGTTGGCATTGGTAAGCGTGTTGCCCTGGCGGAATGATCGGTACAGCTCATTTAAAGATGGCGCACGGAAAGCTCGATAAACCGATGCCGACCAGGACACGTTGGAACTGAACTGATGCATTAGACTCACGCGCGGACTGAAGGCGTTGTAGGATTTTTCTGCAAAGGGAGTTGTTACCCCCGCCGTCGGACGCGCTACTGGAATGGTTGTGAAAGCGGCATTAAAATTGTTCCAATTGTCATATCTCGCGCTCGCGCTGAACACCCATGTCGGCGAGATTTGTACAAGGTCCTCGCCAAAAACGCCGATCGTTCTTTGGCGTCCGCCGGCAAAGGTAAGATTCAAAGGATTTCCGGCGGAAAAGGTTCGCTCGTTGCTGTGGCCGATTTCCTCGTGCGTATCGACGCCTGCCACCAGCGTTTGTCGTTTCCCTAATGTGCGCGACCATACGGCCGACGCGCCAATTCCCTGCGCTGGCACGGTCTGCAAATCGGTTAGCGATTCGCTGTTTCGATTCAATGCAACCGACGAGAAGCTCTGATGGTAAGTCTGAAAGTCTCCGTAAGACCTCAGCGTTAGCGTGCCGGCATCCCCTAACTTTAGATTGGCCCCCACTGCGCCTTCGCCAAGATGCGTGTCGTTCGTGGTGAGCGGAGTTCCATTCTGGCGGGATTCTTCAAGGAGCCAGCCGCGGGCGAACACCTCGTCGCTTTCGCCAAACTTGCGGCCAATCATAAGATCAGTGGAAACATCCTCGGAGCCGGCCTTTTGATCCACGGTTCCTCGATCCGCCTGTGGCACAAGGATGTATCCATCCGTGTGAAACAACTCTGTTCCAATGCTGGATTCCCAGCCTCCTTTTGCACCCCCAGCCCACAAAGAAAAGTCAGGAGTGTTCTGATTGCCGTAGGACATTTCAATCGCAATGCCGCCAGGCTCTGGTGGACGCGTGAGAACCTGAATCACGCCGCCAAGTGCGTCGCTGCCATATAGACTGGAAGCGCCTTCCTGAGCGATTTCGATGCTTGCCACGGACGTACTGGGGATTCGATCCCAATAGATCCATTTCCCAAAAGGATCGTTCAACGGAATTCCATCCTCGAGAATCAAGGCGCGACTCGCACCGCTCGATCCAAGTCCGCGAAGTGAAACTCCCTCAGTCGTTGGATTAGCGGTTCGGCTGCTCGACCGCCGGTAAAGGCTGAAGCCCGGATCCTGGCGCAGAATGTCGTCTAACGCCAGGGCTGGCGTTGACTGCACATCTGCCCGTGTAAGCTGGATATCGCTGACGGGCGTTTCACCCACTAGTGTCGGGGTGCGCGCTGCCGTCACGAGAACCTGTTCCTTCAGTTCCGAAGGGGACAAATTGATATCCAACTGCAATGGAACACCCGGAGATGCGGCCCACGAGTGCTGTACCTCCTGGAACCCCTTTGCGCGGACCACAATCGTTCCAGACATGTCCGTGACGTTGTCAAAAATGAAGCTGCCCGCAGCATCCGTTGATGCCGTCGCCGAGTAAGATTTTCCACGCAACTCCACTTGCGCTCCGGGCACCGAGGACCCGCTAGCGTCGCGAACAGTACCCCCCACGCGCAATCCCTGCGCCATGGAGACTGTAACGGTCGCGAGAGTGTAAAATATCCAGGCAAACGCAAATACCACGAGGGGGAGCCTTGAACTGGATCTATCTTTGGACGCTCTATTCATAAACCTCAATCCTGGGCCACCGATTCGCCGCCCAGCTCGCCGCGTGTATGGCGGATTATGATAGCGCGGCGGTCAAGCTACAGCTCAACAACCCTGTGCAATTTGGATTTGCTGAATCAGCAGTATGCTATGTTCCTTTACGGAACGAACTCTAACTAGGGAGGGCCAATGTCATCGCCTTCGCGTCGCCGCAGCGATCGCGTTTCATTGACTGTCTTGCTCGAGGCGTCGGGCACCGACTCGCATGGGCAAGAGTTCAGCGAACCTGCCAAGTCTCTGATCATCAGTCGAGGGGGCGCCGTGATTGTTCTGGGGCGGGAATTAAACCCCGAACACGAGATTCACATCCGGCGAAAAGCCCCCAGTGAGGCCCACCGCGAGAGCCGCGTGCGCATCGTCAATCAGACGGGCCAGCAACGAGACGGATTTCTATACAGCGTTGAGATTCTTGACCCGCAGATGGATCTCTGGGGCGTCGATTTTCCCTCGATTACGGAAAATACCGAGGCAGTGGCTAAGATGCTGCTTGAATGCACCCACTGTCGCACGCGTGAAGTTGCCCATTTGAATGAGCTTGAGCTTCGCGCGTTCGAAACGAACCGGGGGATTGCCCGGCACTGCAAGGTCTGCAGTGTCCCAAGCATTTGGACGCAGGTATCGAACGAAGACGAAAAGAAGATTGCTGCCCGCGCTGCGCGCGGTCGCCGTGCTTCGGAGGCTGCGGGTGCCGTCCCGGGCGATGGTGAGCAGCGCGAGCGCCAACGAATGCGTTTGCAGACCCGGCTTACAGCTTGTATTCGACAGCCGGGTGAAGACGATGAGCTCGCTGTATGCGAGGACATCTCTCCCATCGGAATGTGTTTCCGCAGCAAGCGGCGTTATCTCGCCCAAGCCTTGGTCGATGTGGCCGTGCCGTATTCTCCGGACACTGCGAATATTTTTCTTCCGGCTCGCATCGTCTATTCCGAGGAAATTCCCAAAGCCGGCTTATTTCGCCACGGTACGGAATATCGAAGGATCGGTCCTCGAGCGAGATAGTAATCAGCGTCGCTTTAGAGGACAGATACGGGAGCCCGCTCGCCAGAGCGTCGCGCGTGGTAACGCATGGAGATGTTCAAATGTACGGCGCCAGCGGGGGTTTCAAACGATAGCACCGTCGCTTCAGAATTTCGTTCGGTCTTTGCGCACTGCTCTTCCGTCAGAATTGACGGTGGCAGCACCTTGAATTGAAATCCACGGTCATTTAATTGTGTCACGGCATTCCCGATGACCATATTTGCCAGTTCGCAGATCGTTTCTGGCACAATGGGCTCCGAGGGATCCACCTCGCTTCCCGAAAGATAGCTTGCAACTCGCGCGGCCGCGAGCGGCTCCATGTCGAGCACCAGGCGTCCTTCGATCTGCCCTTTGAATCCAACCACGGCCGCAAGCCCTTTTCGCCGATAGCCCTCTTCTTCCATGGTTAGGTCCACTATCGTGATGGGAGCGTTCATCATCTCCGCTAGCACGGCGTCCAGTGAGCTGATGAATGGTTGAATCAGATCGATTTTCATCGTGAGATTTCCCCCTGTGATGCAGTTGACATCGTCGCGTTATCGTCGCTCAGCACGTAGCGGATCACTTCGTAGAGCACTTCGGGTTTCACCGGTTTCTGAACGAAATGGCGCGCACCCTTCTGAAGCGCCGCAAGAATATTGTCTTGATATCCTACTGACGAAACCATGATTACGCGCGCGT
>Ga0302324_100026355_pt1 | contig 11112 bp, 8 predicted proteins | sample Palsa_T0_1_FD_201949 | JGI IMG/M metagenome (GOLD analysis project Ga0302324, IMG submission 201949) | Peat permafrost microbial communities from Stordalen Mire near Abisko, Sweden - Palsa_T0_1 | ecosystem: Environmental > Terrestrial > Soil > Palsa > Peat permafrost | place: Sweden: Abisko... | reverse complement strand
GCCACCCTATCTATCTGGGGTTCGTGATCGCCTTCTGGGCGACCCCACGCATGTCACTTGGGCACCTCGTGTTCGCCATCGCAACTACCGGGTATATTTTTGTCGGAATATTCTTTGAGGAGCGCGACCTCATGAAGTATCACGCTGTCGAGTATGGGGCCTACCGTGAGCGGGTCCCGATGCTGTTTCCAACGGGTGCCAAACGCGGGTGATCGGCCGACTTACGTGCTTCGAGACAGCTGTCGTAAGGCTGGTCAACCAAAAGTCGTGGGGGAACTGGTCTACCGCTGGATTGACATCAACGTCTACCAAAAGTCTACCGGCCGACTGACGACGACGAGATAACCGCGTGATTTCCGTGAAGGAAAACGCTTCAGCGCCGACTATCACCAGCAGTACCTGGCGAAGAATCCGGGCGGCTATTGCCCGGATCATTCGTGCGGAATCCCCTATAAATCCCCGGTGTCAGCGGTGGGGGAGAAGGCGTAAGTCTTGCGTTCACTTGGATTCCATCAGGACGCCAAGGCGTTACGAATTCGACATGCGCTTTTCTGCGGGAAAACGCAGTGTTTTTCCGGCGGTGAGGTCTACAGGAAGTGTACCGGCGATGTGCGCCTAGGAAAGTCCGCTGCGAAGGACTGACAACATCTTGATGTGAGTTCGGTCCTTCGCTGTTCCTCTGCTGATTTGAATATTGATAGTCGATGCGGTGCGGCCAAGTCCGGCATCGCTACTGGTCTTACATTCCGCACATTGTCTGACGCATTTCCAGGCAATTACCGCCGGTGATGGCGGGTCCGGCGCTATTTCGGCGTTTTGAGTTCGAGCAGGTGTAGGGTCTGAGCCTCCCAGGCCCGCAATAGCTTCTTGGCTTTGCGGTGGTTGGCGATCGCCGAGCGCATGATCTCGGCCTGCTCGGGGGTGAGCGTGCGGTGACGCAGCTTGCCAGCCTTCAGATAACTCCATTGGAAGTACGGACCGTGCCTGGCGGCGGGATCGCTCGCGCAGTGGCATCGAGGATTGCCGCAGACCTTCATGCGTTTGAGCAAAGTGCCTGAGGACAGGTATTCCATGTCCGAGAGCGCGCGCTGGATCTGGGCGATCTTTTCTCGTGATGTCGTGGATTTAGCGGCGGCGGTCGGCATAGGGAATTGACTGATCGTGCGACTGGCGATAGTAATATCGCCAGAGATCCTTAATGCAAGTACGCTCATCGCGCCCTGCAGACTTCGCTCTCAAGACTGAGAGGCTGGGACCTCTACCCCTCGTTAATCACTTCCTGGAACGCATGGGACTCGCCGCGCTGCTGGAGAAGCACGTGCCGACCGGGGATAAACGCTGCCGTGTCCCGCACGCCCAGGCGCTCGGTGTGCTGGTGCGCTCGATCGTGGTCGAGCGCGAACCGATCTATCGGGCCCAGGAGACCGTGGTCGGTTTTGCCTCAGGGCTCTTTGGGGTCGCCGAGGAAGACATCGACAGCTTGGGCGACGACCGTTTGGGCCGGGCGCTCGACCGGCTATTTGAGGCCGATCGGGCGGCGCTGCTGACCGAGGTGGTTTTGGCTGTGGCCAAGCGCTTTGTCGTGCAACTCAAGCGCCTGCATAACGATAGCACCTCGATTTCTTTCTGCGGTCAGTACCGTGATGGCCGGGTGGGTAAGTCCGGGCGACGCGCGCCGGCGATCACGTACGGTTACTCGAAGGATCATCGGCCGGATTTGAAGCAACTGCTGTTCATTCTGACCACGGATGCCGACGGCGGCGTGCCGGTCCAGTTTCGCACCGCCGACGGCAACACCAACGATTCCATCACCCATATCGAGACCTGGTCGACGTTGCGGGCGGTGGCTGGACGCGCCGATTTCCTCTACGTCGCCGACTCCAAGCTGTGCAGTCACGACAACCTGAGCTTCATCGACCGGGCCGGCGGCCGCTTCGTCACCGTGCTGCCCCGCTCTCGCCGGGAAGATAAGCATTTTCGCAAGCTCCTCTAGACCGAGACCCCTGCCTGGGAGCTCGTCTGGGATCGGCCCAACGCCCGTCGTCGCGATGGTGCGCGGGATGTATGGTCCGTGTACCGCGATCCGCTGGGGTCGGCGGAAGGGTTTTCCCTGATCTGGGTGTGGAGCACGCTGCTCACCATGCGCCAACAGGCGCGCCGTCACCGCAATATCGCCAGCGCCACCGCAGCGCTCATGGACCTGCGCCGGCGGATCCTGGGAATTCGGTCCCGGATCCGCGGCGGTGCCCGTATTGACCTGGAAGTCGAGATGATCCTCGAGCACAACCGCGTGCGCCGCTACCTGAAGGTCAAGCGCGTGCCGCGCCCCGAGCACACCTTCAAACAAAAGAGGCGCGGCCGGCCAGGCCCCGACACCGAGTATCGTCGCGTCACGCGCCGCCGCTACGATCTGGAATGGACTGTCGATCAGGCCGCCATCGATTACGACAAGAAGAGCGATGGCATGTATCCGCTCATCTGCAACGATCGCACCCTCACCGCCGCCCAGGTCCTCGAGGCCCACAAAGGCCAGCCCACCATCGAGAAGCGCTTCGAGCAGATCAAGACCGTCCACGAGATCGCACCGGTGTTCCTCAAGAACCCGGGGCGCATCGAGGCGCTGTTCACGCTGTATTTCCTGGCTTTGCTGGTGCAAGCCCTCATCGAGCGCGAGCTACGCCTGGCCATGAAGCGCGAGAAGATCAAAGAATTGCCGATCTACCCCGAACAGCGCCTGTGCAAGCGACCGACCACCGAGCAGATCCTGCGACTCTTCAGCCTCGCCGAGCGTCACACGCTGCTGCGCGACGACAAAACCGTCCAGTCCTTCCCGCCGCAGCTCACCGATATGCAGATCCAGACCCTCGACCTGCTCGGCGTCCCGGTCAAAGCCTTTGTCGGCTGACCAACCCTGCCGGAAATTCACGCATAATCACGTCTTCGATGTGCGGAATGTAAGACTGGTGCGTATTCCGCTGGGGATACAGCATCCGCGACTATTCTGCTCGATAATCTCAGGGTAAGCGGGAAAGACTTGTAGAAACAGTCGCTTGCGGCTGCTCAAGTTATGATCGGTAGAGATTCGGTAGAGGTGGGCAAGAATATCTGAACGATCCAGCGGGGCCGCCGATGTAATTCGGAACGTTTCAGATCGACCAAGTAGCGGTCACTGAGCGCGTCAGTTTTCGCGCCCGATGGCCGCCAGTCACCACAATGGGATTTCGACCGAGTGCTCTCGGTCTGAAAGGTTGGACCACCCGGCCACGGGGACGGATTTGCCGACCCGATTACCTCGGCGCATGCTTTGGGTAACAACACGTCATCGAAGCAAGGGAATGTCGGCCGAAACGCCCAAAGCCGCGGATGAGTCCCCGCCGATCGGGTCGGCGGAATCTAGCCCGGAGGCCAATTATCAGGCGAGAGTATTCATCAGCTACGCCTCCCGCGATGTAGCTGTCGCGGATGCCGTCGTCGCGACTCTGGAACGTCACGGCGTCGCGTGCTGGATTGCTCCTCGCGATGTCAAGGCGGGGGCGCTGTACGCCGAGGCCATCGTCCGAGCGATCAGTGACGCCAAGGCTCTCGTGCTGGTGCTCTCGGTGAATTCCGTCGCCTCCGCGCACGTTGGCAAGGAAGTCGAGCGAGCCTCATCAAAGCGCCGCCCCGTGATTGCCTTGCGAATCGACGACGCGCCGCTGTCGCCGGCTCTGGAATACTTCCTGGGCGAGTCGCACTGGGTCGATGCGCGGGCGGCAGGTATGGACGTCGCCTTGGCCAAGCTCATCGCCGCGACTGGCGAGCCGGAGCGAAATGCGCCAGGAATCAATCCCCCTGTGGTTGCTGGAACGTCGGCTGGTACAGCGTCGGCGCCACCGCCAAAGTCACGTCGTAATCGGAATTTGCTCGTGGCAGGCCTCGCCGTCGTCGCCGTGGTGCTCTACGCGCTATTGGCGGATAGGTTCTGGTCGGCGAAGTACATCGTTGCGGAACAATCGACCACGGCTTCTAAAAGCATGACGAGCGATAAGTCCATCGCCGTGTTGCCGTTCACCGACATGAGCGAAAAGCACGACCAGGAGTACTTCGCGGATGGAATAGCCGAAGAGGTGCTTGATCGACTGGCCAAGGTGCCGGGCCTCAAGGTCGTGGGCCGCACGTCGTCCTTCCAGTTCAACGGCAAGAGCGCCGATCTCGCGAGCGTCGGAACAGCATTGGGCGTTGCCTATCTCTTGGAGGGCAGTGTGCGCAAAGATGCCGACCGCGTGCGGGTCACCGCGCAACTAGTGGAAGCGCGCACGGGGTCGCAGCGGTGGTCGGACCGTTTCGATTCCGACCTAGTTGATGTCCTTAACGTACAAGACACGATTGCCATCGAGATCGCGCGTGCGTTGCAGATTGCAGTTGAGGCAGACACTGTACCTCGCTCCTCCGTCAAGTCACCACAGGTCCTTGAGGCCTATTTACGCGGACTCGAGTCCGAGAACCGCCAGTCGCGCGAGAGCTCTGAAGCAGCGGTGGCGGATTACCAGCAAGCGTTAACCCTGGATCCGGCATTTGCGCCGGCGGCAATTGGGATTGCGAGGGTCGAATCTTTTATCGGGGCAGAAGGTTGGTTACCCACGCGGACCGCATTCGAACGAGCTCGCGAGGCCGCGCAACTTGCACAGCGATTAACCCCAAGAAGCCCGGAACCACACGTTTGGATGGCAAGGATTCATACGTACCATGACTGGGACTGGGCTGGCGCCGATCAAGAATTGCAACAAGCGTTCGCACTAGGTCCGCGTGATACTTACGGCGCACAGACTGCGTGCCAATTGGCCGCGGCACGCGGTCAGTGGGACGAGGCCCGGCAACTTGCAATCGAGGCCCTTGAACGCGATCCATTGAGCCCGGATGCTCATATGTTCCTCGGATGGAATGTCTATTTGCATACGGGCCAATTGTCTGAGGCGGAGCAATCCTTTCGTCGCGGGTTGCGGATCGCGCCGAAATGGGGTTCTGGTCAGTATTTCCTGGGAGAGGTCCTGATGCTTCAGGGGCATCTCGAGGCGGCGCTGGCAGAGTTCCACAAGGAGACTGTGGATGATGGCCGGCTAGAAGGGTCCGCGATGGCGCTGTTCGCCGCGGGCCGCAAAGCCGAGTCAGATTCACAGCTCGCCCAGGCTATTCGCCGCAACGGCACCTCCTGGCCCTCCGAGACCGCCCGTACGTATGCCTTTCGCGGCGAGAAAGACCGCGCTTTCGAATGGCTGGACCGAGCCTACGAGCTGCGGGATCCAGATATATATACGTTCAAGGGCGATCCGCTGTTCAAGAACTTGGAGAATGATCCCCGCTACAAAGCGTTCCTGCGCAAGATGAACTTGCCCGAGTAACGCCGACCGGAGCGGTCCCACGTTGAAATGACCCTCTCGAAAACCGCCATTCGCGACCGATAGCAGCGGGTCAACTGAGACATTGCTCCGACTGGACTGCGTTGTGGTCCGACGATCCAGGTATTTCTGCAGGAAAACCCCAGCTGATTTCGGCGTCGAAGTCGACCGGAAGTCTACCGAAGGTGTAGTCCTGGAAAACTCCTCGCGGAAGAGCCGGTGGTATTTGCACAGCATCGAACCGGTCGCCACCGACACGAAAATGAACGATCGCGGCTGAAATCTGGGTTGGAATTCAACCTGTCAAGGGGTAATCCTTGTGCCAAGGTCGGCAACCGGCATCCGGATATATGAATCGACTCATGCTCGTTTGGGCGAACTGACAGCGGAGGCCAGCCCGCGCACATGCTGTCGCATTCGCCGCCGAAAAAGTCGGTCAATACATTTTGGTTATTCGCTGCCAGCGGGTCCTTCTCGACAAGGCCTCACTAAAGCCGACATTCTGGCGGACGCAACCGCGCGCATATTGCGGCACGGGTCTCAATATACAAGCAAATCGTGGTCCACGACTGTGGCGACCTTCGGCGTTGCCATGCCGTTCACGGCATTGCCGGAGTAAACTTGACTTGAAGATAACTCGCGGTATGTCTCCCACTATTTCCTTAACACACAGACCTGAAAGTTCCGCATGAACCCTATATCCAACACGGCCTTTTATTGTTGCGGCGTAAGAATGGAAGATGCCCGGCGCACGCCATCACTTTGCAATGATAGCTATGCAGAGCGATTCATGGATGAACGCGGAATGCAGATTTTTGCGCCGTTTAAATCCGAAACGATGGCGAACATAAGCAACATTTTGAGGTGTAGGATTATTGATGACTTTGTCCGTAATAGCTTGAGTGAAGCTGCCGACAGCTTGGTGATTTCAATAGGGGCTGGCTTTGATACCCGACCTTATCGGCTGAATGGCGGAAACTGGGTCGAACTGGATGAGCCGCAGATTATCAATTACAAGAACGAAAAGTTACCAATTGCGGAGTGTAAAAATATTCTGACTCGGGTGGCCATCGATTTTTCCAGCGAAACCATTACAGAGAAGCTGATGTCGTTTAAGCGCGATAAGCCCATCATCATCGTGATTGAAGGCGTTTTCATGTATTTGGAGCCAGAGACAATCGAAGTTACCTTGAGGCAGATACAGAGTCTTTGTCCTAGACACGTTCTATTGTGTGACCTCATCACCAGAAAGTTTTTTGAGAAATTCGCCACCCGTGTACATGCAAAACTAGTCTCCGCAGGGGGGCGATTTACAGAACGACCAGAACATCCTGAAGCGCTTTTCGCTAACAATGGTTATGTCGTTACTTCTCACATCCCGATGTTTAGACGCGCTGCGGAATTGGGCGTATTGTGGCAACGGGCAAGAATTCCGACATTTATTGCAAAGCTATTCCTTGGGGTACTCATGAAGGATATGAATGGGTATGCAGTTTATCGATTCGGATACGGCTAAGGTGAACAACTTGACGACGACTCGAAGTCGATGGCGCCTTCCGTCTGGTGGAGCGCGGCGCGCTGAGCACGGTCGTGTTCGAGGAGTTTCTATCGTTGGGCGGAATCGATAAGTGTCATGGGTTCGATTCCTGTTCGGGCGGACCCCGAGCGGTCCGCCGACCGAGTTCGAGGTCAATGTCTACCGGAATTCTACCGGTGATCTGCACGTAGGAAAGTCTCCCGCTAAGACCGGGACCATTGCGCCCCGCGGGTGGGGTCGGAAATCGACCTGTCGCCTTAGTGGCCGTGGTTCAAATTTAGGGCTGAACCTGGTCTTTTGCCCGGTAAGTTGACATCCGGACCCGACGTATAAACTTGTTGATACATCGGAGGCGATCATGGCAAAGAGTGCGACGTTGACTGTTCAACTATGGGGAAACAGCCTTGCAGCGCGGATTCCGGCGGCGAGGTCATGGTCACCCGCCCGATTGGCAATGAGGTGCTCTAGTGGCAGCCCGGAAGTCATGGTGCCCTGACCGGCGCGACATGATTTGGATTGAATGCAATCCTCAGTCCGGCCGTGAAATGAAGGACGTTCACCCGCTGGGCGTGCTATCTCCGCGAGAATTCAATGCGCGGACAGGGATCGTGATTGGCTTGCCGATCACTACGACTTCGTACAATGAAACCAATCCGTTCGCTGTGAAATTCACCGGACCGAAGGGCGGCGCCAGCTACATCCTCAGCCATCAACCGAAGTCATTCGATTGGCGAGCCAGAAGCGCGAGGTCTCACCCGCTGAAGAGAGTGCCTGATGAATCCCATGCACGCGCCTGTGAAACTCTGAATCAGATTATCGAGATCGGAAGTTAGCGCGATCACGCGTCGTCACGTCCGGGGGTGTCGGTCTGGATTGTGATGCAGTGCGCCATAACCGCGCATATCATTTGGCAAACTGGCGCCTGGTTGGGATCCCTATGCTCCGTGGGGAAGTATTGCGCGTCGTGGCATTAAATCCAGTAACCCTGTAGGCGCCATGACGGAAATAATCGCCCTGCGCGGGCGGAGTGGGCCTGCCTATCCGCTCGACTGGAACGGCCCGGTCGAGCGACCGTACGACGTCTTCTCCGACGACGACAAAGAACGCTCGATCATCGGGCTGTTTGAACGCGTAGTTCAAAGGCACTCAGAGGTCATTGCCCTGCAAGGAATCGGACCTGCGATGACTTATCGGGCAGTTTGGCGGCACGCGCAATGCCTGGCGAGGGAGCTCGCGGCCAGAACCGCCGCGAATGAGCTGGTAGGGATCTATTTGCCCACATCAGCGGAATTCGCGATAGCCATGCTGGCCTGTTTTGCCGCGGCCCGTCCGTTCGTGGCGCTCGACAGGCACTATCCCAAGGACTGGGTCAACCATGTCATCGAAGACGCCGCTCCGGCGCTGATCATCGTCATGAGCGCGACGCACGATACCGAGGCGCTCAAGTCTTCGGGGCAGCAAATCCTGGAGTTGTCCAATCTACCCGAATGCGAAACGAACACCAGCCTGCCGTTCACGCCCCTCGGCCCGGATGACCCGGCGTGCGTACTCTACACCTCGGGCAGCGCGGGAAGGCCAAAGGGGATTGTGAACAGCCAGCGAAATCTCTTGCAGCGGGTGGCTCAATCGATCAATGCCGGCCATTTAGGCCCAGATGATCGATTCTTGACTCTCGCCTCGTTGTGCACGATCGTCGGTGTGCGTGACCTACTCACGGCCTTGCTCTGCGGAGCCGGTGTTCGCCTGATTGATGCGCAACGCGTGGCAGCGCGCGAGGTGGTCGGCATCATTCGCGATGAAAGGATCACCGTTCTATTCGCGTTCCCCGCCCTGCTGCGGGCTCTGGTCACAACGGCGCAGGAGAAAGCCGCCGAGGCGCTGCGTCTCATCCGCGTCGGCGGCGATACGACCCTGTGGAGTGACTTCGATTTGCTGCGCGGCTGGCTGTGGCCGGGCGGCGCCATTCAACTGATTTACGCCGCAACGGAGGCGCCCATCATGCAGTGGTTCGTCGCCGATCTGCCGCGAGACAATGGTGATCGCATTCCGATCGGGTTCCCACTGCCGGGCAACGCGATCGCGGTCGTCGACGAGAAGGGCGCCCTCGTGCCGGCGGGCGAAGTGGGAGAACTGGTCGTTCGAAGCAGATATGTCGCCCTGGGCTACTGGCGCGAAGGGCGCTGCCAGCTCGATGCGATCGAGCGCGACCCGGTCGACCCGAGCGTGCGAATTCTGCGAACCGGCGACCTGGTGCGCGAGCGGCCCGACGGTCTACTGGATCGGATCGGACGCAAGGATCGACAACTGAAGATTCGCGGATTGCGCGTCGAGCCGGAAGAGATCGAAGCCATGCTCAGGCTGCACCCTCGCGTCGGCGATACGGCGGTCATTGCACAGTTGGATCCCGATGGCAACTCAAGTCTGGTGGCCTACGTGACTGTACGCAGCGGCGGTGCGCCTGGTCTGGTGGACGAGCTGACCGCGATGATGCGCGAACGGGCGCCAGCACAGATGCGACCGCAGCGCATCTTTGCCTGCGCCTCAATTCCACGTCTACCCAGTTCAAAGGTGGACGTCGGCGCGATAATGGCGCTGCACAACCAGATGCAAGCCGACGAGGCTCTGGCGGCCAAGTCCTCTCCTACCGCGGCATTCGGCTCAGGAAGCAGCGGCGTTGAACTCGAGGTCGCCCGAATCTGGGAGCAAATTCTAGGGCAGCCTCCCAGCAGCCCCGATGCAGATTTTTTTGACTGCGGCGGGGATTCGCTCAAGGCATTGAAGTTCATCGCCGAACTGGAGCGCAGGTTCGGCGTGGAACTTTCGATCACTCTCGTCAATGACAAACCTACCATCGGCGGGATTTGTCGGGGCCTCCTGGCTGCTCGTCAGCCGGACTACGATCCGCTGGTGTTGATCAAGGCGGGAAACGACAGGCTGCCGCTGCACATCATCCACGGACTCGGCGGAACCATCATGGAGGCATTTCCTCTGGGCAGAAGAATGAGGTACCCCGGCGCGGTGTACGGCTTGCAGGCACGCGGCCTTGACGGCCGTTGCAGACCTCATGACACCGTAAGCGCGATGGCAGCGGCCAACCTTGAAGCGATTCGCACTCGCCAGCCGAAAGGACCCTATAACCTGTGCGGATTTTCGTTCGGCGGTCTGGTAGCCCTCGAGATGGCACAGCAACTGCGGCAGGCGGGTGAGGAGGTATCCTTCCTCGGGATGATCGACACGTTGCCAAACTGGCGGGGATGGCCGATTGACAGACGGCTCTTCTACGTCCTGCGCCGAATGGCAAGGAGCGCTATTGGCCTGTTCACCATTCGCGTTCGCGACTGGGTGCCGCATCTCGCCACGCAGGTCCCGCGCGCGCAGCGGCGCCTCAGCTGGCGCCTGGGGGCGAGCAACCACGCTTCGGCAATTCGTCCCACCGCCTCGGTCGACATTCCAGCGCATGTTGAGGCAGTGACGCAGGGCACCTCACGAGCGTCGGCCCGCTACCGGCCGACCAAGTATCAGGGCACGTTGACGCTGCTGCTGGCCGACGTACCCAACCCGGATTTCGCGCATCCGGAGGCGTTTTGGCGCCGATATGCGCGCGATCTGCGGCTTTACCCCATCCCCGGGGCGCATGACTCGATTCTCAGCGAACCCAATGTGTCTGCGGTGGCCGAAGTCCTCACGGCGTGCATGCCGCCGTGACGCCAATTCCACGACGTCGATCCTGTGCTGGGTCGCATCTCTTCCCTCAACGAAGCGCTTCGAAGCCGGAGACGATTTGCGACGGCCGCCTGTTTCTCATCGTCCTGGGCGAGGTAACGGACAACAACGTTGCTGTCCAGACCGATCACCGCAACCGGCCCATCCGCGCAAGGCCACGGCCTGGTTACGGAGCGTCGCGCATCCGGATCTGCAGCTCCTGCCTGCGGTAGTCGATGATCAGCGTGTCGAGCAGTCCGAGCGCGTCCATGCCGATCAGCATTGCCGGCACTTCGGTGAGATGCCAGTGCTCGAAGATCTGCATGTTGCCGAAGGTGACGTCGGCGTAGCGGATTTCGACCGTGCCGCCCTGGTCCGACGCGGCCATTTCCAGCGGCGGCGTGCGGGCGGCATCGCCCTCCTGAACATCGGTGGTCACGCCCATGATCGAATCCGGACGACTTTGGGGTGGTGCGTGTCGCCGGTCCAGCGCCCGCC
>Ga0302324_100026354_pt1 | contig 11113 bp, 9 predicted proteins | sample Palsa_T0_1_FD_201949 | JGI IMG/M metagenome (GOLD analysis project Ga0302324, IMG submission 201949) | Peat permafrost microbial communities from Stordalen Mire near Abisko, Sweden - Palsa_T0_1 | ecosystem: Environmental > Terrestrial > Soil > Palsa > Peat permafrost | place: Sweden: Abisko... | reverse complement strand
GCCTGGGGCGGAGCGCCTTTAAAATGAAAAAGCGCACTCCAATCGCGGCCGGCAAGACCAAGGTGCTGTTCGAGGTTGAGGAGCAGCCGGATGTGCTGGTCGTGCAGCAGCAGGATGCGATCACGGCGGGCGACGGCGTTCGGCGCGATGTGATCGAAGGCAAAGGCCGGGTAGCGGCTCGGACGACGGCGCGCGTGTTCCAGTTGCTCAACTTGTGCGGGCTGCCGACGCACTATCTCTCGGGCGGCGTCGACGATAACCAGATGCACGTGCGATGGGCGCACATGATCCCGCTGGAAGTCGTGGTGCGGGGCGTCGCCGCCGGTTCGCTGGTGCGGCGCCGGCCGGGGATCCAGCGCGGCGCGATACTCGTGCCGCGGCTCATCGAGTTCTTTCTCAAGGACGACGCCAACCACGACCCGTTGATCGAGCCCGACGCCATCGTTGCCGGCGGCTATGCGAGCCCCCAAGACCTTGCCACGATGAGCGAGCTGGCCCGCATCACGTACGAGATCCTCGCGCATGCCTGGCGGCGCCGCGACGCGCTGCTGGTCGACTTGAAGATCGAATTCGGGCGGCTCGTGGGCGGCGAGGGAAAAGGGCAGCTCGTCATCGCCGACGTGATCGATAACGACGCCTGGCGCGTCTGGCCGCAAGGCCGCGAAGATCTGATGCTCGACAAGCAGATGTATCGCAACCTGAAGACGGTGACGCCCGCCGACCTCGAACGGGTGCGAGCCAACTACGAGCAGGTCGCCGAGATCGTCGATGCGTTTCCGCAGATGCGTCCCGGCATGGTGGCGCTGCTGGTCGACGGACCGGAGCACCTCGCTGCCGCCGAGACGGCGGCGCGTGCGCTGGCGGCCTTCGGCTTGCCGACCGTGCGCCACGTCGTCTCCGTCGCGCGCACGCCCGGGTATATTCTGCAGCTGGTCACACAGCTCGAGGCGACGTTCCCGCGCATGGTTCTGGTCGCGGTCGGCGCGGCAAACAGCGTGCTGCCGGCGATGCTCGACAGCGCCACGGCGAACCCGATCGGCGCCCTCAACGTGGAGAATCCGCATCCTGACGACCTCGCCCTCGCCTGCGCGAAAGCGTTCGCGCTCGAGGATACGGTCGTGTTTGGGCGCGTCTTGCTGCTGCAGGCCAACGCGCGCAGCGAAGTCCTCGGTGCGGATGCGAAGCTGAACGCGCCGCCGCCCGCGCCCGGCCCCGGAACCGCTCTCGCGTGACGACGGCCGCGCACGACGACGCCGTCGCGCTCGGCCGAAGGCTCGGCGTCGCCCTCTCCGACGATGAGATCCGGCGCATCGCCGAACACCTCGATCGGCTGCCGACACCGACGGAGCTCTTCGCCTTCGATGCCCAATGGAGCGAGCATTGCTCCTATAAGTCGTCGCGCGAGCACCTCAAGAAGCTGCCGACCGAAGGGCCGACCGTGCTGCTGGGGGTCGGCGAGGACGCCGGCATCGTGCGGCTCGGGGAGTGGCAAGGCGAAACGTACGGGATCGTGGTCGCCCACGAATCGCACAATCACCCGTCGCAAGTCGTGCCGTTCGAGGGCGCGGCGACCGGCGTGGGCGGGATCGTACGCGACGTGCTGTGCATGGGCGCCGAAGTGATCGGCATCGCCGATCCGCTGCGCTTCGGGCGGCTCGAGAACGAGCACTGCCGCTATGTCGCCCAGCAAGTCGTCGACGGCATCGCGGCCTACGGCAACGCGATCGGCGTCCCCAACGTCGGCGGCGACGTCTTCTTCGACGAGTCCTTCAACGACAACGTGCTCGTCAACGTGGTTGCGCTCGGCCTCGTGAAGGAGAAGGACATCATCCACTCCCGCGCGCCGGGCGGCAGCATCGGGTGGGACATCGTGCTGGTCGGAAAAGCGACCGACCGCAGCGGCTTCGGCGGCGCGTCGTTTTCCTCGCTCACCCTCAACGAAGATGACGCGGAACAGAACAAGGGCGCGGTGCAAGTACCCGATCCGTTCTTGAAAAACGTGATCATGCGCGCCTCGTATGCGGTCTTCGCGCATTTACGCGCTCAAGGCGTGACGGCCGGATTCAAGGATCTCGGCGCCGGCGGCCTGGTCGGCTGCAGCGCCGAACTGTGCGCGGCCGGCGAACTGCCGGTCGGGGCGGAGGTGGAACTCGAGCGCGTCTCGACCGCGCAACGCGACCTGCCGCCCGAAGTCATCGCGATCGGCGAGACGCAGGAGCGCCTGTGCTGGATCGTGCCGCCGTCGTTCACGCCGACGCTGCTGCAAATCTACAACGACATCTACTCGCTCCCGCGCGTCGCACGCGGCGCCTGCGCCGCCGTCATCGGCAAAGTCACCGAATCCGGCCGCTACGTCGCCCGCTACCACGGCGAAACCGTCATGGACGTGGACCTCGCGTTCTTAACCGGCGGCGTCCGATACGAGCGCCCGTACGTGCTGCCGAAAATCGCGGGCCCGCAGACCGACGGAGTGTGGACGAACATGCATCCTGAGGCGCATTGGCTGCTTGCGACACTGCCGGCAGCACTTGCCCATCGCGACGTGTGCTCGCGAGCTTCGATTTACCGCCGCTACGACGGGGTCGTGCGGGGCTGTACGGCGATCCCCGCCGGTTTCGCCGATGCCGGTGTCCTGGTGCCGATTCCCGGCTCGTCGCTTGGCGTGGCGGTCGGAATGGGCGGCAACCCGCGATACGGCCTGGTCGATCCCCGGCGGGCAGCCGAACTCGCCGTTGCCGAAGCGGTCGCGCAGGTCGTTGCGGTCGGCGCAACGCCGGTTGCCTTGACGGATTGTCTCAACTTTGGAGATCCCACGGTTCCCGAGCAGATGGGCGCCTTCGTTGCCGCAGTTGAAGGTTTGGCGGATGCGGGCCGTGGGGTGGGCTTGCCGTTCATTTCCGGCAACGTGTCGCTGTACAATCGCTCGTCGGCCGGAACGCACGTCGCGCCTTCCCCGATCATCTGCTGCATCGGAACGTTTGCCGACGTCTCGCATGCGACGGGACCGGGGTTCAAACGTGCTGGTTCGCCCGTTGTAATTCTGCAGGCGCCGAGTACGAGCGACGCGATGAGCGGTTCGGTCCTCGCCGAAGCGATGCCGGTGCCTCAACTGGGGCTTCCGCGAATAGACTGGCACTGGTTTGCTCGCGCTTGCGCCCTGGTGCGCGAGAGCATCGCGACCGGCGCGGCGCTTGCCGTGCACGATGTGAGCGACGGCGGTCCGCTGGTGGCCGCCGCCGAGATGGCACTGAAGGCCGGAACCGGTTCGATCGGGCTGCGCGTCGCCGATTCCGAGCCTTTCACTTCGCGGTCGCTCACGCTGCGGTATTCCGAAGCGCCCGGCTTCGTCGTCGAGGTCGGTGACTTCGAAGCCTTCATCGTGCTAGCGAAACGCCATGGTGTAACGATCGGACTCGACATGGAGACTACCGCGGTGCCGGCGATCGACCACGTCGATCAGGACGGTGCGATCGTCGGGTCAATCGACCTTGGGACATTGCGCGAAGCGTGGGAAGCTCCGCTGCGCGATTTCTACGGGAGCGTGGCGTAATGCCGCAAGTTGCGGTCGTCGTGTTTCCCGGCACGAACAGCGAAGATGAAACGCTGCGGGCGCTGCACGCGGTCGGGCTCGAGGCGGAGCTCGTGCATTGGAGTGCGCCGGAGTCTCTGGCGCGATTCGATGCGTACGTGTTGCCCGGAGGCTTCGCGTATGAGGATCGGATTCGCGCGGGCGCGGTGGCTGCGTACGACGCGGTAATGGATCCGGTGATCGAAGGCGCCGAGACCGGGAAGCTCGTGCTGGGGATCTGCAACGGCGCGCAGATTTTGGCTGAGGCGGGGCTCGTGCCGGGGACGGCCGGGATGCGGCGGCCGACGGCGGCATTCGCACCGAACGCGAGCGGGCGTTTCCAATCGGTGCATGTCTACCTGAAGCTCGCGGTCGCACCGGAACGCGTGCCGATCCTCGCCGGGATCGAACCCGGTGCCGTCATTCCTGGCTGGGCCTCGCACGGCGACGGCAGGCTGGCCGCTCCGAACGACGAGCTCGAGCGCATCGTGGCCGACGGCCACCTGGCCTTTATCTATGCGGACCGCGACGGCAATCCGGTACCCGCACCCAACGGCGCTGCACTCGACTGCGCGGGGCTCGTGAATCGCGCGGGTAACGTGCTGGCGATCATGCCGCACCCCGAGCGTGATGCCTGGACGTATCAGCACGTCGATGGAAGCCGCGACGCCGCGCGTGGGGATACCGCGGCGATGCTCGCGCCGTCCGGCGGGATTCGGTTCTTCGAGCACTTCGCGCACGCGGTCCGCGGCCAGGTGCCGGCGTGACCCGCGCCTTTGCCGTCTCGCTCATCATCCCCGACAACGCGGCCTTCACAGCGTACGAGACGTTGGCGCGTCTGGGCATCCCGGCCGCGCGCGTCGTCCGCAGCGACATCTGGCTGTTCGACGTCGCGCCCGAGGCTGCGGCGGAGCTTTCCGCCTCGGTCGCGCAGATCGAGACCCTCTACAATCCGAACAAGCATCGCTTGGTTGAGCGAACCAGCGACGCTCCCGAGCCCGGCGAGGTCTGGGTCGCCTCGCGCGACGAAGCCCCCGAAACCCAGATAGCCGGCCGCCGTCTGCCGGGAGTCACAGCGATCCGGCGCCGCACTGCGTGGCGACTCCTCGATGAGGACGGTCAGGACGTCAGCCAATCAGATCGGGACCGCGCCGTCGCGACTTTCCTTTGCAATCCAGCGTTTCAGGTGGCAATAACATGACGATGATGGTTGAACCGCTCCTTGAGGGCCACAAACGCAAAGAGGGCGTTGGGGATATGTATACGATTGCGACGCTCGGGTCGCACTCGGCGCTGCAGATCCTCAAGGGGGCGCGGGACGAAGGCTTCCGGACGCTGGCGGTCGCGAACCGGGACACGGAGCGGCTGTACCGGTCGTTCAGCTTCGTCGACGAAGTGATCGCGATCGACCGCTACAGCGACTTCATGCTGCTGGTGCCCGAGCTCGAGCAGCGCAAGATCATCATCGTTCCGCACGGTTCGTTTGTCGCCTACCTCTCGCTCGAAGAGCACAAGAAGATGCGGATTCCCTACTTCGGGAACAAAGCGGTGCTCGACTGGGAAGCGTCGCGGGAGCTGCAGCGCGACTGGCTCCTGCGCGCCGGGTTGAAGCTGCCGCGGCAGTTCAAGACCGGCGCCGAAATCGACCGTCCCGTCATCGTCAAGCTCTACGGCGCGCAGGGCGGCAAAGGGTACATGTTCCTGCGCGACGCGCAAGACTTCGAGGAGCGCGCCTCGCTCCTGGCGCGGCAGAATTACATCCTGCAAGAATACATCATCGGGGTGCCGCTTTACATCCATTATTTCTACTCGCCGCTTACGGGCCGGCTCGAGATCATGTCGATGGACCGGCGCTACGAAACCAACGTCGATTCGCTCGGCCGCATCCCCTCGGCCGCACAGGCCTCGATGGACATCGATCCCTCCTACGTGGTGGTCGGCAACTCGCCGATCTCGCTGCGCGAATCGATGCTGGCGGAAGCCTACCGGATGGGCGAAGACGTGGTGCGCGTCAGCCAGGAGATCTGCGGTCCGAAAGGGTTGTTCGGGGCGTTCTGCATCGAGACGATCATCACGCCCGACACGCAGTTCTACATCATGGAGATCTCCGCGCGGATCGTGGCCGGGACGAACCTGTTCATCGACGGTTCGCCCTACTCGTATCTGAACTACAGCGAACCGATGTCGACCGGGCGGCGGATCGCGCGCGAGATCAAGAATGCCTTGCTCTCGAACTCGCTCGATTCCGTGCTGGACGACAGCACGATCTGAGACGGGGTGCAGGTGATACGGTGCCGCGTCGTCGCCGCGGCTCTGCTCGGCATGGGACTTGTGCTCGCGACCGTCCCCGCAGGCGCGGCGCTGAACGTCGACCCGGCGCAGCTGTACGCGCAGATGCAGGCTTCCTACGCGAAAGGCGCCGCTTCGGGCTGGCATCTCGCCGATGAAGCCGACTACTTCTCATCCGTGCTCAACGCCGGCCGGGCGTATGCCTTGCGCCGGCGCAGCGATCCCAACAATCTCGCCCTTGAGGGCGTGACGGTCGACCTGGCGACCCAGCTCGACTACGACCCGCTCATCAACGACGACGCGGCCGAATGGTATGTCCGGCTCGCCGCGACGGCCTGGCAGGACGATCCCCAGCGCGGGGCCGCGGCCCACGCGCTGCTGGCGAAGCTCGATGCAGAAGATGCCGATGCGGGCCGGCTGGCACGCGACGCCGACAGCGACGCGGCCGCGCTGGTCGCCACGTATCCGAACGACGTGCAGGCGCTCTTGGGTCAAGTCGAGGCCGACCTGCGGGCCTACAATCTCACCCAAGATACTGCGTGGCGGACGCTGGCGCTGCAGCGCGCGGCGCAGGCGACCTTCCCGCTCGGAGCGCTGCCCGACGATGTACGCCGGGTGTTCTATCCGATGGTCGACGCAGCGCGCAATGCCGGGCCGGGATATTCGCCGGCCGAACGTGAGGCGGCGCGTGTCGTGGCCTCGCATCAGGCCTCGGTTCACAGCATTCCGGTGATCGGCCGCGTCCTCTCGCACAATACCTATCTCGCGATCACGGCGCCGGCCGACGAATACTTCGGCCAAACGCGGCTCTCGCCGATCGGCGTGCGCAACGAGCTCGCGCGCATCACGAAGTACCTCGATGCCGGCTGGGGCGGCCGCATGACCAAGGAGACCCTGTGGGTGGTCGACTCGCTGGACGACTGGCAGCACCAATATCCGCGCGACTACGAGCTGCCGCGTCTGTACCGGCGGGTGTACGATACCCTGACGCGGGAGGACACGCCCGAGGCCAAGGCGGCGAGCACGGCCGTCCGCCGCACCATCGTCGTCTCGTATCCGTCGTCACCCGAGGCGCGAAGCTTCCTTTCATCGTAACAACTCGGGAAAGGAGCGTGGTGTTCAATTTAGAGGGAACGCTGGCGGGCTATCACCGGGAGCACTTGACGCTGTGCGCGATCGGGAGCCATTCCGCGCTGGAGGTCGCGTCGGGTGCGCGCGCGCAGGGCTTGCGCAGTTTGGTCGTCACCGAGCGGGGACGCGAGCAGACGTACAGCCGACATTACGCCCGTCACCTCGAGGCACCCTCACGCGGCTGCGTCGATGTAACGCTCGAGCTGGAGCACTTCGCCGATATCCTCGATGACCGCACGCAGCAACGGCTGCTGGACGAGACGGTGCTTTTCGTGCCAAACCGCTCGTTTGAAGTCTACCTGCACCAGCGCTACAGTTACGCCGAGATCGAAGCCCGCATGCGGGTGCCGTTTTTTGGTAACCGGCGCTTACTGCGGGCCGAGGAGCGCGACGAGGCCGACAATCAGTACGCGCTGATGGATCGAGCCGGCATCCGCAGCCCCCGCCGCCTGACCTCGCCCGATCAGATCGACGGCCTCGTCATGGTGAAAGCACCGCACGCAACGGTATCGTTCGAACGCGCCTTTTTTCTGGCCCGCAGCGAAGACGAGTATACGGCCGCGTCGGCGCGGCTCATGGCTGCGGGAACGATTACCGCCGCAGGGCTGCGCGGCGCGGTGATCGAGGAGTTCGCGCTCGGCCCGACGATCAACCTGAACTTTTTCTGGTCGCCGCTGCTCGGAGAACTCGAGCTGATGGGCACCGATACGCGCCGGCAGACGAACCGCGACGGTTTCATCGGCTTGCCGTTTCGCCAAGCGCAGGATCTCGCCGACGAGCGGATGACCCTCGAAGAGGCCGGGCATATTGCCGCGACGCTGACGGAATCGATGCTCGAGAAGGCCTTCGCGATGGGCGAGCGGTTCGTGCGTGCAACGCAGGAAGTCGACGGGGTCGGGGTCATCGGGCCCTTCGCGCTGCAGTGCGTGATCGTCAGCGGACCGCCCAAGGACTTCGTCGTGTACGATGTCAGCTTGCGGATTCCGGGCTCGCCCGGCACGCGCTACACGCCGTATTCGGCGTACCGCTGGGGGCGCGATGTCTCGGTCGGCGAACGCATTGCTATGGAGATCGTGTGGGCCCGCGACGCCGACCGGCTGGCCGAGGTGCTCACGTGAGCACGGTCGTCATTCTCGATTTCGGCGCGCAGTACAGTCAGTTGATCGCGCGCCGCGTGCGCGAAGCCCGCGTGTATTCCGAACTGCTCCCCTACGACGCGCCGTGGGAAGAGATCGCCAAGCGGCAACCGGCCGCTATCATTCTCAGCGGCGGACCGGAATCGACCCTCGGCGCGGACGCGCTCGAGTGCGATCCGCGCGTCTACACCGCGGGCGTCCCGGTGCTCGGGATCTGCTACGGGATGCAGCTGATCACCAAGCACCTGGGTGGTACGTTGGTCCCCTTGGAGCACAGCGAGTTCGGCCCGGCGCGGCTGGTGCTCGACTACGCCGATGCGCCGCTTTTTCTCGGCGTCCCGCGTGAGTCGCGCATCTGGATGTCGCACGGCGATTCCGTGACGACCGTGCCGCCGGGTTTCCGCGCCCTCGCGCACACGGCGCGCTGCGCGGTCGCCGCGATCGGCGACGATGCGCGCCGAATGTACGGCACCCAATTTCATCCCGAGGTGGTCCACACCGAAGCGGGCTCGGCGATCCTGGAGAACTTCCTCCACACGCTGGCCGGCATCGCCCCCACCTGGCGAATGGATTCGTGGGTTGAGAACGCGATCGCGGGGATCCGCGAGCAGGTCGGCGATGCCAACGTGCTGTGCGCGCTGTCCGGAGGCGTCGATTCGGCGGTCGCCGCGACGCTGGTCTCGCGCGCGATCGGCAAACAGCTGACCTGCATCTACGTCGACACCGGACTGATGCGCAAGGATGAATCGGCCGGTGTGGTGGCGGCCTTTCGCGACGTGCTGCACCTCAACGTCATCCATGTCGACGCCGCAGAACGCTTCCTCGCGCGTCTGGCCGGCATCGAGGATCCCGAAGAGAAGCGGATCCGCATCGGGCACGAATTCATCAGCGTCTTCGAGGCGGAAGCGAAGAAGATCGCCGGCGTCAAATTCCTGGTGCAAGGCACGCTCTATCCCGATGTGATCGAATCCAAGACGCCGGGCTCCAAGGCGGGACACAAGATCAAGTCGCACCACAATGTGGGCGGTCTTCCGGAGCAGATGGCACTCGGTTTGGTCGAGCCGCTGCGCGCGCTGTTCAAGGATGAAGTGCGCGAGGTGGGGCGCGTCCTGGGGCTGCCCAGCGCGATCGTCGAACGGCAGCCGTTCCCGGGTCCGGGGCTGGCCGTGCGCATCATCGGAGCGGTGACGCCCGAGCGTTTGGCGCTGGTGCGTGCCGCCGATGCGATCGTCACCGCGGAGATCGACGCCGCGGCGGCCGAACTCTCGCCGCGGCCGTGGCAGTACTTCGCCGTGCTGACCCCGGTGAAGAGTGTCGGCGTGATGGGCGACGGCCGCACCTACGGCTATCTGGCCGGCGTGCGCGCGATCACGAGCGAAGACGGGATGACCGCCGACTGGGCCCGCCTGCCGCACGACCTCCTGGCGCGCATCGCCACCCGCATCGTCAACGAGGTGCCCGGCATCAATCGCGTCGCCTACGACATCACCTCCAAGCCGCCGGCCACCGTGGAGTGGGAGTAGCGGCGTGAAGATCCTGGTCGTCGGCGGCGGCGCACGCGAGGATGCGCTGTCGTGGCGGCTAGCGGCCTCCCCCTCGTGCGATGCGCTCGTGCATGCGCCCGGCAACGCCGGCACCGCGGCGCGCGGTGAAAACTGGAGCGACGTTGCGGTCACCGATGCGCGCGCAATCGCGGGGCGCGCGCGCGACGCGCGGATCGACCTGGTGATCCTGGGACCCGAAACGGCGATCGCCGCGGGCGTCGGCGATGCGTGCCGCGACGCCGGACTCCCGGTGTTCGGGCCGAATCGCAGCGGCGGCCGCCTGGAGTCGAGCAAGATCTTCGCCAAGCGGTTCATGGAACGGCACGCGATTCCAACCGCCTCGTTCAAGGTCGTCCATACGGTCGAGCAGGCGCGCCGCGTCCTCGACGGGTGGCGCGGCGGCGCGGTCGTCAAAGCGGATGGCCTCGCGGCGGGCAAGGGCGTCGTGGTGTGCGACGATGCGGCCGAAGCGCTCGCGACCGTGAAGAGCTGGTATGAAGGCGGTGGCGTCCCGGGCGGCGGCGCGGACGTGCTGATCGAGCGACGGCTGCGCGGACGCGAGGTGAGCGTCTTCGCGGTGGCCGACGGACGCGCGATGGTTCCGGTCGCGGCGGCCTGCGACTACAAACGTGCCGGCGACGATGACACTGGACCGAACACCGGCGGCATGGGGGCGTACTCGCCGCCGGCCGGCTTCGGCGACGACCTGCTGGACCGCGTCCGCGAGACGATCGTCGCGCCGGTGCTGCGGGGACTGCTGGCGGAGTCCGAGGATTACCGTGGCGTGCTCTACTGCGGCCTGATGGAGACCGATGCCGGCTTGCAGGTGATCGAGTTCAACGCGCGTTTCGGCGACCCCGAGACGCAGGTCCTGATGCCGCGCGTCGGCGGTGATTTCGCGCGCTACTGCAAATCGGCCGCCGACGGCATCCTCGAGATCGACGCGGCCACCTGGTCGCCCGACGCCTGCGCCGGCGTCGTCATCGCGACCTCGAAGTATCCCTACGAAAATACGCCGCTGCGAGGACTTCCGGTCGACCTCGGCCTGCGCGACGGAAACATCGCCTTCTGGGGACCCTCGAAACGCGAGGGCGACACGATCGCGTCGCCCGGCGGGCGCGTGCTCACCGTCACCGCTTGCGGCCCGAGCCTCGAGGATGCGCGCTCGCGCGCTTACGCGGCGATCGCCGAGATGAAGCAGCGCTTCCCACCCGGCGCGCCGCTGGCGTACCGCTCCGACATCGCACGCCTGGGCCCGTAGCACGCCGATGACCACGCTGCGCGAGTTGTGGTCGCGGCCGCTGCGGACGTTTTTGACCGTCGCGGGGATTGCGATCGGCATCTTGGCCTTGACGGTGGTCGGTTCGCTCGCCGAACGGCTGCAGACGATCGTCACCCGCTCGACCTCACTCAACACGGACATCGTGTTCGCCACGATCCAGCGC
>Ga0302324_100026350_pt1 | contig 11115 bp, 14 predicted proteins | sample Palsa_T0_1_FD_201949 | JGI IMG/M metagenome (GOLD analysis project Ga0302324, IMG submission 201949) | Peat permafrost microbial communities from Stordalen Mire near Abisko, Sweden - Palsa_T0_1 | ecosystem: Environmental > Terrestrial > Soil > Palsa > Peat permafrost | place: Sweden: Abisko... | reverse complement strand
CTAACGCTGCGTCAGACGCCGCAGGCAGCCAGACGAATGAAGGTGAAATCGGACACTTACCCCCGGTGGTTCGCAAGGGGTTAAATTTCGAGTCCCTTTTTGGCGACCTTTCGCCCCCTGTTTTAGCTCGAACGAGGTGGTCAGCCCGGTATACCTTTTGATCCTTTTTCATCGACACGTTTTTAAGTTTCAAGGACAATCAATCCATAATTTGGTACCTGAAACGCCTTGAGGCAAACCCATCGTTCACGTTCGCCTTTTAGGTTCATGCAAACGCGCCTCGTGCACGGGTTCGGAGTTGTTTTATATCGGACTCCTGCGTGTCCTTGTCGCCAATGAGCCGGATGCACGTTCTCGAATTGTCCTGATAAAAATAGATTCGATAGTCCCAACCCGCCTTGGCTTCGTATATCTTTGGATCAGTATTTGCGATTGAGTCACGGTAAACCAGTCGCCCGGCATTCATCTGTCCCAGTTCCGCCTCTATTTGAAGACTCACGCCATTCTTTTCAAGCCATTCAAGACGCTCTAATGCAGCGGTATCAAACCGTAGATTTGGTAGCAGTTTCGAGTAGCTTCTTCCACGTTTTTGAATTTTGGATTGAAGCTTCCTCTCCTCTTTCCTGACAACCCGTTGTTCGTGCTCTACTCGCTCGAATTGTTTCCTCGCTTCCTTTTTCTGATTGTCGGTGCCCTCAGTTTGAACTCGTGCTGACTGCTGCTGCTCCTCAACGAGTTCCCTAATCACTTGCTGCTCTTCAAGGGAAAGATCAAGGAAATGTCTGTCACAAAGCTCCTCTGCCCGCTTGCATAGATTGCAACGGGGATTCAAGAAACTAAAAACGATTGGCAAAAAGAAGCTCGCAGATTGGTGAGTTCCGGACTGCGTGACATCCTCCCTACATCGTGAGAGTGACGCCCGGCGTGCGATTGCCAATCTCAATGCCGTCGATAGAATCGGGCTGGCCCTCTGGTGCGGCCATCCGCTCATCAATGAGATTTCACGGATCGGTTCCTTCGGATGCTGGCGAATGACGGGGACGGACTGGGTGGGGGCAATGTTGAAGCGTGGAGGCCAGTCGGGTCTATAAGAAACCGCACCGCACATGGGGAAATTATGGCAGATCGGATACCTCTAGGCTGTCCCTCAGCGACCTTGAAGGCGGCAGCCGCAGCGCCCACTGCTCCTTGCGACCAGCTCTTACGAGTGCTCCCCGGATTGAACCGTTCCTCGGCACGGACCTGCCACTTCTGTCCCGGCGCACAACCGAGGGCCTCTTTGAGACTCGCGGCTGTTACCCTGACGACAGGCAGTCCGCTCTTAGCCGCCGCGAGTTCAGTAATTGCTTCTCCTTTTATTGCCTCGACAGAAGACTTGAACCGACCTGACGACGATCCGAGCAAAGCGATTGTCGAGCGTCGGCTCGTGCCGCTGAGATCAAATATGACGACAAGACGTTGCAAGAGTTCGTTCAATCCGTCTCCAGATCGCGCCTCAAATTGAATCGACCTGATCGACTTAACCACGAAAGTCCCTCCCGAGCCCGTGGCTTGCGCGATGACGACTGCGTCCTTGATGGGGTTCACTCCGAAAATCATAACGGGAACTTTGACTGAACTACAGGTGATGAACTTCCACTTCGCCTCGCCAAACTTTGGCGGCGTCATAAACCACAATCTTGAACCTCTTACAAATCACATTAGGCCCCTTGCGACCAAGCTGCTGAGCAATAGCGACCAGTTACGTGGGGTTTAGCGATGGGGCAGTGGGAGAGCTCACACATGGGGGGATTATGGCAAATCGGATAGCGTCACGATTATGGGCGTGTGGTCAGACGGCTTTTCCTGCGCTCTCGGCCCTTTATCGATCTCGCAGGCTTTGAGTCGATCTGCCAGCGTTGGCGATAATAAGAAGTGATCGATTCGTATGCCTCGATTGTTTTTGAACGCCTGCCGAAAGTAATCCCAAAACGTGAAGTGTCCTATTTCGCCCACGTGCAACGACCGGAACGCATCCGTATAGCCCAGACTCAACATCGCACGATAGCGGGCTCGCGGCTCCGGCTGAAACAACGCATCGTGTTCCCAAGATGACGGCTTGTGACAGTCGATGTCCTCAGGAATCACGTTGAAGTCGCCGCCTATTAGCGTCGGCACATCATCTTGCTTCCATCTGAGCATTTGCTGATGCAATCGATCCATCCAAGCTAACTTGTACGCAAACTTGTCGCTTCCTACTGGGTTGCCATTGGGAAGATAAATATTGACGATGCGAATGCCCTTGATGATTACTTCCAAGAACCGTGCTTGGCTGTCGGAATCGTCTCCCACGAGAGCCTTGGCAACCGTCTTCATCGGATGTCGCGACAGAATGGCAACCCCGTTATAGGCCTTCTGCGTCACCGCGACACTTTCATAGCCTAGCGACTGGAAGGTGTCGGACGGAAATTCCGTCCCCTTCAATTCTTGCATCAACAACACATCCGGTTCGCGATCTTTCAACCATGTCGTGACATGGGTCAGCCGAGAGCGAACAGAGTTCAAATTCCAGCTAGCGACTTTAAACATCGATCCCCATTCTAGCGTCGAAGTGCGGCGACCACCGAATTCGCAGTGCTTGGCGCTCGCTGGCGAATCGATTGGCCTCGCACGGATCGCCAAGGAAAGATCAATACCGTCCCCGTTTGACGATTGCCACGCTCATGCTGGATATTGGGACGGAATGGGCCGCCCCATTTCCGCTGCTCATTGCGAAATGCTTCACTGACTGTGCATACTTGTTGATCTTATGCCTGACGCATTTAGAGTCGAGTTACATTACCGTGGCATCGCAGTTGACGACGGCACCATGCCTGTCGAAGACCTGATAGATGCGCTCACTGGGTTCTCAGAGGCCTTCGGGAAGATAGCGCGTTACTACGATTTGCCAGAAACCGAGCGCCACATCCGTGTCGTCGGCTTGGAGAAGGGTTCGGCCAAGATTCTAATTGAGGTTGTAGATTGGGTGGTAAAGAACCCCGCAGCTTCGACTGCACTGGTGGGGGTGGGTAGTGCTCTTGGTGCTGGAGTTTACAAGGTTCTGGAACTCTTCTCGGGCGTCATCAAGGGCAAGAAGGCCTTGCAGGGCCAGACCATTACCAACAACTACGTGTTTAATGACAATCGGGTCATCTTGCAGGACGTTTCGCTGACCAAGGAACAGTTCGAGTTCCTGCGGTCGGGGCAGCTTGATGCCGACTTGGACAGAATGACGGCACCTTTGGAAAAAGACCGTGGCGTAAACGCATTTGAGTTGAAGACGGGAGATCAAGAACTGATAAAGGTATCCGCCACTGAGCGACCATACCTAAAAGAGCCCACCGATTATTTAGCGGAAGAGTCCGTTGCCCTACCTGCGCCACCACGCCGCCAACGTAGGAGAAGCACCAGCGAAGAGGGCTGGTTCGAGGGAACGCTTAGGAGCCACAGCAAGCAGAATAACCGTGGAATCTTCGAAACTTTTTCGGGGCAGCGAATACGGTATCAATATGCGGCAGAAGACATTCAGCCGCTTCTGCGTGCGTATGCCTCTAGAGGAACAGTTAAGGTCTACGGTAGGGTGTCGTTCGATGCGGATCACGAACCCATATCCATTGAGATTCGTGACATTCAACTGCCTGAGTGAGAGTTCGGAGAGCGTCGGAGGCACATGAATACTGTGTGGGATTGGATCGTGCAGAACAAGCAATGGGTTTTCTCTGGCATCGGTGTCACGGCGATTATCGTGCTGTGGTGGTTGATCAAAAAGCTGTTCAGCGGAGATAAACTCAATCCACCGTCTGGCATAAACATCAACGTGTCGCCGACTATTTCACCATCGTTCTCTCCAAATCAGTCGAACACCCAGAACCAGCCATCGTCTAATAAAGTTGCGCATCCAGCGCCTCAACCGGAGCCCGACATCAAGGCTCTCACCTATAAGGCAGCATTCGCCCAAGGCCTCGGCACGGGCAGGAATTGCTTCATCATCTCGTTCAGGAATGAAGGACGGGCAGGTGCAACGAACGTCATCGCCCACATCGGATACAGCAGCAAATCGTCCAGCCAGAAGTTCTTGGTTGACTATGGCGGATGGATTGAACACATGCCCATTATGGACATTCCTCGTGGACATACGAAAAATCTGATCATCGCCGTCACAGAGGATGGGAAGAATTTCGCAGTCAACGACATCGGCCCGGCAACGAATTACACCCGGTTCGAGCTTGTGAATGTCGGCGAGATTACGCTGGGCGATTGGAGGATGGTCGTGACCTTGAGCGCCGACAATTTTCGGAGGGACTACGCTTTTAATCTGACCGTTGGGCGGGATGCCAGTCTACTGTGTAACCCGGCTTGATCGCTTGCCTGATTGGACTCTTCGTGAAACGAGTTGCGACCATCGCAGTAGTTGCCGATATGCCCATTGCCCTCGTGGTGCTGAACTCGGAGATTAAGGATGTTCTCTGGACGCATGTGGCGCAGCCGCCGCGATTTCGGGCGGAGCGAACCAGTTTGCGGGCGGGAGTTGCACCCGCTGAAGTCCAGCGCCTTTCACGGCGCACGATTTCGCCAGCTACAACCGTCAGCATCAACCGCAAGGGTATGATTAGCGTCGTTTGACTGGACGCATGTCGCGGAGTGGTGGGTCTCAGGTCAAGTTGGTGGAGAAGAAATCCATGCGTATTACTGGAATCATTATCAGTATGTTGCTCAGCGCCCTGTCCGTGTGCGGTCAGCAATCGGCTGCGAACGACGCCGAGGCGAACAAAGCTCTCGTACAACGCGCCTTTCAGGCGTTCAATCAGGGCGACTTCAAGACTTTGAACGACGTATTCGATCCGAAAGGTCCAATCCACGGCCGAAGAGGTCAGGATAAAGTCCAAGGCGGCCCGTTCGCCGAACTGAAGGATTCGTGTCCCATGTGCGCCGCCTTAAGCAATCGACAAATCAAAATCGACCTGATTATTGCCGAGGGCCATATGGTAGCAGTGCGATCTACTTGGAGCGGAAAATACTCAGGTACGGTGAGAGGAACGGCTGTCGCCGACAAGGATATATCGGTGACCTATACCAACTTCTATCGCGTGGTGGGCGGCAAGATTGTCGAGAATTGGTATCAGTCGGACAGCCTTTCTCTCGCAGAGCAGTTGGGCTTCAAACTGACGCCTCCGGCACACTAGCATTCCAACCGTAGCTCCTGTTGACAGACGATTTCACTCAAATTCCGATATCTTTCGATTGGGTTCACGTCTGGGCGTTTGTCGCTGGATGTTCCGCAACGACCGGGCGGCTGAATGGGAAACCGAAACGGGCCGTCGCGCCCAAAACCCCAACGGCTACGGTTGTTTCGTCTGGTCGAGTGGCGGCGGGTGGTGAAGATCAGATAGCTTCACTGGATTGTTCGGTAGTGGCTACTTTGAGCGAGCGCGGCGGAACTCCCAAAAGAAGCCGACCAAAAACGTCACAGCCGTGAAGATCAAGTCTCTTGAACTTGTAAGAAAACTTGAATCCCAACCTATAGGCCCGGTTTCCACGTGGTACACAACTGACAGGTAGAGGCTTATGGCTTCCGTTATCAAGAAAGATGCTACGCATGCGCATATAAGCCCTGCGACTGTGCTTTTAATGTAAATCACGCCGCTCTTTCTGCCCTCCGCTGCTCGTAGGCTTCCCCAGAGGGCGACCAAGTCCCCTACGCTCCACAGCCCGGCTGGAAGTAATTCCGTGCACTATCTTGACCTCTCAAAATCTGCTTTTCTTGGTAGGTTACCACTCGGAAGCGCACGGTAGTCCTCAGGGAAATACAGCTTCAACCGTCGCAGCGCCGGATTCGCAACCCATTCGATATATGCGTCTTGTTTGAATCCTACTAGACGGTTCGCACCGTGAATGTCCGCTAGAAGGGATGCCTTGAGCGTCTCTGCATCCCCACTACCCCAGTCGCTTTTCACCTTCTCAATAAGGTCCGGGACCTCAATCGGGGAGTTGACTACTAAAAATCCAGTCGGCTGAAGTCGGACGGCATTTAGGTGCCGGTTTACGATCTGCCCGATGAGTGCATAGCAGACGTCACCAACCTTCACGGTGTACGCGCTCGCAAAGCCTTTTTGCGTCCATTGAGAGAAGCCCAAGGGCGTTGGCTCCGGATCGCGCACACGAGGGTCATATTCATAGCCGAAGACCTTAGCCGAAAAGACGTGGGGGTAACCGCCAACTTCGAGTTTCGTCGGCCTCTTGTCTTCCAGATGCTTAATCAACTCCGGCAAGGCTAGTGGGCCGCGACGAATCAACTCACGCATTTGTGGTGGCACCTCGGGAGGAGCGACACCCCGAGTGTTCATCCAAGCAGAAGCAGAGGTGTCCTCTGCCGCGAATCCAACGTAGATGACAGAGAAGCTAATTCCCGGCGACTCCGAGTCGATCTGAGTCAGGTCATCAATGAGTTGGGTGATCGTTTCGTGAGAGTAATCACTGCTGGTGGTACGCCCGTAGCTTGGTACGAAAGCAGCGAGAATACCAATAATGCAAGCTCCAAAACTGAGCACCTTGGTGCGCCGCATGGCAGAAGTTTACACCCTAACCGTTGTAAGCAAGCCATTGGCCCTGTTGACCGCAGCTGGCCGGAAGCGAAGACGTGACTAGTACACCGACGCCGCCTTGAGCCCAATCTTTCCCGCAATCTCCGGGTATTTTCGGAGCAAGCGCCAGTAGTTTCGGCGTGCCCTAGCTCGTGGATAAGAGGGCTCGATGCATCGGTACCGAGAGATTGACTGCCAATAACGGAGCTTTTTGATAATTAGGATTTCACGAATTTCTGGCCGTCCGTTGATAGTTTTCCTCCGTTTTGGGTCGAACTTGCTAGTCGGCAAATTTGATCCGGTGTCAATTTTGCCAGTGTTAAGCGCAATTTGTTCACCGACCCCTGAAGGCACAGTGCGAATTTGCGCCCCCTACCAGTGGTTCCGAAAGTCCGTGAAAAGGCCCTGAATGTGCCGCGAGCGTGTTCCTGATTGGACTCAGAAGGTCGCTCTCGCCTTTGGAACTAGCGAGAAAGTGGCGTTCTGCGTAAATTAAGCATGGGTTGCTTGGTAGCTCTCCAATCGGCATGGGGTATCTAATTCTTTGATTTGCTCTACCAAGATACAAAACCCGTCCCAACTAATCGGCGTCCCCTGCTGTAAGCAAAACAGAATCGCTGCACTAGCATGTCTCTGGCTTATAATCGCAGGATGCGTCACTACGTCACCCCATTTCTTGGGAGTGATCGCTTCTTTAAAACAATTTTCTGCCCATCCTTCACGCAGGGGTTTGAAGGCTTGTATATCTTCCGTAGTGGCTGCCCGGAAATCAAACTTTTCCAACTGGGCTAATCGCTGATTCTCAGCGTCCACCCAACGGGCTTGGGCCATGGCTTGCTCCATACGTCGTTTCTTGATCTCCCAGCTCTCTATCTTCCAAGCCTTGCAATCTGGGCATTGGGCCGTGCCATGAGTGCAATAGTCATTAACCAAAGTGTCGCTGGTACCATCATTCAGCACCGTAACCCAAAAGTATTGGCATGACCTTATGACCAATCCCCTCTTACCGGGTTTATTCTGATAGTGCGCCTTGGTATACTCCACGAGGTCTATCGGCAATACCCCAGTGGGTTCAAAGTGGGCCACTACCTTTTCAGCATAGAAAACTTCCTTCTGGGCTTTGGGGCTCAATACCCCTTCACTTGCCGTAGGGTTCAGATGTTGAACCAGTGACCATACCTCTGCGTTGACTTCAGAAAAGTTTTTCTCATCCGTAACACGAGGAGCCGAAGGCTCAGTGGTTTGTTCGTTTGTTTGTTTGTTTCCGAACGAATTTGTAGTGAGGATTACTTCGTCTGGTATAGGCGCAGCCGTTACTTCCAAAGGGCCTTTTACTTCAGGTGCCGCTGGCTTTACCTTGCTAGGATCGCTGGCTTTACCTTGCAACGGATCGCTAGTTTTACCTTGAGAATTGGTCGATGTGTCGCTGGTTTTACCTTGGGAAACGGTCAAGGGATCGCTGGCTTTACCTTGAGCCATCGGAAACAGGCACCTATATTCCCTCACGGGATTTCCTCCATGCCGAGTGGGTCTGAAGCCTACTACTGTCAACCAGCCATGCTTCACCAGCCATGTGCGGGCGTGAGTGATGGTAGGACGGGAGAAGCCCGTCGCCTCGCCAACCGTATCCCGGCTAGCCCACGATTTGCGCTCCTCACCCCCACCCTCCCGGCGATAGTGATAAAGCCAGACCTTGAGCTGGGCCTCGGTCAGTTTGAGGATTTGATCGATCTGATAAACGAAGAGTTGCTTGCGGGGAACCCGCTTGGGCTTACGAGGGACTTCCATTGCTCACCATGAACTTTCCTTCACCGTCACCATGTCGAGGTAGTGGGGTATCGGTGAAGGAGGTCGGCCATGGTGATAACCAACCTCCCCGATTTTCCAGACGACCCCTCGCCTGTCTTGCTTCTACTTACCAATTCCGTATCGTTGAAATACGGAGCGAAGCCTTCCGGTGCGCCTTTCTAATTCGGCCGCTTATTCTTTCAATACTCAGGGCCGCTGATTCTTTCGCTCGCACCCGTCGCAGCTTTATTTGCATACAGCCCACCTAATCAGTGCACCCCGTGAATCAATCTCAGTTTTCCCAATACGAATGTGGATTTAGAAGGCAACTGGAAGTCATGCCCGACACAGAAAGGCCCGACCATGAGGAAAAAATGTTGTAGTGAAGAAGAGGTGTTCGCATTCGTGTGGAACAACTGTGACGATGATGGCTTGTGGACTGGGGATGCCGCTGTCATAGCAGCGGAGTTTAGCGTCAACGAAATTGAGGCCCACGAAGTACTAACCGAACTTTGCGATGGAGTCCACATTGAGGAGGTTTATCCGGGCACTTTCGCGATTACGGCATGGCGGGAGAGGGATGAGCCTGCCGAAGAGTCGTTGTGATAAGTGAGGCGGGCTTTCGGTCTCCCTGCTCAGTCTGCTTGCTCGCTGCTTGCCGCCCGGGAAGAGCTCAAATAACGCGAAGTTGCCCTCGGCATCAAAGGTGAATTCAATGTTGTAGTCGTGCGGCGACGGCATTAAATCGCATCCGATGGTCACGGTCTGCAACTTGCTATTGCCCTTGTCCAAGATGCTGTTGATGCCCAATGCGTGCAAGGCGTCTGTGAACCTTGAAGTTTCCTACCACAGGAACCCAAGAGCAAGTTACCGATTGGTGTTGTGTATCCATGCCGTGCCATCGTCCTTGGGGACCAGAGACAATTGACACGCCTTTAATGCGCTTACCATTTTCATCCCACAATCGGAATGTACTCATAAAATCCTCGCTGCCCAAGTGCGTCGGCTCGTTAGCGTCTCTTGCGGCGGGCGATTGGTACCGTCTTTAGTCCCAATTGCGTCTCAAACTGTGGGGACCGTCGTCCTGAATACGTGCGATGGCGACTTTGATAGCACTTTGGGCACTTGTGGGCTTCCTCCATTCCCTCATCGTGCAACCATGCGGAAACGGCGTCCGCATGTTGCCAGATTGTGCCGCACGCCTCGCACTGATGTTTGTGCTTCGTTGCTGTCATGGCTTCGCCCAAGACCTTAACGACCACCACCGCTGTCGCTGCCTTCCTGAACTGCCCCGCTTTTGTGCGGAGAAATTTGTTCGTGACGTAGCGAAGGCAACTCCACTCGTAGTCCGACAATGCCAATAAAATCTGTTTCGGTTGCTTCATTATTGTTTTTCTTTCGTCATAGCGTCGGCATCTTTCTTTCGACTCGCCGCCAGAAACTCGTTTTGCTTCTGCTGGGCTTGCGGGTACGCATGCGATTACGGCGTGGCGGGAAAGAGACGATCCGGGTGAAGAAGAAGTGAAATGCTAAGGGGAAAGGCTGCGGGAAGTGTCGCCACCTGCCATATCGCAGCCTCGGTTACGGGTATTTATCAGTTCTCTCTACTGGGGCCTCTGGACTCCGTTCCTCTAGCCCCCGTATGAACAGCGGGTGAGGGAGCCAATGTCCGTCGAACTGCTATGATGTTCACGATTTTTATTGCACCCCTGTTTTTGTGCTTTGGTAAACCTGCCGCCACTCGTGCCGTAGTTGCTTGGACTCTTCCTTCGTTGCGCCGCCGCTGTAATGCGCGTGAAGAAGGGGGCGGGTCATCTTTTCAAACTCCTTCCGTGTCTTGCTTTTTGTGGCGAGGACACGGATTGCTTCGTTTTGCATCTCTTTGCTCATCGCGAAAATATCGTGCGCTAAACTCATTGTTTTTACAGGAAGGATGAGGGGAGCCTTTCCTGCGTGTATTAGCCTTTCATAGATTAGTTACCAATTTTTGCAGAATAGCTTTGATGAGCGGTTTGCCTAGCATATTGCCTGAGTTTTCGGACGCAAGGTTGCGTCTGGACTTGTCACCCATCGGGCCTACTGCTCCGACTCCATCAAGTTGACCGCTACATCGGTAATCAGTTCCGCCCATTCCTCAGGCGAGACAACGGGTTGGATGCTGACATCGGAGCCATCGTCGGTCATGGCTTCGTCGTGCAGTTCCCGTTTGCAGAACTCCACGACCTCCGTCGCTGTCAGGTCAAAGTTGACCCCGGCGACCACATTGTTGCAATCGTCCACGAGTTGGTAACCGCCTCGGTTGTTGATGTGCTGTTTCCCTCGGGCCTTGACGGCACGGTAATCCGCTTTGCGTGCCCAGCGGCGGGCCTGTGCATCGGTGTATTGTGGCGGCATTACAAGTAAATTATTCATCATTCTCCTATTGGCCATGCGGCCTCTTTTCCGCCGCATGACAGTCAATACTGAGGGCCGACTCGCGCCTGATGTGAATTTCCTTTGGAGAACAACACATTGGTGCACAGTGCCGTGGGGAAATATTCGTAGCGCACTGATTCTGGGTTCTCGGGGGGGGGTGAGAATCGTGCTGGGGCGGGAACGAATGAAGGCTGCCGAAGGATGAAACCCCTTGGAACGCCAAAAACGCGGCGACGGAGGCGAATCGCCGCTTCCTCTTTGGAGTGCGCCTTTATTTATTGGTGCGATTGGCTCTCTGCCGATTGGAGGTTCG
>Ga0302324_100026348_pt1 | contig 11115 bp, 10 predicted proteins | sample Palsa_T0_1_FD_201949 | JGI IMG/M metagenome (GOLD analysis project Ga0302324, IMG submission 201949) | Peat permafrost microbial communities from Stordalen Mire near Abisko, Sweden - Palsa_T0_1 | ecosystem: Environmental > Terrestrial > Soil > Palsa > Peat permafrost | place: Sweden: Abisko... | reverse complement strand
TGCACGCCGAAGAACCCGGAGTTGGCCAGCTTGACAATCTTTGCCGTGATCGCGACATCCTGGCGGATGACGCCGGCCAGTTTTTCGATCGTGGTGACGGGATCGCGCAGGCACGTCAGCAGCTTCCGATAGGTTTTCGGAGGAGTGGGAAGCGTATCGACGCTGCCCACGATCGCCGCCAGGTGCTCACCGGTCAGCATGGCCTTGAGCGTCATGGTGCGAGCAATGGCCGATTTGAGCGTCGGTGCGTCGCAGGGTTTGGACAGGCACTGGTGCGCAGTGCGCATCGTGCGCACGATCGACTCGGGCTCGGATTGCCCGGACAGGATGATGCGGACGACTTCCGGGTACAGCCGCTTGACCTCGGCCAGCAACTGCGAGCCGTCCATGCCCGGCATGCGCATATCCGAGACGATCACGTCGCTGACCTGCTCGGCGAGCGCTGTCAGCGCCGCCGCGCCGCTGCCCGAAAAGCGCATCTCCCACTGCTCGCGCATGCCGTACATGCTGCGGCGAACGCCATCGAGTATTCGCGACTCATCGTCGACAAACAAAATGCGAATCATGAGCTTGATCGCCCAAGCGGCTCCGGCGGAGCTGCTCGCTGTGGTGAAAAAAAGGGAAGAATTTCCAGAATCGACAGTGGACTATTGAGCACATCGGCGCAAGGCAGGGTGCCCTTGCATCGAAGCTGTGACGCGCGTCACATCCTGCAGCGGGCTAGTCGTCGACCCGGATCACGAGCGCGTCGAGATCGCTCTGCTGCAGCTTGGCGCGCAGCCTGTTGAGCAGCGCCAGATCGTGGATCGGGCCGATGCGCACCCGATGCCAGACATCTGAATCGACCGCAACGCGCTGCACCGTGGCATCGATACCGAGCTTCGCGAGCTGCGCATGGATGCGCTCGGCGGTCGCGAGATCGCGGTAGGAGCCGGCCTGCAGAAAGTACACGCCGGGCCGATCGATCTGCGCTGCGGGTGCGACCCGCGTACCGCGCTCCTTTTCGGGCACCACGACCTCGAACTTCGGCAGCATCTGGTAGAAGTCGTATTTGCCTTCGGCGGCGTTGGTGCTGTCGGAACTGGCCACATCCGGGTTGGCGGCGGTGGCGGCAGCCTGCGCGGCAGCGGCATCCTGGCGTGCGCGGCGCGGTACCGGCCGCTCGGCCGGCGGCGCTTCGCTGGCGCGATGATCGGCGACATATACCACCCCGGCCACGCACAATCCGGCCGCCAGCCCTATGCCGTATTCACGCCAACGCGACAGATCCAGTGCGAACTGCCCGCGGCGGGCACGCTTGTAGTCGCGCGAGGTCAGCCGCTGGCCGCTCACATGCTCTCCGGCGCCGACACGCCCAGCAGCGTCAGGCCGTTGCGCAGTACCTGCTGCACGCCCAACGCCAGCGCTACACGTGCGTTGCGCAGCGCGGCGTCCTCGACGATGAAAGTGGCGGCGTTGTACCAGCTGTGGAAAGCGGTGGCCAGCTCTCGCAGGTAATGCACCAGCGTATGCGGAGCGCGCGCGCCAGCGGCCTGCAGCAACACTTCCGGGTAGCGCGCCAGGGCCACCAGCGCCGCCTGCTCGTACGGGCTCTGCAGCCTGTCGAGGCTGCGCAAAGCCAGCGGCTGATCGTATGCAAGCGCACGCGCCGCCAGCTGCTTCACCACGCTCGCCACGCGCGCGTGCGCGTATTGCAGGTAAAACACTGGGTTTTCGTTGGTGCGCGCTTTGGCCAGTTCGAGATCGAAATCCAGCGGCTGATCATGACTGGTCATCAGGTAGGTCAGACGGCAGGCGTCGTTGCCGACTTCCTCGCGCAGTTGCCGCAGCGTCACGAATTGCGCCTCGCGTTTGCCCATCGCGATCTTCTGGCCGCCGCGATACAGATTCACGAACTTGATCAGGCAGGCCTCCAGGCAATCGCCCGGTTCACCCATGGCCATCAGCGCGCCGCGCACGCGCGCGACATAGCCGTGGTGGTCCTCGCCCAGGACGTCGATCAGGCGGTCGAAGCCGCGTTCGCGCTTCTGCAGGTGATAGGCGATGTCGGGAGCGAAATAGGTCTTCTGTCCGTTGGCGCGCACCAGCACGCGGTCTTCATCGTCACCGAAGCATGTGGCGCGAAACCAGATTGCCCCGTCCTTGGGATAGAGCTGGCCGTGGGCGTCGAGCTTCTCGAGCGCGTGCTCGACCGCGCCGCTGCGTACCAGCTCGCGTTCGGAATACCAGTGGTCGAATTCGACCCCGAAGGCCGCCAGATCTTCGCGAATGTCGGCGAGCATCAGGCTCAGCGACAGTTCCAGCACGCTCTGGAAGCCGCTGGCCCCGAGCAGCGTGCGCATGCGAGCGATCAGCGCATCGATGTACTGCTCTTTGTCGCCGGCCGGCGCATCCGGCGGCAGCTGGGCAAATACCAGCGCGGCGCTGTGCTGCAGCTCGCGGCCGCGCTGCTCATAGAGCTGCAGGGCGATTGGCCGCACATAATCGCCGCGGTAGCCATTGACCGGAAACTCAAGGCTCTCGCCGCAGTACTCGAGATAGCGCAGCCAGGTACTGAGCGTCAGAATGTCCATCTGCCGGCCGGCATCGTTGATGTAGTACTCGCGCTGCAGGTCGTGGCCGACGGCACGCAGCATATTGGCCAGCGTGGCGCCGTAGGCGGCCTGGCGGCCATGACCCACATGCAGCGGTCCGGTCGGGTTGGCCGAGACGAACTCGAGGATTATTTTCTGACCGCGGCCGGCGTCGCTGCAGCCGTAGCGGTCCGCGAGCTCAAGTACCTGGGCCAGTACCGCGGACTGCGCGCTCTGCGCCAGATACAGGTTGATGAAACCGGCGCCGGCCACCTCGGCGCGCGCGAGCAGCGGACTGGCCGCCAGCGCCGCGACGATGGCCTCGGCGATTTCGCGCGGCGGCTTGCGGGCGCTGCGCGCCAGGCGCAGTGCGATATTGCAGGCGAAGTCGCCGTGGCTGGCATCGCGCGTGCGCTCGATGCTGATTGAGCCGGCATCGACGCTGTGCGGCAGGACGGTGCCAACGAGAGTATTGGTTGCGTCCGCGATCAGACGCTCAAGCTCGGCTTTCAAACCACGAATCCTCGATGCCACCGGCCGGCGAGTCTACCGCAGATGCCGCGCGCTACTGGATGTCGATCGGATCGACATCGAGCGCGTAGCGCACGCGCCGCGCCTGCGGCAGAGCGCCGACCCGCGGCAGCCATTGATCGAGCAGACGATGCAGCGCGCCGCGCTCGCGGCTCTCGAGCAGCAGTTGTGCGTAATAGCGGCCCGCGCGGCGCGCCATCGCGGCCGCTACCGGGCCGAGCACGCGCACGCCGCTGTCGGCCGGCGTCAGTGCGCGCGCGGCATTCAGAAATTCCAGCGCTGCCGCTGCGGTGAGCGCCGAGGCGCGCAACAGCGCCAGCCGTCCGAACGGCGGCCATTGCGCGGCTGCGCGTTCGCTCAGCGCGGCGCTGGCGAAACCTTCGTAGCCGCCGGTGAGCAGACTTTGCAGCAGCGGATGCTCGGGATATTCGGTTTGAATCAGCACCTCGCCGCGACTGTGTTCGCGTCCGGCGCGGCCGGCCACCTGCACGATGGTCTGCGCCAGGCGCTCGGCGGCGCGAAAATCGGTGCTGAACAGTCCCTGATCGGCATTGAGCACCACCACCAGCGATATTCCCGGGAAATGATGGCCCTTGGTCACGATCTGAGTGCCCACCAATATGCGCGCCTCGCCCGACAGCACCGAGCTCATCAGGGCTTGGAGTGCGCTCGGGCTGGATGCGGTATCGCGATCGAGTCGAATCAGCGTCTCCTGCGCAAACAGCTGCTGCAGCGTTTCCTCGACGCGTTCCGTGCCCTGACCCACCGGTTTGACCGTGAAGCCGCAGCGCAGGCAGCGCGGCGGCAACGGCTCGACCGCGCCGCAGTGGTGGCAGCGCAGCTCGCCGGCCGCGCGGTGCACGGTCAGCCGTGCATCGCATTGGCTGCAGGGCGCTATCCAGCCGCACGCGGTACATAGCAGCGTCGGCGCGTAGCCGCGCCGATTGATGAATACCAGCACCTGTCCGCGCGCGGCCAGATGTCGACGCATGGCGTCGAGGACCGGCGCGGACAACCCCTGGCTCACGGCGTGCGCGCGCACATCGACCAGCACCAGGCGCGGCGCCTCGGGCTGATCGGCGCGCCGCGGCAGCGACAGTCGCTGATAGCGGCCGCAACTCAGATTGTGCAGCGTCTCAAAGGCAGGCGTGGCTGATCCGAGCACCACCGGAATCTGCGCCTGCTGCGCGCGCGCGACGCTCAGGTCGCGGGCCGAATAGCGGCAGCCACTTTCGTGCTGCTTGTAGGAGCTATCGTGTTCCTCATCGACCACGATCAGGCCCAGCTGCGGCAAGGGCGCGAACACGGCCGAGCGGGTACCGAGCACGATGCGAGCTCGGTTTGAGCGCGCGTCGCGCCAGGCCGTGAGACGCTCGGCATCGCTCAACGCCGAGTGCAGCACCACCATGGGATACGGCAGGCGCCGGCGAAAGCGCTCCACCAGCTGCGGGGTCAGCGCGATCTCGGGCACCAGCACCAGTGCGCTGCGGCCGCGCTCGAGTGTGCGCGCGGCGCACTGCAGGTAGACCTCGCTCTTGCCGCTGCCGGTCGCCCCCTGCAGCACGAACGCGGCGAACGAGCCGGCGGCCGCATCGATGCGCGCTACCGCCTCGCTCTGGGCGCCGGTCAGTGTGGGGGCCTGGTCGAGTTCGCCCGGCGCCGGGCTGGCGATCGTGGCGTCATGCCCCTCGCGCGCTTGCCCCTCAAGCCGCTCGATATAGCCGCGCGCTGCCAACGCACGCGCGGCGGCGCGCCAGGACGGCAGTTGCGCGGCAATTTGTGCCGCCGGTAGCCCGTCCGGATGGGACGACAATAGCGCCAGCAGCGCGCGTTGCTGCGGTGCGCGCCCCGCGAGCCGGGGGATCGCGCCAGTGCCGCGCCAGAGTTCAACCCGCGGCGTCGCCGGAGCCCCCTCGCGCAGCGCCTTGGGCAACGCCGCGGCGATGACCTCGCCAAGCGGGTGATGGTAATAGTGGGCGGTCCAGCGCAGCAGCTCCAGCAGCGCCGCATCGAGCAGGCCGTCCGGATCGATCAGCGCATGCACCGGCTTCAAGGCACTCAAGGGGACCGAGGGCGCATCGGTGTACCCCACGACTACGCCTATGCAGTCGCGCGCGCCCATGGGCACACGCACGCGCGCGCCGATGGGTACCTGCAGGCTCTGGCACCCTGCGGGCGGCAGGTAATCGAACAACGTGTGCCGCGGCATGTCGATCGCGACCCGCAGCAGCGCTCCGGCTGCTGGTTCGCTGGCGGTGTTGTCCACAATCAATGTGGATAAGTCTGTGGACAGCTGGTTCTGCAAGCGCAAATTTACCGGTGTTTTAAGGCATTCATGTCAATTTGATGAAAAAGTGATCAAACCGCATTTCCGTTCAGGATCAACGCCTTGAAGCCCACTGAAGACTGACTTTGGAAGATTGCACAGGGCCGACCATGACAGTGGGTTCATGTGCATCCAATAAGTGGATGATTTTCGTGGCGTTCCCGCTTATGGAAACAGTGTCAACCAAATCCAATTCTGCGCCGTTCTGCTGCATGAGCCAGCTGTTTAACCGTGTGGGTGCCCCGCGATGCTCGCGTTTGCTACTCTTGGTCCACAGACAACCGATCTGCTCCCGCTCGGGAAAGCACATTTGCGTGAGACGACCCAGGATGCTGCGCGCGGCCTCGAAACCTTCCTGGCCGAGGTCGAACGCAAGGCATTCAGGATCGCACAGATTGCGCTGCGGCATGAGGCCGACGCCCTGGATGCGGTGCAGGACGCCATGATGCAACTGGCACATCGTTACAGCGCGCGTCCGCCCGAGGAATGGAAGCCTCTGTTCTACCGCATCCTCGAGAATCGCATCCGCGACATGCAGCGCCGGCGCATGGTTCGCCAGCGTGTCATGAGCTGGATGCCGTGGCGGGCCGAGGACGAAGAGGAGGCACCCGACCCGATCTCCCAGGCGGCCGATGCCGCTCCAGGCCCGGCGGCGCAACTGGAGTCCGAGCAGACCATGCAGGCGCTGGAGCAGGCCCTGACGCAATTGCCCGGAAGGCAGCGCGAAGCGTTCCTGCTGCGCAATATTGAGGGATTGGACGTTGCAGAGACCGCGGCGGCAATGAAATGCTCGCAGGGCAGCGTCAAAACACATTATTTTCGCGCCGTGCAGGCGCTGCGCTCGAAGCTGGGAGATCTGGCGACATGAAGTCTTCGATGGATGAGCCGAGCGAGTTCGAGCAGCGCGCACGACAGTTGTTGCGCGACAGCGTCGAGCGTCTGCCCGCCGAGACGCGCTCGCGGCTCACGCGCGCACGCTATGCCGCGTTGAGTTCACGCCCCTCATGGCAGCACAGCCTCGCGCGCCGCTGGGCGCCCGCCGGCGTCGGTGCGCTGGCCGCGGCTGTGTTCGCGGTGGTGTTCATCATGATGCCTGGCAGCGAGAGTCCGGCGCTCAACCCGCTTTCGAGCGCCGCCCCGGAGGATCTGGAGATGCTGGCCGACAGCGATGCGGTACAGCTCGGCGGCGATCAGGACGTGGATTACGATTTTTACGAATGGGCTGTGAGTGAAGCGAAGGGCGCAGGTGCGCCTTCGGTCGGGACGTGAACCGAGGTGCATGGCTGCTCGGAGTGCTGTTGGGCGGTGGAGCGGTGCTAAGCACGGCTCGGACCGCCGACATGCCCGACGACGAGTTGCTTGAGTTTCTGGGATCGGTGGATTCTGAGGACAAGGATTGGCATGACTACCTGGCGCGCACGGATATCGACAAGGTCGCGCGGCGCACCAGCAGTGTCGCGAGCAGCCCGCCGGCCGTGAGCGTGCCTGTGCACCACACTACTACCGATCCACCGGCCTCCGCTCCCGCTGGCAAAAATCCGCCCCCAAGCAGCGCCGCCACACCGGACGTGCAGCCATGAACCGCTGTGGCGCGCTGGTGCTGCTGCTGCTGGTATGCCTGCCCGTTTTGAGCGCCGAGCCGCCACCCCCGGCGACGCCGGCAGCAGGCGTGGCCTGGTCGTCGATGTCCGCGCCGCAGCAGCAGGCACTGAGTCATTTCCAGGGCCAGTGGAGCAGCCTGCCGCCGGACCGGCAGCAGGCGCTCGCCACCGGAGCGCAACGCTGGCTGTCGATGTCGCCGCAGCAGCGCGGGGATGCCCGCGAGCGCTTTCAGAACTGGCAGCAGCTGCCGTCCGACCAGCGCGCGCTGATTCGCCAGCGCTGGCAGCGTTTCCAGCAACTGCCGCCCGAGCAGCAGCAGGCAGTGCGGCAGAATTTCCGCGCCTTTTCGCGCCTGCCGCCAGCGCAGCGGGCGCAGTTGCGTCAGCGCTGGCTCAATGCCACGCCGGAACAGCGCTCACAGATGCTGCAGCACCAGCGCGCGCAGCGAGGCCAGCGCGGCGGCCAGCGCGGCGGGATGCCCGAGCGGATACAGCGTCTGCGCTAGACCGCTTTGACCGCGGCAATGAGTTGCGCCACCGCGGCCTGGCCGTCTCCATAGAGCATGCGCGTGTTGTCGAGGTAGAACAGTGCGTTCTCGATGCCGGAGAAACCCGCGCCCTGGCCGCGCTTGATCACCACCACGTTCTTGGCCTTGTCGGCGTTGAGGATGGGCATGCCGTAGATGGGACTGGATTTATCGTTGCGCGCCACCGGATTGACCACGTCGTTGGCGCCGATGATCAGCGCCACATCGGCGGTCTCGAACTCGGAATTGATTTCATCCAGATCGGCGATCAGGTCGTAAGGCACACCGGCCTCGGCCAGCAATACATTCATGTGGCCCGGCATGCGGCCAGCCACCGGGTGGATCGCAAAGCGTACCGTGACGCCGCGATCGATCAGCAGCTGACACAATTCCCAGACCTTGTGCTGCGCCTGAGCCACGGCCATGCCGTAGCCCGGCACGATGATGACCTTCTGCGCGAACGCCATCATGACGCCGACATCGGCGGCATCGATGGGCTTGAGACTGCCGCTGACGGCACCGCCGGACGCCGCGGTGCCGCCGGTGTCGCCAAAGCCAGAGAACAGCACATTGCCGAGCGAGCGATTCATGGCGCGCGCCATGAGCTGTGTCAGCAAGGTGCCGGCCGAGCCCACCACGGTGCCGGCGATGATCATGGCGGCATTGCCGAGCACGAAGCCTTCGAAGGCCACTGCCAGCCCGGTCAGCGCGTTGTACAGCGAGATCACCACCGGCATGTCGGCGCCGCCGATCGGCAGCGTCATCGACAGTCCCAGCAGCAGTGACAGCGCGAACAAGCCCGTGACCACGGCCGCGGAATCGTTGATGCCGGCTGCGATCAGCGCCCCGCAGACGATCGCGCCGGCCAGGATCAGCAGATTCAGCAGCTGCTGGCCGCGAAAGCGCAGGGACTTGCGAATCAATCCCTGCAATTTGCCGAAGGCGATCAGGCTGCCGCTGAAGGAGACCGCGCCGATCAGGCCGCCGATCACCGCCAGCGTGGCTTCGGAGTTGGACATCTGACCGCCGCGATACAGCTCGACCGCGGCGATGGCGGCAGCGGCGCCGCCGCCCATGCCGTTGTAGAGCGCAATCATCTGCGGGATGTTGGTCATGGCCACGCGCCGGCCGCTGATCCAGGCGATGGCCCCGCCGATCACGACCGCGATCACGATCAACGGATAGTTGGTCATGCCGGGATAGAAGAAAGTCGCGAGCGTAGCGACCAGCATGCCGGCGCCGGCCCAGAGAATGCCGCTGCGCGCCGTGACCGGCGAGCTCATGCGCTTGAGGCCCATGATGAACAGGAACGCCGTGACCAGATAGCTGACCTGGATCAATGCCGCGGCGCTCAGCAAGTAGTCGGGCATCAGTGCTTCCTCGCAGCCGCGCCGGCCCGGGCGCCGCTGGACTTGAACATCTCGAGCATGCGCTCGGTGACTGCATAGCCGCCGACCGCATTGCCGGCCGCCAGCAGTACGCCGATGAAGCCGATGGTTTTCTCCAGCGGCGAGCTGGCAGAACCGAGCGCCACCATGGCACCGACCAGCACGATGCCGTGCACGAAGTTCGAACCCGACATCAGCGGCGTGTGCAGAATGACCGGGACCTTCGCGATCACCTCGTAGCCGGTGAATGCCGCCAGCATGAAAATGTACAGTGCGACGATGCCGGTCATGTTGACTCCACCAGTTTGCGCGTTGGTTCGTGTTTGATCGTGCCCGCGTGCGTCAGACAGGACTGCGCGAATACCTCATCCTGCCAGTCGATCGTGAGCGTACCGTCTTTGCTGATGGCGCTTTTCAAGAAATTGTAAAGGTTGCGGGAGTACATTTCGCTGGCATGAAAGGACAGTGTCGCCGCCAGATTCACCGGCCCGACGATCCTGACGCCCCCGTGCTCCACGGTCTGGCCGGCCTGTGTGAGTTCGCAGTTGCCGCCGGATTCGGCGGCGATGTCGACGATTACGGCGCCGGCCTTCATGCGCTCGACCGCCGCGCGCGAGATGATGCGCGGCGCCCGGCGGCCCGGTATGGCGGCCGTGGTGATGACCGCGTCGGCAAGCGCGATGCGCGACTCGAGCACTTCCTGCTGTTTTTGCTTTTCCTCTTCGGTCAGCTCGCGCGCGTAGCCGCCGGTGCCTTCGGCCGACACGCCGGTCTCCACGAACTTCGCTCCCAGCGATTTGACCTGCTCGCGCGTGGCGCTGCGCACATCGTAGGCCTCGACCACGGCGCCCAGACGCTTGGCGGTGGCGATGGCCTGCAGCCCCGCCACTCCTACGCCGACGATCAGCACCTGCGCCGGACGAATGGTGCCGGCCGCGGTGGTCAGCATGGGCAGGAAGCGGTCGAGCGTGTTGGCTGCAATCAGCACGGCCTTGTAGCCGGCAACCGCGGCCTGCGAGGACAGGGCATCCATCGACTGTGCGCGCGAGATACGCGGCACCAGCTCCATCGCAAAGCTGGTGATCTGACGGTCGCGCAATGCCTTTACTTCCTGTGCGTGCGCGTGCGCCGCCATGAAGCCGACCACCACCGCCGTGCTCTTGAGCGCCTGGATCTGATCTGTGCTCAGGGGCTGGACGGTCAGCAGCACGTCGGCGGCGGCCAGTACGGCCGCTTCGCTGTCCATCCATTCGACATGCTTGTACAGGGCGTCGGGGAATTGCGCGCTGATCCCGGCGCCGCGCTCGAGCACCACGCGCACGCCCGTGGCGGCCAGTTTGTCGGCAATCTCCGGTACCAGACTGACGCGCGTCTCCCCAGGCGCGCGCTCACGGAGCGCACCGATCGTGACCGGCATATCATTAACTCCTAACTGTGGCCGCCCGGCGGCGCGCACCCGATCGTGCGTATTAAGACCTTAGTCGTTGAATTCTCGCATAACCCTGCCGTATCTTACAGATTATGAACGTTGGGCTGGGGCAACAGGATTCTGAATTCGAACTATTGGCGAGCGCGTCCAGCCATGGACTTGCGCAAATGGTGCTGCGAACCGATGTGGCGGGCATGCCACTCGAATGGATCGACTATCGCGAGGCTGCCCGGCTCTACCACCAGGACCAGATCGCCTATACCTGCGGCTCGCTGCTCTACCGGCTGTACGGCGGCGTCAATGCGCGCAGCGGCCGGCGTACGGTGCTGGAAGTCAGTTCGATCGTCGCCACGGTCGGGCATACCGGCAACCCCGGCAATACCCGGCACGACTATGTGCCGCCGCTGAACAACGAAACCCTGTTCCGGCGCGACGCCTATCTGTGCATGTACTGCGCGCAGCGCTTCCCGAGCCGCGAACTCTCGCGTGATCACGTGCGCCCGTTCAGTCAGGGCGGTATGGACGTCTGGACCAATGTGATCGCGGCCTGCCGCCGCTGCAATAACGAGAAGGCCTGGCGCACGCCCGAACAGGCCAAAATGCAGCTGATTGCGGTGCCGTTCACGCCGACCTATGCGGAATATATCTTTCTGAAGGGCCGGCGCGTGCTGGCCGATCAGATGCAATACCTGCTGGCGCATTTTCCGCGCCACAGCCCGCTGCATGATCGCATTGCGCGC
>Ga0302324_100026347_pt1 | contig 11115 bp, 11 predicted proteins | sample Palsa_T0_1_FD_201949 | JGI IMG/M metagenome (GOLD analysis project Ga0302324, IMG submission 201949) | Peat permafrost microbial communities from Stordalen Mire near Abisko, Sweden - Palsa_T0_1 | ecosystem: Environmental > Terrestrial > Soil > Palsa > Peat permafrost | place: Sweden: Abisko... | reverse complement strand
CCCACACAAGCCCAAAACAAAGCCCAAAACGAATTTGACATTCCCGCGCCGCCCGCGGTACTATTACCAAACCGCACCCACCCCTCAAGAGAGCTATGCAACTTTTGGCGGAGTGTCTGCGTCTTATCCGTATCCATCCGAAAGGCCGGTGGATCCGGCAACTAACAGAAATGACTAAGACAATGAAAACGGGCCCCAAGCCCAAATTCGCCACTTACCAAATGACGCTTGAGCGCAAAGCGGAGGAAGTCCGTAACAGCATGTCCGCCCAAAAGGCGGCGCAGGTGGTCGCGAGGCTGGACATTCCTTCGGATGAGGGCGACCTCAGCCAGCAATCCCACGAAGAGTGGATCTTCCTCAACCGTAACACCATCGACATGAAGCTGCTGCGCGAGATTTCGGGCGCGCTGCACCGCATCGAAACCGGTCAGTATGGAACGTGCATGCAGTGCGAAGAACCCATTTCCGCCAAGCGACTCGATGCCTTGCCATGGGCGCGCTATTGCGTGCCGTGCCAGGAGCAGATCGCGGCGCGCATCGCTCAGGGCGAGCGCGAAGAGGAGTTCGAGGAAGCCGCGCGATGAAGCTCACGGATCTGCGCAAGCTCACCGTCAAGAAGCACCTCAGAGTACATTTCCATTTGCAGAACGGGCTGGAGTGCGTTGTGGACGAGCACGGCTTGGCGCAGATTCCGGCGCTCAACAAGGTTCCCGATTTCAATCTGGAGCAGGAACTGGTAGCGGTGCAGGAATTCGTGCTGGAGATGCCCAAAGAGACGGATAAGAAGGGCGTCGCCAAACGTCAGACGCTGGGGCGCGAGCAGCTTGCGGCTATGGCCAGCGCGCCGGCGGGCGGGGCTGCGGCGGAACACGAAGACGAGTAGGACGGTCAGACTCTGATCGGCGTTTTGACCGCTCCTTTGAATTCCCCGTTCAGGCGTTGGCCGCCGCCGATTGCTGCGTCCCGAGCAGTTTCGCCGATCCGCGACAGGCGGATTACCAATCGCCCTGTCACCGCATTCAGCGAGACTCGATAAGAACTTGTCCGACTCCTGGCGGACGAGATGAAACAGAACAACATATTTCTGAACGCGGAGTGGAACAATCTGTTAATGCTCAACTTCGCAGTGGAGGCCTCTCTGCTTGAGCATTCGTTCCCGCGGGCACGGAGCTGGATGCATTCGAAGGAAGAACTTACCTCAGTCTGGTCGGTTTCGAGTTCAACCGCTTGCGGCGGTCGTCAAAGAGGGGTGTGGTATTCATTCGGGAGTTCGTCCCCAAGTACGCGGTAGCCGTCGTCGCGCGATTTGCGTTCAATGAGAACTATTCGTGCGTGCCAATGCCGCACCGCATTGAAACCCGCGCCGATGGCGCTGTCGAGAAAGCTGAATGTGCATGGCTGGGGCTACGCGGCCCAGCCGGGCGGCGGTTGCTTCGAATACGAAGTCCAACACTCGCAATGGCGCGTGTGGAAGCGATTGCGCGCTCTGCGCCCGGTGGCCGCGTGAGAGGCCCGGCATGCCCCCGGCCTACTCTTTCTTCTTCACCGGCGGATCGTCCACGACGTCGAACGTGATGTCCGAATCGGCCGAGTACTTCCGGTAAGTCGAGAACCGCTTCTCGATCTTGCTCCGGAAATCGCTGCCGCCCATGATCACCTCCAAATCCGACGGCAGCAGGAAAGTATGTCCGGACAGGTCCTGATCGCGGTAGACCAGCGTACTTTCCGCCGATTGCACCGGGAAATCCTTTGGTAAGTCTTCGGCCTTCACATTCAGCTTCACCACGGCGTGCGTCCGCTTATCGACTACGAAATAGCCGCTGTATGCGGCGATCACGCTGCGGTGATCTTCGGCGAAAATCTGATAGTTGGAGCGCTCCCGGGAAACACGGTACTCGAAAGTCATCGACGGCTGTCCGCCCCACGTGCTCCAGGTCCGCCACTCGAAGCGGGTTTGCGTGGATGGCTCGAAGATTCCGCGCAGCATGCTGCCGAAATCGCCCACGGATTTCGAGCCCTTTAGCTTTTCGTAATCCTGGCTGGTTAGTTTGCCGCCTACCGAAATCGGCTTATAGTCCTCTTTTTGCTGGAAGTAAGTCAACTTACTGTCGACGTCGTTATCGAGCTTGGTCCAACGATCGCTCGACCGCGGCGCCTGGTACTCCTTCATGGTCTCGTAGCAGACAAAATCCGGCAGGCTTTGGCTGTAATTGAGGGCGTAGGCGCGAATCGAATCGAGTATTGCCGCTTGCTCTTCCGAAGAAGGGGGCGGCGGCAGTTGTTTGGGCGCGATAGTCAGCGAGAGCGGCGCTGGCTTCGCGACAGGCAGGTTGGCGGAGCGGTCTCCCAGCGCACGGAGCGCGGCCACCGTCAGTGGCCCTGCGCCCTCGTTCTGGAACTCCTCGATAGTGGCATCCTCCAGCCGCTCGGTAAGTTTCATCTTGGCAATGAAGCCGGCGATCTCCTTATCCGACTGCTTCCCTTTCATCTCATGCGTCGAAGAGTGGATGAATTCCGCCAGTCTTTCGACCGTGAGGGTCTGCGCGAAAGCGGCGGCGCAAAGAACAACTACACCGGCTAAAATTCGTTTAGGCATTTATTGCTTCTTCTTGGTTGTATCGTCGGTCTTGGCCGGGGGCTTCTGGCCCGGGTCGACGGTTTCCTGGGTCTTCGCTTCCGGCACGTCGGGCGGTATCTGCGCGTCGTCGAACGTGATCTCCGAATCCGCGGAATACTTCCGGTAGTTGTGGAAAGTCTCGTCGTTGCGGGTCAGAATATCGCCGCCGGTCATGAACACCTGACCCTTCAGCGGCAACAGGAACGTATGTCCGGAAATCTCGGTGTAGTCGTAGTCCAGAACCGTCTTCGCGGCCTTGATGGGGAAATTGGCGGGTATATCTTCCGCTTCCACCGTGATGCGCATGATCTTGTGCGTATCCTTATCCACTTCCACCAGGCCGTGATACCCGGTGGTGTAATCCAGGTGCTCATCGGGAACCATCAGGTGGTATTCCGATCTGCTCTGCTCAATGCGGTACGCGAACGCCATCACGCGTTTGGCGCGCAGCGTGCCCCAGTGGTCCCATTCGTAATGCGCTTGCGACGAGCGGTCGAAAATCTTCTTCAGCATGGTGCCGAAATCGCCATACGAGCTCGACCCGCCGACGGTTTTGTAATCCGCCACGGTGGGCGTATTATTGTGCAGGATGAGCTTGTAATCTTCCTTCTGATTGAAGTAGCTCAAGCGCATAGTCAGCTCGTCGAACGACTGCCAGCGCGGATCATCCTTCGCCGATCCGCCATACTTCGTGCCCGGCTTGGGCGCGCCAAAGCGCTTGGTCACCTGCGTACAGATGAAGTCCGGCAAATTGCCGCTGAAGTTGAGCGCGTAGTCGCGCACTTCGTCGAGAATCGCGGCCTGCTCTTCCGATGTGGGCGGCGGAATTTCCTTGGGCGGCAGCAGCGCCGCGGGCGGCTCGGCAACAATCATTGCCTTCGAGCGGTCGCGCAGCGCCTCCAGAGCATGGCGCGTGTATACGCCGATGCCCATAGCCTCGAGCTCTTCGAGAGTACGGTCGTCCAGGCGCTCGCTCAGTTTGACTGTTTTGATGTAATCGGCGAGTTGTTTATCGGGGTATTTCCCTTTGGCCTCGGGCGCCGTACAGGACTGGATCAATTGAACCAGCTTGTTGACGGTCAGAGTGGCTTCCGAGGGCGTAGCGGGAGAGACAGCGAGACAGACTGCAAAGGCAGCAGCCAGAACCCAGGAACGCATATCTTCTATTTTCGCATCGAATCGGCGTATCGGGCAACCGGCTCAGCTTTAACCGGCCTCAACCGAAAAGTAGGCCGCCAGCGGGTTGTCCGCGTTTAGTTCCACACCGGCGCGGCTGGCTGCGCAGGGCATGGCCCCGCGCCACTGGCCTCTGTACAAGCGCGCAATGGCTATTGTATAATATACAACTGATTCAGTGACGGCAGTTCGATTTCTCCACTAGCGGTCCGCGGAGACCGTGCATTAGGGGGCGGCGTTTTATGTCCAAGAAACGGCTCTATGCAGGCAGCCTGGCAGCGATTTGCGTAATCGGATCGGCGATGTTCGCGGCTAGCCAAAACTTTATCCCCGACGTCACGTTCAAGGGATCGGCTTTGACGGGATGGCACAAGCTAGGCGACGCCGACTGGCGCGCGGACCAGGGCGAGATCATTGGCGCGCCGAAACGCGAGAGCGGCGGCTGGCTGGTGCTCGATCGCGGATATCAGGATGTCCAATTCTCCGCCTCCTTCCGTTGCAACGGCGCCTGTAAGGCCGGCGTGCTGCTGCGCGCGGAAAAAACTGCCGATGGCATGAAGGGCGTCTTCGTATCGCTCGCCGAGGGCGACGTCGCCGCCTACGATGTGCTCCTTGATGCGCAGGGTAATGAGACCACCCGGACGAAACTCCAGCCAGGGCCTGGGGCCATGATTCGCATGGCCACGGCGCGGTTCAGTGGAGCGGAAGACCTGGTGCCTGGGTTTTCCAAACCGGCGCCGAGCGTGGCGGAAGCGACGGCGCCTGCTCCTCCGAAGCCGGCTGCGGCCGGTGGCAATGGAGGCGGTAGAGGCCGTGGCGGCCGTGGCGGACCCGCGCTGCACGCCGACGACTGGAACGCCGTCCAAATCATTCTTGACGCCGATGTTCTGGCGGCTTCGGTCAACCAGGGCCGCGGCGCCGGCGGGACCACCAATGATCGGATGATGGGCTTCGGCCCGCTGGCGCTCTATGCGGGTGGCGCGGGCGAGGTGCGGTTCAAAGACGTCTCGTATAAAGATCTCAATCCCAAGTTCGAACCGAAGGAGGAGGTTTCGCCGCACTTCCGGATGCAGCGCATCAGCGACTTCTACTATGGCTGGTGCGCGGCGGCCGCCGACATCAATCGCGATGGCATCCTGGACGTGATCTCGGGCCCCTTCTACTTTCTGGGGCCGGACTATACCGAGAGAAGAGAATTCACCGCGGCCCGAACTTACAACCCCAGCAACCAGTTTTCGCAGGGCATGGTGAACTTCGCCTATGATTTCACCGGGGATGGCTGGCCGGATATTTTGATGGTCGACCAGAGGCCGATTTACCTGTATGTGAACCCCCGCGGCGAATCCCGCCGCTGGGATCGGTATAATGTAGTCCCTCAGGCCTCGACCGAAATTGAGCTCTTGAAGGACATCGACGGGGATGGAAAGCCGGAAGTCCTTTTCGGAGGCGATGGCGCCATGGAATACGCCAAGCCGGACCCGGCGAACCCGACCGCGCCGTGGATCGTGCACCAGATCTCCGAGAAGACCGGCGTGAATGCTCATGGAATGGGCGTTGGAGACATTAACGGCGACGGGCGCATGGATGTTGTCGGCCCCCGCGGCTGGTGGGAGCAGCCGCCTAAAGGCGCTCCGGAGGGTCCGTGGAAATTCCATCCGGTGAACTTCGGCGGCGGCGGCGCGGAGATGGGCGTGTACGATGTGAACGGCGATGGGTTGAATGACGTGGTGACCGGGCTGGCTGCCCACGGATGGGGCTTGGCCTGGTTCGAGCAAAAGCGCGATAAGGATGGAAATATCTCATTCGCCCAGCACGCCATCATGGGCGACTTCTCCACCAAGAACGCCGGGAACGTGACGTTCTCCGAGCTCCACGCCATGACTTTCGCGGATCTGGACGGCGACGGCATTCCGGACGTCATCGTCGGGAAGCGCCAGTGGTCGCACTTAGAGAGCTATACGGACCCCGACCCTTACGGTCCGGCCGTTCTGTATTGGTACCGGACGGTTCGCAATCCAAAGGCGGAGGGTGGAGCGGAGTTTGTTCCCGAACTGATCCATAATCGCTCTGGCGTGGGCTCTCACTTAGCCGCCGTGGATTTGAACCACGATGGCGCCGTGGATATTATCACGTCCACTAATCGGGGCACTTTCATTTTCTGGAACCAGATGCATCCAGCCAAAGCCAGCACGGGAAAGAAGTAAGCCGGAAGAAAATAACATGCGAATCCTGGTCAAGACTTTGTTGTTTACCGCAGTTCTCCGAATATCGATAGCGCAGACTGACTGGCCTATCTATGGCCATGACCCGGGCGGGCTTCAGTACTCGCCATTGAACCAAATTAACTCCAGGAATGTGACAAAGCTACAGGTAGCATGGACTTACGATGCGCGTCCGCCGGTTACGGCATCCGCGCCCCCTGCAGCATCCGTGCCCGTTGCGCCAGCCGCACCCGCCGCCGAAGCGCCCCGGCCGGCGCGCCCCCGCACATCGGAAGCTTCGCCCCTGGTCGTCGGAGGTATTTTGTACTTAGGCACTCCTTATAGCCGCGTGGTGGCTCTCGATCCGGAAACCGGGACGAAGATATGGGAATACGAATCGGATGCCGCCCCGTCGACTCGCGGAATCGCTTACTGGGCGGGAGACCGGCAGCTGGCGCCGCAAGTAGTGGTTAGCACCATGAATGGCTGGCTGTATACACTCAATGCCAAGACCGGCAAGTTGAATCCCGGCTTCGGCAATGAGGGCAAAATCAACCTCAGAGTAGGAGTGGCCGATAAGTTTCCCCGAGGCCGCTATGGGCCGTCGTCGCCGCCCGCGATCTACAAGAATCTCATCTTTACCGGCGCACAACTGCAAGAAGAGCCCGCTAACGGGCCGAGTGGGGACATCCGGGCATGGGACATCCATTCGGGAAAGCTTGTCTGGACATTTCATACTATTCCCCGCCCCGGCGAACGCAATCACGAAGCCTGGCAAGAGGATCAGTGGCCAGACCGGTCGGGCGCCAATGCATGGGGATTCATGACTGTTGACGTTCAGCGTGGCATGCTCTTTATTCCACTGGGCACTCCTACGCCCGACTTCTATGGCGGAAGCCGAAAGGGATCGAACCTCTACGGTTCCACATTAGTCGCATTGGACGCCGCCACCGGACAGATCAAGTGGTACTTTCAAACCACCCATCACGACAATTGGGATTACGACTTGACTTCGGCGCCGTGCTTGATCGATGTTACTCGAAGCGGTAAAAAAGTTCCGGCTGTGGCGCAGTGGACCAAGCAGGGACTACTGTTTGTCTTCAACCGCCTGACGGGTGAACCTATTTACAAAGTGGAGGAGCGCCCGGTGCTCAGCGATAACCCGAACCCGGGAGATGAGAACTGGCCCACCCAGCCGTTTCCAGTCAAGCCGCCCCCGCTGGCCCGTATGACGTTCCAGTTGGACGAAGTCGCCAAAGTAACTCCGGAGCATGAGGCTTACTGCAAAGGATTGCTGGCGTTGGAAGGCGGCGCGATTGGTGGCGGGCCCTACGCGCAATATGGACCAAAACTTCGAGTGATCTTTCCTGGCTGGGTCGGGGGCGGCAACTGGAGCACTCCCGCTTTCAATCCCGAGTTAGGTTATATCTATGTCACATCTCAAGACATGGGTAACTTGAATAAGATGACGCCATCCGCGGATGGTTTGACGTTCAAGCGGGTCGCGGGGGCTGGGGCTCCCACGAACTCAGACGGCCGCTTCTGGGACGGAGCCAAGAAATGGCCGTGCCAAAAGCCGCCATGGGGCGAGATTATCGCGGTCAATGTGAACACGGGCGACGTTGCATGGCGCGAACCTTTGGGTTCTTTCGATGAACTGGACGCGCTCGGCGTGCCGAAGACGGGCACTCCAGAACATCGCGGCGGACCCATCGCAACGGCCGGCGGCCTGGTGTTCATCGGCGCAACCATTGACGCGCGCTTTCGCGCCTTGGACGCCAAAACGGGCAAGGAACTTTGGGTGGCCAAGCTGGCGGATTCCGCCAAGGCGATGCCCATCACGTATCAGGGGAAGAACGGAAAACAATACGTGGCCATCTTCGCTGCGGGTGGAGAGGTGCGGGGGCCGGAAAACCCGGGCGGCCGCTTGTACGTTTTCGCCTTACCGTAGCGCTGGCGACCCATTCGACAATTCTCCGCAGCTTGCGCAAGGGGTGCGCGGTTCGGTAAAGTGGTTGAGTCGGTTTTACCTGCCGCGCCCGTAGCTCAGTTGGATAGAGCGTCTGGCTACGAACCAGAAGGTCGCATGTTCGAGTCATGCCGGGCGCACCATAAAATCAATGGTTCGGAAGGATCGGCCGACAAAATCCTTCATCAATCTTCTGTGAACTGGTTCCGCTTTTGAATGCTCAGTCCGCTCGTTCATGACGGAGCCTTCAAAGCCGGCCACCGCTTTGCGCCGATTTTCGGCCCGCGCTGGATTGCGATTGATGAGCCCTTCGTCGACCGCGTATTCCACCTCGGGGCGCCGGGAGCGTTTGCGTAGTCTCGCTGAGGTTGGCAGACTGGAAGTACATTATCAGCCAAGCCATGGCGCGCAAGTTCTGGCCGGGCTCGAATCCCATCGGACAGACCATCTTCATAGGTCCCGGCCTGGGGCCGGCTTACCAGGTGGGCCTCACCGGGATTGCCGGCGATGTCCGCGAGCGTATGAATATCGATCCCCAACCCGTCATGTACATGACGCCATCGCAAATTCCCGATGCCGATATGGCGCTCTTAAAGGCGTACGAGACTGGCGCCATCCTGGTTCGCACGCCGCGTGGCATAGCGCCATGAGCGTCAGCCATGCGGTGCAGCAAGCATTGCTGGCCGGCAATCAACTACCCGCGGCCAAGGTGCGAACTATGGAAGAGGCGAGTCTGGATTCGACGGCGCAGCAGAATTTCGACTCATTTCTACTAAGCTTGTTCGCAGCTATCGCGCTCCTGCCGGCGTCGCTGGGCATCTACGGAGTGATGTCTTACAGCGTTGAGCGGCGGACACATGAGATCGGCATTCGCGCCGCTTTGGGAGCGAGCCGCGGCGACACCCTGAGCCTCGTAATTCTTCAAGCCTTGCGCATGACTATCGCTCGGGTTGGCGCCGGCATCGCGACGTCGTTCTGGCTTACGCGCCTGTTGAGTACACAGTTATTCGGGGTGAAACCCTCTGACCCGCTGACCTTTGCCGCGGCGCCGCTTATTCTGCTTGCGTTCGCCCTCGCGGCAGCATCTATTCCTGCGCTACGAGCTACCCGCATAGATGCGCTCACGGCTCTGCGGCACGAATAGGCTCACGCGCAAGCTCGCGTTCGGTGCGGGCGCCTGTGCTACGCTATCTAACGGCGCCAGGTAGGCAGTTATGTCCACCTCGACCTTGATTCGCCGGCTAACCGGCGCGACAAGTTGCACAATCATTCTCGGCGCACTGGCCGCTCAGACACCTTCGAATCTGGAAGAGCGGATCCAGCGCATACGGGACAGAATCCCCCCTGCGACATTGGTTAAGGGCGAACCTGTCACGACGACGAAATTGGCCGATCGCATGGCGGCTCTGCACGTCCCCGGTGTCAGCATTGCCTTCATCCACGATGGCAAGATCGAATGGGCACGCGGTTTTGGAGTTACCAGCATCGGGGGTTCACCCGTGACGCCCGATACGCTTTTCCAGGCGGCATCCATCAGCAAACCGGTAGCGGCTATGGCCGTGCTGCGCCTGGTGCAGTCCGGAAAGCTCAGCCTCGACACTGACGTAAACGAATACCTTAAGACTTGGAAGCTACCGGCTAACAGCTTTACCGGCCGAACCAAGGTAACTATACGGGACCTGTTGACACACACTGCCGGCTTGACGGTGCATGGATTCGCGGGCTATGCGTCCGGCGCTCCGCTGCCAACACTCGTGCAGGTCTTGAATGGCGAGAAGCCCGCCAATAGCGACCCGATCCGTGTAGACACAGAGCCCGGAACTATCTGGAGATACTCCGGCGGCGGCTATGTAGTGGCGCAACAATTGTTGCAGGATGTCACTGGCGAGCCGTTCCCCAAATTGATGCATGATACCGTGCTCGATCCGATCGGTATGACGCGGAGCACCTACGAGCAACCCTTGCCGAAGAATCGGCTTTTAGAAGTTGCAACACCCTACCGGGCCGATGGACAGCCTGTCCCCGGCGGACCGCACGTCTATCCCGAAATGGCTCCGGCGGGTCTGTGGACCACTCCCTCGGACCTTGCTCGCTATGCGATTGAAGTGCAAAAATCATTGGCGGGGACTTCGAACCGCGTGCTCTCAACGGATATCGTTCGCCAAATGCTGACTCCCGGTCTGAATCACCAGGGACTGGGCCCAGGACTTGGCGGAAGCGCGAAGCACCCTTACTTTACCCACGGGGGCTCCAACGAAGGGTATAAGTGCAATTTGATGGCCTACAACGATGGGGATGGCGTAGCGATCATGACTAATGGGGATAACGGCGGCCAGTTGGCATCCGAGCTCCAGCGCAGCGTGGCGTATGAATATGGTTGGCCCGACTTTCAACCTGTGGAACACACTGTTACCAAGGTGGATCCGCAAGTCTTGGACGTCTACGCCGGCGTTTATCAGGACTCCCATATTTTATTCACCCTCACAAGGGAAGGGGACCATCCCGCGAAGCGGTTGGACGATGCAGCGGCAAAACGGATCGCGGACGAGCATGCGGCGGCAAAGTGATTCCAGGAACAGAAGCCGGCGCCGGGAAGCGAGGCCGTATTACGGCCCGCAATCGAGGAACCGCGGCCCGGACAGCCGGATTACTCCCAAGTGAGTCCGGCTTTTGCCGGCGTGACTCGTCATCAGTTACCAGTTCGCCTAGTAATAAGTGATTCGTCCGGCGTGGCATGCGAGTAAGTCCGCGCTATCCCAAAATCTTCCTGCACTCTTTAGCGCTTTCCTGCGTCATCCCGTCAAGAAACCGTATGCGGATGCTGCTGCCGATTCTGCTGTTGGCATGGGCGGGCGCACTCCATGCCGCCATCATTCAGGGCACTGTAGTGGAGGCGCAAACCGGCCGCCCGCTGGCGCGGACCCTGGTGGTGGCGAGTCCCGTAGCGGGAACCACTGGAGCCGGGAAATCCGTCCGTACCAATGTCTACGGCACGTTCGAGCTGGAAGGGCTGGCGGCCGGCGCGTACATTGTGACCGCTTCCCGCCGCGCGTTCGCCACCACTCAATACGGCCAAAAGCAGTGGAAATCGGCGGGATTGCCGGTAGTTTTGGAGGAGCCGCAAAAGATGCAGATCGAAATCCGCCTGCCGC
>Ga0302324_100026343_pt1 | contig 11118 bp, 8 predicted proteins | sample Palsa_T0_1_FD_201949 | JGI IMG/M metagenome (GOLD analysis project Ga0302324, IMG submission 201949) | Peat permafrost microbial communities from Stordalen Mire near Abisko, Sweden - Palsa_T0_1 | ecosystem: Environmental > Terrestrial > Soil > Palsa > Peat permafrost | place: Sweden: Abisko... | reverse complement strand
CCTCTCCATCGAGATTGACCACGCGGACGAAGCCCTGGACGGCCTGACTGGCCAGCTTTCGCGCCCTCCAGCCTCCCGCTCTCTATGAGAAAATCAGAGTTTGCACACCCAGTCCAAGTTCCGTCTGCTGGTGGTCCGACTTGGCGCCATGGGCGACATTCTCCACGCCCTCCCGGCGGTCACAGCCCTTCGCCAGGCCCATCCAACCTGGACGATTGACTGGGTTGTCGAGCCGCGTTGGCGCGCGCTCCTGACTTCCGATCCCGGGCCTGACGATCACAGCGGCCCCCACCCCGGCTCACCCCTCGTCAACCGCGTTCATCTGGCCCCTGCCAAGCAGTGGGGCAAATCTCCGCTGAGCCGCCATACTGTCCATGAAATAAAGACTTTGCGGCGCGATCTCCGCGCCTCCGGCTACGACGCTGTCATCGACTTTCAAGGCGCGGTTCGCTCCGGCTGGATCGCCCGCATGACCCGCTGCCGTCGCATCGTGGGCGAGTCCAGCCCCCGCGAGTTCGTCGCCCGCTTCCTCTATTCTGAGAGAGTCGCTACGCGCGGCGTCCATGTTATCGAGCAGGATCTTGAGCTCGCTTCCGCCGTCGCCGGAGACGATCTCGCGCCCATGCCCCCCCTGCTTCCTGCTGACCCGGTAGCCGAAGCCTGGGCCGCCCAGCTCTTGCCCTCCGGGAGTCCCGCCGTCCTCATCAATCCTGGAGCGGGATGGGGCGCAAAGCGTTGGCCCGCAGAGCGTTATGCAGCCGTCGCGGTTGACCTTATCGCCCGCGGCTACCGCGTCGTAGTCAATATCGGGCCCGGCGAAGAGCCCCTCGCCGACGCCATCGCTCAAGCCACTGCCGGTGCGGCCACGACCCTCAACTGCTCGCTTGGCCAGCTGATCGCCGTCACCCGGCGCGTAGCCCTCGCCATCGCCGGCGACACGGGCCCGCTCCATCTCGCCTGCGCCCTGTGCCGTCCCGTCGTCGGCATCTTCGGCCCCACCGACCCCGACCGAAACGGCCCTTTCGGGTGTAACTTCAAGGTGCTGCGCAGCCCCGGCAGCCGCCGCGACCACTCGCGCCGTTCCGAACCTGAAGCCGGCCTTCTCACCATCCAGGCTGCAGACGTAATGCAGGCCGTTCGCGAGCTGATGGCGGAGGAGAACGCCTCATGACCCGCCTCAAGACCCCTCCAAAACGCCCTCCCAGGGAGTGGTGGCAACGAATCGCCCGCCGCATCCGTGTGCCGCTGGGCTTCCTTACCGCCGCAATCTATCTTTTCGAACTATCGCGCCGCGCCCCAGTTCCCGCAGCCGTTGCCTGGAGCCTGCTCCTTGTCCTGCCCGGTCTTTGGTTGCGCGCCTATGCCTCCGGCTACGTCAAAAAGAATCGCGAGCTCACCACCACAGGTCCCTACGCCCACACCCGCAACCCGCTCTATCTCGGCTCCATCCTTATCGCTGCCGGTTTTGCCGTTGCCCTACTCAGCTGGCTGGTCGCCCTCGTGCTCGCCATCATGTTTGCCGTGATTTACGTCCCCACCATCGCCTCTGAGGAGCGTTTCCTCCGTGCCACCTTTCCTGAATTCTCTGACTATTGCCGCCGAGTCCCACGCCTCATTCCCCGCCTGACACCCTCAAGTCCTCCCAGGAATGAAAGCGCCCACGGCGCCTTCGCCGTATCGCTCTATCTCAAACACCGCGAGTACAATTCAGCTATAGGGGCCGCTCTGCTTTATCTCTGTCTGCTCCTTCTGCGACCGCTCGCCCATCAGATTCTTCACCTCTGGCATGGGTCGGGTCCGTAATCCAGTCCGGTCGATCCTTCCATGGGGTCTTCCAAAACGTCCAATGGTTTATACCCATTCCGCACAGCTGGGTCTGCGCAATCGAGCTGCGGTTTCTCGGGTTGCCTGCTGCATGGTTAATCTCAATCAACGCAAGGAGTTCCGTCTGAGGGTCAGGTCGCGCACATCTGGAATCGCCATCCTCTGCGCCCTGGCAGCGGCTCTTCTGGCTACCGGCCAGCAGTTGCCCCCGCTCACCCCACCCCGCCCGGCGTTCACCTTCCCGCAAAAGCAGACTCTTACGTATGCTGTCGACTGGCGCGTCTTCCCCGCCGGCACCGCCGTGCTCCACTTTGAGCAGAGCGGCAACTTTGAGCGCATCTCCGCCAACGCTGACACCATCGGCGCCATAAATCTCCTGTTCCACGTCAACGACCGCTTCCAGTCCACTTTCGACCGTGAACACGGCTGCACCACCGAGTTCGACAAGCAGACCGTTGAGGGCCGCCGACAGGTCAACTCCACCCTCAAGCTCGACTACCCCAACTCCAAGTCCGTCCTCGACGAGAAGAACCTCATCAACGGCCAGACCAAGCACGTCGAGACACCCGTCCCCGGCTGCCTTACTGACCTGCTTAGCGGGGTCTACTATGCCTCGTCCCAGCCCATGGAGGTCGGCAAGTCCTTCGCCCTCCCCGTCGCAGATCCACTGCGCCCCGTGCTCGTTACCATGAAAGTGGAGGGCCGCGAAGAGATCAAGACCCCCCTCGGCACCTTCAAAACCATCCGCGTTCAGCCCACCGCAGAGGCCGGCGTCGTCAAAAATCGCGGCAACATCTGGATCTGGTATACCGACGACGACCGCCATCTCCCCGTCCAGATGCGCGCCCGCCTCTTCTGGGGCACCATCACCTTCCGCCTCACTGCCAACGAAAACAAGTAGGGCCAAAGACCTACACAGCTTCAAAAGTTTGTCATCCTGAGCGAAGTCCCGGCGCGCCGGGACGCAGTCGAAGGATCTGCGGTTGCTCTTCGCCGGCACAACTCGTCCAACTCCAGCCGGTGTACACTTTTCCTTCATTCGGACGAGCCCTTCGCTCCCAATGATGAGGAGTTCCATGCGCCGAACCTCGCTCGCTTTAATCCTCGCTTTCGCTGCAACCGCATTCTTCCCGGCTCGACTCACCACAGCCCAAACCGCCCCGCCCAAGCGCCCCATGACTTTCGAAGACATGATGCACATGAAGCGCCTGGGCTCGACCGCCGTCTCTCCCGATGGCAAATGGCTGGCCTACAGCGTGACCAATGTCGACCTCGACGCCAACACCAAAACACCGGAGCTATGGCTGCAGCCCATCGCCGGCGGCGATCCTCAAAAAGTCACCGTAGCCCAGCCCGGCGACGATGGCATCCAATTCTCACCCGATGGGCACTTCGTGCTTTTTCTTTCCGGACGAAGTGGCAGCGAGCAAATCTGGCTCGCCTCCTTCGACTCCGCCACCGGTGCAACCGGCAGTCTGTATGGCGCAGCACCAGCCGACGGCCCCTTCCAGCTCACCCACAACTCCGTCGAGCCCGACAATGCCCGCTGGTCGCCCGACGGCCGCTTCATCGTCTTCACCGCCGAGGTCTATCCCGATTGCCCCGCATTCTCTGAGCAAACCGCCGCCTCCGAAGGCTCCGATGCCGACCGGTGCAACCGCGACCGCGACAAGGCCGCCGCCGAAAGCAAGGTCAAGGCGCAAATCTTCACCCACCTCCTCTATCGCCATTGGAACCACTACACCGGCGCCAAGCGCAGCCACCTCTTCTACGTCACCGTCGCGGCTCCCTCGCCCACAACGTTGCTCTGGCGCGACCTCACACCCCACGATCCCCACGACGTCCCTCCCTTCTCGATCGAAGGCGGCGGCGGCTTCGACATCTCTCCGGATTCAAAGGAGCTGGCCTTCACCGAAAACCCCGACCCCGAGCCGGCCACCTCCATCAGCGCGCAGATCTATACGCTCGACCTGACCAACCCCACCGCGAAGCCCGTAAAGGTGAGCACATCACTCGGCGGCAACTTCAACCCCGCCTATTCGCCCGACGGCAAGTACCTTGCCTGGCGCTCCGAAGCCCGCGCCGGCTACGAAGCCGATAAATTCCGGCTGATGCTCTACGACCGCGCCGCAAAAACGACCAAAGACCTGCTACCGAAGTTCGATCGCTGGGTAGATGAATTTGTCTGGGCTGCAAATTCGAAGACCATTTACTTCGCTTCCGGTGAAAAGGGCCAAGCTCCTATCTTCTCTATTAGTGCGAATGCCGGGACTCCGACATTCGGGGATGGCAAAGAAGGCGAAACGCTACCTACTGGAGTCAACAATATTGTCACCGAAAGCGGCCCAGGTGAGTTTTCAGGTCTAACACCGTTGCCAAAAGGATTCGCTGGCTTCCTGCTCGCAACAAGAATGACCGTTGATCACCCATCTGAAGTGGTCAGATTTGGTCTGGCTCTCGATGTGGGCGCTGATTTTCCCCAAGGCAAGGACGGCCCCGGATTTCTCCACGAAACACTTAACTTCAAGGAAATTCCGGTAACCCACCTCAACGACGCCCTCCTAGCCCAACTCGACCTGCCCAAAATGGAATCCTTCTGGTTCACCGCCAAAGACGGAACAAAGCTCCAGGGCTTCGTAATCAAGCCTCCCGCCTTCGACCCCGCAAAGAAATACCCGCTCAAATTCCTCATCCACGGCGGCCCGCAGGGCGCATGGGGCGACATGTGGTCCTACCGCTGGAACGCCGAGCTCTTTGCCGCCAACGGCTACGTCGTGGTCATGATCAATCCGCGTGGGTCAACCGGCTACGGCCAGGCCATCGTCGACGGCGTCAACGGCGACTGGGGCGGCAAACCCTTCACCGACCTCATGACCGGCCTCGACTACGCCGAGCAGCATTATCCATTCATCGACAAGTCTCGCGAGTGCGCTCTCGGCGCAAGCTACGGCGGATACATGGCCAACTGGGTCCTAGGCCACACCAACCGCTTCAAGTGCATCGTCAGCCACGACGGCATGTTCGACGCCGAGTCCGCCTTCGGCACCACCGAAGAAGACTGGTTCAACATCTGGGAGTTCAAAGGCCATCCCTGGGACTACTACGGCAAGCCCGACTCGGAAAATCCCTTCCGCAAGTGGTCGCCCTCGCTCTACGCCAAAAACTTCAAGACGCCCACGCTCGTCGTCCACGGCCAGCTCGACTACCGCCTCGACGTCAGCGAGGGCTTCCAGCTCTTCGACACGCTCCAGTTGCTCCATGTCCCCTCCAAAATGCTCTACTTCCCCGACGAAGGCCATTGGGTTCTCAAGCCGCAGAACTCTCGCCTCTGGTGGAAGACCGTCAACGACTGGGTGGATCAATGGACGAAGCCGAAGTAATCTGGAGCGATAAGTCGGCCGATAATACGATCAAGACATATGGCAATGACTTCTCGAGTTTCGGCCACGCTTGATGCCAAGTCTCTAGCAGCGGTCAAGCGCATCATGAGACGCACAGGCTGGAATAAGTCCCAGGTCATCCGGTGGGCCATTGTGGCCTACGCGGCGAGCTTAGGATTGGCGAAGAGACCTGAGACTCCACCTCGTGCCGCTAATCAGGTGAGAACCAAGAGCTGACATTGCCCTTCCCTCGCAAATCCGCCAAGCCCCGCGCCTTCCTAAACGAGGCCGGCCTCTACGCCTACGCCGTCAAAGCCCTCGGCCGCCAAATGCGCACCGAGGCCGAGCTCCGCCGCCTGATGAAAGCCCGCGTCGAGCCGAGCGACCGCGGCGATGCCATAATCGCCGCCACTGCCGCGCGTCTCAAGGAGCACGGCTACCTCAACGACGTCTCCTTTGCTGAAACTTACGCTCGCCTGCGCCAGCAGAACGAAAAACTCGGGGCACGCCGCGTGCGCCAGGACATGGCCCACAAGGGCGTGCCTAAGGCCATCGCCGCCGAGGCCATCGAGGCCCGCTACTCCGGCACCAGCGAAGAGGCCCTCGCGCGCCAGCACCTCGAGCGCAAGCGCATCCGCAAGCCCGAGAACGAAAAAGAAACGGCCCGCATCATGCGCCGCCTCGTTGCCGCCGGCTTCTCCACCGGTGTCATCTACCGAATCCTCCGCCAGTGGGACGTGCCCGAAGAAACCCTCGCTTTCCTCGACAACCTCGACGATGAGCAGGGAACCGCTGAGGACTAACCGCCTACACCCGATACCCGATACCCCACATCCGCGCCCTCCGCCCCACGATCAGACTGCTTGTTCTCATTTACCGCCAGCGATCGCCTCTCGAATCTTCGCCAACGGCGCCGTCCCATCAAACACCAGCCCATTTTCCGATCGATGAATTCCCAACTCGTTCCAAAGCTTGTCCAGATCCACCGTCACCGGAGCGTCCTTCCACGCGGCATAAAGATTCGTCAGCACGTGCGTTCCGGTTCCACCGTCGCCCACCGTGAACGTCTTCTCGAGAGTCCATTCCTGGTCGATTGTGCCGCCTTGTGCGGCAATCGCGCGCAGCGCATCCTGCAACCCTTTCCTGTTTCCCGTCTCACGTCGAATTTCGACATCGGCCTCAAGGCAAAACAGCGCGCCGCCCCAATAGGTTCTTGCCCACGTATGCGTGTGATCCAGTCCCTGGTCGCCTGGTCGCGGTTCGCCTTGTCCCATGCTGCGAACCATGTCCGTCCACACGCTTTTCGCCGTCAGCTCGCCTGTTTTCACGCGCGCCAACGGCTCAACATACGTCGCCAGCCCTTCCTCAATCCAGTGGTGATCGTCCTCCTGCGAGGGAAACGTCATGTGCACCAACTCATGCGTCGTCACCCAGTCCTGGTCAAGATCCTGTTGCGTTGTGTGCTCTCCAACGCGCAGCCGCGTGAACCCCTGGAACCCACCCCTATTGCCCCAAGTTGTACCCTGCGGGCTGCCACCGCGGTTGGGAACGGGCACCACGAGAATCCGGGCGCGGCCTACAGGAAACCTGCCGAAATACGCAACAATCGCAGCTGCCGCAGTCTCAATATGGCTCAGTACCGCATCCTCGCCTACGTCCAACTTGCCCGGCGCTACATCCACTTCGAGCGATCCGCCGTCCATATCCAGTCGGCGCGAGTCGGCCATATCGTCTTGAGGGCTCAGCTTCACCCAATGCATCTTTTCTGCCGCATTTTGTAACTTCGTCTGCGCATGCCCGCCGAGCCCGGCCAACGCAAGCAGCACAATTGCGAGATTCCCGGCGAATCTGATTTTCATCCTTGGGTTAGACGCCATCCACCTTAGGGTGTGTCGCCGAGGCCCGCGGTCTGATCCCTGATCGCTGATCTCTGGCCCCCCGATCTCTGGGTCGCCCATTACACTTGAAGAGCCATGCAATTCCGAACGGGAAACGAAATCCGCGAGCTGTTTCTACGCTTCTTTGAGTCCAAGGGCCATCGCCGCGTTCACTCCTCATCGCTGGTCCCCGCCAACGACCCCACGCTTCTGTTTACCAACGCGGGCATGAACCAGTTCAAAGACCTTTTCCTCGGCGCCGAGAAGCGCGAATACTCCCGCGCCACGACGTCACAGAAATGCGTTCGCGCCGGCGGCAAGCACAACGACCTTGAAAACGTCGGCTTCACCCGCCGCCACCACACCTTCTTTGAGATGCTGGGCAACTTCAGCTTCGGCGACTACTTCAAGCGCGACGCAATTGCTTATGCGTGGGAACTTGTCACCAGTCCCGAGTGGTACGGTCTGACCAAAGACAAGTTGTATGTGACCATCTTCGAAGGCGACCCGGCGAACGGTGTTCCCCGCGACGACGAGGCCGAACAATTCTGGCTTGATGTCGGCGTCCCCAAGGAGCGCATCCACCAATACGGCCTCAAAGACAACTTCTGGCAGATGGGCGAGACCGGTCCCTGCGGCCCCTGTTCCGAAATCTTCTACGACATGGGCCTCGAAGCCGCCGAGCATCCTGGTGTCGACAAGCCCTTCGGCCACGACGACGCCCGCTACGTCGAAATCTGGAACCTGGTCTTCATGCAGTTCGATCGGTCGGCCATCGTCGATCCCGCCACCAAGGCGACCACTTACAAGCTCACCCCGCTGCCGAAGCCCTCCATTGATACCGGCATGGGCCTCGAACGCGTCAGCGCTGTTCTGCAAGGCAAAGTCAGCAACTTCGAGACCGACCTCTTCACGCCGCTCATCGAGCGCGCCGCCGAGCTCGTCGGCTTCAAGTATCCCGAGTCTCAATCGTTCTCAAAGACAAAGGCACCAGGCGTTCCGTCCGAAGAGGAATGGCAAGAAGCGAAGGCGCAAGAACGCGTGAAGTCTGCTTCGCTTCGCATCATCGCCGACCACGCGCGGGCCGCCACCTTCCTCATCAACGACGGCGTGATTCCTGCCAACGAAGGCCGCGGCTACGTCCTGCGCAAAATTCTCCGCCGCGGCATCCGCCACGGCCGTCTCCTAGGTCAGGAGCAGCCTTTCCTCTACGACATGGTCTACGCCGTCCGCGACCTGATGCAGGGCGCGTACCCCGAGCTGAAAGACTCCGCCCCTCGCATCGCCAAAGTCGTCGAAGCGGAAGAGAAGCAGTTCGACCGCGTGCTCGAAGTTGGTTCGAAGAACTTGGATTTTGCGATCACGAACGCGAAGCTTCGCTACGAAGCCTTTCCAGAGGACTCGAAATACCAAGGCGACGGAAGAGCCAAACTGCCCGGGGATGAAGCTTTCCACCTCTATGAAACTTTCGGCTTGCCTTTGGATTTCATGATTGACGCGACGCGCGATGCCGCAATTGAGTTTGATACTGAAGGGTTCGAGAACTCAAAAACGGAAGAGCAGGCCCGCGCCCGCGCCTCCTGGAAAGGCGGCAGCCAAAAATCCGCCAGCCCCGCCTTCCGCGACCTGCCAAAGACCAACTTCCTCGGCTACAAGCAGCTCACCGCGCCAAACGCCGAAGTCCTCGCGATCGTCAAAGACGGCGTCGGCGTACCCTTCGCGGGTGCGGGCGATTCGGTTGAGATTGTCCTGGATCAAACAACCTTCTACGGCGCCTCCGGCGGCCAGGTCGGCGATCAGGGTTGGTTCACCTCCCCCGACGGAAACACTACCATCGCCGAAATCACCGGCGCCGTTCTTCCCGTGCAGGGAGTCCGCGCCCACAAAGCTCTCCTCAAGCTTCCACTCGCCGTCGGCGACCACGTCCGCACCGTTGTCGACGAAGCCCGCCGCGACGCCATCCGCCGCAATCATACCGGCACCCACCTGCTCCACGCCGCGCTCCGTCAAGTCCTCGGCACACACGTCAAGCAGGCCGGGTCGTCCGTCGAGCCCGCGCGCCTGCGCTTCGACTTTTCTCACTTCGCCCAAGTCGCCGACGAAGAACTCACCGAGATCGAGTCCATTGTCAACCGCGAGGTCCTCGGCAACGCCCGCGTCGAGACTCTCGAGGACGTGCCCATCGACGTGGCCGTCAACGAGTACCACGCCATGGCTCTCTTCGGCGAAAAGTACGGCGACAAAGTCCGCGTCGTGAAGCTTTCCGACGGTTTTTCCACCGAGCTCTGCGGCGGCACTCACACCGCGGCCACCGGCGAGATCGGCCTCATCAAGATCGTCTCCGAAGGCTCCGTCTCTTCGGGCGTCCGCCGCCTCGAGGCCATCACCGGGTTCGGATCTCTCGACACCTTCCGCCAGGATTTCGAGGTAGCCAAGCTCGCCGGCCAGTACGTCCCCTCCACCGAAAACCTCACCGAAGGTCTGCGCGCCAAATTCGCCTCGCAAGAAGAGGAACTCAAGCGCCTTCGCCGCGAGCTCGAAGAAGTCCGGATGAAATCCGCCGCCGGCGCGCTCGACGATGCCCTCAGCAAGGTCGTCGACGTGAAGGGCGTTCGCCTCGTAACCCTTCGCGCCGATTCGCTTGAGCGCGGCCAGCTCCGCACCCTCGTCGACAACCTCAAGCAGAAGCTCGGCGAAGGCGTTGTCGTTCTTGCCTCATCGCAGCCTGAGGGCAAAGTCGCTCTCATCGCCGGCGTCACGCCAGGCCTCATCAAGCGCATCCAGGCAGGCAAGCTGGTCGGCGCAGTCGCCAGGCTCGTCGGCGGCTCAGGCGGAGGCAGACCCGAGATCGCCGAGGCCGGCGGCAAAGACCCCGCACAGATCGACGCCGCGCTCCAGGCCGCACCGCAAATCGTCGCAGAGTTGCTCGCTTAGCGCGAATTCCCCAGCGGTGCAATGCGTTGTAGCGCTGGCGTCCTCGCCGGCTGTCCCGAGGGCTTCCAGGCCCTCAGAAACCTCGCCAGATCTTGAACTTTTCATAGCCTGTCGTTGGGATTGCTCGCCTGGCGCTCTCGCCCCTACCGCGTTTTGAAGCTGTACGCCAACCCGGCCGACACAATCGGATAGATCTTCAATGGGCTTAGGTCGCTTGTAAATTTGGCGACCTGCGCCGCAAGGTTCGTCTGCACGCTCGCATTCGTCGCCACATCCATGCAGTTCTGTCCCTGCGCATCGCAAATCTGACCCGAGGTCAACGCGATGTTCAGAGAAGGCGCCCCGGTAAAGGCAGCGCCAATTTCGAACGGAAGCGACCAGTGCCCGCCCCTGCGCGGAATCATGTTGCCCCATCCCGTGGTCATGGTGAACGCAGGGTTTTGCTTGTTCAGACCCAAGCCCCCACTCCCCAGCACAGGATTGCTCGCCGATGCGTAATACGTCGTGTCATTCAGGCTGAAACTCGTGCCGCCGGCTACAGCAAACGTGGCAGTAGCCGCGTTCTGGTTATAAAAAAGAGCTCCCGGACTCAGGCGGAAGCCGTGACTCGGAAAAGGATAGAAATCAACTGAGGCGCCGGCCGAGGCGAAGTCCAACTTCGCGTCCACGTTAAAACCATTCGTGGTGATGTTATTCACCGAGTAGTTGAAGTAGTTGCCCGTGGCGCGCAGGTTCATGTACCGATTCAGGTTGGTTGCCGCTTGCAGATTAATGCCCGTGGTGGATATGCACCCGCCCAGCGCGAACCGCGAAAGCGGACTCATCGATCCCGACGACCCCTTGAACGGCGAAGCCGTCACCAGGCCGCCGCCTCCGTCCCCGGCTGCAGGATCGCCCATCGGGGCAAGCGATGGATCGAGCGCCGACTGAAGAGATTGCGCTTCCAATGCTATTGGAGCTGTAAAAGAAAGAATGCAGAATACGAGTGCAACACGATTGATCAAAGAAATGCCTCCGCATGGGGTCGAAATCGACCCGAATAAAAATCGCCGCGATGATGGCCGAGGCCTTTGATTGTTCGACAATCAAAGGCGCTCAACCTG
>Ga0302324_100026341_pt1 | contig 11118 bp, 8 predicted proteins | sample Palsa_T0_1_FD_201949 | JGI IMG/M metagenome (GOLD analysis project Ga0302324, IMG submission 201949) | Peat permafrost microbial communities from Stordalen Mire near Abisko, Sweden - Palsa_T0_1 | ecosystem: Environmental > Terrestrial > Soil > Palsa > Peat permafrost | place: Sweden: Abisko... | reverse complement strand
CGGCCAGTGCAAAGCCATCCATCTCCGGCATCATCGCGTCGAGCAACACCAGCTTGAACGCGCGATTGCCCGCCACGGCCCGCTCCATTTCCGATAAGGCCTGCAATCCGCCCTCCACCGCCAGCGGCTTCATCCCCCATTGCAACAACATCTCCTCCAGAATTTGCCGATTGGTCGCGTTGTCATCAACGATCAGCACTGGCATTCCCCGCAGGGATGCCATGTCCGCCGAATCGCGCCAATCCATCTCCGCCGATTCCCCTTGCAATCCCCATTGTGCCGTAAAGTGGAACGTGCTTCCCTTGCCCGCCTCGCTCTCCAACCACATCCGGCCGCCCATCAATTGCGTCAGTTGTGCCGAGATCGCCAACCCCAACCCTGTTCCCCCATAGCGGCGCGACATGGAGCTGTCCGCCTGCGTGAACGCCTGGAACATCAGAGACTGCTTCTCGGGCGGAATGCCGATCCCCGTATCACTCACGGTCACGTGCAGAACCGCCGTCTCCTCAGTCCGGCTCTCCAGCGCTACACGCACGACCACTTCTCCCTGCGCGGTAAATTTGATCGCGTTCCCCACCAGATTGACCACGATCTGCCGCAGCCGGCCCGGATCACCAACAAGCGCATCGGGCACCTCCGCCGGGATGTGATACGCCAGCTCCAGACGCTTCTGCGCCGCCCGCGCCGTCAGCGCCTGCAGCGTATCCCCCAGCACATCGCGCAACTGAAATGGAATCGACTCGAGCTCCAGTTTGCCCGCCTCGATTTTGGAAAAATCCAGAATGTCGTTCAGCAGCCGCATGAGGGCATCGGCGGACTGTTCCACCAGGTGAAGATACTCCCGCTGCTGCGGCCCCAGTTCCGTGTTGATCAGCAATTCGGTCATCCCGATGATCCCGTTCATCGGCGTGCGAATTTCGTGGCTCATGTTCGCCAGAAATTCACTCTTGGCATGATTGGCCCGGTCCGCCTCTTCCTTGGCAATCCGCAGCTCCTCCCCGGTCGTTCGCAGCACCGCCTGGTTGCGCTCCAACTCGGCATTGGCCTGCAGAAGCTTGGTTTCAAAATCCTTGCGCTCGGTAACATCCCGGCTAATGCAAACCAACCCGATGACCTTCCCCTGCGCGTCTTTCAGCGGCACCTTGGAGGTGTTGTTCCAGCGCGCGTGGCCTTGCGCGTCAACATTGGGCTCCTCCCTTCCCACCAGGCTCTGCCCCGATTGCAAAACCTGCAGATCATCCGCCTCGTATTGTCGAGCGATCTCGGGCGGATAAAAATCGTAGACGGTTTTCCCCACCACATCCTGAACCGATTTCATCCCCACAAACCGCATGTGGGCGGCGTTGTCCAATAGATAATGGCCATGCAAATCCTTGACGTAAATCCTATCCGGCAAGAGATCGATCAGCGTCCGCAGGACATCCGGACCCAGCGAGGTGTTTTCCAACATCGAAGCCTTAAAATGAATCATGGCCTCTATCGGAGTCGAACCGATACGCCCTTACGGGCGGTGGATTTTGAATCCACTGCGTCTGCCAATTCCGCCAAGAGGCCCGTCGGTATGCTCATAGATTCGCCGGAAAGCGGCTGTGCTGCAAGGGTTCGCTGCGAAACATCCGATGCATCGGCCTTGACATTGACAACGCAGCGTCCGTAAAGTGGTGCGACAATGACCGCCGCCCGGCTTTCATCGCGATTTTCTCTGGCCCTTCGGGGTCTAGGACAATCCGCGCGATCGTAGGGAACTGTTTCAAATTCGTGGCACGCAACACCCTACGATCCGATTCGTAGGGGTTTTTTGTTGGAGGTTGTTCACAACCTCCCCGAGCCGGGCCGACTTCGACGAGCTTAGTCGAGTCGTGTCGGCCCGATTTCAGGAGTGACCATGGCAGCGACAATGGATACGGTCAAGATTTTCGATACAACGTTGCGTGATGGTGAACAATCCCCCGGCGCCACGCTGACGCTCCTGGAGAAGGTCGAGATTGCCCGGCATCTGGAGGCAATGGGCGTCGATATCATCGAGGCGGGGTTTCCGATCAGTTCCGATGGCGATTTCGAATCGGTGAAGGCCGTCGCCGCTGCCGTGAGCCGCTCGGTGGTCTGCGGGCTGGCGCGGAGCGTGATCAAGGATGTCGATCGTGCCGGCCAAGCGTTGCAGCACGCGGCTCATCCGCGAATCCATATCTTTTGCGCAACAAGCAAAATCCATCGCGAACACAAGCTGAAAAAAGGAAAAGAGGAAATCCTGCGCTTGTCGGTGGAGTCGATCAAGCAGGCGAAGCAGTACACGGATGATATCGAATTCTCGCCCGAGGACGCGAGCCGGACCGAACTGGAATTTCTCGAGGAGATGGTGCAGGCGGCCGTCGATGCTGGAGCAACGACGATCAATCTCCCCGACACCGTCGGATACGCCACGCCCAAAACCTACGGCGAGATTTTCGCCTGCATGCTGCAGCGCCTGCCAGTCTTGCGCGAGAAGAAGATCACGCTGTCGGCCCATTGTCACGATGATCTCGGACTGGCGACGGCCAATTCTCTGTCGGCGGTTGAAAACGGCGCACGGCAGGTTGAATGCACCATCAACGGCATCGGCGAACGAGCCGGCAACGCGGCGCTGGAAGAGATCGTCATGGCGCTGCGAACGCGCAGCGATTTCTTCAAAGTCGGCACGCGAATCGACACAACGAAAATCTTCCCGGCCAGCCGCATGGTTGCATCCCTGACGGGTGTGGCTGTGCAGCGCAACAAGGCCATCGTCGGCCAGAACGCGTTTGCCCACGAATCGGGCATTCATCAGGACGGCATGCTGAAATTTCGCGAGACTTATGAAATCATGGACCCCGCGACAGTGGGAATTCCCAAGAGTTCGCTGGTACTGGGCAAACACAGCGGTCGGCACGCATTCAAGGATCGCGTCACAAACCTGGGATATGCACTGAGCGAAGCTCAGATAGAAACGGCATTCGCCCGATTCAAGGCACTGGCGGATAAGAAAAAGGAAGTCTTCGACGAAGACATCGAAGCGCTGATCGACGATCAGCTCGATCTGTCCGATGGACTGTGGGAACTCGCCGGCTTGCAGGTGACCGCCGGCAGCAACACCATCCCGACGGCGACGGTAACGCTCAAGGACAAGAGCGGCGTGCTAACCCGGGATGCAAGCATCGGCGACGGGCCTGTCGATGCAATCTATTCGACGATTCAGCGGCTCACTGGTGTTCGATGCGCCCTCACCAACTATCGCATTCGCGCGGTTTCCAAGGGAAAAGAGGCGATGGGCGAAGTGCAGATCGAGCTGGATCACAGCGGAAAAACGGTGCGCGGCAGAGGGATCAGCACCGACATCCTCGAAGCCAGCGCGCTGGCCTATATCTCCGCGATCAATCGCATGCGCAGCGCGAGCAACCGGCAGAAGCTCGTGACGCAGCATTCGGGGGTGTGAGGAGCGGCCACGCCCGCGAAGGCGCACGCGGTCCAACTTATCGCTTGCGCATTCACGCGGTTATGCGGGCAGTTTCCGTAGTCGAGATTGACGCCATTCAATCAACAGCAAAATGAACACCGCTGCGGAGAATAAGCAGAACGCGAGGCTGGCGTACATCACGGTCCACGTGGAGAAGATCCAGGTGCGATCGAGAATGTGCAGCACCATTTGCGTGCCGGCTCGCGATTGGACACCAATCGCGAAACCGATGCAGGCAGAGAACGCGATGACCAGGCCAGCCAGGATTGTCCATCCGCCGCTCTGAGCGCGGATGCAGAGACCGGCCGGTAGCCAGAGCGCGAGAATAGCCCAGCCGAAGATTTGGTTTGCACGGGAGGGAGCGGATACATGGATAACCGGCAGGGCGCAGAGCACGAGCGCTGCAATGGTGCCGGTAGTCACGAGCAGGACTGCCGCGAGATGCCCTTTCGTCTCCGGCGAACGGCCGCATGCGTCACGCCAAAGACTGAGTGCGACCAGCATCAGCACGACGGCGGTCAGGCCAAACCATGGTGATGCCAACACTCCCCATCGCGAACCCGGCCCGGACTGGTCGAAAGTTCGAACCTGCCCATTCCCGAACGCCACGGCGATATGCCTTCCATCCGCGGATACGAGAATACTCACGGGTTCGGCGCCCATTCCCGCCCCGCCGGGCAACGGTACGACCGCGAGTTGCACGTTTTCGACGACATCCACGACATCAACTTCTGAAGAATTCTCGGCATTGATGGCAACTCGCCGATTGTCAGGGAAGAAGCACGCGACGCCTGAAGGCCAGACTCCCGCAGAAGGGAGAGCCCCTACCCCGGCCTGCCCCGTCCCTGCCAGGCACGCGCATTTTAGGCCGGGGCCGACCGCACGCCGACCGTCTGGGCTCACCGCGGCGTATTGGGAGGTGAAGCCGCGGTTGGCAACATTGGGTCCGGCCTCTGCGAGCGTCGGCACCGAATAAACGTGGAGCCCGTGGTAATTGCTTCCCTCCAAAAGCGTGTCGTCCGGTGAAAATACCAGGCTACCGTATGCAGGGATGTTCCAGGGAATAGCCGCCAATTCACGCGCACGCGCTCCGGAAATGTCCCAGAGCATAAGCTGGTGCTTCGGACCATAAGCGGTAATTGCCAGCAGATTTCCACCGTTGGAAAGTGCCAGGTTAACCACGTCGTATACTGCTTCATGCGGCAGATACGGAGATGGGCCATACATCAACTGATGCAAAACCATTCCAGTTCCGGAATCCCACAAGAGCACGCCAGCGTTGCCTACTTCCGCGATTAGCTTGGAGCTGTCGCCAGAGCCAACGAGCCAGACAACATTGCCAGGGCGTTGGTGTCGCGTCAGCGGCCCAGGGCGTTGGTATCGCGTCAGCACCTGGTTATCCCAGGGCCGCCAGAGAATAGGATCGCCGTTCCCGTCGACACAAAAGACGGCATCCTTTGGGGCACATGGCTTGAATCCAAGTCCATAAACACTCGCCGAGTAAATTGGTGCAAGCGTTCGCATCCTCCCCGGCTTCCAGGCCGCAGGTTGCAATCGCAGCCCCGCGATGCACACCGCGAGCGGCAGAAGCATCGCCAACGATTTCCACGAAGGAACGATCCACCACGGGCCGGCGCTGATGAGAGTTCTTATGATACCTGGCCATTGGCGCGGAACCGGCGCGTGATATTCGAGGACGCCAATTTTTTTCTCCGGCGTTTGCTCATCCATCTGAGTTGCCCTCTTCCTTCTCCAGGGTTCTTCACGCAGGTAACAATCGAGCCAGCAGTTCCGCGTAATACGAGATGATCAAATCCGCCCCCGCTCGCTTGATCCCCACCAGCGATTCCAGCACCGCCCGATCGTGATCGATCCACCCATTGCGCGCCGCCGCTTCAAGCATCGCATATTCCCCGCTCACCTGATACGCCACCACCGGCACATCGATGCTCCGTCTGACGGCTGAAAGAATGTCCAAATATGGCCCCGCGGGTTTAACCATGACCATGTCCGCCCCCTGTTCGATATCGAGATGCACTTCACGAAGCGCCTCCCGCTCGTCGCGCGCTGGATCCATCTGATAACCATGGCGGTCGCCAAACGCCGGCGCTGAATCAGCGGCATCGCGGAACGGCCCATAAAACGCGCTGGCATACTTCACCGCGTAAGAGAGGATCGAGACATCGCTGAACCCAGCGGCATCAAGGCCGGTGCGAACCGCCCCCACCGTTCCATCCATCATCCCGCTGGGTGCAACGACGGCCGCTCCCGCTTTGGCGTGATTGATCGCCTGACGCACGAGCAGCTCGACCGTCTCATCATTTTTGACCGTCGATCCATCCGCCGACAGCGGGCCGCAATGGCCGTGGCTGGTGTATTCACAAAAGCACAGATCGGTGATCGCCGCCATGGGCAGCTTCTGATCGCCAGCGGCACGGAGGAGCCGGCACACAACATTATCCTCGTCCAGCGCCACCGACCCGCCCTCGTCCTTCGCTGCCCGCTCGATCACACCAAAAACCAGATACGCCCCGAATCCCTGCTCGGCCCGAGCGCTAAGCCATTGGAGAGCCACGTCCACCGACATCTGGAAAACGCCGGGCATGGATGGAACTTCGCGGCGTTCACCCCTTCCCGCGCGAACGAAGATCGGGCAGATGATATCGCTGCGACAAAGGGCGACGCGCTGGAGCATCCGCCGAAGCTGCGCCTGCCCGCGCAAGCGGCACGGGCGGATGGGCAGAGATGGATCTGGAGGCATGTGGAAATTATATGCGAATTCGTGCCACGGGCATCTTGCCCGCGTTTCCGGCGTTTGAGCAGACACGGCCAAGATGCCCGTGGCACGTCAATATTCGGCTCGTTGCCGTTACGCCTCAACTGCGTCGGCGAAAGACATCGTCGGAATCGAGCCGCGTTTCCCAAGCATAATGGGCGAGCACGTATGCCCGAATATCTCGCCACGCCTTGAAGTAATTTTCGCGCCGGGCGGGGAAGCGGTTCAATTCCAAAATCTCATGCCCCTGATGAGCCATCACGCGATCGAATTCGGCGGGAAGCATGATGTATTTTGGCCGGGTTTGCTCGAAATCCGCCAGAATCGTCGCCCCATATTCCAGCGGCGCCTGATCGAAATTGGCAAAAAGGAAGGTGAGCGGATAGCGCGAGCCGGCATGCAGCCCGGTTTCCAGAAGCAAACGAGCCGCGTCATCCCGCCATACCGCATCAGTGGGCTGTGTGCGAGTGGCGAGATAATCGCTCACTTCCAGACGGTAAACGCCCCGGTACTCGTAGCGGATCAGGAGCGATGAACCATAAACCGAGAAGAGCGCCATCGGGACCAGCGCCGCTGCCATCGGAACCAGGCGATCACGGCGCGGGAGCATGCCGTATAGGAGCGCAACCGGCGGTCCGAGCACCATGAAATGGTATGCGTACATTCGCCGCTGCGCGACAACCCCCACCATCTCGGCGGCGAGCCAGAGCAGCACGAAAGCGACGGCCGCACGATTAAAGTTGACCGAAATACGGTCGCGCGCTCGGCGAAAAATCACGAATCGAACAAACAATGGAAATCCGCCGAGGATCACAACGGTGATCGGCTTGCTCAGATCCCACAGGTCCCAGGAAGAGTTTTTGGCGTAAGTGGCAATCTGATGCCACAGCCCCGGCATATCGCGGAGGTTGTCAGATTCGATCAGATAAATCAGCGTCACCGCCGCCGGAAGAGCCAGACCGCCGGCAAGGGCGAGGAGATGGGCGAACAGTTTTGCGGGTTGTCTGCCGCGAAAGGCCAGCAGCATCGCGACCGTCGCCGCGACGACGGCCAATCCCGTCGGCTTGAGCATCGCAGCGCATCCACCGGCAAGTCCCACGACCAGCGCGTCACGCCAATCGTCACCATCGATCAACTCCAATGCGGCGCCGGCCGCGAGAACGGCGAAGAACGTCTGGATCGTCTCCAGTTGAAATCCGCCGAACACGACAAACGCCATGTTGAGATGGACGATCGCAAACAGCAGCGTCGGCACTGCCGCGTGGGCGCCGAAATGCCGGGCGGCCCCGCGCGCCAGCAGCCATGCGGTCAATAGCGACATGGCGGTTTCCAGCAGCACATATTGCCACCACACCGGACCAAACATCCGCCACGCCACGCCGGTCATCAATCCAACCGTGGGAAATTTGTTATCGCATAGATCGTGGCAGAACCGGCCCCCTTCGCTGATGACCCGGCCCATGTAGATGAACATCGCCCCATCGCTGTCAAACGGGCGGATGAGATACGCAAGCCGACCGAGCCCGGCCGTGAAGAAGCAGAGCACGACAAGGAGCCAGAACGCAATCGGCCGGCGCGCGACGGCGGGCGCGGTGCTCTTCCATGCAAAGACATCATCGCGCGTGAGAACCGTCACATCTGAGTTATCGGCAGGTTGCAGGAAGTGCCAAATCATAAAGCCGCGACCATTTGGTCGCGACAGGACGACCGCATTGACGAGCCGCGACCGTCAGGGAGCGTTCTTCCGCCCCGGGCAAGCGTTCTCTGACGGTCGCGGCTCGTCGAAATCGCCCAAATGCGATCGCCCCATTGGTCGCCGCCCCCATCTGCCGTGGCATGGGCGGCTCGCCCATATTCTCCGTTGAAGCCACGGGCGGGCCGCCCGTGCCACAAGACCAGGCCTTGCCATTGGCCGGCGATGGCCGATAATATCAAATCGATGAGCATTGCAATTCTGCCTCTTCCCCGCCGATAGCGACGCGCATCCCTTTGCGTCGTTCTTTTCCCTGCGCTACCTTTCCCAGTGCTTTATGTCTCAGGTTCCACCATTAGTACGTAAATTGGATGAACTGGCCCAGCGATTTGAGTCGCTGCAGGCATCCCTCAACGACCCCGCCGTTCTATCCAATCCGCAGCGCATCATCGCGGCAAGCAAGGAGGCCGGGCAGCTCGAGCCCGTCGTGCAGCGCTATCGCGATTGTCAGAAGGCTCAGCACGCCGTCGAGGAATTGCGCAGCCTTGCCGCCAATAAATCGGATGCCGAAATGTCCGCGCTGGCGGCGACGGAGCTGCCTGAGGCTGAGGCGAAGGCCACGGCGATGATGGAGTCGCTCAAGGATGAATTCCTCGCCGCCGAAGACAATGCGGTCAACTCGTTTTTCCTGGAAGTCCGCGCGGGAACCGGCGGGGAAGAGGCGGCGCTGTTCTGCCGGGATCTATTTGAGATGTATCGCAAATACGCCGAGATGCGGGGCTGGCGGTTTGATGTCTCGGATTTTTCCCAGAGCGATCGCGGAGGCTTCAAGGAAGTCATCGTCAACATCAAGGGAAACAGTGCGTACCGCCATCTTCGCTTTGAAGGGGGTGGCCATCGCGTGCAGCGCGTGCCGGAAACCGAGGCGCAGGGAAGAATTCACACCAGCGCGGCTACCGTCGCGGTGCTTCCGGAATTGCCCGACGTCAAGATCGAGATCAATCCCAAGGATGTCGAGGAATTCGGCTGTCGCGGCGGCGGGCCGGGCGGGCAGAATGTGAACAAAGTCGAAACCGGCTGGCGAATTCTGCACAAGCCCAGCGGATTGCAATTCAAAATGACAGAGCACAAAAGCCAGACCCAAAACAAGGAGCGTGCGTGGGCGCTGCTGCGTGCGACGCTCTACGAAGCGGAGCAATCCAAACAACACGCCGCCCTGACCAGCGCGCGAAAGGCGATGATGGGCAGCGGCGATCGCAGCCAGCGGATTCGCACCTACAATTTCCCGCAAAACCGCTGCACCGATCATCGCCTTGGCGGCGAGGGAGGCGGGGAGAAGAATTTCAATCTCGATCAGATCATGCTTGGACAACTCGACCCACTGATCGATGCACTGCTGGAACTGGACAAACAGCAGCGGCTGGAGAACCTCTGAATTTGATCGTGTGAGAATCCGAAGGGCCAAATGCCATTCAATCCGCTGGAATATCCGCTGTCTCTCATGGAGCCGATATTGATCAGCGACGCATCCGCGTGGATCGGCCACATTCCCTTTGCCTTCACCCTGGTTCAGATGATGCGTCCGCAGTCGATCGTCGAACTTGGAACGCACAAGGGCGATTCTTACCTTGCCTTCTGCCAGGCGGTAGCGAATCTGAATCTGCCAACGCAATGCGCGGCGATCGATACCTGGCTCGGTGATCGACACAGCGGCACGTATGGAGAGCAAGTGTTCGCTGAATTGCGCGCCGCGCACGACCCGCGCTATCTTGGCTTTTCCAAATTGATTCGCTCGACGTTCGATCAGGCAGCGGGCATGTTCGCCGATGGCAGCATCGACCTGCTGCACATCGACGGACTTCACAGCTACGACGCCGCTCGGCATGATTTTGAGACATGGCTTCCGAAAATGAGCCCGCGCGGCGTCGTGCTCCTTCACGACACCGCTGTGCGCGCCGATGGCTTTGGCGTGTGGCGACTGTGGGACGAGGTCACCCCTGGCCGTCCCCATTTCGCTTTCGAGCATTCCTTTGGTCTTGGCGTCCTTGCCGTCGGCGCTGCACTGCCCGACGCCCTCGCCAGATTCTTTAGCGACGCTCAGGAGAATCCCGCGCTGATACGCAATTATTTCGCGCGTCTGGGAGAATCGCTCGTTCAGACGCGATATCGCCAGGCGCTTTGCTGGTGGCTCGCCCGGCAACAGAATCTGCTCAACAACTGGAAGCTGCGCACCGGACAATCGGTCGATCAAATCTCAGCCAATCTCAATGCGGCAATGACCGATGGCGTCGCCTTCGCCGCCAGATTAACGACACAGATCGATGCCGCCCTGGTGGAGGACATTCGACTTCGGCAACAATTACAACAGCCCGCTGGCGGTGCGGCGCCCAAAGCGCAAAGCGGCCAATGAGCATAGGCCGGCTGATTTCGCAATTTTGTTTGACGAAATCCCGCGATGGTAGTTTATTAATCATTCGTGATCGGGTGGCGACGACTTCGCATTCCTTACCGTTAGTTCTTCAGGACCGATGGCAGCCGAGCCGATTCGCGCAGTGGCGGAGAAATCCAAAGTGAACGCCTTCGACAAGCTCCTCGCCTCCTCCGGTGCCTGGGAGGACACCAACCGCCTACAGTTTTCCGCTAACGAGCCGATGCACGAATCGCCCTCTCGGATTGTCGTGACGCCGATGCTGCGCGACACGTTTATCCGCCTCGATCAGACCTGGACCTGGGAAGGAAAGGAGCAAGTTGGAGCGATGCTCATCGGGCACAACCGCAAGTCCGAAACGGCGAGCATCCATTGGATCGACACCTTCCACAACGGCTTCAAGGTCATGGCATGCACCGGCAATTTCAACCCGCAAGGCACGCTCATCGTTCACGGCAATTATGCCGCGCCTCCGGGTCCCGATTGGGGCTGGCGCATCGAGATTCCGGTCGTAAAAGAAGGCCAGCTTAACATCGATATGTTCAACATCGATCCCACGGGAAAAGAAGACGGCGGCGTTTGGGCTGAGTCTGCGACACGATAAAATGTGCCACGGGCATCCTGCCCGTGTTTTGTTCGAACGCAAAAAGTCACGGCCAAGATGCCCGTGGCACCAACCGGTGGGCCTATGGACGATGCCGAACTCCAACGGCGCTTGGAAGACCGCTCGCTGCCTTTCGACCAGAGGACCC
>Ga0302324_100026340_pt1 | contig 11118 bp, 7 predicted proteins | sample Palsa_T0_1_FD_201949 | JGI IMG/M metagenome (GOLD analysis project Ga0302324, IMG submission 201949) | Peat permafrost microbial communities from Stordalen Mire near Abisko, Sweden - Palsa_T0_1 | ecosystem: Environmental > Terrestrial > Soil > Palsa > Peat permafrost | place: Sweden: Abisko... | reverse complement strand
AATGAAAGCGCAGCACTTCCCTGTTTTTTATACTGCACGAGGAAGCGTTATCGGTTGTGCCGACGAAGTTATCGAGAAAGAACTTCCCCCATTTTTTCCAGCCATCTTTCAGGTAGGGCTCTACGGTAACGGCCTCCAGATCGGAGGCTTTGTTGTGGAGGGTTACTTTCAGGGAAGGGGGCAGATTGCGGGTAGTGATCTCGGTGACAAAGGTCTGGTAGCCGATGGCGGAGATAATGAGCTGGTATCTGCCCGGGGGGATACCGGTCAGCAGAAAGCTGCCGTCGTCGCGGGTGATAGTCCCTTTTGATGTGCTATTGAGGAATACGCTGACGCCGGCGAGGGGCTTGCCGGTAGCGGAGTCTTTGACGGATCCCGGCAGGCTGCTGCCCGGAGACTGGGCGAATCCGGGTGCAAATGCGGACAGAAGGATGATAAGGAGGAACGCTACTTTTTTCATGGGTGATTTGGCGCATGAATATAAAGAAAAGCGGTCTATTCCAGGCCAAAGAGTCCTTTGTTTAACAACTGCAGGGTTTCTGTCTTATGGCTGGACGGGATCAGGAGGGACACATTGTGTTTGCTGCCGCCGTAGCTGACCATCCGGATCGGGATGGGGGTGAGAGCTTCAAAGAGGCGGCTCAGCAATTTGGGGGTTTGGGTGATCTCGTTGCCCACGATGGAGACGATGCTCAGGTTGTCTTCCACTTCGATCGTGCCGAAGGGCTCCAGTTCGCGAACGATCGTTTTTAGTTCGGCGACATTTTCGATGGTGAGGGAAACGGCCACTTCGGAGGTGGTGATCATGTCGATGGGGGTACGGTATTTTTCGAAGATCTCGAATATTTTGCGCAGGAAGCCATAAGCCAGGAGCATGCGGCTGCTTTTTATATTGATGGCGATGATGCCGTCTTTGGCGGCGATGGCTTTGACGCCTTCTGAGCCTGCCGCTTCGGTGATGAGGGTGCCTTTGGCGCCGGGCTGCATGGTATTGAGCAGCCGGACGGGCACTTTATAGAACTGGGCGGGCCAGATGCTGGCGGGGTGGAGGATCTTGGCGCCGAAATAAGCCAGTTCGGCGGCTTCTTCGAAGCTAAGCTGTTCGATGGCGATGGTCTTTCTTACGACGCGGGGGTCATTGTTGTGCATGCCGTCGATATCGGTCCAGATCTCGCAGACGGAGGCATTGATGGCGGCGGCGATGAGGGAAGCGCTATAATCGCTGCCCCCTCTTTTGAGGTTATCCACTTCGCCGCGGGCGTTGCGGCAGATATAGCCCTGGGTAATGAAGAGGGTTTTGTCCTTGTGTTGCTGGAGGAGGTGGCCCAGTTTTGTTTTGATGTTGTTGATCTGGGGTTCGTCATGGCTGTCGATGCTCATGAATTCCAGGGCAGGCAGCAGGAAATGGGGGATGCCGTTCTCTTCCAGGAAGACGGAAAACAGCTTGGTGGAAAGCAGTTCGCCCTGGGCCAGGATGTCTTTGCTGAGCGCTTCGCTAAACGAGATACGCAGGATGATATGGAGGAATTCGAAGTGTTCGGCTACGATGGCGGCGGCCTTGGCCAGGAAAGGATCGGCTTTGAGGAGGTCCTTTATAAAGGACCGGTAGTGGGCTTCGAGCTTATCGATAAGCTCGCCCGCCTTTTCGCGCTGGCCGGCGGCGATGGCATTGCCGATTTCGACGAGGGCATTGGTGGTGCCGCTGAGGGCGCTGAGTACGACGATGGTGGGTTCGGAGTCTGCGGTGATCAGCTGGCTGACCTGGCGCATGCGTTCGGGTTTGCCTACGGAGGTGCCGCCGAATTTCATGACTTTGAATGGGTTCATAATTGATTTTTCGGATGGCAAAGATAAAGGCTAGAGCGGGAATTCTACGCCTAATTTGGCCGCCAGTGCCTGCAGGTCTTCGACGACGGGGGGCAGCAGGGGGATCCCTTCGACCAGCCGTTGGGCCTCCATTTCGCGTTCGGGGTCGCCGGGTATCAGCACTTTTTCGTGGCCGGGTGCGGGTGTGGCGTTGCGGAAGCGGCGGATCCAGGCATCCATATGCTGTTTGAAGTCATCGGCGGGCCGGAAGGCATCGATGCGCATGGCGCCGAAGAAATGACCGATCCCTTTGCCGGGCATGCCGGTGGGCATGGGGACGTAAGCGGGGAAGGGGGGCACCCAGGGGCCGTAGTTGGCGCCGCTCAATACGGCGGAGAAGATGTCGACGATGGCGCCGAGGGCATAGCCTTTATGACTGCCATGCTCACGGTCTCCGCCGAGCGGCAACAGGGCCCCGCCGGACTTGAGGGCATGGGGGTCGGTAGAGGGTCTGCCGTCCTTATCCTGGATCCAGCCGAGCGGAGCCGCCTCCTTTTTACGCTGGAGGATCTCGAGTTTTCCGTTGGCGGCGGTGGTGGTGGCGAGGTCTGCGACGAAGGGAGGTTCCTGGCCGGCCGGAACGGCTACGCAGATAGGGTTAGTGCCCAGGAGGCGTTCGATGGAAAAGGTGGGGGCTACGAGGGCGCTGGCGTTGGTCATGGCGATGCCGATCATGTCATTGGCTACGGCCCGGAGCGCATGATAGCCGGCGATGCCGAAATGGTTGGAATTCTGTACGGCGACCCAGCCGGTGCCGCAGCTGTCGGCCTTTTCTATAGCCAGCTGCATGGCGAAGGGGGCTACGACGAGGCCCAGCCCGCTGTCCCCGTCGACAACGGCGGTGGATGGGGTCTGGTGCAGGATGCGGATCTGCGGCGTGGCGTTGGCCCTTCCGGCTTCCTGTAGCCGGACATAGCCGGTAAGGCGCGCTATCCCGTGGGAGTCAATGCCCCTGAGATCGGCGCTCAGCAGGGCGACAGCTGCGGTATGGGCGTCTTTCTCCGGGCAGCCGATCTTCCGGAAAATGTCCGTGGTGAATGACAATAGTCGTTGGTACGACCAGGACGAATAGGCCATGGGTTATTTTTAGGGTCACAAAGATCGGGAAAGAAAAGCAGCAATCCCGATGGCAAGCAACCCTTTCAGAAACACAAACGTTACTGACTAGATGACCCGGTGTGTTATAGCTTACTGACCTGATCGTTAAAAAACTTTACGGTCGCGATGACATCCGGAACATTATTATACCAGTTGGCTTCTCTTTCTATGGAAAACATCCCTTCAAATCCCTGGCGTTTCAATTCGCGGAAGATGGGGGGATAGTTTATTACTCCTGTACCCACTACCATGTCTTTGGCCCTGGTGTGGCCGGCCGTATCGATGTCTTTGAGATGTACACCGAAGATATGTCCCTGTAATTCCTGCAGGCAGACAACGGGATCCAGGCCATTGCGGGCCCAATGACCGATGTCTGCGCAGGAGCCGATGTGCGGATGGCCTTTGATGGCGGCGAGTACGGAGTCGGGGTGCCAGTAGGCGTTGGGGCGGGGATGATCGTGTATGGCGATGTTGATGTTATAGATAGCAGCGAGGCTGTCGATGGCGTCCCATTGGTTTTTGCGGGGTTCGGCGGTGATATAGCTAAGGCCGAAATACTTAGCCAGGTCGAAATATTGTTTCCATTCGTCGATGGTCTTCGGAGTGATGACGCCCATGGCTATTATCTGCAGGCCTTTTTTATGGAGCAGCTGTTTGATTTTTACCTTACTGTCTTCGGACATCCGTATTCCAAAAGTATCTTTCATGCCGCCGCCGAGGGGCTGGCCCGGAAATGCTTCCAGGTATTTGACACCTGCGCTGTCGGCTTTGTCGAGGGCGTCGACAAAGGGTACGAAGTGAAAGGTCCAGAGCTGGACGCCGATCTTCCAGTTGTTTGGTTTCGATGGGGGGGTGGGGTTAGATTGCGGCGCGGGTTTATATCGGGGCATGGAGCTGGCTGCGGGGGATGGGGCAATTGGGTAGAGCGTGAGGCAGGCCATGACGGTGAGGCTGAGGAAACAGTCGTATGTCATTTGTTTCATGTCAATCGTTTTTAATACGATTTGAAATTAAATCATTTATTCGTCAACCGTCTTTTTTCAGGCATTTAATCGTTAACTTTATTACAGTGTCCGGTAACATTTAGAGAGTCACACTTAAAAAAACCAAAAATTAACGTATGAGAAAATTCTTTGTCTTTCTCAGCTGCGTGTTCTTTCTCGTCGGAGGAGCCGCAGCACAAAGCCGCATTGTGACCGGGAAGGTCACCGATGCAGCGGGTAGTCCCATTCCTTCCGCGAGCGTAGTGATCAAAGGGACCAGAAAAGGGGCGAACACCGGTCAGGACGGCAGCTTCAAATTAACCGTCCCCGCGTCTACAAAAACCCTGGTCATTACTTCTATTGGTTTCGCTCCCCTGGAGGTATCCATCGATGGGGTCAGTGATGTGGCGGCACAGCTGGTGGCAGGGGCAAAAACCGATCTGCAGGACGTCGTAGTTGTGGGATATGGTACACAACGGCAAAGGAATTTAACCGGCGCCATTTACAAATTAAAGGATAGCACGATGAATGATCTCCCCATTACGGGCCCCGACCAGGCGTTGCGGGGTAAGGTGCCGGGCGTACAGGTTACTCAGTCTTCGGGCACGCCGGGATCGAGCATCAGCGTGCTGATCAGGGGCAGCGGCACCATCACCACGAGTAACCAGCCGTTGTTCGTGGTAGACGGTATTATCCTCAACACGGGCAGTTATACCCAGATCGGCACCGGCGGCCAAACGCTGAATGTGTTGGCGGATATCAATCCAAACGATATCGAGTCTTATGAAGTGCTGAAAGATGCCGCGGCTGCGGCCATCTATGGCTCCAGGGGGGCCAACGGCGTCGTGCTGATCACGACAAAAAGGGGCGCCAACCAAAAGACGAAGGTCACGCTGGATGCTTCCCTGGGCACGCAGTCGCCGTGGAGAAAGATCCCGACCCTTACCGGCCCGGAGTATATCAGCCTGATCGATGAGGAAACGCAAGCGGGTTTTGGCGCTACGCCCGCGCAGATAGGCCTTCAAAATCTAAGCAATGCCCCTGATACGTATCCTACCACGAACTGGCAGGACCTGATCTTCCGGCATGCCCCGCTGTTCAACTATCAGTTGTCGGTAGCCGGCGGTGATGCCAAGACCAAGATCTATCTTTCCGCCAATTATACCGGTACAGATGGGATCCAGATCGGAACCGATTACAAGCGGTATGGCGCCCGATTGAATATAGATCATACGGTATCGAGCAAATTGAAGATCACGGGTAACCTGGGCGTGAGTCGCAGTATTCAGAACAGGACCGACAATGACAATGATATTTACGGTGTACTGAGCACGGCGGTGTTGATGCCTACTTATTTTAAGCCAATTAACCCCGATGGGACCTATGCCTATGACGCCAACCTGGGCATCATCGAAAATCCCATCGCCTCGGCCAAACTGCGATTCAACCAGGCAAAGACCAATACTGTCATCGGAGACGTTGCCGCCGAGTATTTCTTCCTGCCTTCCCTTTCGCTCCGGATCCAGGGCAGCGCGGATTATGTCGGATTCAATGAATTCCAGTTCTTACCCAGCAATACCCTCGAAGGCGCGACTGGTCCAAACGGGATTGGCCGCCAGGGGTATTCGACGGATCTCAACCTCCTGAATGAAAACGTCCTCACCTGGAAACAGAGCTTTGGAGATCACAATATCATGGCCACGGCTGTGGCTTCTTACCAAACCGATAATTTCCAGTCGATCTTTGGGCAGGGGAATAATTTCCCGGGCAACGGGATACAGGAACTATCAGCTGCTTCAACACCGACGACGCTGACCTCTACCTCTAACAATTTAGGCCAGATCGGCTACCTTCTCCGGCTGAACTATGACTATAAAGGAAGGTACCTGCTGAGCGCCAGCGTGAGAAGAGACGGATCATCGGCCCTGGGTTCGAATTTCCAGTACGGCACGTTCCCGGCCGTCTCTGCCGGCTGGCGGATTTCGGATGAGGACTGGTTTAAGAATGTCCAGAAGGTCAGCAATCTGAAATTGAGGGGCAGCTATGGTAAACTGGGTAATACCAATGGGCTCAATCCTTATGCCTCCAAGGCCCTGGTCAGTCCAGGCAGCAACTATGTCATCAACGGGACCAGCAATGTACCCGGGCTGGCACCCAACCAGATCGGCAATGACTCGCTGAAATGGGAATCGCTCAAGCAGGCGGACGTCGGTTTGGAGCTCGGCTTGTTCAAGGAAAGGCTGCAATTCACGGTCGACTATTATAATAAGGTCACCGATGACCTGCTGCTGGCGCGGCCGCTGGTGGGCAGTTCGGGTTTTACGGCCGTAAACCAGAATATCGGGGAAATTTCGAACACCGGCTGGGAGTTTTCGGTAACGGCCACTGAGTTTGCCACAAAGGATTTCGTGTGGTCGACCAGCTTCAATATTTCCTTTAACAAGAATATCGTCAAGAAGATCTCCGGCTCACCCTTCCCGTCCGGCTTCGCCAGTTGGACGCAGGCGGGATATCCGATCGGCAGCTTCTATGGCTATAAGGCTATGGGGCTCTTCAACAACCAGTCCGAGATCGACAAGGCGCCTACTCAGACGGTGGGTACGAATCCCGGCAACGCCACATCGCCGGGGGATATCCAGTTCGCCGACCTCAATCACGATGGCGTCATCAATTCCAGCGATCAGACGATACTTGGCAATGCCAATCCGAAATATTACGGCGGCCTGACCAATACGTTCTCCTACAAAGGGTTCAGCTTTACTGTCTTTTTCCAATTCAACGAGGGCAATAAGATCTTCAATGAGAACCGGGTGTTTGCAGAGGGCATGAACAGCCTGTTTGGTCAATATGCGACTACGCTCAAGCGGTGGGAGCCCACGGATACGAATACGAATGTACCCAGGGCGGTCTTTGGTGATCCTAACGGCAATGCAGGACTCAATTCCACGCGGTTCCTGGAAGACGGTTCTTTCATCAGGCTGAAGAATATCATCCTGGCTTATAATCTGCCGAGGGACCTGGTGTCAAAGGCTCACCTGAGTTCGGTGAAATTCTTTATCCAGGCCCAGAACCTGAAAACCTGGACCAAGTATTCCGGCTTCGATCCTGAAGTAAGCACGTTTACGAGCTCGAATCCTGCTAACAATGTGTCGCCGGGTACGGACTTCCTGACTTATCCGCAGGCGAAAAGCTTCACCTTCGGACTCGATTTGGGTTTCTAAAAGATACCAGGGATAACTTATTAAATAAAATATTATCAAATATGAAAAAGCTATTTTTAATGTTTCTGCTGGGATCGGTTATCGTGTCAGGATGCAACAAGATCCTGGACCAGAGTCCGACCAGCGCGCTGGATGCGCCGACGGCGTTCACTACGGGACCGGCGATCAGCGCAGGTATCCTGGGCATCTATAATACGTTTCAAAATGCCGCTTATTACGGAACGGACTATACCTTGCTTTGTGACCTGGAGGCGGACAACCTGGATCATACCGGAAGCTACCCCACTTACGAGCAGGTGAAGAACAGGGCGATCACCCCGGATAATACCAATACTACGGGCATCTGGAACCAGATCTATGCGGGTATCAACCGGTGCAATACGATCATTGCCGCGGCGCCGACCATTACGACCGGCGGCTTCGATTCCGTGGGGCCTATCGCGGAGGCGAAGTTTCTTCGGGCCTTCTTTTATTTCGACCTGATGCGGTATTTTGGCGGCACGCCTTCGGGCTATTCCGACCCTAACGGTCAGGGTGTGCCGATCGTGCTGGCGCCTACTTTTACGGCAGCGCAGGCCGCGCCGCATGCGCGGTCTTCAGCGGGGGCTGTTTTTGCTCAGATCTTAAGCGATCTGGGTGATGCGGTCGCCAATATCCCGAGCAGCAATAACTTCGGGCAGGCCAATACGAATGCGGCGATCGCCCTTAGGGCCAGGGTCGAGCTATATATCGGTCAATACGATGCCGCTGCTGCCGACGCCGAAACGCTCATCGGCCAGCTCGGTACGGCAAATGCCACGGGAGGATTGGATCCCAGCTATTCGGATCTTTATGTGTCGAAGAATGTCCAACCGGAAAGCATATTCGAATTACAGTTCAGCTCTACCAATCAGAACGGGCTGTTCTTCTACTATTATGGCAGGGATGAAGTCGCTACCGATGCGAGCCTGCAGGCCGCATACGATCCTGCCGACACCCGGCTGCCGGTGAACTATTTTAAATTCGACGGTACCATCGGGACTTCAAAATATGACCAAGCCGACGGATCGAACGATATCACGCTGATCCGGCTGGCGGAGGTGTACCTGACCGATGCCGAAGCGGTCCTGCGCGGCAGCAACCCGAATACTGCTGCGGCAACGATCGATCTCAATATCGTAAGGGCCAGGGCCGGAGTGGCGCCCACGGCCGCCGTGTCAGTTTCGGATCTGGAAACGGCCATCTTACTGGAAAACAGGCTGGAGTTCCCGCATGAGTGCCATCGGTGGTTCGACTTGCGGAGGCTGGGACTGGTTGTCTCCACCTTCAGCCTGGCGGATTCTACGAAAGTGCTATGGCCGATCCCGCAGAACGAGGTATTGACCAGCGGAAATGTGATCACGCAGAATCCCGGCTATTAAGCGTGTCAGATCTTTTTATAAAAGAGGCCGCCCCGAATCGGGCGGCCTCTTTATTATGGGGAGTGTCTTTAATAGGGGGAATGGACATTGCTGCCCGGTTGCCGCCGTTCATCTTTAGAAAGGAAGATCGTCGATGGGTTCGGTGATCTCGCCGGCGGAAGGGACGCGGGAATTCGCCTGTGGGGCGTAGCCCTGGGAAGGAGCATCGGAATAGCCGCCGCCGCTGCCGCCGCCTTCATTGCCCCTGCTGCCCAATAGCTGGACGCTGAGGACGCGGAGGGTGAGCGAGACGCCCGTAGTCCCGTCGTTCTTTGGGTAAGTCCTTACTTCGGGGGTGCCTTCTGCGTATACCTGGGTGCCTTTTTTCAGATAGGGCGCCACGCCGGTGCGATCGGTCCAGTATGCGCATTCCACCCAAATCGTCTTATCCTTCTGGTTGCCCTGTGCGTCGCGGAATTTCTCGGTATGCGCCACGTTGAAGTTGATGACGTTCTTTCCATTCACCGTATTGGTGACACAATCCTTGCCCAGGTTGCCGATTACTTGAAGCTTTATCATAATGGTAATTTTTGCTTAGCTGGCAATTTACGTTATTTCCGTGGGGCGGTTTGGAGAAGTTTTCCTCCTTTTTTGCCCAAGATCGGGGGGGCGGTCGGGCTTGTGCCGGTGTTGGGCGATCGGGGATTTTGGTGTAAATTTGCGGTTTGTAAATTTTTTATATATGAGTCGTAAGGGAAAGGTGCTGGTGGCTATGAGCGGCGGTATCGACAGTACTATTACTGCGTTGATGCTGCATGACCAGGGCTATGAGGTCGTGGGCATCACGATGAAGACCTGGGATTATGCGAGTGCGGGCGCTTCGAAGAAGGAAACGGGTTGTTGCAACCTGGATAGCTTTAACGACGCCCGGATGGCGGCGGTACAGCATGGATTTCCGCATTTCGTGCTGGATATCCGCGAGGAGTTTGGGGACTTTGTGATCGAGAATTTTGTCGATGAATACCTGGCGGGCCGGACGCCGAATCCTTGTGTGCTGTGCAATACGCATATCAAATGGCGGGCGTTGCTGAAGCGGGCGGATGCGTTGGACTGCGCCTTCATCGCCACGGGTCATTATGGCAAGGTGCGTCATGGAGAAAATGGCCGGTATACCATCGCCAAAGGGGTTGATGAGACCAAGGACCAGAGCTATGTGCTTTGGGGTTTGCAGCAGGATCTGCTGGCCAGGACTTTATTGCCGCTCGGCCCCTATCGCAAGACCGAGATCCGGCAGCTGGCGTTGGATTATGGCTATCCGGAGCTGGCTAAAAAGAGTGAGAGCTATGAGATCTGTTTTGTACCGGACAATGATTACCGGGGATTTTTGAAACGCCGGGTGGACGGGTTGGAACAGCGGGTCGATGGCGGCAATTTTGTGGACAAGGAGGGGAACATCCTTGGGAGGCATAAGGGGTATCCTTTTTATACGATCGGGCAGCGAAAGGGGCTGGACGTGACGTTTGGCAAGCCGGTCTATGTGACGGCTATCCGGCCGGAGACCAATACGGTTGTGTTGGGTGATGAAGGGGACCTGGATCAGCAGGAGATGACGGTAGCGAAGATCAACTGGATGAAATATGAGGGGATTACGCCGGGGATGGAGGCGATAACGAAGATCCGGTACAAGGATTCCGGGACGCTGAGCAATCTCTATCCGGTTGGGGATACAGGGGTGGCGGTGCGGTTTTATGAAAAGGCGAAGAGCATCGCCCCGGGTCAGAGTGCGGTCTTTTATGAGGGTGATGAAGTGATCGGCGGGGGAATTATCCAGCGGGGCGGGGGGAATCCGGGTGCGGCGGATTATCCGGGGGGACGGCAGGGATTGTAGCCGGCAATAAATAAGGGGGCGGAGCGTTAGTCTTAGATGAAAAATCGCCTTGGTTACTTCATCGTTCTTGCCCTCGTGGCGGCCACACCAAGCTGTAAGAAAAAAATTTCCTATCCGGCAAACCCGCTGACCAATTATTTTATTGGCTTACAGGTCGGGAAGTATATTACCTATCGGATGGACAGTCTCAATTTTTATTATTACGGGCAATTGGATACGGTCACGAGTTATCTGGCCAAGGATTCCGTGGAGAAACAAACGGTGGACAATACGGGTGCGACCGTTTGGCTGGTCACGCGTTATCTGAGCGATACGACCGGTGACTTCTGGTCCCCTACCCTGACGTATACGGTAACCCCTTCCCTATCGACGATCGATGTGACGGAGAACAATCTCCGGTATATCAAGCTGGCTTTCCCGATGGATCTTGGGTTTAGCTGGACGGGTAACACTTATCTGCCGTATGCGCCTTACCAGGATTTTTTTTCTTACAGTGATTATAATAACCTGAGTTTGGCGGGTTGGAACTATGTTTATCAGCAGGTCAACCAGCCTTTTACGGTTACCAATGGTACGAGTTATGACAGCACCCACACTATTTTACAGATTGCGGATTCTACGAATGTGCCGATCACGAATACCAATGTGTTTGCCTCCAGTACCTATTGGAGCGAGACGTACGC
>Ga0302324_100026339_pt1 | contig 11118 bp, 4 predicted proteins | sample Palsa_T0_1_FD_201949 | JGI IMG/M metagenome (GOLD analysis project Ga0302324, IMG submission 201949) | Peat permafrost microbial communities from Stordalen Mire near Abisko, Sweden - Palsa_T0_1 | ecosystem: Environmental > Terrestrial > Soil > Palsa > Peat permafrost | place: Sweden: Abisko... | reverse complement strand
GTACAATGTTTTCCTCGGTACTGCCATTCTCGAGGGCAGTACTGAATAGACTAACCGCCATTTCATGTTGCGGCCTGACATACACCAGCACCTCTACGGTGTCCGCAAATTCGCTGAGTAAGTTGTGCAGGCGAACGAGTTCCTCTTGAAGCAGCAATCGATTGTGGAGCAGCTCGCAAGAAAAAATCATCGTGTGATAGGGAGATTCGGCTTGGCTGAGGGCCTGCTGCAATTCGTTACACAGCGTGTCTTGCAACGCTGCGCGCGCGGCTCTTATTGCGCTGGGGGTGAGCGCAGGTTCACCTGAATTGAAACGAGATTGATTTACGGTAGAAATATCGTACGAGTAGGAGACAAGCTCGGTATGGTTGATGACGCCGCTCGGAGCAGGTGTGGAAAAACTGAGCGGAACGAATATCCCGCGTGCGCTTAGATCCTTACGGCGCCGTCCGAAAAAGGCCTGCAGGCTAGTTGAGCCGGTTTTTTCAGTGCCGATATGGACGATGCATCGTGGAAGGCGCTGAGCAAATGTTCCGGTACGTTTGGGGCTAGGTGCTTCGGCTTGCGTTGCAGTTCGCGGCAGGATGACGGAGCGATTCTCTGAGCGTGCGTTAACTACAATTCGCCATTGCTCATCTTCGGTAAGGTTCTTTGGTAGTGTTATCCGAAATCCATATCGGCCGTCGCCGAAGCCCGCACGAACTAGGTCTGCACGTATGTTACACGCGCTGCTCGATGCGAGAATCGCCCCGTCAAGGAGTATATCGACGTCGAGCCGTACTTGAGGGTGATCGGAGTCCCAGCACCAGCCGGCAACGGCGTCTTCGGATACAGCCTCAACAAAACCACGGTGCTGCAGCAATTGAGACTACTCCCTGGTAACTTCGATCCTTGCGATTATGGGTAAATCTCGCCTTGTGTGACATGTGTTTTGCAATGTTTCCCGGTTTTCAAACTGGTTTTGAGCAGGAATCACCAGTCCCGGGCGCAGGTTAAGCTGGCGCTCGTGACATCCGTGCGCAATTAATGCCATCCCCGTGCAGGCAGTTGCTGGCGGGGCACTGTAAGTGGCCGCCAATCGCGCCTATTGCTAATTTGCACAATATTCGGCGCGCGCAGAAAGTGCGCGGCCTGTGCGTTGTCATAGACCAGCCAGCTCGATTGTCAGGTGTCGGCTATCGCGCCCTTTGGGAGCGATCCATCGATTACGATTTTTCTACACATAGCGTACAGATTAAGAAAGTAGTGCCTATCCTTTGTGCTTGTTTCCAAGGCCGATATTCGGCTCATGAGATCGTATGCCACTCGATATGCCGAATGGTCCGGTAACGCCACAGTAAGCTTGTCCGCCATGCCAATTCTCCTCTGTTACAACGCCGATCGCGGCGCATGATGCACAGTCAATCACATATTTGTCGAAATAGTCGAAGCTAAATTCATCGAGTCTGGCGCCGCTCATTGTTCCGGTAATATTGAGAACTTCTCGTGCGATACCGCGCGCGACGCAAAGTCGACTGGCGCGTATCAAAGGCATTTCGCAATGGCGGCTTCGAACGGGCAGTCCGTTGTCGACCGGGTGTCCACGTCCTCCCTGATGAATCCAGAGTGCTTCGTGTTCTTAGCGTTGACGTAACTTTCCCGTGCGTACTATAGCATCGAACGTTTGAAGCGTGGACTGCGATCACGACCGCACGCATGTCAAACGGTAAGCCGCAATTACCGCCAAACCAGGAGGAAAGCCTCTGAATCTTACACGCGATACTCATAAAAAATGATTCGAAGCGAGGACAGGCGGCGGTACGGCCTCGAAGTACGTGTGCGTTGATTAATCCAACCGCGTAGTTATTCCGACGGCGGCGTGCTGACGAGCGCTTCTTCCGAAGACGCATCCCAACTGAGCGCAGCCGGAGTTTTCTTCTTCGCATACTCAGCGGACATCCGCACGAGGTAGGGGCAGTGAGTCCATTTGGGCAGCTCCCTGGCTTCTGCTGCTCGTTGAAACATCAAGGCGCTCTTCAGTTTTAGCGCCACTTTGAAGCCCGGTTGTTCCGCCAGGAGGCGTGCTAGCTCCTTGATCGGGTGCAGCTGCAGAGCTGTGAGGACAAGATAGCCGCCGGGTTTGAGCATATAGTTGGCGAAGAAGAAGTCCAGGAACACCATCGGCCAATTGTGAGAGCCGTCGATGAGCACCAAATCGAATTGCGGTGCGGCATTTCGCTTGGTCATCTGCGGAAGCACCCACTCCGATCCGTCGACCTTCATCTCAAGGGCGTCGGTCGGAATAGCATTCGACTCACAGTAGGCGCGGAGTCTCTCGAACAAGCCCGGATCTGGCGCAATGGAGACCAGGCGGCTGGGTTTGAGAAACAGAAATGAGATCGTGGTGTTGCCCGCGCCGGTTTCGAGGATCGCCGGCGCGGGTGGCAAGTTGTCGCGCAGGAATGCAATGAGCGCCTTCAGCATTCCCTTGTTGAAGCCTCCTGCAGTCCACGTTGCCCCCTCATCCCAGGTGTGAAGCTGCGGTATAGCGGAAAGATACTGCTCGAAGTCAAGCATGATGTGGCTGCCGTGGGGTTTCAAAACCAAAGATTAGTGAGCACAAGGCCAGTGGCCGCAAGGTAACAGGCGCCGTCCCTCTCCGCGAGCGCCCGCACTCGCTTCGTGTCCTCGGCCATGACCTCGCAGCCGTGCCGCTTCAGGTGGGCGATCCAATATTCGGTCGGCTGCTCGTTCACGTGATGATGGCCGCCCTGGCCGGGTAGAGCGTTCGTCATGACGATGAATCGGCCGCAGGCGAGCGACAGCAGAAGATTCTCCAGATACTTTTCCTCAATGTGCTCGACAACCTCTTGGCAGTGAACGAGATCCACTCGGCACACCACGCGCGCGAGAGTCAGATCGACCAGCGTTGAGGGAAAGATTGCATGCTTGACGTTGTACTCGAGGCCATCCACCGCGACGACCTTGACTCCCGCGCGGTGAAAGTAGCAGCTTGAGTAGCCGAGGCCCGCGCCGAGATCCAGCGCGGACCTGACGGCAAAGCGGTCGATGAGATAGTCCCACACCGAAGGCGCAAAGGTGTAGGCGTCGCCCTCATGGACATTGCCGCCAAGGTGCGGAAGCTCAGCGTCGATCACATTTTTCATTCCGGCATATGAGTGCGAAGGATCGGCTGCCGCTTCGGCCTTGTCCCCAACGCTGATCGACAGGTAGCAGAAGTCAATTCCGGGTCCAGTGCTATCCGGAAGCAGGCCGATAAAGTCGCCGTTCCCCTCCACCATCACGGGTACATCGTATTCGGTGGTGAACACGGACCATTTCGGTCCACCTTTGTGCCAGCGCCACCCGGAATTGCCGACTTCGTTGGTTGAATAGGCAAGCGCGAACCGACCGCCTCGAGCGACGACCCTGATTGAAACGTGACGGCCTGAGGCCGCAGCTTCTACCGCGTCTGGGAGTTTGATGCTGTAGCCATCGGTCGTTGCATTGGCTGCCGCATTCGGCTTGCCATTCGCAAGCTTGATGTAGTCGGCGCCGCTATCATCGGTGCCGGTTACGCAGCTCATGCCCGGCCCGATTCGGAAGGGCGCTGCGCCTTTATCGAAGACGTGCAGATAGGCCGCAGATTGCGCGATGCGCGATCGCAGAGCTTCCAGCTCGTTGGGCATGACCGCTTTCCCCGATGTTGTCCGTCGCAAGTGAGGAATGTGCGCCAGGTGAAGAAGTGTGAAGCGCTGTCGCCCAAAGCCACATTCACTTGCGAAAAGGCAAACCTCTCTTGAGCGCTGCAGGGAGCGCGAACCGGGGCGCAACGCCTTTACCATCCGGCTAAGCTGCAGGCATGTCAGTGGATCCCACTTCTTTTGTGGGCCACTACGAAGGGTTGCAACGTTTCATGCTGCGGTTGGTTTACAACCCAGTTGAATCACACAACACCGTCTTCGGTATCAGGCGCTCTATTTGAACACGGGTGGTTATGCGAATACTGCCGCTGGGTACCAGGCCCTCTTTTATGCAACTGGCAGCAATAACACGACGGTCGGCTATCAGGCGCTCTTAACCTTCGACGACGGTGAATCCTCCACGGGTTCCAACAACACCGGTATCGGCACGTACGCACTCTTTTCGTTTTCGACCGGTAGCAATAACACCGCGTCCGGCATGAATGCGCTTTATTCCGACGCGACCGGCATGAACAACACCGCTGAGGGCTACAACGCGCTCTACGCCAACACGGCTGGCAATGACAACGTTGCCGCGGGAGTCGGCGCACTCGTTCGAAACAACGGAGACTACAACGTCGCTGAGGGCGTTTATGCTGGCGGGGCTTTGACGACCGGAAGCAACAACATTGCCGTCGGGTACGAAGCGGGCCTCAAGCTCACTACAGGCAGTAACAACATCGACATCGGCAATGTGGCTGTCGCCGCAGACAATGAGATCATCCGTATTGGTACCGACGAACTCGCGCCGATGCTGTTGAATGAAATGCAGATGAGAGACGCGGCTCAGGCAGAGAAAAATGCGTCCCAGGAGAAGCACATTGCAGCCCATGAAGCGGAGATCAGTCAACTCATCGGGCAACTCGCAGTGATGCAAGCAGCAATCGTCAAACTGCAGAACAAGGATGAACTCGTTCCCCAGCGCTAACGCCGGTCAGGCGTACCCCAACTTTGCGAAGGGATTTGGCGATGCTCGGTGGAGTAAGCCTCACAGAGTTCGCTGGACGTAGAGCGGCGTCGATCAGTTGGCCGTGGCGCGCTGCGTCGAACTGGCCCTCCTTGTGCACTGCAGCACTGCTGTAGTCTGAAGGCGGCTGGACAGACATTAAGTTGACCGAAGTCACCTGCGGCACCGAGCGCATTGGCCCGTGGTTGCGCCAAGCTCCGGTGGGGTATAGAACGGGGTGGGGGACGAATAAACCATCTAGTGAGCCGCTTCGGCGTGAATGTTCAATGGTGAGGCGCACCCACGCGCTCGACTCTGGGGCATCACTGACTCATCGCTTCGGCATCATTCAACGACGACTCGTCTTTAGGGGAAGCTCGCCATGCACCATGTGGACCGCGTGATGGGGCGTCGGGTAATCGACGACGGGGCAGCATTTTCTGCGCGTTCGAAGCGGCGGAGTGACTCCGGACATGGCATGACTTTGGGGTGCAAGGCCCTGATGGCGGCACTGGCGCTCGCCTGTGCGCCGCTCGCTCACGCGGGGCAACCCGTCGACGCAAAACCTGTCGCAGTGGCGCCGGCTAGTCCGTCGCCGTGCTCGGCCGTCAAGTGTACGGTTACTCCCAGTGCCAGCAATCTGCAGCCCACTGGCGGACACATTGTTTCAGGCACCGGCCACATCACCCAGTCTGGTGATACCACCGACATTGTCCAGACGAGCTCGGATCTCTTCCTCAGCTGGTTGAGCTTCAACGTTGGGTCTGAGGACACCGTCAACTTCGTGCAACCCTCTGCCAGCGCCATTGCGGTCAATCGCATCCTCGGCAGCAACGGCTCCGAGATCCTCGGACACCTGAACGCCAACGGCGAGGTGTGGCTCGTCAACCCCAACGGCATCGTCTTCGGGGAAGGCGCGCAAGTGAACGTCGGAGGGCTCATCGCCTCCACTCTTAGTGATGTGACCTTAAGCGGCAATTCGGCGAGCTTCAGCGGTAGTGGCACGGGGAGCATCGTGAATGAAGGCACGATCAACGCCGCCAATGGCGGCTATGTGGCGCTCCTTGGCAATCACGTCGGTAATGAGGGTGCGATCAGCGCCCGGTTGGGTACGGTCGCCCTGGGCGCCGGCAGTGCGGTCACCCTCACCTTCAGCGGCGCGAGCCTCGTCAAGATGCAGGTGGATGAGAGCACGCTCAGCACCCTTGCCGAGAACGGTGGCGTGATTGAGGCCGATGGCGGCACGGTCATCATGAGCGCTGGGGCGAAAGATGCGCTCCTCGCAAGCGTGGTGAACAACACCGGCGTCATCGAAGCACGTACGGTGGAAAACCACGACGGCACGATCGAACTCCTGGGCGGCATGACGGCGGGGACGGTCCATGTCGGCGGGACGCTCGATGCGAGTGCGCCCGACGGCGGCAACGGCGGCCTTATCGAGACCAACGCTGCGCATGTGGAAGTCGCCAACGGTGCCAAGGTTACAACCCTTGCTGCCACGGGCAAAACGGGCAGCTGGCTCATTGATCCGACGGACTACACCGTGGCTCCATCCGGGGGCGACGAGAGCGGCACGACCTTGAGTGGCGCTCTGAATTCGTCGAACGTCACCATTCTGAGCAGCAGCGGAACCTCTCCCGTGACGGGTGGCGGCAGCGGCGGCAACATTAACGTCAACGATACCGTGTCGTGGAGCGCCAATACCACGCTCACCCTGACGGCCGCGAACAACGTCAATGTCAATGCCAACGTGACCGCCACCGGCAACGCCGCGGGTCTTGTGATCAATCCCAATACCGCGAATGGAAGTCAGGCGGCGAGTGGCTCTGGTGCCTTCAACCTGAACATCGGTAACTCCATTACCCTCTCGGGTACAAATCCCAGCCTGTCCATCGGGGGCAACGCCTACACCGTAATCAGCAGCCTGGGGGCTGCGGGCAGCACCACCGGGACCGACCTGCAGGGGATGAACGGCAATCTGTCCGGGTACTACGCGTTAGGCACGAACATCAATGCCACGGCGACGTCGACTTGGAACAGCGGAGCAGGCTTCACGCCGATCGGAAACCCCGCCACCGCTTTCACCGGCTCATTCAATGGGCTTGGACATACCATCAGCAATCTCACAATCAATCTGCCATCAACGCCCGGTGTTGGTCTCTTTGGATGGGCGGGCACCGGTTCCGCGATCCAGAATGTGGGGTTGGTGGGAGGCAGCGTGAGCGGATCCGAATTTGTCGGCGGGCTGGTGGGTTACAACTACGAAGGTACGGTCAGCAACAGCTACGCGATGGGCAGCGTGAGCGGCGGCAGTCTATCTGAGTCTGTCGGCGGGCTGGTGGGTTACAACGACGGCACGGTCAGCAACAGCTACGCCACCGGCAGCGTGAGCGGTGCTAGCGGGTCGTTCTACATCGGCGGGCTCGTGGGATTGAACGGAGGCTTCGTCAGCGATAGCTACGCCAACGACAGCGTGAGTGGCGCCACTGGTGCTAATTCTGTCGGCGGGCTGGTGGGGCAGAACAAATACGCTACGGTCAGCAATAGCTACGCCACGGGAAGCGTAAGCGGCGCTGGCGATAATGGGGGTTTCGGCGGACTGGTGGGATCCAACTTCGTTGGCACCGTCACCAACAGCTACGCCACGGGTAGCGTGAGTGGTTCCGTCCAAAATGTCGGCGGACTGGTGGGCGAGGACTACGACGGTTCGGTCACTAACAGCTACGCGACGGGCAGCGTGAGCGGCGGCTCTAGCAATGTCGGCGGGCTCGTGGGGTACAACTTTGGCGGCGGTACGGTCAGCAACAGCTACGCCACGGGCAGCGTGAGCGGTTCTTACAATGTCGGCGGCCTGGTGGGTTCCAACGACGGTACCGTCACCGTCACCAACAGTTTCTGGGACACCACGACGTCCGGACAAGCATCCTCTGCAGGTGGCACGGGCTTGACCACGGCGCAGATGCAGACGGCCTCAAATCTCACGGGCTTTACCTTCACAACCACACCCGGTGCATCGGGCAACAACTGGGTCATCGTTGACACCGACGGCACGTTGAACAATGCCGGCGGCTCCGCCGGAGCCACGTTCCCGATGCTCGCGTCCGAATATTCGACCACGATCAACAATGCGCATCAGTTGCAGTTGATCGCGATGAACCTCGGCGCAAGCTACACCCTGGGACAGAACATTGACGCATCGGCCACTGGTAACAGCACCGATGTCTGGGGCAGCTCGGGCTTTGTCCCGATCAGAAATTCAAGCACCGCTTTCACCGGCACATTCAATGGGCTGGGGCATACGATCAGCAATCTCACGATCAATATGCCGTCCACCAACTATGTGGGTCTGTTTGGATGGGCGGGCACGGGTTCCGTGATTCAGAACGTGGGGTTGGTGGGAGGCAGCGTGAGCGGTTTTAATAATGTCGGTGGGCTGGTGGGTCAAAACACTGGCACGGTTAGCAACAGCTACGCCAGGGTCAGTGTGAGCGGAACAGCTGCTGTCGGCGGGCTGGTGGGTGTCAACGACGGCACCAACAGCAACAGCACGGTCAGCAACAGCTACGCCGCGGGCAGCGTGAGCGGTTTTAATAATGTTGGCGGGTTGGTAGGTTTCAACAACTTCGGCACGGTTACTGACAGTTACGCCACAGGCAGTGTGAGCGGTTCTTCCTCCTATATCGGCGGGCTAGTGGGTTACAACGCGGGCCCAATCAGCGACAGCTACGCTACGGGCGGCGTGAGCGTCGGCTCTAGCTCAGACTTTATTGGCGGGCTGGTGGGTTACAACGCGGGCTCAATCAGCAACAGCTACGCTACGGGCGGCGTGAGCGCCGGCTCTGGCTCAGACTTTATCGGCGGACTGGTGGGCTTGAATACCCCGTTCGGAACGGTGACTAACGCCTACTCGATGGGCAGTGTTAGCGGTACGGCCGATGTCGGTGGGCTTATGGGTCGTAACGACGGCTCCGTCAGCAACAGCTTCTGGGACGCGACGACCTCCGGACAATCCTCCTCGGCTGGCGGCACAGGCATGACCACGGCGCAGATGCAGACGCAGGCCAATTTCACCTCGGCCACGAGCGCCAACGGCAACGTCAATCCGGGCTGGGATTTTGCCAACACCTGGGTGATGTATAGCGGGTATACCTACCCGCTCTTGAGTTCATTCATGACCCCACTCACGGTGACGGCGAACAGCGCAACGACGACTTATAACCAGACGGCATATTCCGGTGGCAACGGGGTCACGTATTCCGCCCCTCCCAACGCCAATCTGCTGGGCACTGTCGGCTACAGCGGCAGCTCGCAGGGCGCGATCAATGCCGGCAGTTACACGATTGCGCCTACCGGTTTGTACTCGAACCAGCAGGGGTACAACATAACTTTTGCCAACGGCACGCTGACGGTGAATCCCGCCGCTCTTACCGTGAGCGGTGAGTCAGCGAACAACAAGGTGTATGACGGCACGATGGCCGCTACCCTGACGGGCGGAACTCTAGTGGGTGTCTACAGTGGCGACACGGTTACCTTGGGCGAGTCGGGCCTCTTTGCCTCGAAGAATGTGGGGAGCGGCATTGGGGTGACGGCGACCGATACGCTCGGCGGGACCTCTGCCGGTAATTACGTCCTGACTGAGCCCGCCGGACTGAGCGCCAACATCACCCCGCTTGCTCTCACGGGTGCATCGATTGCCGCAGCGAACTCAACCTATGGTTCGACCGTGACGCCGGGCGCGGTGAGCTTTACCAATGAAGTGGCGGGTGATGGGATTTTGTCAACCGCAAGCATCGTGACCCCGACCTACAGCACCAGCGGCAATCTCAATGCGGGAAGCTATGCGCAGACGGCCTCTGCCTTAAGTGGGGCCAATGCGAGCAACTACACCTTTGCTGGTTACACCACCCCGAGCGACAACTACACGGTCGGCCAGCTCGCCCTCACGGGGGCAGCGATTGCCGCGGGTAACTCGATCTATGGGTCGAGCTTGACCCCGGGGGCGGTGAGCTTTGGCAATGCGATTGCAGGCGATGATGTGAGCGCAACCGCGAGTCTCGTAAGCCCCACCTACAGCACGAGCAACCATCTGAATGCGGGAAGCTATGCGCAAACGGCCTCCGCCCTGACGGGCACCGATGCGGGTAACTACACCTTTAGCGGCTACACGACGGCGACGAACAATTACACGGTCACTCCCTTTGCGCTCACCGTGACTGCAACTGGCGTCAACCGCACCTACGATGGATTGACGGATGCCAGCGTCACGCTCTCGGACGATCGCTTCGCGGGCGATCTTCTGACCGACAGCTACACGAGCGCGAGCTTCGGCAACGGAAACGCCGGCACCGGCAGGAAGGTCAACGTCTCGGGAATCAGCGTCACCGGGACGGATGCAGGCAACTACACCTGGAACACCGCCGCCACGACGACGGCAAACATCTCGCGGGCGGTGCTGACGATCACCGCCGACCCTGCTACGGAGACTTATAACGGCCTCGGCTACAGCGGTGACAGCAGCGGCGTGAATTACACGGGCTTCGTCGACGGTCAAACCTCATCGGTCCTCGGCGGCGCATTGGGCTACAGCGGCAACTCGCAGGGCGCGAAGAACGTCGGCAGCTACACGATCCGGCCCGAAGGGCTGACCTCGCCCAACTATGCAATCACGTTCGCGACGGGCACGCTGATGATTACGAAGGCGCCGCTGACAGTCGCCGCGAACGGCTTTACGGAGACTTACAACGGCCTCGCCTACAGCGGCGGCAACGGTGCCACCTACACAGGCTTCGTCGATGGGCAATCCTCATCCGTCCTCGGGGGCGCGCTGGGCTATGCCGGCACTTCGCAGGGTGCGACGAACGCGGGCACCTACGTCATCCGGCCCAAAGGGCTGACGTCGCCCAACTATGCGATCACGTTTACGAATGGCACGCTCACGATCAACAAGGCGCCGCTCACGATCACCGCCGACTCCGGGTCCGTGCCCTTCACTGGGACACCGTTCTCGGGCGGCTTTGGAGTCACCTACTCGGGCTTCGTCGACGGGCAGACGGCGAGCGTCCTCGGCGGCACTCTCAGCTACGCCGGCACTTCGCAGGGAGCCACAGCCGCAGGCACCTACGGGATCAGGCCCGAAGACCTCACTTCCTCGAACTACCTCATCACCTGGGTCAACGGGAAGCTGACGATCCAGTGATATGGGCGGGCGGCGGGCGCGTGGCGACACGCTATATCTGTGATGAGACAGGCAGGATTGATGATGTCCGCTGACGAACTCGCGCCGTTGCTGCTCAACGAAATGCAACGGGAGGAAAAGGCAGCGGCAGCCGTGGTTGCTGTCCAGGCTGCAGAAATCCGTGATCTGAAGCAGCAACAAAAGCGATTCGCCACTCGGGCAGAGGTGCAGGATCTCAAGCAACAGCTGCAGGCAGCCCTAGTCAAGCTCCACGC
>Ga0302324_100026338_pt1 | contig 11119 bp, 8 predicted proteins | sample Palsa_T0_1_FD_201949 | JGI IMG/M metagenome (GOLD analysis project Ga0302324, IMG submission 201949) | Peat permafrost microbial communities from Stordalen Mire near Abisko, Sweden - Palsa_T0_1 | ecosystem: Environmental > Terrestrial > Soil > Palsa > Peat permafrost | place: Sweden: Abisko... | reverse complement strand
GGGCACTTCATCAATGGCTATGGCGATCTTTACTCGGCCCACGGCTTCTACTTGCGGTCGAATCCCAACGGCACTAAACCTTCAACCGATCTGCTGATCGTTCGCACGGGCTTCTACTTCTAGACGACAAGGGAAAACATATGAGAAACCTGAAAATCGTTTTTCTGACTGGAATCGCCGCTGCCTCTCTCCAAGCGGGCGAAATCAAGATCATCGCCAACCCGAGCGTCGGAGCTTCCGGCATCAGCTCGGATGATCTGAAGCGCGTCTTCCTGATCACCAAGTCGTCGTTGAGCGATGGTTCTCACGTGGAGCCGGTGCTGGAAAAGGGTGGCGCGGCGCACGAAGCATTTCTGAAGGAGTATCTCGGCAAAACAGATGCGGCTCTCAGTACCTACTATCGAAGCCTCGTCTTCACCGGAAAAGGGTCAATTCCGAAAACCCTCGCTTCCGACGCCGAAGTGGTCTCCTACGTCGCCAAGACCAAGGGCGCCGTGGGATATGTAGCCGCCGGAACTCCGGTCGCCGGCGTCAAGGAACTTGAAGTCAAGTAAGCGCTGCCCTTGAGGGCGGCCTTAGTCGAATAGAAGGAACAAACTAGTGAACCGTCTGAATATCACCGCGAAAATCTGGCTCAGCATTGGCGTATTCATATTGGGCTTTGTCCTTGCCACTGTCCTTGGACAAGTACAGGGCCTCTCAACTGAAGGAAGGTTGCGTGTTACGGCCAACGCTTTGTTTCCCGCCGCTCAAAAAGGGCAGGAGGCCGAAGCTGCCTTTCAGCGCATGATCAACGGCTTCGCGGACGCAGTTCTTCTCCAAGACTCGGCCGCCCTCGACCGCGCCACCGGCGATGGGCAAAAGGTAACTGCTGCACTCAATGGAATCGCCTCGATCCCGGATCTTCAGGAGGAACGTATCCGGCAGGCTCGCGACATCGCCGCGGCGTTGGATCGATTCTCCTCCGATGCTCACCAGGTTTACTCTGAATTGCTGGCGAACCCGTCCAAAATGACGGAAATGCAAGGACGGATCGCCGCTCTCGCGCCTCGTACCGATGCCCTGAACGCATCTCTTAAGACCATCAAAGAGGATCTCGCCAAAGACCTGCGCCTCGAACTCCAGAATCTGGAGGTCCGTTCTTCGTCGCAGCGCTGGGTCTCGCTGGCCGTCTTCTTCATTACCCTGATCGTAGCCGCGATTATCGTAAACCTCACCATCCGGCGAGCGATTACCGGCCCGATCCTGACCGTCATCGGCGGCATGCAGGAATCGGCCGATGGGGCTGCCGTGGCATCGGATCAGATGACACGGTCGGGAAAGATTGTTGCTCGCGATGCGCAACAGCAGGCGGCCTACCTCCAAGAAACCACGTCCTCTCTCGCTCAGATATCTTCCACTACATCCGTCAACGCCGGACAGGCGAACCAAGCCGATAACCTGATGCGCCAAGCGACCGACTCGGTGGGTTCGGCAACTACGGCGATGAATGATCTGGCCGAATCCATGAATATAATCCAGCGCTCCAGCAAACAGGTCGTCGGGGTCTTGAAGAACCTCGACCAGATCGCATTCCAAACCAATATCCTGGCTCTGAATGCGGCGGTCGAAGCGGCCCGGGCCGGGGCGGCCGGAAGCGGTTTCAGCGTGGTCGCGGATGAGGTTCGCTCGCTTGCACGAAAGTCGACCGATTCAGCCCGTCAGAGCGCGGAAATCATCGAGAAGACGATTGCGGATGTCGGCAAAGGCGTTGCCCTGGTGGCGCGCGCGCATGAGGCTTTCGGGGCCGTGTCCGCCACAATCGCCAGCGGCAGTGAAATGGTAAGCCGCATCGCCGCTAACAGCAAGGAACAGTCTCGAGGCATTTCCCGAATTGGCGAAGCTCTAAATAAGATCGAAAAAGTCACGCAAAGCAACGCCGCCAGTGCCCAGGAAACCGCGGAAAGCGCTTCTTCGATGACGGCGCAGATCCAGAACACCCGCGAGCATCTCGATAATCTAGTTTCTGTAGTCGGATTGCGCGACAAGCGGAGAGGCTGTCCCGACACTCGGTAGCCCGTGGCGCACGCCTGGCCCACAAACAGGCTGTGAATTCTTCGCAGCGAACAACAAATCTTAGTTCTAGTAGTACAACTTCGCAGACCCTCGACTCCACACCATGCAGTAGCATTGTTGGTGCAAGACACGAGAACTATGCGTCCTTCCCGTTGGTTTTTCTTCATAGCAGCCGCCGCGCCCTTGTTCGCGCAGGCGCCCAAGTCCGATCTCATCCAAGCAGGACAGGCGCAATTCCTCCAAGCCTGCGCCTTCTGCCACGGCCGCGATGCGGGAGGCGGTGAAGAAGGTCCCGACCTCACTCGCTCGAAACTCGTCACGGACGACGTAAATGGCAACCTGCTCGGCCCCGTCATTCACAACGGCCGCCCGCAAAACGGGATGCCTGCGTTTAACCTCTCACCCAAGGAAACCGACGCCCTCGTCGCCTTCATCCACAATCAGAAAACTGTCGCCGACTCGCAAAAGGGCGGCCGCAAGGGGGTTGATGTCTCCGATCTACAAACGGGCAATGTCGAAGCCGGCAAAGAATATTTCGACGGAACCGGCAAATGCAACTCCTGTCACAACCCGACCGGCGACCTTGCGGGTGTCGCGAAGCGCTTCGAAGGCCTCAAGCTCATCGAGCGGCTGCTCTATCCGAAGGGCTCCAAAGCGACTCTCACCGTCACGCTTCCCAGCGGTGAAACCGTAACCGGCACGCTCGCCTATCATGACGAGTTCAACATCGCACTTGTCGAGAAGTCCGGCCGTTACCGTGGGTTTGCGGCGGATCGAGTCAAGTTCAAAGTCGACGACCCGGCGCAAGCCCACGCGGATCTGCTCGCTATCTATTCGGATGACGACATTCACAATCTCATGGCCTATCTTCAAACGCTGCGGTAAGGAGACAAACAGATGAAGCTCATTTCACTCGCTATCCTTTTCGCAGGATCTCTTTCCGCCCAAGGCGTCACTCAGAAACTACTGACCGAGCCCGCGCCGGATAGCTGGCCGGGCTACCACGGCGATTACTCCGGCCGCCGCCACACGGCGCTTACGCAGATTACTCCGGAAAACGTCGGAAACCTCGCGCTTTCGTGGGTCTTCCAAACCAACCAGACTACCGTGTTCAAATGCACCCCGCTCCTGGTGGATGGCGTCCTCTACGTCACGGTCACCGACAACGTGTGGGCTGTCGATGCGCGCTCCGGCCACATGATCTGGCACTACGCCTATCCTCCGAACAAGGGCTTCCACATCGGGTCGCGCGGCGTCTCCATGTACGGCAACTGGCTCTACTTCATGACGCCCGACGCGCACCTGGTTTCGCTCAACGCCAGCGATGGCAAGGTCCGCTGGAATATCCCCGTGGCCGATTCGGCGAAGGGCTATTGGACCACCATGTCGCCCATGGTGATCCGCGACCACATCATCGTTGGAGTCTCCGGCGATTTCGATAATCTCACCGGCTTCCTGCGCTCCGTGGATCCGGAAACCGGCAAGACGCAATGGAAGTGGGATTCGACGCCGCCCGTCGGCACCCCGAACGCCACATCCGGCGGCATGACCTGGATGACGGGCACTTACGACCCCGCGCTGAACCTGATCTACTGGGGTACCGGAAACCCCACGCCCGTGCTGACCGGAAAGACCCGCCCGGGCAACGATCCCTACACGTGCAGCATCGTGGCGCTCAATCCCGATACCGGCAAGCTGGTCTGGTCTTTCCAACCCTCTCCACATGACACCCACGATTGGGACGCGGTCGAAATCCCGGTCCTCGTGGATGCCGATTTCCATGGCAAGCCGCGCAAGATGCTCATGCAGACCTCGCGCAACGGCTACTTCTTCGTGCTCGACCGCGTCACCGGTGAGAATCTTCTCACTGCTCCCTTCGGCCCTGTTAACTGGGCGAAGGGGCTCGATTCCAAGGGCCAGCCCATCCCCAATCCTGAGAAGGAACCCGCCCGCGATGGTCGGCTGATCGCTCCCGATGAAGGCGGTTTGACCAACTACCGGTCACCGAGTTTCGATCCCAAAACGGGCCTCTTCATTGTCGATGCTCATCCCAGCTATGGCATCTATTTCGCCAAGCCGGAGGATGGTGAATTCGGTTGGGCGGGAGCCGATTACGGCGTCTGGGGAAAGGCGGTGCTCGAAGCCATAGACTATCAAACGGGCAAGCTCCGATGGACGCACGAACTGGGCCCTAACGGATCCGGCGCGGGCGTGCTCACCACCGAATCCGGCGTGCTCTTCACTGGTGATAACGCAGGCAACGTCATTGCGATGTCGACTGCCGATGGCAAGACGCTTTGGCACGCGGGCCAAGGGTCAGGGATGCAAAGCTCTCCCATCGCATATGAGCTGGATGGGCGCGAGTATGTCGTCACCAGCGCCGGCGGCTTGTTGTTCGCGTGGGCCTTACCGCAGAGCCACTAACATGGATCCCATCGGAAAGCGCCCGCTGCTGCCGGGCACGCTGAAGAACCTTTACTATCCGCCGGATAAGGGCGAATACAAGTACTTCGAAGCCGCCGCTGCTTTTCACTTTGACGGAGAGAACACTCTAGTTCGCGCCGCTTGGGCCGCAGACGCCGCCATGCTCGCCTATGCGCGATATGGATTGACCCCCATGACACGAGACGACGTTGCCGAATGTCTTTCGAACGGCGGCCTCAAACTGAACGCTCTGCTTGGAAACTGGGACGGCCACGGTACGCAAGGGTTCTTCGCCTCCAATGAACGGTTCGCTTTCCTCTCCTTTCGAGGCACCGAGAAGGGCGACCCGATCGACCAACTCGATGACGCCGATCTGGTGCTCGTCTCCGAAGGACCCTGTCTGGTCCACCAAGGCTTTAAACGCGCGCTCGACCGGGTGTGGAACGATGTTCAGAGCTGCATCGCCACTTATCGGGCTAGCTATCCGAACGCCGAAATCTGCTTGACCGGCCATAGCTTGGGAGCCGCGCTCGCGACCCTGGCCTTCAGCAGACTGACGGACCCCAACCTCTCTCTCATTACGGTGGGCTGTCCGCGAGTAGGCAACGACCCATTCCGCGACCGCGTCCTGGCGAATGCAAATGCAGCCCGCATCCAGCGCATCGTCAACCTGAACGATCCGGTAGCGCACATCCCGCTCGAATCCAAGCTTTACCGGCACGCGCCGGATCAGTGTCTGCGGTTCGATGGCGATGGCGTCTTGTCGGAATGCCGCTCCGGTTATTTGGGAGACTTCCGCGCTTTGGGCACCACGATCTGGGGCTTGCCCGAGGTGTTTTCCGGAAATGCTCCCGATGGCCTGGTGGATCATTCCCCGGCGCGCTACTGTATTCGCTTATGGAATTTGTTTCGGGAGTGAAACGCACCCGCTACTGAACGGCAATCGTAGCCGTATTCGAAACCGCGCTGCCAACGGTCAATACTAGCGGCACCGCTCCGCCCGTGGGAGCCGATTGCGGAACCGTAACGTTCACCTGATAGAGCCCGATATACCCAGGCGCCAACCCTGAGAACAGCACCGGCGCGCTGACTCCGCCGATCGCCGCGGTAACCGTCCCGACCGTGTACGAAAGCGGCGAACTGGGCACCACGCCGCCCGCTGCCGGCGGATTGGTCACCGCTCCCAGCCCGGTGCAGAAAATCTCTATATAATCGCCTCGCGTAGCGGGGTGTGAGCCGGAAAAGGCTCCTGTAGGCGCGTCCAGGGAGTTATCGCTCGTCAACACCGCGCCCTGCCCGGTGCCCTGCTGATTGGCCGTATAGATGCCGGGCTGCGAATCGGCGATCGTCACGGACGTGGGCGCGGCTTGTGTCATATCGCGCTGTACGACCAGCGGTTGTTGCGAATCCACCGCGACATTGGCGGGAATCAGCGCGTTGATCTGGTTCGGGCCGGCATATTGCAGCGGAAGTGCGACTCCGCCCAGGAAAACCTGCGTGCCCTCGAAAGAGGTCGGCAAGGGCTGAGTGCCCGGTGCGCCGGAGCCGTCGGCCAGATTCGTGCCGAAGATGGAGACGAAGCTCCCGAGGGCGATGGTATTTCCCGGCTGATAACTGGCGGCGTTGAAGATGCCGATCGGGAGCCCGGGCGAACCGGAACCGGCGGCGTGGACGGCGCCAATCAGCGTGGATTGTCCGGCAATCGGAATGGTGCCATTGATGCCGAGCGCTACCACGATGATTTCCATCTGGGCAGTAGCCGCCTGCGGAGTCAGCGTGCCGGACCAGACGCCGTTGCCCTGAGGCGTGAGGCGCAGGTCGGCCTGCAGCTTCGCCGAGGGACCGGGCGGCTTCGTGGCGTCATAGAAAGAGGCGACGACGGATGAGGAGGACGAGTTGGGCAGCACATGGCCGCAATCGTCGACGACTGTCACCGATAGCGGAACGCTCTGCGACGCGTTCACGGCGAAGTTGGAGGAGAGGGTCGTCATCTGGGGGACGAGCACGGAGGGGCAGCCACTCGCCGCGGGAGAGAAGGCATTCGAGATCGATTGCGGCGCGGTGCCCGAAGGCGCCGTGACCGAGAGCACGCTGATGGTTTGCGTACTGCCATCGGCAAACCCGAGCCGAATGGTGCCATGGCGAATGCCGGGTGTAAGGGATGTGAGAGCGGTTTGCACGCCGATCGTCGCCGCGGCGGGGGTCGCAGACAGCCAGTTGCCGCCATCATCCGTGGAAACGGTCGATGAGTAGCCCAGCGGATCGTATATAACGACCGGTTGGGCGGCGGGATTCGTGCCCCCTGCCGCCGCCGTGAACACCAGGCCGTTCGTCGAAAGCGAAGGCGATGGCTGTTGGCCTGTGGGCAGAACGGTGGTCTGCACCGAGATCACCTGCGTGTTCACTTTGACCGAGCCGTAATAGGTTCCAGCCGCCAGGCTCTGCGAGTTGACGGAAATGGCGAGAGTTGGCGGAGTAGCGGGCGCAGCGGGAGTTGTGCCGCCTGTGGGGGTCGCGCTCAGCCAGTTGCCGCCCGAAAGAGTGGCCGCCGCCACGTTCCAGCTCAATGAGCCGGAACCTGTGTTGGCGACGGAAACGGTCTGGGTGGGAGGGTTCGGCCCCTGCGCGGCGGCGGTGAACGCCAAGCCGGTCTGCGAAAGCAACAGCGTGGGGCCTTGCGCGTTGACGGAGAGGACAATCAGCGCGGTTGCGGTCTGGGTTCCTGAGGTGGCGGTGATGGTTCCGTTATAGGTTCCGGGAGCCAGGCTTCCTGGAGTAACGGTGAAGAGAACGGACCCGGGTGAACCCGCCGTCACCGTACCGCCCGGAGTTTGTACGGTCAGCCAGTTGCCGCCGGATTGCGCGGTCACTTGGGCCGTGTAAGAAAGCGCTCCGCCGCCCGCATTGGAAATGGCCAGGGCCTGTTGGATCGGTAGTCCGCCTTGCGCTGAAGTGAAGCTGAGCGTGTCCGGTGACGATTGCAGCGTGGCAGGCTGCGTCGCGTTGACAATGTAGTTGACCGGAATGGTTGCTACCGCCGGGCCGCCGTTCGTGGTGGAAAGCGTGATCGTGCCGGAATGGGTTTGGCCAGTAAGCCCGGACATGACCGACACGGTGAGGGTTAGCGGAGTCTGAGTGGAGGATTGTGTCACCGAGAGCCATGGGTTGCCGGAAGCGGTGGCAGCGGTGGCGAAGACGGGGCTGGTGATATTGCTGAAGACCGAAACAGTTTGCGAAGGGGGTTGCGGCAGGGCGGACGTGCTCACGAAGTACAGGGTCGTGGGCGACACATTGAACATCACCGGCGGCAGTACGGTAAGCGTCACTGACACGGTAACTGTGGGGGTAGCGGGAGATGAGAGGGTGATGTTCCCGGTGAAGGTACCGGTGCCAAGTCCTACGGGATTGACGGATGCGGTGAAGGCCGCGGGTGTGGTTGCGCTGATCGGGGAGATGGCCAGCCAGTTGCCGGAGGACGATGCGCTAGCGGAAACCGGTATAGGTCCGCCGCTGACGACGTTGAGGGTTTGAGCCTGAGGAGCCGGAGTGGGGCTTCCGGCAGGGCCCTGTTGCGCCGTAAAGCTGAGCGTGGCGGGCGATGGCGTCAGCGCGGTGGTGACAGTGAGAGTGGCGGGGATCTTCAGCGCCTGGTTAATTGTGATCGTGGTGCTGTAGATGCCTGGGGCAAGACTTGCGTCAAAGGGATTGACCTGTGCCGTAAGGGTATTGGGAGTGGCTCCGGATAGGGGCGTGACGTCTAGCCAATCGCTGCCGGGAGTGGTAGGAACGGTAAGACTGAAGGTCGCCGGGGAGGGAACCGAGGTAATCGAGATGGTTTGGTGGGGCGGGAGGGGTGCGCCTTGCGCGAAGGTGAAGTTGAGCGAAGTGGGGGAAACGGTCAGCACCGGCGCTGTTTGCGCGTAGGAGATTTGCGAGGCAAAGAGGAGAACCGCGGCGAATGGATAAAGGGCGCGCATGAGTGGAGACACGTTCAGTCTAGTTGGGTTGGCGTCAAATTGATAGGGAAAAGGCCGCGCACGCTACACTGAGAGTGACCCCTTTAACATGTTGAGAACTATACAGCCTGGCGGGCCCCTGACGGGCTCACTCGTCCTTCCCGGAGATAAGTCGATTTCGCACAGATACGCCATTTTGGCGTCGATCGCAGAGGGGAAATCGACCATCCGGAACTATTCGACAGGAGCGGATTGCCGCTCGACTCTGGGAGCCGTGAAGGCTTTGGGAATCGATGTCGAGATCGAGGGCGCGACGGTCGCCGTACATGGTAAAGGCCTGGATGGCTGGCGAGCTCCCGCGGGCGATCTGGATGCGGGTAATTCAGGTTCCTTGATCCGGATGATGGCGGGCGTTCTGGCGGCACAGCCGTTTACAAGCAGGATCATCGGCGACGAGTCGCTGACCGGCCGACCGATGGGACGGATTATCGATCCGCTGACGCAGATGGGCGCGAGGATTGAAGCGCGGGACGGAAAGTACCCTCCGCTTGTGATTCACGGGTCTGCATTGAAGCCGATCGATTACACGCTGCCGGTAGCCAGCGCGCAAGTGAAGACGTGCATACTCTTCGCGGGACTGTATGCCGAAGGCGAGACTATTGTGCGGGAACCGGTGCGGTCGCGGGATCATACGGAAGTTGCGCTGCGGGAGTTTGGGGCGGATATCAGCGTAGTCAACCGTGTGATTACGGTGAAAAGCCGGCCGGTGTTGCAGGGGCGGGAATTGATGGTGCCGTCCGATATTTCGTCGGCAGCTTTCTTCCTGGTAGCGGCGCTGATTGTGCCAGGGTCTGACCTGACGATTCGTGGGGTGGGCCTGAATCCGACGCGTTCGATGCTGCTTGATTTCCTGATCGGCGCCGGCGCGCGCATCACGGTGTCGTCGCTGGGCCAGGTGAACGGCGAGATGGTGGGCGATATTCGTGTGCAGTACTCCGAAATGCGCGGCGGGACGATCGAGAAGGAGGTGGCCGCGGCGCTGATCGATGAGGTACCGGTGCTGGCGGTTTTGGGCGCGGCCAGTTCGGAAGGGCTGGTTGTGCGCGATGCGAACGAGTTGCGGGTTAAAGAGACAGACCGCATCGCGACGACGGCCGGCAATCTGCGGAAGATGGGAATCAGCGTTGATGAATCCGAGGATGGAATGACGATCGCGGGCGGGCAGAAGTTCCGGGCGGCCACGATGGATTCGTTTGGCGATCACCGGATCGCAATGGCGTTTACGGTCGCTGCGTTACGGGCGGACGGGCCGTGCCAGATCGAAGGGGCGGAGGCTGCCAGCGTGTCGTTTCCGGAGTTCTATGAGTTGTTAGATTCGGCTGTTTCTTAAGTCGAGGATCAGATTGTCGAGGGCGATGGTCTTCTGGATGTTGCGGCGGATCAGCGAGGCCAGTTCGTCGGTCTTCTTTACGGCCTGAATGATCCATTTGGTGGTGACGCGTTGCGCGATGGCGTTGAGGTCGGCCCTGAGATCCTGATTGCGGATCTCGGTACCGTTTTCGCGCAGGATCATTACGTCGCGGAGAAGTTCGTAGAGCAGGCGCAAGTAGAGTTCGAGCTTCTCGTTCTTGCTCCGCGAGATGGTTTCGGAGTAGGGCAGCCAGGCGCCGAACGGGGCTGCTCCGGCGGCTACTTTTAAGAGGGCCTGCATGGCGGCGCGTCGTTTGTCGTAAACGGCCAGGTCCAGGGACGCCGCAACTCCGGGGCTTCCGGCGGAGAGCGCAATGCGTCGATCCGCATTGTCGAGATGACGATCAGCGGCGAACTGGCGCATGGCGTCTACCGGCAGGGGTGAAAGCTGGAGCATCACGGAACGGGAGCGGATGGTGGGCAGTAGGTCGTATGCGTTCTCCGAGGTCATGATGAGGATCAAGTGCTCGGGCGGCTCTTCGAGAATTTTGAGAAGTGAATTGGTGACGTTGTCTCCGGCGCGGTCGACGTGATCGATCAGGAAGATGCGGCGCGAACCGTGGCTGGGCTTGAAAGCGGCGCGCTCCTTCAACAGGCGCATTTGCGGAATGATGAGCTGGCGCAATGGACCGTCGGGGGCGAAGGTCATGAAGTCGGGGTGGGAGGAGAAGACAAGGGGGTCGTCATTGCGCTTGTCCGCGGTCCATTTTTCGCGCGATTGAACGAGATCGAGATTGCCGGGGAGACTGAGGTCGTCCTTCTCGATCAGTTCAGGGTGGTTGAGAAGAGCGACGGCGAATCGGCGGGCCAGGGTTGCTTTGCCGACACCTTCGGGGCCGGAAAAGAGAAGGGTCTGGGGGATGCGGCCGTGGGCCATCGTCTGGCGCAAGGCGCGGACGGCATGTTGGTTACCGTAAAAGTTTTCAAACATGTTGATTGATGGCGTGACGGACGATCTTAGCGATGGTGGCCGCTTTGGGGGCGCCGTTGATGACGATGAAGCGTCCCGGATGTTGTTTGGCGAGGGCGTGATAGCCCATACGGACTCGGTTGTGAAAGGCGGTGGACTCGTCGTCGAGCCGGGTTTCATTGGTCGACATCCGCTCATTGCGGCGGCGGGCGCGCTCCTGGCTAGTGGCGACGTCGATATCGATGAGCACGGTGAGGTCGGGATGAATATCCTGGCAAGCGATCTGGTCCAGCGTGAGAATCAA
>Ga0302324_100026336_pt1 | contig 11119 bp, 5 predicted proteins | sample Palsa_T0_1_FD_201949 | JGI IMG/M metagenome (GOLD analysis project Ga0302324, IMG submission 201949) | Peat permafrost microbial communities from Stordalen Mire near Abisko, Sweden - Palsa_T0_1 | ecosystem: Environmental > Terrestrial > Soil > Palsa > Peat permafrost | place: Sweden: Abisko... | reverse complement strand
GATGGCGGTGCAAATCCTTGCCAATCGCGGACCGGACGCGACGCGCGAGCACTTGCGGGAATGCTTCGAACTGATATTGGCGATTACGCTGCCGGCGGCGCTCGGCTTTGCGATCCTATCGCACCATATCGCCAATGTAATTTTAGGTCCGGATTTTCGCGACCTGGCGACGATCGTGATGCCGGTCGTCTGCGTGGCCGTGATATTTCAGATTTTGACGTATCAGTACTTTTACATCGGTTTTTTACTATCTGATCGCAACTTGCTTTATCTGATCAACACGGCATCGACGATGATCTTCAATTGCATCTTGGCCTACATCCTTATCAGGCAGTTTGGGCCGATCGGTGCGGCACGGGGCCGGCTCGCTGCAGAAACTTTCGGCTTTGTCGGAGCGATCACTATGACGCAGTGGGCCTTTCCGGTCCCGCTGCCGTGGGGGCGCGCTATTCGGGTTCTCATCGCCGGGCTAGCGATGGTCGCCGTCATCAAGACGCTCGATAGCAGCCTCTATTTATCGAGCAAGGCGGCGCTGATCGTGCTTATTCCCGTCGGCATGGCGATCTATTTCGCAATCTGCTGGGTGCTCGATATCGCCAAGGCACGAGCGCGCCTGATCCGCGCGCTGGAACTGCTGCAAGGCGCGCTGACCGTAAAAAGCAGCGCTTGATTTGATTTGGTGGCTTCAGTGCAGCGCGGTCGAGGCTTTGCCTTTTACAAAGCGCGCCAAAATGGTCAATGAAGATATCGCACGGAGCTGCTGGGCTGCGTGTTCGATTCCGATGTGGTGTTTTTCGGCAGCTTCGAACCGGCGCGACGCAGCCCGCACGATGTGACGCCGTTATTTGTAAGCGAGCGCACTATTGTCGACGGGCCGACCGACCACGCCAATTGGGTAAAGTCCACCCACCAGTAGCTTGGTCCAGGCCGGCCTGCGTTTCCGGCCGACGACTTTGTCGGCCATATCATCTTCTGGTGGCAGCGGGCGGCCCGAGCGATGACGGCGCGTTTCGAGCAAGTCACCGGGCGTCACCGGATCGACGCCTTGTGTAGCGCACACGCAATTTCTGAATATGTGCTTAACGGCTATTTTGTTTGTAATGATGCAACCTTTGTGCGCGATCATCGCCTGACGCACATCGGTCGGTGACATTCGATCGGTTCTGGCGGAGATCGACGCCCTGAAAGGCGCCCATCGCTCGACCAGGTCACAAGCAACGGCGGGCTTACCACTCGCTATGAATTGACGTTTCGAGCCGAACCTGGAACCGCGATACCGCGCCAAGCATGCTTGTCGGTCAGACTGCCATTAACTTTGCCGCCAATGTCATCTCGGCTGCGTTCGGGCTGATCAACGTTATGGTTTTTACCCGGCTGTTTCCGCCGGCTGAATTCGGCACCTATGTCCTCGGCGCCGGCTTTGCTGCGATAGCGGGCGCGTTGTTGTCCAACTGGCTGCGGCTTCCGATCATGCGTGAACAGGCGCGGGGTGATGGCACCGACATTCGCGGCACCTTGCTGCCGGGACTCGTGGTCTCGGCGCTAACGGCGCCGCTCGCCTACGCCGCCGCGGTTATCTGCGGCATCGACATGTGGACCGCGGCCGCAGCCGTTGCATTCTCGCTTGCCGTCAGTTTTTTTGAGATCAGCCAGGATTTGATGCGCGTCAGGCTGCTAGCCTTCACCGTGATGAAGGCGACCATCGTGCGCGCCATCCTGGTTTCGATTTTTGGCGTCGCCGTCGCCGCTTTGGCAAGAAACGGGGCTCTATTGTTGCTGTCCTCGGCGGTCGCCTATGGGCTGGCGTCCGTAGCCATTGGCCGTATCGGCTGGGCGGGGACGGTCTTTCACTACGACCGCACCCGGCTGTTGGCTCTGGCAAAAGCCGGTATTCCCTTCACCGCCTCGCTGGTCATCTATTCGCTATCCGCCGTCATTGACCGCTTCATCATTGCCCACATCATTGGCGCGGCCTCGGCCGGCGAATACAGCGCGGGCGCCGATCTCGTCCGGCAAGCCCTCATCATCCCGGCGATCAGCGCCGCCGCCGCGTTCTGTCCCCTGGCAGTAAAGATCTACGCCAACCAGGGCCGCGAAGCGACTCGGGCCCATCTCGAAGAATGCTTTGAATTTCTGCTCGCCATCGTGCTGCCAGCCTCGATCGGATTTGCCGTGGTATCGACGCCGATAGCAAATGTTGTGTTCGGACCGGATTTCAGAAGCATGGCCGCGGCCGCTATGCCGATCGTATCGATCGCAGTGATCTTCCAGCTGGTGACCTATCAGTATCTGCACATCGGCTTTTTGTTGTCGGAACGCAATTCATTTTACCTATGGAACACGGGGCTGGTGCTCATCGTCAATTTCATTGTCAGCTACTCCCTTGTTCTGCATATGGGAGCGCTAGGCGCCGCCTGGGGCCGGCTTGCAGCGGAATTCTTCGGCTTCGCCAGCGCGCTGGTGCTGACGCGCTGGGCTTTCCCGATGCCGGTACCGCTGTCCCGAATGGGACGGGTGCTGCTTGCCACGGTCGTCATGGCAACCGCGGTCCGCGGCGTGGAGCTCGAAGTCGCGCAGACCGCCAAAGCGGCGTTGGCAGTGCTGCTGCCCGTCGGATTATTCACCTATGCAGCGGCGTGCTGGCTGCTCGATGTCGCCAGGTGCCGGCAGCGTCTCGGCAAGGCGCTTTTGATCGTGCGCGACGCGCTGGCGCGCTGACGGCACCAAACGCTCCCGGACAATGACGCGAGGTCAGTCCTTCACGCGGCGGAACCAGAACGATCCGACGAACGGATCGGGGCCATGATCGGCAAGAATCGGAAACGCACGCTTGAATTCATCGACGCCCAGATGCATCAGCTGATTTAGCGAGCCGATGATCTCGTATGTGTCGTTGAACGATAAAAATGCCTCAAGCAAATATTGCTCGTTCCAGAAGCGCCGGTCGACGGCCAGCCATTGCGCCGGATAATCGCGCGGCGAAAAGATATCGTGAACCTGCACAATCACGCCCTTGGGCAGGTTCGGCAGAATGTGCAGGAATTCGAACTCCACGTCTCCCATCGGCCGGAGCGCGTGAGATGAATCGATAAAGACGATGTCGTTGGGAGCCAGTGACTTGAACAGATCCAGGTCGCTCCGCTCGATCAGCTCGCGTCTGATCTCGATGCCGAGCCCCTCAAGCCATGGATTCTCATAGGGCTCAAAGCAGATCTGCCGGCAGGAATATCCGCTGTCCGCCGCCTTGGCGTCCTCGATCGCGAACCGCGAGACAATGGTGGATTGCCCAGAGCCCACTTCGACAATTTTGCTTGGGCGGAAGTGCCTGATCATGCTGTAAAGCGCTTCGGCGTCACCCGGCCCGCAATAGCCGTTGGCGTAGTGGAACGTTCGGCTGCCGCAGCGGCGCCCTTCCAGCGCGCGCAACTCTCGCTCGTAATTGAACTGCGCGAGCAACCGCTTCTGGCCCTCGATGTTCCAGTCGATGCCGACGAGCGCGCGTGGCGCCTCGGGATCGCGGAAGATCTGCTCTGCGGTGAACACCGGCTCGTGATAATGGTTCGCCACAACCGTAACGCCGGCCCAATCAAGCAGCCGGCGGACGCCAAACAGATCGGCTCGGCGCGGAGCGACAAAGCGGAGGAACGGTAGCGCTGGAATAAAGAGTGCCAGAAATATGGCGTTGCGGACCGCCTTTTTGATCATGGCCGCGACGAACGATGGCGCTGGCGGCTGTATTCGGTTCGCCCTATATGCCGCGGCGGGCAAAGCGACCTCGGCTGATCCTCTGTGGTTCGTCATGAGTACCCTATCGGCTGCTGCCGTCGTCGCCGCCCACCATGCATTACCGTCGAACGCCGGGGTCGTGCGTTCGACGAGCTTGGCGGCCGCTAGCAACTTGTCGGCGATCTCCGGCAGATCGGCGTGTTCCGAAATGAACGACAGCACGCCTGATTCGATCACCGACGTGAAGCCTCTGTGATGGGCGAACTCGCTCATCGAACGCGGTGCGGTAACGACGACCGGACGATTTGATTGCAAGGTGTGAATGACGCTGGAGCGGCGCGCCGTGAGGCCCTCTGGAAACAGAAACAAGAAAGCGTCGGCTTCATTGAACAACGTATAGAGCTCCGCCTCGTCCGTGACATAGCCCGTGACGATAACCTGATCGGCGATGCCGTATTCGGCGACCTTGCTCCAGAATTGCTGCTCGTAACCATCCAGCGATTTAGGAAAGCTACCAACAAACAGGCTAAGGGCGCGAATACCGCGGCAGCGAAGGTGGTTGCAGACATCGAGCAACGCGGTCGAGGCTTTGCCTTTGTAGAGCGCGCCAAAATGGCCGATGACAATGTCGCATTGCTCGGCCGCTTCGCGAACACGCTGTACGCGCTCGGTCACATTCGGCTGCCGCGGCGAGACCGTGGGCGCATTCGGTACGAGACGGCATTTCTTCTCAGCACCGAATAGCCAGCGCGTGTGCGCCAGCTCGCCGGCAACAAGCGCCGAGACAACGATGATGCTCCGGCTGAGCAGAACCAGTGGCGCCAAAGCAAGCCGTCGCAGCCAATGAAGCGCTGCCCACTCGTGCATGAAAACAATGACGTTGCGGCGCCTTAGCCGGGCGAATAGCAGGATCGCGAGCGGCAAGAGCAGCAGATTTTTCCACGCCGTCAGCGGCACACTGAAGACGACACTGTCAATGTGCGCGACCTCGTGCAGTGTCGCCGGAAGATCGCGCCAGCGCGGCGAGACAGGCAACAAGCCGTATCCACCGTCCGGATAAGCCGCTTGCAGCTTGCTCACCAGCAATCGAGCAAATGACTCGACGCCGCATTCTTCACCGGTCGGCGTCAGCAGAAAAAGGCAGCGCTGCCCATCTCGCGCCGCATCTGGCACAAGCATCGCACTTTGAACGGCATTGCTGCTGAACTGGACATTCATCGTCTTTACTGTAGTGCCATGTCGTTAATGGTCAGTTCGCTTACCCGGAAGCGACGCGACGTTTGTTAATCCTGATTCGTCTGACCTTCGCGCGACTTATCGCCGTTCCACGGCGCCAAAATTAACCAATAGTCGAGGTCGGACTGCAATCCAGTCACCATATTCACACTTGGAAGCAGGTCTGTGGGCTAAAAAGCCTTTGTGGCGACCGATGGTACCGCCGGCACTGGCCGGGATTTTGGCGAATGAACGTGACCGTCCTTGATTTGCCGCGGCGGCAGCGCGCCGCGCAACCTTCATTCAAAGTCGAGCTGATCGGCAGCGAACGCCTCGCGTCGAATTGGCCGTCGATTGCCGACAGTTGCGACGTGACAATGTATGTCTATCAGTCGCGCGAATTTCTTGATGTCTGGATGAAAACGATCGGCCACGCCGGCCGCATCGAATGTTATTTCGTGGTGATTAAAGATCATGACGCGGAGCCGGTGCTCTATCTGCCGCTCGCCATCGAAACCAGATTCAATATTCGCTTTCTCCGGTTCATGGATTGCGGAGTCGCGGACTACAACGCACCCGTTGTCTGCGCCCGTCGCAAGCTCACACGCCAGGAATTTGATGCAATCTGGACCGAAGTATTGGCATTGTTGCCGAGCTTCGATGTGGTCGATCTGAAGAAGATCGCAAGCGATATTTCGGGCGTCTTCAACCCGCTGGCCTATCTCGATTGCTCGCAGCATCGTGAGAGCGGCCACTTGCTGCAATTTGTCCAATCAGCACAAGCGGACGGCTGTGGCACGCCATCCCCCGGCTTGAGGCGAAAACTCGGTCACGAGCTGCGCAAGCTCGGCGAGACCGGCGCTGTTGAATTTATGGTGAACCCTGCCGGCGCCTTGGCCGAAGAATTTATAGAAAGGTTATTCGAGCTGAAGCGGCGAAAGTATCGGCAAACAAATACTGCCGACTTTCTGGGGGCGCCCGGCGTCGCCGACTTCTATCGTCAAATCGCAAGCTCGCAGCAGCTCGGAAAAATCGGTCATCTGTCGGCGCTTTTGATCGACCATACTGTCGTATCGGCACATCTCGGATTCGTCGGCCGGGGCCGCTTCCATTATATCTTCCCCGCTTACGACGCCGCCTATGCGCGTTACCGTCCTGGGCATCTGCTGCTGAATTATCTCGTCAATCAAGCAACCCATCAGGGCTTTGAAGCGTTCGATCTCGGCGTAGGCGATGAAGCCTACAAAATAAGCTGGGCGACCGAGCGGATTGCGCTCTATGATCACGAGCGCGCAATAACGACTGCCGGACAGCTTTATTTGCAAATGCGCCGGGTCCGGCGTTTCGTCAAATCCGGGGGCGTTCGAACCTGGTTCCGGCCGGCGAGCTGACGGGCTTACCGGAGCAGCCGGAATTTATACGCGGAATTGATTGTTTGTAGATGCGAACGCCCAGCACCTTAACGAATTTTAATGCGCGCGACATTGCGCGCCCAGATCAACCAGCATATTCGCAGGGGGCCCTCACCGCAGGGTGAGCGTTGGAACAGTCGATGGAAGCTAGGGTTGAGCCGACCGGGGCAAGTAGCGCGGATGGAAGCCGGCCCTCATTAGCCCGGCCCAAGTCCCGGCTGATCTATTATTCGGTGGCCGGCCTCGCGGTGGTCGCCATCGTCGCCGGTTTTGTATTCCTGCGGCACGGCAAAACCACAACTGTCGCGGGTCCCCCCAAAGTGCCGGTCACCGTCACTGAGGCCGCTCAAAGCGACGTGCCGATCTATTATGACGCGCTCGGGACTGTGCAGGCGTTCAACACCGTGGCCATCCGCGCCCAGGTCACCGGCCAAATCGTCTCGATCAACTTCCGCCAGGGACAGGACGTCCATAAAGGCGATGTGCTGGCGAAGATCGACCCGACGCCATTCAAAGCCAATCTCGATCAGTCAGTTGCCAAGAAAGGCGAAGACCAGGCGCAGCTTATCGATGCCGAGAAAGATCTCCAACGTTTCACCACCCTGGTGAAAAAGGATTTCGAGACACAGCAGAATGTCGACCTGCAACAAGCCAAGGTCGATCAGCTCAAGGCAACCATCGACGCCGATCAGGGCGCCATCGAAGCGTCGCAGACTCAACTCGACTTCGCGACCATCGTTGCGCCGATCGATGGTGTTGTCGGCTTCCGCCAGATCGACCTCGGCAACATCATTCACCCCACCGACGCCAACCCGCTCACGGTTCTGACGCAAATCAAGCCATCACAGGTGATCTTCACCCTGCCACAGAGCGATCTTGGCGCGGTTCGCGAAGCGATGCTTCATGGTGGCGTCTCGGTTCTTGCGTTCGACCAGAACGACAAGGAGCAGCTCGCCGAAGGCCGTCTGTTGCTGATCGACAATCAGATCGATCAGACGACCAGCACGATCCGGCTCAAGGCCGAGTTTCCCAACAACGATGAGCGGTTGTGGCCCGGCGAATTCGTTCGCACTCGCATCCTGATTTCAACGCAAAAAGACGCCGTCACTCTTCCGTCCGTCGCGGTACAGCGTGGCCCTGACGGCACATACGTGTGGGTTGTGAAGCAAGACAACACGGTAGAACAACGCCCGATCACGACCCAGATCGTCAGCGAAGATCTGGCGATCGCTAGCAAGGGGCTCACCGCCGGCGAACGCGTCGTGCTCAACGGTCAATCCCGGCTCGACGTCGGCACTCACGTCGATATCCGCAGCCAAAATGCGCCGCCAAATACGACTGAGCAGCAGGCGGACAAGAGCTGATGAACTTCTCCGAAATTTTCATCCGCCGGCCAATCGCCACCTCACTGTTGATGGCGGCGCTGGCGCTGGTGGGCATCGTCTCGTTTCCGCTGCTGCCGGTAGCGCCGCTGCCGCAAGTCGATTTTCCGACCATCAGCGTGACCGCAACTTTGACCGGCGCGAGCCCGGAGATCATGGGCTCGACCGTCGCCACTCCGCTTGAATTTCAATTCGGCCAGATCGCCGGCGTAAGTCAGATGAGCTCGGTGAGCTCGCTGGGCTCCACCGTCGTCACGCTGCAATTCGATCTTAACCGCAACCTCGACGGCGCCGCCATTGACGTGCAGGCCGCGATTACGGCCGCAGGCCCGACGTTGCCCAAGAACCTTACTGCGCCGCCGACTTTCAAGAAGATCAATCCGGCGGATTCACCTATCCTGATCGTGGCGGCGACCTCGGATACGATACCGCTCTACAAGGTTGACGATTATGCCGAAAACATCGTCGCCGAACAGATTTCCCAGATCGCAGGCGTCGCGCAGGTACAGATCGGCGGCCAGCAGCGACCGGCGATTCGCGTTCAGGTTGATCCCGCCAAGCTGACCGCGCGCCAACTGACGCTGGAAGATGTGCGGACATCGCTCGCAACCGTTACGGTCGACGCCCCGAAAGGTACGATGATCGGGCCGCAACAAAGTTTCGCAATATCCACCAACGACCAGATCACTGAACCTGATCCTTACAATGACGTGATCGTCGCCTATCGTAACGGCGCGCCGGTCCGCGTACGCGATATTGGTCAAGCCGTCGGTGGCCCGCAAGACGTCACGCTTGGCGCGATGCACCGCGATCAGCCGGCGATCATGCTGATGATCTTCAAGCAGCCTGGTGCGAACGTGATCGAGACCGTCGATCATATCAAGGCTGCACTGACGACTCTCCACTCGATCATTCCGCCCGGCATCCATCTGACCACGGTCGTTGACCGCACCCAGACCATTCGCGCCTCCGTCAAGGACGTCGAGTTCACGTTGCTGTTGTCGTGTGGGTTGGTCGTGCTGGTCATCCTATTATTCCTCCGCAGTATTCACGCCACGCTCATTCCTGGCGCCGCGGTGCCATTGTCGCTGCTCGGCGCAATAGCCATCATCTATTTGGCCGGGTTCAGCCTGGATAATCTGTCGCTGATGGCGATGACGATTGCCGTCGGCTTCGTGGTCGACGACGCCATCGTCGTGGTCGAGAACATCTTCCGCCATCTCGAGGCCGGCACGACACCGCTGCAATCGGCAATCAAGGGCGCGCGCGAGATCGGCTTCACCGTGCTGTCGATCAGTATTTCGCTGATCGCGGTGTTTATCCCGCTATTGTTGATGAGCGGCATTGTCGGCCGCTTGTTCCACGAATTCGCCATCACCGTGGTCGCGGGAATTCTTGTATCCGTGGTGGTCTCGCTGACCTTGACCCCGATGTTGTGTTCCCGTTTTTTGGTCAGCGAGCACGACCGCGAGCACGGCCGGCTCTATCTAATTATTGAGCGAGGTTTTGACGCGGTTCTCAATGGCTATCGCCGCGGCCTCGATTTCGTCCTCGATCACCAGTTTCCAACCCTCCTCGTGTTCCTGGCGACCTTAGCCGTGACCGGCGTGATGTTCGTCATGATTCCCAAGGGCTTCTTTCCGACCCAGGACATCGGCATGATCCTCGGCATTTCCGAAGGCGGCCAGGACGTCTCCGCGCAGAAGATGAAGGATATCCAGCGGCAGCTCTCCGACGTCATCGCAACGGACCCGGACGTCGCCGACTTCGGGTCATTCTTCGGCCCAAGCTACGGCAACACCCAGAATACCGGTCGCTTCGTCCTCGGACTGAAGCCGCGCGACGAGCGGGAAGCCAACGCCTCGCAAATCATCGACCGGCTGCGTCCGAAGCTGGCGCAAGTCCCCGGCGCGCGGTTGTTCCTGCAGCCGGCGCAAGACATCACCGTCGGCGGCCGTATCGCGCGCGGTCAATTCCAGTACGTGTTGCAAGACCCAGATTTTCGCGAGCTCAACGTCTGGGCCCCGCGCCTGATCGAACGGATGAAGAAACTGCCTCAGCTCGCCGACGTCGCGTCCGACGCGCAGAACCAGGCGCCGCTGGTGACGGTCAACATCAATCGCGACGCCGCCTCACGGTTCGGCATCCAGCCGCAGGTTATTGACGCCACGCTCAACGACGCCTTCGGCCAGGCGCAAGTGACGCAATACTTCACGAATAATTCCTATTATTTGATCCTTGAATTGACGCCGTCGATCCAGGGCAAGCTGGACACACTCAACCAACTCTACGTCCGGGCTCCGACCAACAATCAACTCGTTCCGCTCTCAACATTGGTCAATATCGATACCAATCACATCGGCGCGCTGCTGGTCTCGCATTCCGGACAGTTCCCCGCGGTAACACTGACGTTCAACCTGCCGCCGGGCGTTGCGCTGAGCCAGGCCGTCGATGCCATCCAACAGGCGTCGGACGACATCGGGATGCCATCGTCGATGATCACGAGTTTCCAGGGCAACGCCCAGGCATTCCAGGCGGCGCTGTCGAACGAGCCGGTACTGATCGCAGCGGCGCTGGTGGTCGTCTACGTCATTCTCGGCGTGTTGTACGAGAGCTACATCCACCCGCTGACGATCCTGTCGACCCTGCCCTCCGCTGGCGTCGGGGCGCTGCTCAGCCTGTGGCTCGGCGGCTTCGACCTGTCGGTGATCGGCATCATCGGCATCATTTTGCTGATCGGCATCGTCAAGAAGAACGGCATCATGCTGGTCGACTTCGCGATCAATCGCGAGCGTGCTGGCCTGTCGCCGCGAGAAGCGATACGGCAAGCCTGTCTGTTGCGCTTTCGCCCGATCATGATGACAACCATGACGGCTTTGCTGAGCGGTCTGCCGCTGATGTTCGGCTCGGGCTCTGGTTCGGAACTGCGCAAGCCGCTCGGCTATGCCATGGTCGGCGGTCTCGCCTTGAGTCAGATTCTGACGCTGTTCACCACGCCTGTGATCTATCTCTATCTCGATCGGTTCCAATCCTGGCTGCAGGGCGACAAAGAAGAAGAGCACGACGAAGCATCGCAAGGATTGCGGATCGCGGCCGAATAAATCGCGTCTTGTTTACGCAAAAATTTTTCGTGCTCTCGCTTTCGCTCCATAAAATTTTGTGAAAGGGCTGCGGCTCATCGGTGCCGCACGTTTTTCGGAACAACAACTTTCGCCTCGCGTTTTCCTTTCGAGAAGCGAGAGGAGAGTTCCGTATGAAAAAACTTGCTCTTGGACTTGTCGCGGCAGCGACGATCTTTACCGCCGTGCCGGCGATGGCACAGGTCGGTTTCTACGCAGGCCCGGGCGGCGTAGGCGTCGGAGTCGGCGTGCCGGGGCCATATTA
>Ga0302324_100026330_pt1 | contig 11122 bp, 9 predicted proteins | sample Palsa_T0_1_FD_201949 | JGI IMG/M metagenome (GOLD analysis project Ga0302324, IMG submission 201949) | Peat permafrost microbial communities from Stordalen Mire near Abisko, Sweden - Palsa_T0_1 | ecosystem: Environmental > Terrestrial > Soil > Palsa > Peat permafrost | place: Sweden: Abisko... | reverse complement strand
AGGACTGCGATTCACGAATCTGCTGTTCCGAAGTCGGAATGGCAATAACTGCTCCGGGTGATGTTTCGCCGGGAGCGATTCAGCAAAGGATTGAGTATGGCACGTGTTGCTGGAGTCGATCTGCCGCGTAATAAGCAGGCACGCATCGCGCTCACTTACATTTACGGAATTGGGAACCCTCGGGCACTTCGTATTCTGACCGCCGCGAACGTCGATCCGTTCAAGAAGGTGCAGGATCTGAACGAGGAAGAGGTCAACCGCATCCGCCAGATCATTGAGGCCGAGGGGCAGATCGAAGGCGATCTGCGCAAAGACGTCTCGATGAATATCAAGCGGCTCATCGATATTCAGTCGTATCGCGGTCTGCGTCACCGGCGCAATCTGCCGACGCGCGGTCAGCGTTCGCACACCAATGCCCGCACCCGCAAGGGCCCGCGCAAGGGCACGATTACGGGCAAGAAGAAAGTGACGGGTAAGTAATCATGGCGAAGCCAGCACAGGGCGCCGGGAAATCCGCCGCCGGGAAGAACAAGAAATTCAAGAAGCGCGAACGCAAGAATGTACCGTATGGACTGGTGTACATTCAGGCGACGTTCAACAATACGATCGTGACCATTACCGATGGCCAGGGAAATACGCTGTCGTGGAAGAGCTCAGGTTCGCTTGGTTTTCGCGGGTCGCGTAAGGGCACTCCGTTTGCTGCGCAGCAGGCGGCGGTCAATGCGGCGAATATGGCGCGGGACCACGGGCTGCGTTCGGTCGACGTTCGCGTCTCCGGACCCGGTTCGGGTCGCGAATCCGCCGTTCGAGCCTTGGCTGCGGCCGGCCTCGACGTTCGCTCGATTCGCGACGTCACGCCGATTCCGCACAATGGTTGCCGTCCGCCGAAACGGCGTAGGGTTTAAGTAAGTCTTCGGTTGTCAGTCTTCAGTCCTCTAGGTATGCCGATCGATATCCAATTACTGATAACTGAAGACTGATAACTAAGTTCTAGGACCGGGACGAAGGGTATTTTATCCGTAAACCGGTCGGCCTCTGAAATAAGGAGAATTGAATTGGCACGTTATACCGGACCAGTCTGCCGCCTTTGCCGTCGCGAAGGCATGAAGCTTTTCCTGAAAGGGCCCAAGTGTTTTACCGACAAGTGCCCGATCGAGAAGCGTAATTTTGCCCCCGGCCAGCATGGCCGCGACCGCAAGGCCAAGATCGTTGGCTACGGTCTTCAGCTTCGCGAGAAGCAGAAGGCGAAGCGTATTTACTTCACCCTTGAAGGTCAGTTCCGCGCCTACTACGAGAAGGCGTCGCGCACGCCTGGCGTCACCGGCGAGCTGCTCTTGCAGCAGCTCGAACGCCGCCTGGATAACGTCGCTTTCCGCATGGGGTATGCGAGTTCGCGTCGTCAGGCCCGTCAAATCGTTCGCCACGGACACGTCGAAGTGAATGGCCGCAAGGTGAACATTCCTTCGTATCAGGTCAGTGTGGGCGATGAGATTCGCGTTCGCGAGAGCAGCAAGAACCTGGCAGTTGTTGAGATTGCCCGCGACTTTGCGAGCCATCAGCCGACAGCGGCCTGGTTGCAAATCGACGGTACTACACTGACTGGAAAAATCGTTGCATTGCCGAAGCGCGAAGACGTCAACCTGCCGGTCAATGAACAGTTGATCGTCGAGTTGTACAGTAAGTAAGGGAACTTATAGCAAGTAAGTCGCTCCAGGTGTGGATTGATCCCACGTCTCAAATGCGAGACGTGGGTTACCCCAGCCTGGTGGCTCACGAGCAAGTAGTGAATGCAGTCCAAATCAACCTGGAGAAAAACAGGCGCAGCCGTTGCAAAATGCATCGCGGCGTTCGCTGCGCAGGAGAAACGCTTATGTTGTGGAGAGGGTTCCAAAAGCCGAAACGTCTAGCAGTCGATACCGATTCACTCACCGAGAAGTATGGCAAGTTCAGCGCCCAGCCTTTTGAGCGCGGCTTCGGTACGACTATTGGTAATGCATTGCGCCGCACGCTGCTTTCATCGATCGAAGGCGCGGCCGTAACCGCCGTGAAAATCGAAGGAGTTCTGCACGAATTCCAGTCGATCACCGGCGTCGTTGAAGACGCCACCGACATCATTCTGAATCTGAAGCAGATTCCGTTCAAGCTGAGTGGAGAAGGGCCGAAGGCACTTTATCTGCGCTCAGAAACGCCGGGCGTCGTCACTTCGGGAATGATCGAGGCTGATGGCGATGTGGAGATTCTGGATAAGGACGTCTACATTGCGACGGTGAGCGAAGGCGGCAAGCTCGACATGGAAATGCGCTTGAAGCGCGGTCGCGGTTACATCTCCGCAGACAAGAATTTCGACTCCGATCTTGGGCTTGGATTTATTCCCGTCGATTCCGTACATTCCCCGGTCCGTAAGGTGAACTATACGGTGGACGCCGCTCGTCTCGGTCAGATCACCGACTATGACAAGCTGACGCTGGAAGTGTGGACCAATGGTTCGGTGCAGCCTGCCGATGCGATCGGCCTCTCCGCGAAGCTGCTGAAGGACCATATGAGCATCTTCATCAACTTCGAGGAGGAGATCGACCCAGTTCGCCCGGATGATGGTCACTTCCCGCTGCGGAATGAAAATCTCAACCGCTCCGTCGAAGAGTTGGAGCTGTCGGTTCGCAGCTATAACTGCCTGAAGAACGCGAACATTCAGACGATCGGTGAGCTGGTCCAGAAGACTGAAGCCGAGATGCTGAAGACGAAGAACTTCGGCCGCAAATCGCTTAACGAGATCAAGGAAATTCTGGCGCAGATGGGACTTTCGCTGGGGATGAAGATCGACGAGCACGGCAATGCGGTGCCCGGTCCGACGAGCGTATTGCCGGCCACGACATTAGCCGCGAGCTATAACCGTTTCGACGACGACGATGACGACGAGGATGGTCTGGATGATGATGTCGACCTCGCGCTGCAATCGGAGCCGGAGAATTTTTGAAAACAGGGAATAGAGAACTAGGGAATAGAGAAATAGGGACCAGGGCTAGCCGAGGGCTTAGCTGGTCCCGAATCCTTAAGGAATAGAGAGATATCGCCATGCGCCACCGCAATGCAGGATACAAACTCGGACGGAATACCAGCCATCGCCGCGCATTGCTGCGCAACCTGGTGACGTCCATTGTTATGGAAGACCGCGTGCATACGACGATTACCAAGGCCAAGGCCGCTCGTCCGCACGTGGAAAGACTAATCACCCTCGGCAAGAAAGGCGACCTGCATAGTCGGCGCCGCGCGTTGTCTTATCTGATGACCCGCGAAGCCGTGACGCGTCTCTTCGAGACGGTCGCGCCGCGCTATGGCGACCGCAATGGCGGCTATCTGCGCATCGTGCGGACAGGCTTCCAAAAGGGCGATGGAGCTGAGAAGGCTTTCATCGAATTGCTGGGAGCGGAGCAGGTGCTCGACGAGAAGCGCCAGCAGCGCGCCGAAGCTCGCGCCAAGCGTCGCGAAGAGGCGCAAAAGGCCATGGAAGAGCAGCAGCCACCGGCCGAAGGGGCCGCTTAAGCTTCACCCATTCCAAACTGCAATTCAACGAAACGCACCCGCGCCTGGGTGCGTTTTTCTGTTCGCCGCAAAGCGAAAGTAGACTAGAGTGATCCATAACCGATGGATGAGAGCCTGACACCTGGAAAGAGCGAAATATCCCGCGAGGGACGCCTGGACGCTTGGCTGAATTGGGGATCTCAGTTTCTTGGAACGGGCTTTCTTCGGCTCCAAATAATCTTAATCGCGGTCTCGTTGGCGCTCTGGATATTTTTCAAGATCGCGGGAGTCACGATCTGGCTTCCGGGAACTCTCGTGTTTACGCTTTGGGTTGGGAACTGGGGATCCGCGCTTGTTTATCGCGCGAGCTTTCTCTTCGTCGGCAAGGCGGCGCCATGGAATTGGTTGATATTTATTGCGGTGATCTTGGCGGTGGGATTTTCGGGGAGCGTCGTTGCCGAGTTGGTCATCATTGTTGTCTTTCGCCATGTGTATTCCGACCTGCCCCGGCGCTTGATCGCCGATGTACCAATCGGGACGCTCGTCACCCTGATCTTCGGCGTTGTCGCCTATCGATTCGAGCAACAGCGAGACAAGCTGGAGGCGCGTCAGCGCGAGCTGCAGGGGCAAGTGCAGCTTGGTTTGGTGAAAGAGCAATCGCATGAAGCTGAACTCGAACAGGCGCACGAGATCCAGCGGCATCTGCTGCCCCGCGACACTCCGCAAATTGCGGGCTTTCAGATTGCGTGCGCGTGGCAGCCAGCGAAGTCGGTGAGCGGCGATTACTTCGATGCGCTGCCGCTTGGCGAAGCGCGCCTGGGTCTGTGCATCGCCGATGTTTCCGGCAAGGGAATCACCGCGGCGCTGCTGATGGCGAATCTACAGGCCTCGGTGAAGGCGTTCGCCAAGGAGACGACTTCCCCCTCAGAGCTCTGCGCCAAGCTGAACAGCGTGCTTTGCGATACGGTCGCGCCGGGTAAGTTCGTGACTCTCTTTTACGGAATTATCGATACCCAACAGCGGCGGTTACAGTATGAAAACGCCGGGCACTGCCTGCCTTTGCTGATCCATGCCGATGGATCGATCCTGATGCCAGCCAGTTATAGCGGCGTGTTGGGATTGTTTTCTCATTGGACCTACCAGGACAGCGAACTGCAATTGCGATCCGGAGACACTCTGGTGTTGATGACCGATGGGGTGCTTGAGGCGGCGAATGAAGACGAGGAAGAATTTGGCTATCAGCGGCTGATCGACGCTGTGGAGTCAAGCCGAAGCTCCGGCGCCCACGGAATTCGCAATTCGATCATGGCGGCGGTTACCGCGTTTTGCGAAGGCCAGTTCGCCGACGACGCTTCGCTCATTGTGGTCAGTGTGAATTGAGCATTAAAGATACCGCCTCGATTCGAGCCACCAGCACGACAAGAGCCTTGATGACCTCAGGCTATCTTGCAGGACCGATAAGGATATATGGGAAAGATAAGAGCCCTGGCAGAGTTTCTGACGAGGCGCGGACCGGATAGGGAAGTTCCAAAGCGATGGCTGCTGCAAACCAGCAGCAAGTTCGATCACAGCTTCGTGCAGTCGGCGAAGTATTCCGTTGCGCAACTGGACGATTATGTCGAAGTTACAACTGGAGGACAACGATTCCTTTGGCCGCGGAGCGCGCGTTTTCCAATGATCCTACAGGTGATGTCGGAGCTGCTCACGCCGAATCATCCTCATCAGTACTTATACGGGCCGACACAGGTTTCCGCGGAGGACGTGGTGATGGATATCGGTGCTTGCGAAGGATCATTTTCGGCATTAATGACCAGCCGCTGCCGGCGCGTGATTGCCGTTGAACCATCGCGAGATATGTGCGCTTTGATCGCGAAGCTGTTCGATATCCGCCAGGAACAGCCGCCCATTTTGTTGAATTGCCTGTTGGGGGACGCGTCTTCGACCGCCTATTTTCTTGAGGACCCAAGCAATCCGGGAGGAAGCCGAATCACTCCGGAGTTGGTGGCAGGCGCCTATCCGGTTTCGGTCAGGACTCTCGACGAAGTAGTCGAGACTCTTGAACTGAAGCCGACGTTCATCAAATGCGATGCGGAAGGCTTCGAGCCGAGGATATTTGCCGGAGGCCGGAAGTTCCTGACGGCCCATCGCCCCAAGTTGGCAATCACGACCTATCACAACGTTGGCGACTACTCGGTGATGTACGCGTTGCTGAAGAGCATGGGTTACAACGTGATGGGCAAAGGTTTGTTCTATACCGCCGGCACTCTTCGCGTCCAGATGATCCACGCCTGGTAGGGTTTTCTTCGGTAAATATCGAGCGGCCATCGCCGGACAAAATTGTACTCAATGTGCCTCGTAGACAACGAAGGCATTTGCCGGCAACGAAATGTTAAATTGACCGTTATTCGTAGCGACTGGCCGGAGCCCTGCCGGGTAAAGCGGTGCGATGTCCCGACAGCCCTCGAGGGCCGTGCCCGCAGTCGGTATGGTAAGAGTTTTTGTTATGGTTGCCTTGTTCAATATCACGACCACTCTGTCCTTTGAGCTGCTGTTAGCGCATCCATGGGCTGTATCGGCAGTACGGACGAATACCAGAGTTGTGTCATCGGCGAAGATATTCTGTTGTGCCCCGAATTGCAGGGCCGAATGATGCGCTCGCAAGTGCAACAACTGCGAAGTCCAGGTGAACATCGCCTGCTCGTCGTTTGTGCGGCCATCGGCGACGAAACCATTGTCCTTTTGGCCAGGAAACCCGCCGGGGAAATCGCGACGGTTGTCGGGGTCATCCTCGCCTCGCATGGCAATTTCATCGCCGGAGTATATCTCGGGCATGCCGCGGAGAGTTGCGAGAAGACCGAAGGCTAGTTTTAGCCGTTCAGGAGTTGCGCCAGGTTCGGAGAGAAAACGTTTGGTATCGTGATTGCCAAAGAAAACGGTCAGCCGTTCGGGGTGTGGATAGAGGCGGTCCTGGCGCATGATTTCGACGAGCGCGGTCATTGGTTTATCGCGCAGCAACACGTCGCGCAAGGTGAAATAGACGGGAAAGTCGAAGGGTGTGTAAAGGCCTGTGTCGATGCCTTGCCGCTCGACGCCGCCGGCAAAAAAAGAAGTGATCGTTGGGTCGCCGTTGAAAACTTCTCCCACCGTGGTCAGATTTGGATAGACACTGTGCAGAGCGCGATGAAAATCCTGCCAGAACGCGCGACCGACATAGGGAAACGTATCGATACGGAGTCCGTCGAGTCCGGCGGTTTCAATCCACCACATCGCATTTTGTATCAAGTACTGGGACACTAACGGATTTTCCTGGTTCATGTCCGGCATTTCATCGGTAAACCAGCCGTGGGTGATGTTGTAGGATGAGGCGGGCGACGCGTGGGGATCGACCAGTGCCTCGAAGTTGAATTTCGCGCCAACGTGATTGGCGAGTGTGCCGTGAAGCCAGTCGGGGGCCGGCGCATCCTTGACCCAGGGATTCAGGAAGCCAATATGATTGGGGACAATGTCGAGCACGACTTTCATGCCTCGAGAGTGGATTGAATCGGCGAGACGCCGGTAATCGGCCAGTGTGCCGAAGTGGGGATCGATGGCGTAGAGATCGACTGCCGCGTATCCGTGGTAGGAGTCGGACATTCCGATATTCGAGTCGACTGGCGTCGTCCAGATTGTCGTGATGCCGAGTGATTGCAGGTAGTCGAGATGCTTTTCGATGCCGCGCAAGTCTCCGCCGTGCCAGCCGCGCGGTTGACTGAGATCGTACCCAGGCTGGTTGTTTGTCGGGTCGCCGTCGGCGAAGCGGTCAGTCATGATGAGATACATGACGTCCGCCGACGAGAATCCCTGGTAACGTCCAGTGGCTGGAAGCCGCTTCTTCCATTCGTAATCGGCTTGTGCGGTGCCGCTGGCATTCGTTGCGGTTATCTGTAAAGACTGCGGTCGCGAGTTCTTTCCGGTCAGCCATAAGAACGCATAGTGCCCATTTTCGGATGCTTGTTCCCGCTGTATGGTAATGTCGATGCCCTTGACCGAGAACCTTGCATCGTGAAGACCTTCGCCGTAGACCAACAACATCGGCTCGGGCAAGGCTGCCCACCAATTGGGCGGATCGACTTTTGTGATGCGGGGCGCCTGGGCCGAGAGCTGCGGCACGAATACCGTGAGCGTGAGCAAAAACCGGATGAGAACCTTCATAATTCTCCATACCTCGATACAGCGTTGAAGTTCATCGATGAGCGACCTTCCGAAGGCTTCATTTCTGAATCGATGAACATGAAATTACGTTCTTCAGCCTATCTGATGCCGTGTTTTTCCGCCCGGAAAAACACGGCAAAACAAGTCGTCCTGTAGCGTCATCGTTGGTTGTTGAGTTCGTTCGGGACGCCTGGCAAACCGAGTGAGCAAAATTGTACAGACCGCTTTCACTCGTGCAAGTGACAATTAGCGTGGGTTAGTGTGGGTTTTCGTTGCCAACCAGAGTCGTCCGGGCTTCGAATGTTTCGTCGATTGGGTCCCGTGTCCTGCTTACCCAACGAGATGGATCGGGACGGCATTGCCCTTCTTCCTTAAACTATGGGGAGGATTAGCCTCTACGCCAATAGCATGTGTCCCTGCGGTTTCATGAGACTTCGTATCGGCTGCGAGATAGGATTTCGGAGTCCAGTTTGTCAGGCCAGCGCCCCGGGAAGGGATAGATGAGATGAGTGACGTCAGACACGAGAATTTCGACGCAGCCCAGTTTCTTCATAACGCGGGTTTGGGGCGACGTATCGTTCAACTTCAGCCGAATGAGACTTTTTTTTCGCAAGGGAACCGTGCCGACTCGATTTTTTATTTGCAAAAGGGGCGCGCAAAACTGACCGTCGTGTCAGTGCACGGGAAAGAGGCCACGATCACCATCTTGGGCGTCGGCGATTTTGTCGGGGAGGAATCGCTGGCCAGCATGGGGGAGTTGCGCATGGCTACGGCGACCGCCATCACCGCGTGCGCGGCTCTGAAGATCGATCGCCAGGAGATGGTTCGGGTAATGCACGAAGAAGTTGCTTTCGCCGATCTATTTCTAAAATTCCTACTCGCACGGAGTATGCGGACGCAGGCGGATCTGATCGATCAACTGTTCAACTCAAGCGAAAAGCGGCTAGCCCGGATTCTGCTTTTGATGGCCGAGTTTGGCAAGCCAGGTGAGCCCGAGCCCTTAATTCCTCAAATTACCCAGGAGACCCTTGCGGAAATGATCGGCACCACCCGGTCCCGTGTCAGCTTCTTCATGAATCGTTTTCGCAAGCTAGGCTTTATCGAGTATAACGGCCGGATTCGAGTACATAAGTCCTTACTCAACGTAATTCTCCACGACCAACTCCCGGACGATAATGCGGAAAAGCCGGCTCTCTCAGAGGTTTGACTGTCGCGAGAGTGCTGCCCTTGGGAACGATGTCATTGCGGAGAGCAAGCTTAGCCCTTTCGCGTGCCAATCATTGTCACAAATAAAGTCGAGTTATAGATTAGTTTCGACAAACTTTCGTAATGATGCTACTTGTCCAGCGCCAACCTCCGCGTCATGAAGAGCATCTCTTATAGTATGCAGACCTTCGGGACGGGAAATGTGGAGACCCGAAGCTTCGCGCGACCTCTTAATTCGAGGCGGTTCTTACTATGCGGGTTGATCGGTTATGGCGCAAGAACGGAATAGGCACTTTTCCTTTCAAGGTCTAAACAATCATCCTGTAATTTGACTTAGATAACAGCCAATCTCACCCCTTTAGCAAGTCGCCGATTACCGTGCAAAACCACGGACCAGCGGTGGCAAGCGTCGCAACGCCGTCCCGATCCAGCCTCGTAGAAAGCAAGCGAGGCAGAGGCGGGAAAACATAGAACATAAGCCGCGGACACTTCTCTGCCGTGTCTAGAGGGCTATACACCTGCGTTTGATCCTCGGTGCGTCCGGGAAGAGCGCGAAAGTGTGTCTCCCAGCAAGTCGGCATGCAGGGCGAAACACGGGCGCTCTGGGAGGTTGCCCATCGTCTTAGTGAAAGCCGTCATTGATGGACAGGAGAATTGGATATGAATTCATATAGACCCGGCATTTTCGGCGTTGTGCTGTTTCTCACTCCTTTAGCTCTGGCACAGAATGTCGCCACCCGAAGCTATGACAATACGAGGAGTGGGGCAAATCCCTATGAGACTATTCTTACGAAGGCCAATGTAAGCGGCGGGAAATTTGGCAAGTTATTCACAGTCGATTTGGATGGCGAGGTGTACGCGCAGCCGCTCTATATGTCAAAGTTGAGTATTAGCGGCGGGACTCACAACGTGGTGTTTGTAGCCACAATGAATAACAGCGTTTATGCTTTGGACGCGGATAGCGGAAAGCTCTTATGGAAGGAAACGTTCGGTACCCCTATCGTAACGTCCGCAGTGCAAGAGAGCGAACATCCAAACATTAATAACGACTCACCAACCGGCATTCTTTCGACGCCGGTAATTGATCCCGATACCGACACGATGTACTTTGTCCACGCAAGTGAGACGAAATCGGGGAGTACAACTTCCTATGCATTTTCTCTGGAGGCGATCGATGTTCGCACCGGAGCTAAAGTATCCGGTAGTCCCGTGACTGTCACGGGGACCTATCAAACCGCCGATTTGAGTACACCGTTGCAGTTCAATGCGAAGGTAGAGAACCAGCGTCCGAGCCTGGCGCTGGCGAATGGGAATGTGTACATCGCATTTTCTTCACACAACGATGCAGGCGACTATCATGGGTGGATATTCGCTTACTCCGCCAGTACTCTGGATCGGGTTGCGGCGTTTGCGGATACGACCATCGGGAGCGCCGGTGGAATTTGGATGGCTGGTTCTGGGCCGTCGGTCGATTCGGATGGAAACATTTATATTTCGACCGGCAATGGAAGCTTTGGAGTTACCCCCAATGAACTTGAACAGACCGGAAATAGTTTTATCAAGCTTTCTCCCACGCTGGCGCTGCTTGACTATTTTACCCCCTACAACAGCGCCGCTATGAATGCCATCGACGAAGACCTAGGCGCGAGCGGCCTGCTACTTATACCCGACCCGAATAATGCTGCAACAACCAAGTACGTGTTAGGCGGTGGAAAAGGCGGGATGTTATATCTTACCAGCGCGAGCAATATGGGCGGCTTCGACAGTAAGAAGGACGATGTGGTACAAGAGTTTCAAGCTGTCTATGGGTCCGGCACCAGTCATGTGCATGGGACGCCTATTTACTTCAATGCTCCCGCTACTGGACCTACGGTTTATGTGTGGGGTGAGAATGATACTCTGCGCGAGTTTCGATTCGACAGCGCAAGTGGCACGATCATTACCACTCCCTATGCCACGAGTGCCATGACTGCACCGGTGACTCATGCGAATAGCGCGATGCCTGGCGGTTTCCTATGTCTTACCGCTAACGGTACCAGTGACCGAATCCTCTGGGCTTCTACACCTTATAACGGGAGCGCGGAGGAGGCCAATGTCCAAGGGGTACTGTATGCCTTCAATCCGGTAACTCTTAAGGTGCTGTGGAGCGACAAGACCAATGATGCGCGGGATGAGATTGGCATGTTCGCAAAAGACGTGCCCCCCG
>Ga0302324_100026328_pt1 | contig 11122 bp, 8 predicted proteins | sample Palsa_T0_1_FD_201949 | JGI IMG/M metagenome (GOLD analysis project Ga0302324, IMG submission 201949) | Peat permafrost microbial communities from Stordalen Mire near Abisko, Sweden - Palsa_T0_1 | ecosystem: Environmental > Terrestrial > Soil > Palsa > Peat permafrost | place: Sweden: Abisko... | reverse complement strand
AAAGAAGTGCTCAGGCAAGATTTCGACACGTCGCTGCTCACGTCGAACCCGTTTCCGAACGCCTATCACGTTCGCGTTAACACACCCGACGACGTCGTCGGCGTGGCCGCATCGATCGCCAAGATTCCGGGCGTCGCGAAGACCGACTATGCTGCCGAGACCGTCACCAAATTGTTGCGTGTCGCCGACGTGCTCGGGAAGGTCGGCATCGCGATGATCGCACTGCTCGTTTTTACCGCGGCGATCATCATCTCGAACACGATTCGCTTGACCGTCTTTGCGCGCCGGCGCGAGATCGCGATCATGCAGCTCGTCGGCGCGACCAACATGTACATTCGTATGCCGTTCATTGCCGAAGGCATGCTCGCCGGCGTGCTCGGCGCGGCCGTCGCACTTGCCGTGCTGTTCGTTGCCCGTCTGGAATTCGTGCCGAAACTCGCCGCGATGCTCGCGTTCGTCCCGTTTAACGCAAACGAACCGATGCTCGCGCTTCAATGCCTGGCCGTCGGTGCCGCCGTCGGCTTTATCGCCGCGTGGCTTTCGGTTGGACGTTATCTGCGTGCTTAATTGATACGTCGGATCATCGCCGCCGTTCTGCTGGTCGTCCTTCTCCCGTTTGGTACCGTTCAAGCAAAAAATAAGCTCGATGACAAAATTCGCCAGCAGCAGGAGAAACTTCACGCCGCTCACCTCAAGCTGATGGAAAAGCGCGCGCATCTGCATGATGCGAAGGTCAAGGCTGGTTCGCTTCAAGACCAGCTCGACCAAACCAACCACAATATTGCGCAAGTCACGGGCCGCATCGGTACGATTGCGTCCCAGATGCATTCGACGCAGCGCAAACTCGACTGGACGCGCGTGCAGCTAAGCGCCGCTCAAAAAACGGTTGCGCGCCATAACGATGCGCTCCGGCGGCGGCTCGTCGACGCATACGAACACGGCGACCTCGGTTACATCGACGTCTTGATGGAGTCACGTTCCTTCACCGATTTCGTCGAACGCTGGAACGACATCCGCTACATCATCAAAGCAAACGAAGCGACCATTCGCGAGCGGCGCGGGCTCGAGTCGCACGTTGCCGGCATTGAACTATCGCTGGTCGGTACGCAAGCGGTGTTGAACGGTCAGCAAACCCAGGCCGCTCAAGAACAAAACGCGCTCGGGGCGCTCGCATCGGAGCGTCAGTCACTCGTTGCGGCTGCTGCGCAAGAAAAGAACGAAGCGCAAACCGAGGTTACGCAATACGAGGAAATGACCGCCCAAGAAGAGGCGGACCTCGAGCAACTCATCCGCGAGAAGCAAGAAGAAGAAGAGCGCCGCCGCGAAGCCGAGCGCCGGGCGCACCAGCTCGCGGGCGAGCCGGTCGCACCGATCAAGGGCGCGCCGGGTTCGGTGAGCTGGCCCGTTTCAGGACCGATCACGTCACCCTTCGGCATGCGCAATCACCCGACGCTCGGCGGCTTCCGTCTGCATGCGGGGATCGACATTGCCGCATCCGAGGGCACGACGATTGGTGCTGCGGCCTCGGGGCGTGTCATCGTCGCGCAGTACGCCGGGAACTGCGGCAACATGATCTCCATCGACCACGGCGGCGGTATGGCGACGGTCTACTGCCATCTTTCACAAATTTTTGTCGGCGTCGGACAAGATGTTTCGCGCGGGCAGGCGATCGGTGCGGTCGGTCACACCGGCGATGCCACCGGGCCTCACCTCCATTTTGGCATTCTCATTAAGGGCCACCCGGTCGATCCGCTCGGTTACTTGCGCTAGCTCTGTTAAAAGCGTGTGAGTTTTGTGTCCCGGCTCAATCACAGCCGTATGCGGTAACGTTTGGGGTACAGGACGGGTCCTAGAGTGGACAGAACAGCCCGTGCCCCACAGGTGCGGCGGCCCACTCGCCGGCCCTATCACGCTTGAGGTTTGTTGTACGTTGTCAGCCCGCGTTCGTCTCTTACTCGCCGCCGTGATTGTGGCGACGGCCGCCCTCGGTGGGGCGGCATACGTTAGTCGCGCATCCGCCGACGACACTACTGTCATTTCCCGAAGCGGCATGCGTCTGGCCGGCGTCGATTTAAACGCGCTGGCCGGTACGGCGAGTGAAACGAACGGTCACATGCTCACACTTGCATACGAGCATGTCGAGAGCACGTACTATAAATCGTTCGACGATCAGACGCTGCTGTCGGGCGAGCACAAGGCGCTGTTGATGTTTTTAAAATCGCGCAAAGTGCCCAACCCCGCGTTGCCGGTTAAGCTCGCAACGACCGATCACAACCGAAACCTCGCACTCTTGCAAGGCGAGCTAACCTCAGCCGAACAGATCTACCCGCGCGCAGCGACGCAAGACGAGTTCACCCAAGTTGCAATCGCCGGCATGCTCAATTCGCTGGGTGATCCGTACACGACGTACATGTCGAAGAACGAAATTCGCGGTCTGGAAGAACAGTTGGCCGGCGGCAATTTCGGCGGCATCGGTGTGTACATCATCCAGGACGCCAAGACCGGATCCATCATCGTCGATCCGATCGAGGGTAATCCGGCGATCAAGGCCGGTATTCGACCCGGCGATATCATTCTTGCCGTCGACGACACGTTGACGCTCGGTGAAAAGCTCGATACCGTCGAGAAGCAAATTCGCGGTATCGAAGGCTCGGTCGTCAGCCTGCGGATCAAGCATCACGACTCAAACCACGAGCAAACCGTGCGCGTGACACGTGCCGATATTCATGTGCCCTCCGTCCGCGCAAAGATTGAAGACGGCATCGACTACGTGCGCCTCGCCGACTTCGGCACGACGTCGGCCGATGAAGTTCGCACGGCAATGCTCGACGGCAAAAAACACAACGTGCGCGGTTACATCCTCGACCTGCGCGACAACGGCGGCGGCCTGCTTGATGCGGCGGTCGATATCTCGAGCTTGTTCATCCCGCAAGGCGCGATCGTCTCGACCGTCGACCGCAACGGCAATAAAGACGTGAAATCTGCTAGCGGTCGCGCTATCGGTGCCGCTCCGCTCGTCCTGCTGGTGAACGCCTACACCGCGAGTGCGTCAGAAATAACCGCCGGCGCGGTGCAAGATTATCATGTCGGCAAGCTCGTCGGCATCAAGACGTTCGGCAAAGGCGTCGTGCAGAGTCTTTACAACTTGCCGGACAAAGCGGCGCTCAAAATCACGACGGCGCGGTATCTCACGCCGGCCGGCCGCGACATTCACCATAAAGGCATCGTTCCCGATGTAGTCGTCAACCAACGACCCGACGTCATTCTTGACTCCCCCAAAGATCTCCAGCTAGCCGCCGCCAAATCAATTATCACAAAGGAATCCAAATGAAACGCCTGCCCCTCGTCGCCCTTCTCCTCTCGCTCGCACTGCTTCCGGCACATATTTCGGCGGCCAGTGCTGCGACCGGACTGTCACAACAGCAAGCCAACGAACTCGTGATGAGTTACGCACGGCTAACGTCGGAATTCTATAAGAAGGTCGACAAGCAAACAGTGCTCGACGGCGCTCGTTCGAACATCATCAGCTATCTTAAAATTCACGGCGTTTCCGACCCGAAGCTCGATGTGCTGCACGCGACTAGTGATGACGCAACGAACGCGGGCAACCTCGAACGCGAAGTTTCCTCTGCGATCAATTCCTACGCAACGAAAATCGGCGACTACAAGAACCCCAAAGATCCGAAGCCGCCGTTAGCGCTCTACGGCGCAAAAACCGGCGCGACGAACATCATGTATGCCGCGATCGCCGGAACGCTCGGATCGGTCAAAGATAAATACACGGTCTTCCTGTCGCCCAAGGAGTTCAGCGAACTCAACGAAGGTCTTGATGGAACGGAGTTCGGCGGCATCGGTATCTCGTACGATATCGACGATACGACAAAACTGCTCCACGTTCAGAACGTCATTATCGACGGTCCGGCCGAAAAAGCCGGCGTCCTATCGGAAGACTACATCACGGCCGTTGACGGCAAGAACGTTCACGACCTCGTCGTCGGCAAAGAAACGGATGCGCAAACGAAGATCGTTTCCGGATTGCTGCGCGGCGATGCAGGCACGAAGGTGACCTTAACGATCCAGCGTGCAGGCCAAACCCTGGCCGACCCCGTTGTCGTCACGCGTGCAGTGATTCATTCACCCAGCGTCAACTCGAAGATGCTTCCCAACGGTATCGGCTGGGTGGAATTAACCGTCTTTGGTTCCGATACGGCAAACGAACTCAACCGTGCGCTTGCGCGCCTCGAGTCGCAAGGCGCGAAGGCCTACGTCCTCGACCTGCGCTATAACGGCGGCGGCTACCTCAACGCAGCGATCGACGTCAGCTCGAAGTTTATCTCGAGCGGTCCGATCGTCACCGTCGAATCGCGGGCGGGAACAAACACCGAGTACGATGCTGAAAACTCGGCGATCGCACCGAAACCGCTCGTCGTTCTCGTAAACGGCTACACCGCTTCGGCTTCGGAAATCACGGCCGGTGCGATTCAGGACAGCGGCGTCGGCACGCTGATGGGATCGAAGACGTACGGCAAAGGCGTCGTGCAGTCGATCTGGCCGCTCGGCGACGGTTCGGCCGTGAAGATCACCACGGCCCGTTACCTCACGCCGCATGGCCGCGACATCAACTCGGTCGGTATCATGCCCGACGTTGTCGCTGAACTGCCCAAGGATGCGAAGATTCGCCTAGGCGATCTCTCCAACGATCCGCAGCTCCAGACGGCCGTAACGTTCTTGCAAGGCAAGATCGCCGCCCTCAATCGGTAACGGCGCCTCGCCGGCCGGGCGCAAATAACGCGCGCTCGATTTCGGCGAACGACGTAAACCCGGTACACGCTACACCGCGCTCTCGACAATATGCTTCGAGGGCGCGGTTCTTTTTTGCGAAGCGCCGATCGGCGACGAGCGCCGCCTCAAAATCGCTGATGCCGTCGCCAATGTAGACGGTCGCCTCCCCCGCGGCGTGCGCTGCCCGCACGTGCGCGGCTTTGTCGTGACCGTTCGCGGACTCATCGACAAACGACATCGTCCAGCCACCGGGCGCAAAGTCGACATCATTGGCAAGCACCGGCACATCCACGCCGGCGCGCGCAAGTGCATGATGAATGATCGTCGCAATACCGCTCGAGACGACCCGAACGCTCACACCCAGCGATCGTGCAGTCGCAACAAACGGAGCGAACGCCGGATCGACGTTCGCATTCGCTTCAAGAAAGGCTAGCGCTTCGGGCTTCGTGCGGCGCACGCACGCGGCTTGCCGCGCGAGCGCATCACGCAATGTGATCTTGCCGGCCATCAGACCGGCATCAATCGCGTTCCAAGCGGCATCGCCCGCGCTATCGCGGACGAGCGCATCGAACGTGTCAACGTCAGTGATCGTGCCGTCGAAATCGACGAACACGATCACGTTATTTTTTCTTCCGCGTACTGGTTTTTTTGACGGCGGAATCCGCTTTGGCCGTTGTCGTTTTCTTTGTCGTTACGGTTTTCCTAACGGCTGTCGTCTTTTTCACAGCAGGCGCTTTCTTCTCCGCAGTAGCGCCGGTCTTGCGCGGCGTGCGCAACGCGCGCGTCATCGGCGCATCCATTGTCGCGGCCGCAGCTTCGCCGGTTGAGCGCGTCCGTGCGGCCCGCTTGGGTTTGACTTCGGCGGCCGGCGCGGGCAAGGCCCGAATCGGCGCAGATTCAATCCGGGCCGTCGCCGCTGTGCCGGCACCGGCACCGCTGCGCCGGCGACGCGCCGGAGTCGTAACCTTGACGTCGGAGGCGGTATCGGGCGCGGTGAGCGACGGCGGCGGCGCACTCACGGCGACGTGGCCGGCTTTGCGATTCCACGGTGCAATTGCGCGCGACGGCTCGCGCGGAGCCGTCTGTCCGGTCGCGTGTGCAGCGCCGTCGGAATCGACGCGGAAGATGTGGCGATCCGGCATCGCCGGTTGACCGGGTTGCGCGGTTTGGGCGGCACCGTCGGCACCACCGCGTCCACGCCGCCGACGACGACGGCGACGGCGCTTGTGCTCGCCGTCTTCGCCCGGTGTACCGTCCGCTACGGCTGGGCTTAGGGTTGTTTCTTCTTCGTCGCCGCCTTCATCGTCGTCGGCGAGTACGGCATTGCCAACCTGAGCCACGCCCTTGGCGGGCGCGCCGGCGGCCCCAGCTTCGCCGTTCGAACCGCGTCCGCGGCGACGGCGCCGACGCCGGCGACGGGTCCCGTCGCCGTCTCCGCTGGCTTCGGTGATCGGAATCACATTGCTCGCTACTGCCGCCGGGCGCTCTGCTGCAACGCGCGCGCCCGACAGCGTTTCGCCCGGCAGCGTGACCAGGTTGCCCGACAGCGATTCGCCGGGAAGCTTGACGACCGTGCCGTTGCCGACGACGATGGCCGGCGGCTTCGGCGGCGTGATGACGCCTTTCTTCGCGCGATCTTCGGCCACAATGGCGACCTTGGTCTTGCGATCGGTCTCCTCGACTTCGGCTTCTTCGGTCGTCGAAATCCCGATTGCCGGACGGCCGCCCAGGCCCTTGGCCGCTTCTTCCGCCAATTCGCGCAGTTCTTGGGCCTGCTCGGCGGCGGTGAGGGGCTTGGTGCGGCCGCGTCCGCCGCGACGGCGTTTCCGTTTGCCTTCGCCCGCAAGAGCAGGCGTCGCAACGGGCATGCGTGGCTCGGCGAGAACTTCGTTCTCATCGACATCGATGATCTTGATGCGCATCAGATTGCCCGCTTGATTGGCCGCATTCTCGACTTCGACCAGTCGCCCGTTCACGGCGGCAAGCGCCGACGTTCCACTCGGCGTGCGCACGTTCAGGAGATCGACATCGAATTCGTCGCCGACGCGAATCGGCGTCAACTCGGGCAGCGCACCGTTCCACAGCACACGGGGACGTTCAGGATGTGCGCCGGCATCGACGCGAACATCGATCGGCTTACCGACCTGTTCCGAGAGCGCCTTGAGTTCGTCTTCATACCAAAACTCCGCTTGCGCGGCAACGTTTGGTGAGGCGGAAATGGACACGCGCTCGGCGTGACCATTTTGATGATTGGCAATTTGCCGGAAGGTCGAAATCGTCACCGATTCCGGCGACATCACGGTTCCTAGGCCACTGCACGTCGGGCATGCACCGCGCAGTTGTCCGCCGAGATCCTTACCGACGCGCTTGCGCGTGAATTCCAAGAGCCCAAGCGGCGAGAACGATTGAATAGTCGAACGCGTGCGGTCTTTGCGCAGCACGGCTTCGAGTGTCGCAATGACTTTGTTGCGACTGCCCTCGGTGTTCATATCGATGAAATCGCAAACGATGATGCCGCCGATATCGCGCAGGCGCACTTGGCGTCCGATTTCCGCCGCCGCCTCGATATTCGTTTTAACGATCGTATCTTCGAGGTTCTTACCGCCGGTGAACTTGCCCGAGTTGACGTCGATAACCGTCAACGCTTCGGTGGTTTCAATAACGATCGAACCGCCGGACGGCAGTTTGACCGTTGGGCGCATCAAACGGTGCAGTTCTTCTTCGATTTTGTAATCGGTGAACAGCGCGCGTCCGCCCGGATAGGGCTTAATACGATCGAGATATTGCGGCCCGAGCAAGCGCATGAAGTCGCGGACGTTCTCCGCTTCGGTCGGGTCGTCGATGAACACGTTCTCGACTTCGGGCGTGATGAAATCGCGCGCCGCTTTGTAGACGAGATTCATGTCTTTGTGTAAGAGCGACGGTGATGCCGCGCGTTTGAATTGCTCGAGGATGCCGTGCCACATACGAATGAGCACGCCGAGGTCCGCGACGAGTTCTGCGTTTGAAACATTCGCAGCAGCCGTGCGCACGACTGTTGCCATGCCTTCGGGCCGGATCGCCTTCATGATCGTCTTGAGACGATTGCGTTCGTCGGCGGATTCGATTTTGCGCGACACACCGCTGTATTTGCCCGTCGGCATCAGAATCAAATAACGGCCGGGCAGTGAGATGTTCGTCGAGATACGCGCGCCCTTGAGACCGCGCGGTTCTTTGACGATCTGCACGAGCACATCGTCGCCACGATTCACTTTATCGGTAATCGAAAATCCACTGCGTCCCGAGGTGATCTCGACGTCACCGATATTGAGCGGCGTTTTGTTGATGTCGTCGACGTAGAGAAATGCATTTCGCCCCAGGCCGATGTCGACGAAACTTGCTCCCATACCGGGTAGCACGTTTTGCACTTTGCCTTTGTAGATGGAGCCGATGACTTTTTCTTCGCGTTCGACGTAAATTTCGGATAGGGTCCCATCCTCGATGATCGCGACGCGGTTCTCCCACGGATCGCTCGAGATGAGGATATCGGTTGACAAGTTGGGCCTCTCCCACGGGGCCGGCGCACCCAACATCGTACTTCGCGAACCGCCTAACGACGACTCGAGCGGACGAAATCGGGGCTTAGCCCGTTCCTAAAACTGTTTTGAAATTCTTTGGGCATTTCGGGCGAATCAAGCGTCTTTTGCGCGAATCGGCCGGGTTCTGCCGACGGTGAGGTTCGGGGGGGCTCGCTGGCGTCCTGTGCGGGGCTGGGGAGGGGGTGGGTGGCCGGCGGGGACGTTCGGGTTTTCACATCGTGTGAAAACCCTACTCGAGCGCCTCCGCCTCTCGCCCATCCTGGGCTTCGGCTCCGGTCGCTACGCCCCGCCGGTCACCCACCCCGCTCCCCAGCCCAGGCACGATTTCGGCTTTGCCCTGCCCCCTATGGGGGTTCGGGCAAAGGGGGGAGGTCAGCACCAATATCCTCGCCTGAACGGCGACGCAGCGAGGAGTGACCCTTATTTGTAGTCGAGTGACTACAAATATGATATACAACATATATGATTGGTGAAGGGCCGCTATTGCTGGGGGGGCGGACGCGGACGCGGGTGCTTGTGGCTACGGCGCTTCTTGAGGAGACGTATCCGCGGGAGTTGACGGGGTTGCTTGCTTTGCCGCTTATTACCGTTCAGCGGGCTGTGGAACAGCTCGATCGGGAAGGTGTGCTTGCTAGTCGACGGGTTGGGGTGCAGCGTATGATTCGCTTGAACCCTCGGTATTTTGCACTGGGAGAATTGCGGGCACTGCTGCTTCAGCTTGCTAAGGGGATGCCTGATGTGGCCGAAGCCGTTAGTTCCTTACGGCGGCGCCCGCGGCGCGCCGGCAAGGCGATTTAGGCATGCGACCAATCGACATGAACTCATCGCTCATCGATGTCAGCTTCGCCGCATGCAGCGAGCGCGGCGATGGTCCGCTTAGGATATACCGAAGCCGGCGGCATCTATTCGCATGGGTCGGGGAACGCGTTCACGGTCGAGTTTCCACCGGGGCCACTCGCTATAGGCGGTGACTTAATCACGGGGTACGACACCGTTCGCCGGGACACCGACGTGCTCTATGTGTTGACACGGACCGACTCTGTTCGCGATCGCTTGGCCGGATTCTATCACTGGAACGATCGGAGCGCGCTTGCGGCAGCCGTCGCCGTTGCCGGGAGCGGCGCAGTCGATTTACACGTGATCGAGCGATGGAGCAGCCGCGAGCGCATGATGGAAAAGTTCGTGGACTTTCGGGCCGAACTGGACGACCAATAGATGGCCGCCCCATGCTGATACGGGAGATGAGAGCGAACGTGGCGACAACACCCCTTCGATGCCGTTTCTGTGTGTTGGCGTGATCAGCCGAGTAAAAATTGCCGCCTCCTGCGCCTTGTTGCGTGAAGATGTCTCTCTGTTTTGAAAGAGCGGGGGATGCTTGAGGCGGCGGATGATCTTCGGATTGTCGGGCTCAAAGAGCTGGTGTCGCCGGATGAGCTGAGCGCGGAAGTTGCGTCGTCGGGGGCGGCGACGGACGTTGTTGTTGCGTCGCGGCGGGGATTGCAGCAGATTTTGCACGGGCGCCATGACCGGCTTATTGTGGTGATGGGGCCGTGTTCGATTCACGATCCTGCGTCGGCGATGGAATACGCGGGTCGATTGGCTGCGCAGCGTGCACGGTTTGCGGATACGCTTGAGATTGTGATGCGGGTGTATTTTGAGAAGCCGCGGACGACGGTGGGTTGGAAAGGCTTTATTAACGATCCGCTGATGAACGATACGTTTGAAATAAACCAGGGCTTGCGTCTGGCGCGTACGTTGCTGCGTGACATTAACGAGCTGGGATTACCCGCGGGTACGGAGTACCTCGATACGATTACACCGCAGTACATTTCCGATCTTGTCGCGTGGGGAGCGATCGGGGCGCGCACGACGGAGTCGCAAGTGCATCGGCAGTTGGCATCGGGCTTGTCATGTCCGGTGGGTTTTAAGAACGGCACTGACGGCAATACTGCTATCGCCGTTGACGCGATTAAGGCGGCGTTGCAGCCGCATCACTTTTTGGGTGTGACCAAGACCGGGCATTCGGCGATCTTGGCGACTGCCGGTAATAACGATTGCCATATTATCTTGCGCGGCGGAAAAGAGCCGAACTACGGGCGCGCCGGTGTGGATGCTGCGGCGAAGGCGCTCACGCATGCCGGTTTGCCGGCGCGGTTGATGATTGACGCAAGCCACGGCAATAGCGGCAAGCGGCATGAGAATCAAATTCGCGTTTGTGCGGAGATTGGTAAGGAAATTGGCGACGGAGATGCGCGCATCGTCGGCGTTATGGTCGAATCGCACTTGGTTGCCGGGCGCCAAGATCATACGATCGGCAAAACGCTCGTGTACGGCCAGAGTGTTACCGACGCGTGCCTCGGATGGGACGACTCGGTCGCCGTCCTTGAAACCCTGAGTGCAGCGGTCACCCATCGTCGGACGGGCGAAAAGGTTTAATTCAGCTCGCGATCGGCGGCGGTGAAGATGATGGAAGCGCCGCGCTGAGTCACGGCGTCGCCTTGTTCGATTTCCGATTTACCGATCAGGCGGCGGCGGATCGTGTACGGGAAGTAGATCTTCAGCGGGCTTTCCGCGCGCGCTTCGTACTGCACGCACACGGCGTTGATGTCGTCGGCGCCTTCGGGCATCTTGATGCGAATATCGTGCGCCGTTGCGGCGGCCTCGAATTTGCCCTGCGCGGCCATGATTCGTAACTCACCTTGCAGCCCGACGAGCGCTTCATCGCGCCGCGGGAACTCGTTGCCGTCGTATAGCGCGACGAT
>Ga0302324_100026327_pt1 | contig 11122 bp, 14 predicted proteins | sample Palsa_T0_1_FD_201949 | JGI IMG/M metagenome (GOLD analysis project Ga0302324, IMG submission 201949) | Peat permafrost microbial communities from Stordalen Mire near Abisko, Sweden - Palsa_T0_1 | ecosystem: Environmental > Terrestrial > Soil > Palsa > Peat permafrost | place: Sweden: Abisko... | reverse complement strand
GAGAACGGCCGGATATCCGAATCGCTCGCATGGTCGGCGAGCGCATGCTGCGGCTGAGCATCGGCGGCGAGCGCCGGACCTGCGAGCATCGCCGCGAGACATCCCGTGCCCATCGCCAGTATTCGCATTTATCGATCCTCGGCGCCGCTATAGATCTCGGGACCCGCAAGCCTCACTCCATCGAGCCACGCGTGGCCTTGCGCGTAGCGCAGCCTGCCGGCGCAATACCAGCGCACGGCCATCGGGTAAATGCGATGCTCGAGCACCTGCACGCGAGCCGCCAGGCTCTGTGCATCGTCCTCGGGCTCGATGCGGACTTTCGCCTGAATCACCGCGGGCCCCGCGTCGAGTTCCGCCGTGACGAAGTGGACCGTGGCGCCGTGCTCCTGCTCGCGGGCCTCGAGCGCCCGCTGATGAGTATGCAGCCCCGGATACTTGGGCAGCAATGCCGGATGAATATTGAGTATTCGTCCTTCATAGCGCGCGACGAACTCGCGCGAGAGAATGCGCATGAACCCCGCGAGCACGATCAGCTGCGGCGCATAGGGCTCAATGGCGGCGGCGAGCTGCTCGTCGTAGCGGGCGCGGGTGATCAATGGGTCCGCGGCGACGACCTGCGCGGGCACCCCGAGGTCGCGCGCTATTGCCAGCCCCCCGGCGCCCGGCTGGTCGCAGATCACGGCGGCGACCTCGAAGCCCATCGCGGGGTCGCGGCTGCGCTCCACCAGCGCACGCATATTGCCGCCTCGACCCGAGATCAGTACGACGATCCGCGCGGGCCGCGGGCTCGTCACGCGATGACTGCTCCGCGGGTCCCTGCGCGAATCTCGCCGATCACGCGCGCACCCTGGCCGCCTTCCCCGAGAATCTCGATCGCCCGTTGTGCGTCCTGTGCGGCGAGGTGAACGGTCATGCCGATGCCGCAGTTGAACACCCGGTACATTTCCGCATCCGGGACCCGTCCGGCGCGCTGCAGCCAATCGAACACGGGATCCCGGCCCCAGGCGTTGCGCTCGAGCACGGCCTCGAGCCCTTCCGGCAGCACCCGCGGGACGTTGTCGACCAGGCCGCCTCCCGTGATGTGCGCCAAGCCATGCACCGGTATTTGTTCGAGCAGGCGCAGGAGCGGCTTGACGTAGATCCGTGTGGGGGCCATCAGCCGATCGATGAGCGGCATGCCCTCGACGGGCGACGCGGGATCGGCGCCGCTCACCTCGAGGATCTTGCGGATGAGCGAGAAGCCGTTCGAGTGCGGACCCGAGGAGGGCAGTCCCAGCACCACATCGCCGGCGGCGGTTTTCGAGCCGTCGATGATGCGGTCCTTTTCCACGATCCCGACGCTGAAGCCCGCGAGGTCGTAATCCTTGCCGTGGTACATGCCCGGCATTTCGGCGGTTTCGCCGCCGACCAGCGCACATCCCGCCTGCACACATCCCTCGACGATACCGGCGATCACGCGCTCGCCGACCGCGACATCCAACGCTCCGGTCGCGAAATAATCCAGAAAGAACAATGGCTCCGCTCCCTGCACCACGACGTCGTTCACGCACATGGCCACAAGGTCAATACCCACGGTGTCGTGCCGGCCGGTGTCGATGGCGAGGCGCAGCTTCGTGCCGACTCCATCCGTGCCCGAGACCAGGACGGGTTTGCGGTAGCGGTCGAGAGGCACTTCCACGAGGGCGCCGAATCCGCCGATTCCGCCGAGGACCTCGCGCCGCATCGAGCGGCGCACATGCGGTTTGATCCGCTCGACCAGCTCTTCGCCCGCATCGATATTGACGCCGGCCGCGCGGTAAGTGACGGGTGCTCGATCAGTCATTCGCATCCTTAAGTAAATACGGGCCAATCCGGCAACCCGGCCAGCTGTGGTATTTTACATCAGAGAACTTAAGGACTTACGCGATTACATCATGGTGAGAAATTCCCTCCTCCGCGGGCTTGGATTACGGCTTTGGTTATGCCTATGGGCAGGCGCCGCTGTGCTCTGCTTTGCAGATGTGAGCGCGGCGCTGACCCGCGTCGAGCTCTATCAGGCGACGGCTCCGTTGACCGAGCGCTCCGAGGCCGGGCAACAAGCCGCTTTCGAGGCGGCGCTGCGCACCGTGCTGGTCAAGGTGACGGGCCGGCGCGGGGTGGACCAGGATCCCGCACTCGCTCCGCTCATCGCGAGCGCCCGCCGCTATGTGCAGCAATACCGCCCGGCAGCCGACAATCAGATCTGGGTGGCATTCGACGGGGCCGCGCTCGATCGCTGGCTCACCCAGAACAATCAACCCTTGTGGGGAGGCGAGCGTCCGACCACGTTCGTGTGGCTCGCCGTGCCGGGCGGGCAAGGGGGCACCGTGATCACGGCGGAGGACACCACCTCGCCGCTCAAAGCCGAGCTCACCGCGGCCGCGGCGCAACGCGGCATCCCCGTGCTTTGGCCGAGCGCTGCGGAGCTGTCGAGAAACCACCTCGACTACGCCGCCGTGACGACGGCCACGCCCGCAACGCTTGCCGACTTGGGGCATCGACTCGGCGGCGAAGCCACCCTGATCGGGCGTGCCGCGAATTCCGCCGATGCCGCCGTGGTGCGCTGGACCTATCTATTTCAGGATCGCAACAGCGAGTTCTCCGGGCCTTCGGCCGAAGCGGTGAATCGCGCAGCCGACACTTACGCGGAGCTCTATGCCGTGACCGGCACGCTCGCGCCGCTCGACATCGAGGTGGCCGGGATCAACGACCTCAAGGATTACGCCTCGGTGCAGGGCTACCTCGAGTCGCTCGCCTTCGTCTCGCACGTGGGCGTCGACTCGTTGAGCGGCAATGCCGTGCGCTTTCGGTTGACCGCGCGCGGCGGCGCCGAATCCTTGCAGCATGCGCTCGCGCTCAACGGACGCTTGCAGCCGATCGCCGCCGGCGAGAACGGGATGCAACGTTTCCAACTCCAGCACTGATCACCGTGCTTCGCCAGATTCCAAACCTCATCACGTCTTTGAGGATCCTGCTGATCGTCCCGATCGCGGTGGCGCTGCTGCACCACGAGCTGCTCATCTCGCTCGGATTGTTCTTCCTCGCCGTCGTCTCGGACCTCCTCGACGGGTTCATCGCCAAGCGTTTCGGTTGGCAGAGTCCCCTCGGCGGCGTGCTCGATCCGGCCGCGGACAAGCTGCTCCTCGCCACCTCGTTCGTGGTGCTCGCCGTCATGCACCTCGTGCCGCTCTGGCTCATGGCCACCGCGGTGGCGCGTGATTTGATCATCGTGAGCGGCGCAATCGCCTATCGATTGTGGCTCGGTCCCGTCGAGGCGCGGCCGAGCAACTTAAGCAAACTCAACACCCTCTGTCAGGCGCTGTTCATTCTGTGCGTCATCGCGCGCCAGGAGTTCTCGGAGCCGGATGCCTGGGCCATCGTGGCGCTCGGAGCCCTCACCTTCCTGACCACCGCGGTGAGCGGCATCGATTACGTTCTGCGCTATGGCAATGCAGCCCTCGAGGAATCCAGATCTCGGCGCACACCCGAGCACGAGCTCACATGAAGCAGCTCGCGCTCGGCGTGACGCTGCGCGCCAACGCTCTGTTCGCGAATTTTTACCCGGGGCCGAACGCCGAAGTGCTCGCCGCCCTGCAGAGTCCCGGTGCCGATCCGATATGGGTTTGGGGAAGCGCGGGCAGCGGCAAGAGCCATTTGCTGCAAGCCTCGTGCGCGGCCACCGACGGTCCCGCCGCCTACATTCCTTTGGCCTCGATCGCCACGGGCGCGGCGCTTCCTCCCGACGCGTTGCGCGGATTCGCGGACTGCCGGGTGGTATGCGTGGATGACGTCGATGCCGTGGCCGGGAATCTCGATTGGGAGCAGGCGCTGTTTCGCTTGTTCAACGAGGCTCAGGACTCGCGCTCGCGGCTCGTTTTCGCGGCGCGCGCCGCACCCCGCGCGATCGAGTGGCGGCTGCATGACTGGCGCTCGCGCGCTCAAGCGAGCGTGGTCTATCAAGTCAGGGAGCTCGACGAAGCGGGCCGGGCGCGTGCGCTCGAGCTGCGCGCGGAGCAACGCGGCCTCAAGCTTCCTGCCGAGACGCTCGATTACCTGATGAAGCGCATGCCGCGCGACCTGCGCTCGCTGTTCGACATCCTCGACGAATTGGACGAGGCGTCGCTCGCGGCGCAACGCCGTCTCACCATTCCCTTCATTCGCGAAGCGCTCGAGAAGCACGCAGATACAAAACCATAGCGCAGAACCAGGCGAATAGTAGCAACAGGCTCGCCGCGCCCACCCAACGCGCGGCCGGGTTCGCCAGAATCTCGGTGATCACGAAAATCAAATAGGGGATCGCGAACAGCGTCGCCCACGCGTACGTGTAGCGCTCGCCGCGCACCAGCCCGCGGAGCGGAGCGAGCAATACGAGCACGGCGATTGCGCAGAGCGGCCACGAATAGCCGGCGAGCTTCCAGCACAGCAAGCTCGCGGCGACGGCGACCCAGAGCCAGATCGCCGCGAGCCGGGCGTTGCGCGCGGCGCTCACGGCTCGTGCTTCAGGCGCGCGGCGAGCCGCGCGACCCGGGCACCCAGCGCGCGGGCGAGATCGGCCTCATGCGCAGACAGCGTGCCGTGCCCGCTGACGCCGGCCACGTGGCTCGCGCCGTAGGGCGTGCCGCCGCTCTGCGTCGCCGTGAGCGCCTGCTCCGTATACGGTAGACCGACCAAATACATGCCGTGATGGAGCAAGGGAAGCATCATGGAGATCAGCGTCGCCTCCTGACCGCCGTGCAGGGTCTGGGTCGAGGTGAAGACCGCTGCAGGCTTGTCGGCGAGCGCACCGCTGAGCCACAGGCCGCTGGTGCCGTCGAGGAAGTGTTTGAGCGACGCCGCCATGTTGCCGAAGCGGGTCGGGCTGCCGAGGATGAGGCCGCGGCACTCGATGAGATCCTCGTGGGTGGCATAGGGCGGCCCTTCATCGGGGATGCTCGCCACCGCCCCGTTTGCGCTGATCGCGGCGACGGTGCGCAGCCGGGCTTGCATACCCGCCACAGTCTCGACGCCCCTGCACACCTGCCGGGCCAGCGCGGAGGTGCTTCCTTGGCGGGAATAATACAAGACCAGGATTTCGTGCATGGGTATGTCTCGTAGGAAATCGCGTCGCGCGCTGTCGAGTGCAGCGTCGGCGCAACGGATTATTCGTGCCCTCCTGGATATTGTCTAGTCGCCGTTGTTTGACGGCCCTGCGCGCTGTTGCTAGTGTCAGTTCAGATATGTTGAGATTTTTCGCCGTCGTCATTGGTGTTATGTCCCTGACCGGCTGTCCCAGCGGACCCCCCGTGCAAGAATTGAGCGACGCGCGCCAGGCGATCGCGGCGGCCACCACGGCCGGACTCACGCCTTCGAGCTCGCCGGATCTATATGCGGCACAGGCCGCGATCGGACGCGCCGAATCGCATCTCGAGGCGAGGGAGTACGTGCGGGCGCGCCTCGCGGCTCAAGAGGCCAAGCGCCACGCGACCGAGGCACTCGCGACCGCCTCCCATGGCGACGGTCCGACCGGCGCTGCGGCGACGGTGCCGCAATAGCGCCTGCGGGAGGGCTGTGAGCGAGGCCGCGCGCCGATTCCGTGTGATGGGAAAGGTTCAGGGCGTGTACTTTCGACACAGCACGCGCCTCGAGGCCGAGCGCCTCGCGCTGTCGGGCTACGCGCGCAACTTACCGGATGGCTCCGTCGAGGTGGCAGTCCGCGGTCCGGCAGAGGCGGTCGAGGAGCTGCACAAGTGGCTGCATCACGGCCCGAAGAGCGCGCGCGTGGCGGCGGTCCAGGAACTGGGGGTCGTACCCGGCGAGCATGCGCCCGCGAGCGCGGGCTTCGAGATCCTCTAGAAGCGCCAGAACCGCTGCCAGCGCAGCATTACCAGGGCGGGATAGGTATTGCGTCCCGCGCTGCCGTTGTAGCGCGCCAGCGCCCGCGCCCAGTTCATGTGCTCGGCACGCAGGTAAAAGCGCAGAATCTCGCAACCCATGCGGATATTCGGTGCGATCCGTACCAACTCATTCTGTACACCGAGCTGCCGGGGCCAGAACGGCATCACCTGCATGAGGCCCACCGCACCGACGGGTGACACGGCCCAATTGTCGAAGCGGCTCTCGACATCGATCATCGCAAGCACGAGGTCCGGCGGCAGCTGCAGCGAGGCATCGCGCTTGGCCTCGCAATATACGTGGTCGAGGATCTCGATCCGCTGCTCGTGAGAGGGCACGTAGCGCGTGAGCTTCGGCTCCATGGCCTTGTACCAGACCTCCGCTTCGAACTTGTCGAGAAAGCAGTCGCGGCTCGCGATGATCTTCTGCAGTAGATCTTTGAGTTCCGGCTCGCGTTGCTCATCGGCGCGGGCGGCACGCGGGGCAGCGAGACAGAGTGCCAACACACCGGGCGCGGCCAGCGCGAACACGGCGCGCGAGGACCACCGCACGCCGGGACCCTTCAGCCGCGTACTTTGCCCTCGATGTAGGCAACGACATCCGCGGCCGGGATTTCCGTCGACTCGCTGTCGCGCCGATGCCGGTATTCGAGCTTGCCGCTTTCGAGCCCGCGATCGCCGATGACCAGCCGGTGCGGGATCCCGATGAGCTCCGCGTCGGCGAATTTCACGCCGGGTCTCGCGTCGCGATCGTCGAGCAGCACATCGATCCCGGCGGCGCCGAGATCCTCGTACAGCTGGTCGGCCGCGCGGCGCACGCGCTCGGATTTCTGGTAGTTGATCGGCACGACGACGACGTTGAAGGGCGCAAGAGGCTCGGGCCAGATGATGCCGTTGGCATCGTGATTTTGCTCGATGGCGGCCGCGACGACGCGGGTCACGCCGATGCCGTAGCAGCCCATGAACATGGTGACCGCCTTGCCCTGCTCGTCGAGCACCGTCGCTTGCATGGCCTGGCTGTAGAGCTGGCCGAGCTGGAAGATGTGGCCGACCTCGATGCCGCGCGCGATCTCGAGCGTGCCGTCGCCGGTCGGGCTCGGATCGCCCGGCACGATGTTGCGGATATCCACGGAATTCGGCTCCGGCAGATCGCGTCCCCAGTTCACACCCGTGAGGTGCACGTCCTTCTCGTTGGCGCCGCAGACGTAATCGGCGAGCTGCGCCGCGGCATGGTCGACATAGATCTTGCCGCGAAAGCCCACCGGGCCGAGTGAGCCGGGGTCGCAGCCCGCGGCTGCGCGTACTCGGTCCGCAGTTGCCATGCGCAGCGGATTCGCGACGCCTGCGAGCTTTTGCGCCTTGACGGCGTTGAGCTCGTGATCGCCGCGCAGGACCATGGCGATCACGGCGCCGTCGTCGCCGTCGACCATCAGGGTCTTGACGCAGGCTTGGGGCGGCACGCCGAGCAACGCGCTGAGATCGGCGATCGTGTGCGCACCCGGCGTCGGGATTCTGCGCAGCTCCTGAGAAGCGGCGGGGCGGGCGCCGGCCGGCGGCAGGGTCGTGGCCGTTTCGAGATTCGAGGCGTAATCGCCCGCGGTGGAGTAGGCGATGGCGTCCTCTCCGGAGTCGGCCAGCACGTGAAATTCTTGCGAGACGTTGCCGCCGATGCTGCCGCCGTCGGCCTGCGCCGCCCGGAACTTCAGGCCCATGCGGGTGAAGATGCGGGTGTATGCGTCGAACATGGCGCGGTAGCCTTGAGCGAGGCTCGGCTCATCGATGTGGAAGGAGTAGGCGTCCTTCATGATGAACTCGCGCGCGCGCATCACGCCGAAGCGGGGCCGGATCTCGTCGCGGAACTTCGACTGGATCTGGTAGAAATTCACCGGCAGCTGCTTGTAGCTGCGCAGCTCCCGGCGCGCGATGTCGGTGATGACTTCCTCGTGCGTCGGCCCATAGACGAAGTCGCGCTCGTGGCGGTCCTTGAACCTCAGCAGCTCCGGGCCGTATTTGGTCCAGCGATTGGACTCCTTCCAAAGCTCCGCGGGTTGCACGGTCGGCATGACCAGCTCCAAGCCGCCCGCGCGGTCCATCTCCTCGCGCACGATGCGCTCGGCCTTTCTCAGTGTGCGCAGCCCCATCGGCAGCCACGAGTACAGGCCGGCAGCCAGGCGGCGAATCATCCCGGCCCGCAGCATGAGCCGGTGACTGATTACCTCGGCATCCGCGGGCACGTCTCTGAGCGTGGCAATGGGGTACTGGGATAAGCGCATGGCCGCGTATCTTACACGAGGCCCCCTGGTATCATGGCGCCGCATGACCGACCTCGACGATTCGCAATCGCGCCCGCGCGGGGTGTTCTGGCTTCCGAACTTGCTGACGACGGGAGCCTTGTTCGCGGGCTTCTACGCGGTGGTGGCTGCAATCGACTGGAAGTTCGATTACGCGGGTGTGGCCGTGTTTGTCGCCATGGTGTTCGACGGACTCGACGGCCGCGTGGCGCGTTGGACAAATACCGAGAGCGCGTTCGGCAAGGAATACGACAGCCTGTCCGATATGGTGTCGTTCGGCGTCGCGCCGGCCATCGTCACGTACCAATGGGGCGTCGCCCGCATCGCCGAGTACGGCCCGTTGTGGCGCAGGATCGGCTGGCTGGTGTGCTTTTTCTACGCGGCAGCCGCGGCACTGCGGCTCGCGCGCTTCAACTCGCGCGCGGCCGTCCAGGACAAGCATTACTTCGAGGGATTGCCGAGCCCGTCGGCCGCTGCCATCGTCGCCGCCTCGATCTGGCTCGCGAGCGATCGAGTCAACGTGGGTCTTCCCGGCCTCATCGTCGCGTTCGTGGTCACGGCATGCGCGGGTGCGCTCATGATCAGCCGCTTCGCCTTCTACAGCTTCAAGGGCGTTACCGCGGGGTCGCGCGTGCGCTTCACGCAAATCGTGCTCGTGCCGCTCGCGTTCGTGTTCATTTTCCTGTTCCATCCGATTTCGTTGCTGCTCATCTTCGGAGGCTACGCGCTCTCGGCGCCCACCGTGTGGCTGTACCGCAAGCTCTTTCGCCGCCGTACGCGCGGCTCGCCGACTCCCGCATCATGAATAGCGCACTGCGCAGCCAATACCTCGCGGCGCTCGGCCTCGAATCCTGGAGCTTGCGCCGCGGACCGGCCGTGCCGGAGTGTCTGCCCGAGCCCGGCGCGCCCGCGCCGAGCCTGCCGACGCCGAGCGCACCGACGCCCTCGGAAGGCGTGGCGGATCTCGGCTGGACGGAGCTGCGCGCCGCGGTGGCTGCCTGCACGCGATGCCCTTTGAGCACGACGCGCACACAGACGGTGTTCGGCGTCGGCAGCGTCGAGGCGAAATGGCTGATCGTTGGGGAGGCGCCCGGGGCCGAGGAGGACCGGCAGGGCGAGCCGTTCGTGGGCCGCGCGGGCCAGTTGCTTAATGCCATGCTGCGGGCGATCGGCCTCGAGCGCGAGCAGGTGTTCATCGCCAATGTCCTGAAGTGTCGCCCACCCGGCAACCGCGACCCTGCGCCGCTCGAGGCCGCGCAGTGCCTGCCCTACCTCGATCGGCAAATCGCACTGTTGCGGCCCCGGATCATGCTGGCCGTCGGCCGGATATCGGCCCAGAATCTGCTCAAGACCGACGTCTCTCTCGGGCGCCTACGGGGACAGGTGCATCATTTCGGCGCCTCGCGCGTACCGTTGGTGGTAACGTATCATCCAGCCTATCTCCTCCGCGCACCGGCCGAGAAGCGCAAGGCGTGGGAGGACCTTCAGTTCGCCCGTGAGGTGTGTAGCGGTGTCCAGCGTTAAGCGAGAACGCGAGCTCGCAGCAGTCGATATCCGCCCGATGAACGAGCTGGACGTTCCGGTCGTCGGCGCCATCGAGCGCGCGGGATATCAGTTTCCCTGGAGCGACGGCATCTTTCGCGATTGCTTGCGGGTCGGCTATGTGTGCCGGGTCGTGGAAGTGAACGGCGAAATGGCCGGCTACGGGATCATGTCGGTCGGCGCGGGCGAGGCGCACGTACTCAACATCTGCGTGCGCGAGGAGTACCGCTGCCGGGGCCTCGCGCGCAAGATGCTCCTCTATCTGCTCGAGCGCGCGCGCATCGCCGGCATGTACGAGGCCTTTCTCGAGGTGCGTCCCTCGAACACTGCCGCGGGCCGGCTGTATCATTCGCTGGGATTCGAGCAGGTCGGCATCCGCCGCGGCTACTACCAGGCGACGGCGGGACGCGAGGACGCCCAGGTCCTGCGCCGGGTTCTCTATCCCGAGCCCAAATCCGCCGACGAAAAATGACCTCCGCTGCCGCCGGAGGATGACTGCGGGTCACCTCTTCGAGTAGCTTACCCGCGCCTCTCTGCGGCCGGCGCGGCCCAATCGCTCGCAAGTGACAACCCCCGCCGCCGGGGCGCGGTTCAAGTTGAAGGTAGATTCTAAGTTGGACGATGTAACTACAAGAGAAATAAAGAGAAGGCGTACGTTCGCCATCATCTCCCATCCCGACGCGGGCAAGACCACGCTCACGGAGAAGCTGCTCCTGTTCGGGGGCGCCATCCAGATGGCCGGTACGGTGAAGGGCCGCAAGGCGACTCGCCACGCAACCTCGGACTGGATGCGGCTCGAGCAGCAGCGCGGCATCTCGGTGACCTCTTCGGTGATGCAGTTTCCCTTCGAGGATTGCATCGTCAATCTGCTCGATACGCCGGGGCATGAGGATTTCTCGGAAGACACCTATCGCACGCTCACCGCGGTCGATTCGGCGCTCATGGTGATCGACTGCGCCAAAGGCGTCGAGGAACGCACCATCAAGCTCATGGAGGTGTGCCGGTTGCGCGACACGCCCATCATGACCTTCGTCAACAAGCTCGATCGCGACGGCCGGCCGCCGATCGAACTGCTCGATGAGATCGAGAGCGTGCTCAAGATCCAATGCGCGCCGGTTACCTGGCCGATCGGCATGGGCCGGGAACTCCTCGGCGTCTACCACCTGCTCGAGGACCGCATATACGTCTATGTCCCCGTCGAGCGCGGCCGGGTCGGCACCCATGAGACCATCGCCGGCCTCGAAAGCGATGAGGCCCGCGAGTTTCTGGGCGCGCGCTACGTTGAGTTCGTCGATGAGGTCGAGCTGGTGCGCGGCGCGAGCCCGGCGTTCGACCTCGAGCGCTACCGCGCGGCGCGTCAGACGCCGGTGTTCTTCGGCTCCGCCGTCAACAATTTCGGCG
>Ga0302324_100026324_pt1 | contig 11123 bp, 11 predicted proteins | sample Palsa_T0_1_FD_201949 | JGI IMG/M metagenome (GOLD analysis project Ga0302324, IMG submission 201949) | Peat permafrost microbial communities from Stordalen Mire near Abisko, Sweden - Palsa_T0_1 | ecosystem: Environmental > Terrestrial > Soil > Palsa > Peat permafrost | place: Sweden: Abisko... | reverse complement strand
GGTGAATTTTCGATACAGCGTCGAAACGATGGGGAAGTGTTGCAGCGGATTGACGATGCTGACGAGGTCGTGGAACGAGAAATCCGAATACCCCTCGCGTTCGCCTCCGCCGGAAGCGGGCAGCAAGCCGGCAGGCATGCCCGGCGGAGTGGCGGCGGACGCGGCAGCAGTCATACCAGCACCGTAGCAAATCCTCTGCCAGCGGAATCGCCGCCGAAACCGCGAGATTTACTGCGCTCGGGAGTCCTGCCCGGCAAATCTTTCCTGGTTGTGGCAGGCGGGGAGGGCTGCAAGTTCAGAGCAAATGCCCGGCCTTCTCCGCCTTAGTTTTCAGGTAGCCGCGATTGTGCGGGTTTTCGGGGAAAGCGTGAGGCACTCGCTCGATCACGGGGATGCCTTCGGCGCCGAGCGCCTTCACTTTGTCCGGATTGTTGGTCAGCAGGCGGACGGATTTGTAGCCCAGCAAACGCAACATCCGCGCCGCGATGCCATAAAGCCTTTCATCCGGCTCGAAGCCGAGTCGTTCGTTGGCTTCGATGGTGTCGAAGCCCTGATCCTGCAATCTGTAGGCACGCAGTTTGTTGATCAGGCCAATTCCGCGACCCTCCTGCGCCAGATAGAGCAATATCCCACCGCCGGCCTTTGAGATCGTCTCGATCGCTCCGCGCAGCTGCGATCCGCAGTCGCATTTGAGCGAGCCCAACAGATCGCCCGTAAAGCACTCCGAATGCAGTCGCGTCAGAACCGGCTGACCGGAAGGCGGAGCGCCGATGACGATCGCAAAATGTTCGGGCCCGCCATCGGTCGAACGGAAAGCGACTACCTCAGTCGATTCTGCTCCCTCAAGCGGAACGCGCGCACGGGTGACGATCGAAAGTGTGTTGGTTGCATCAGTTTCGTAATTCATGATGGCCCCCGCCGAGACCGCGAGCGCGCCATCGACGCGCGGCGCGCTCCAGACCAGAGCGGCGGGAAGGAGTCCGGCCAGCTTTGCGAGTTTGACGGCGGCGACAAGGGAGGGGTCGAGTGGTTCGCGAAGCGTGTCGAAAGGACCTTTCAGCGGTTCAGCGAGATCGATGGTGGGGTCCGCGATCGCGCGTAATTGATCCGCACGAAGCGGCAGTTCCAGTCGCACAGCGGCTATGTCGGGGGTGTAGAGGCGGATCTTGAGGGTTCGCGCACGCGCGTGGGTCAACACCAGAAGGGGTGACGACTCAGGACCCAGGAGCGACTTCAACGATTCGTCATTTGCCGTTTCCACCGCAAGGGCGAAAATGGGCTTGCGCCGATTTTGGATGCGAACGGGCGCGCCGCGCCGGAAAGCGTCCACGGCCCGGACGGTATCCGTCAGCGCCTTCTGTGCCTTGCCGGCGGAAGGGCGCAGGCGGGATTTGGGTCGGCTTCTGGGGCGGGGTGGCATGAATTCCTCGAACTCCGGACATACACCTCCGGGCGAAATCCGGGTAGGCTCGGGTTCTGCCGACCAAAATCAGGGAGCCGGAATGCCAAGTGCCAAACGTGTTCTTCTGGTCGACGACGATGTCATGCTTCGCACCTCGATCGCCGAGCAGCTTGCCGGAGAGGGCGAGTATGCTCCGGTCGAAGCAGGAAGCTGCGCCGAGGCGCGCGCGGTCGCCGCTGAGGGACTTTTCGAGTTCATGATTCTGGACGTGGGTCTCCCCGATGGAGACGGACGCGCGCTGTGCCGGGAATTCCGGGGGGCGGGGGTGACATGTCCTGTCATTCTCCTGACGGCGAAGGACACGGACGAGGATGTCATCGAGGGTCTGGACGCCGGCGCCAACGACTATGTCGGCAAGCCCTTTCGTTTTGCCGTTTTGATGGCCCGTATTCATGCCCATTTGAGAAGCCACGAGCAAAACGAGGAAGCGGTCTACCGCGTGGGCCCCTACACGTTTCGCCCCAGCGCCAAGATGCTCGTCGATCATCAGGGAAAGAAGATCCGACTCACCGAGAAAGAGACGAATATTCTCAAATTTCTTTATCGTTCCGGGGAGACAGTCGGACGCGAAACACTGTTACATGAAGTTTGGGGCTACAATCCCGCCGTCACGACCCATACGCTGGAAACCCATATCTATCGCCTCCGGCAGAAGATCGAACGCAATCCCACCGACGCGCAGATACTGATTACGGAGAGCGGGGGATACCGGCTGGTGGCGTGAACGGGGAGTCGCTAGTTTGTTCTCCTTCGCCGGGAACATGGCCGGCCCGCAGTTTTGCGGCTCTATACGTACGAGACTGGCCGGCCCTATCTCAGTTCGGACCGATCGCGGTTAGCGGAGCGAGTTTGTCATGACAATGAAATTGAAATCGATTCTCACTGGTGCTGTCTGTGCCGCCTTTTTGATTCTGCCATCCCTAAGCGGACTGGCTGAAGTCCAGGCGAGTGGGTTTCCCGGAAGTCCCCCGCCGCCGCCCGCGCCACCCGCTCCTCCGTCGCCCCATTCCGGTGGCAACTGGGGTAATTGGCCTTCACGCAGCTACGATGCGAGGAGCCTCAAAATGGAGGACATCGTCGGCACGTTGATCGTCAATGTGAGAGACGGCGGACCGATGACGGTCGAAGCCTGGGGCGCGCGCGAGCGTCTCAATGGATTGAATGTCGGCGTCCATGACGGACGTCTCGACATCGAAGGTTCGGAATTCAGCGACAACGTATCGGTTTGGGACTGGCGTCACTGGTTCGATTTTTCCCAGACGACAGAGCCCAGCTCCCACAATTTGACCATCCGCGTGACCGTCCCCCGCGGCACAGATGTGAACGTCGAAAGCCTCGTCGGCGATGCCACCGTCGGCGATACGCAAGGTGTATTGCGGCTGGAGGCGGCGGAAACCAAGGCCAGGATCGGCCGTGTCGCCAGCGCGAACATCGAAATCGGCGGCGCGGGCCAGGTCGATATTGCGTCCGTGACAGGAACGCTCAAGCTCGACGTCGGCGGGTCCGGGAAGATTGTAACGGGGCCGATCGGAAATCTTCATGCCGATTTGGCCGGCTCCGGCGACGCGCAGTTCGGGCCGATCAATGGCGGGCTCGATCTCGATATCGCCGGCGCGGCGGATGTTACGGCTGCGCGCGTCAATGGACCGACCAAGGTCGCCATCGCAGGCTCGGGTTCGGTCAGAATAGCGGATGGAACGGCGGACCCGCTGCGCGTCGAGATCATGGGATCCGGCAATTTCGCCTTCGGCGGCGTGGCCGTAAATCCACATGTCGAAGCCTTCGGATCTGGTAACGTCCGGATCAGATCCTACCGCGGAAAGCTCGACACCGAGGGGATGGCCGACGTGAAAATCGGTGAGTGAGACGTGCCTTTCTTCGATTGCCGGTAATGTTTAACGGTCGTTAACCCCTCGCGCCTAGAACTGCCGCCAGACGCCGCGGACGGCTCAACGGCAGCATGGCTCCAAAACGCAAATCCTCGAAGGGCTCTCGCGGACCGTCCGGACCAATGCCCGGCCGGTTGCCCGTTGCCAATGCGCGCAGGCCCAAGCGCGGCCGGAGTTGGCCCTATGTGCTGGCTCTGTTGCTGGCGTGGGGCCTCATCGCCGGAGCGGTTGTCTGTTTTCACTGGATATCCGGACTGCCCGACACAAGCGGGTTGCTTGCGAAGGGTCCCTCGCACGACATCACAATCGTCGACGAAAAAGGGCAGCTGATCGCTCGCCGGGGGCTGACGCAGGCCGCGATGATCGAAGTGGCGCGCCTGCCCGCCTATGTGCCCAACGCATTCATCGCAATCGAAGACCGGCGCTTTCGCGAACATATCGGGCTCGATCCCATCGGCCTGATGCGTGCCGCGGGCCAAAATCTCAGCGCAGGCCATGTCGTGCAGGGTGGATCGACGCTGACGCAGCAGCTTGCGAAGAATCTGTTCCTTGAGCCGGCCCGGACCTTCGAACGCAAAATGCAAGAGGCATTTCTCGCGCTCTATCTCGAGTCGCGTTACAGCAAGGACCAGATCCTGACGCTGTATCTCAATCGGGTCTATTTCGGTGCTGGCGTATATGGGATCGAGGCTGCGGCGGAACGCTTCTTCGGCAAGTCCGCAAATCGCTTGTCGCTGACGGAAGCGGCGATGCTTGCGGGCAGCGTGAAAGCCCCTGCACGATACAACCCGCTCACCGATTCCGACGCCAGCGAAGAACGGGCGCAGGTCGTATTGCACGCCATGATGAACGCCGGATTCATTTCGACTCAGGAGTGCGCAAACGCCCAGGCGACCCGGCCCCGCGTCGTTCGCGCGACGAGCACGCCAGGCTCGGGCTATTTCGTCGACTGGGTGGTCGGACACGTTCAGGGATTTGTCGGTGACGTAGCCGAGCCAATTGTAGTCGACACATCGTTCGACATCGACACGCAGGAAAAGGCGGAAAAGGCTCTCGAAGCAGGCCTTGCTCGCGACGGCGGAGCACTTCACGCAAGCGAGGGCGCCATTGTGGCGATGACGCCGGACGGCGCCATACGGGCAATGGTCGGCGGCCGTTCCTACGCGCAAAGTCCGTTCAACCGGGTGACGGACGCGACGCGCCAGCCCGGCTCTGCGTTCAAGCCGTTCGTCTATCTCGCCGCATTCGAGCGTGGCCACACGCCATCCGATATCGCCGACGACGAACCCGTGGATATCCATGGCTGGAAGCCCAGCGACTATGAAGGCAAATTCGAGGGCGAGATCACTCTGACGCGCGCCTTTGCGAAGTCTTCCAACTCTGTCGCGGCGCAACTTACCGAACAAGTGGGGCCGAATGCGGTCGTCGCAACAGCGCGTCGGCTCGGGATTGCTTCACCGTTGGCTGCCGTTCCGTCACTGGCACTCGGCACGTCGAACGTTTCGCCGCTGGAACTCACGGGCGCCTATGCACCGTTCGCAAATGGCGGTTCGGGCATCATTCCTTTCGGTATAGTGCGCATACGGACCAAATCGGGCCGCGTACTCTACGAGCGCAATGGTTCCGGCGTGGGATCGGTCGTGTCGCCTCAAAACGCCGCATCGGTCACCGCACTCATGGTCGCGACGGTTACGTCTGGAACCGGCAAGGCCGCCAGGCTCGACGACCGGCCGAGTGCGGGCAAAACAGGTACCACGCAGGATTTTCACGATGCCTGGTTTGTGGGCTTCACGGCTGATCTCGTTTGCGGCGTGTGGGTGGGCAACGACAACAATGCGCCGATGGTTCATGCCGTAGGCGGCGGCCTGCCCGCGCATGTCTTCAAGAATTTCATGGAAGAGGCCGAGCAAGGATTGCCGCCGCGGCCCCTGACATCGATTGCTAATGTCGGCGACCAGCCTGCGAGCGAAGCTCCGCCGGAAAAACCTCAGCATCAGCCCGATGCATTCGATCGCCTGATTAACAGCCTCTTCAGCGGGGCTTAGGCTTCTCGTCGACAATGCGGGGCGCGTAGCGATGGAGCATCGCCCCGTTCCGGCCAAGCCAGGCTTGCGGCGTTTCGACGTCATCGACGAGGCCTCTCACCAGCTGCCAGAATCGTGCGCCGTGATTCATCTGACGCAGGTGCGCCACTTCGTGCGCAACGACATAGTCGAGTACGAAAGGCGGCGCCAGAATGAGTCGCCAGGAAAAGGAAAGCGCGCGAGTAGTCGAACATGAGCCCCATCGACTCGCCGTGTCGCGGACAGTGATGCGTTTCGGGGTTGTCCCGATCCGATTGGCAAAATCGAGGGTGCGTGCATCAAGGGCCTTGCGCGCCTCGCGTTTGAGAAAATCGAGCACGCGTCGCGGCGCATGCTCGTGACGGCCTGCGACGAACAGCGCGCGGGCTGTATGGTCGATCCAGGCGGGTGAGGTTCCTCCCTCGGCGCGAGCGATTACGTATTCTTCGCCCTGAAAGGGAACGTGCGCTCCCAGGTCGAGAGCAATCTGTTTGGGGACATGTGCGAGCCTGCGCGCAATCCATTCACTTTCGCCGCGCGCAAACTCGAGCGCGTGGTCAAGCGCGCGTTTGGACGGCGCGACGACGCTGACTTCGCCCGTTGAAGGATGCACCTTGACAATCAGTCGGCGCGCCCGCGGATTGAGACGCAGCGTGACCTCGACCGCGTGTCCGTCGATACGCAGCAGCTCGCGACGCGGCGACTGGGATTTGGAGGAATGGGCGGCAGACCTGACCATGAAGCTTTCCTTTTCCCCAACTTCAGCGCAGGCACGAGATGACGATATCAATCAAACGCCGGTCAGACCGTTTCGCTTCGACTGCCCCTCGTCTGCAGAAGCACAGGGACTGACAGCAACGCGAACGTGCGACTTGGATTGCTCCCGAAGAACGAATCGGTCGCTACCAACGTAACCGGTCGCTTGGGCGCAGCAGCATCTAAGCCTGTTCGGCTGCGCTCACAAAGGCCATATTTGACCGGCGACGGGGAATGATTTTCCGTCACGTTCGTGTCATCTTTCGTGCACGCACCCGCGAAGGTGCGCTAGAGTTGCTTGGTCAGTTCGCCTACCTGCCGTTGGACGAAGCTGAAGCGGAACTTTTCCTGCTCGTGGACTCAAGATTAACATCGCCCCTTCCCATGGATATGCCGCCAGAATGATGCGCCCCTCACATCTCGCCCTCGCTTTGGGCTCGGTTTCTCTGGTGCTGATTCTCGGCGCTTTGGGGTTCCAGTATCTGGCGGGGATTCCCCCGTGCGAAATGTGCCATTGGCAACGCTGGCCTCACATTGCGGCGGCGGTGATTGGGCTGGGCGGTGGCCTGTTCGTTCAATCCGGCTTGGTCGGCTCCGCGTTCGCACGGCCGCTCGCATGGGTGGTGGTCTTGCTCATTACGGTCGCGGGCGCGCTCGGCGTCTACCATGCCGGCGTGGAGTGGCACTGGTGGCTGGGGCCGCAGGAATGCACGGGAAGCGCGTTTCACTTTCATGGCGGAAAGCTCGATCTCAACGCGCCCGTCGTGCAGTGCGATATCGCAGCCTGGCGTCTCTTCGGACTCTCGCTCGCAGGTTACAATGCGCTGATTTCAGTGACCGTAGCAGCGATCGGAGCCGTTTCGCTCGTGCGCGCAGGCAAAAAGTCATGAGTGGAGAACGCGGACGGCGGCCGACTTCGCCGGGCATGCTCACGCCGGACGATGTTGCTTCGATCATTCGGGTCGATCACGCCGGCGAATATGGAGCAGTGCGGATCTACGAGGGCCAGCTCGCGGTGTTGAGCGGCCGGCCGCATGCAAGAAAAACGGCGGCGGCGATCCGCAAGATGGCAGCGCAGGAGCAGGAGCATCTCGACACGTTCGACAGATTGCTGAACGAGCGGCGTGTGCGGCCCACGGCGCTCGAACCCGTCTGGCGCGTTGCCGGATTCGCGCTGGGAGTGGCGACGGCACTGATGGGGGAGAATGCGGCGATGGCGTGTACGGCCGCCGTCGAAGAAGTCATCGATGAACATTATGCACGCCAGCTCGAGCGGCTGGACCCGGATCCAGAGCTCAGAGAGACCGTGCACAAGTTCCGCGCCGACGAAATGGCGCATCGCAACGAAGCCATTGCGCGCGGCGCCGAAGACGCGCCGGGCTACCGTCTCCTGAGCGAAACGATCAAGACAGGCTGCAAGCTCGCCATAAGTCTTTCGGAGCGCATATAGCGGTGGACGATGATCGGCACTCGGGGCTGGTCGCGGCGTCTCATCCCCGGCGTGCACGGGTCGGCGATGCCGCGACGCTCGCGCGTTTGTTTGCAGCCTCCTTCGCGAACGATCCCGTGTTCGACTGGATAGCGCGGCGCGGACCCAGGCGATCGGAAGGTCTCGAACGATTTTTCTTCTGGCTTCTGCAGGTCCGCGCCATTCCGTTCGGCGAAGTCTGGATGGCGGAAGACGGCACCGTCGCCACTGCCTGGTTGCCGCCTGATGTTCCGGCCACGGCGGGCGGCTTGATGGACCAGATTCGGCTTCTGCCGATGTTCCTGCGGCTCTGCGGCCTTCCTCGTATCACCCGAGGATCGTCAATGGCGGACGCGATGGAGAAACACCATCCGCATGAGCGGCATTTCTACCTTGCTTTCATCGCCGTCGCGCCCCGATTGCAGGGCATGGGGTTGGGTTCGGCGATACTGGAAGCAACGGTTCGGCGCGCAGACGCCGCCGGACTGCCGGCATATCTGGAGAATTCAAATCCCCGAAATACGGCGCTCTACGAACGGCACGGGTTTGTGCGCCAAAAGAATATCGCTCCGAAAGGTGCGCCTCCGCTGATCGCAATGTGGCGCGCAGGCCGGGAGAGGACGGAATCGCGCAGCTGAAATGGCAGTTCGCTCCAAGCTCGATCGATCAAAGGCTCACGGCTCGAGTTCGCTGTCCCAATACAGGTAGTCAGCCCACGATTCGTGCAGATAATTCGGCGGGAACGATCTGCCGTTGTTGCGCAGATCGTTGATGGTCGGCCGGTGGGGGCGATGCTTCGGATGCATGCCCGCCTGGTTCGCGAGCCTGCCGCCCTTCAGCAGATTGCAAGGCGCGCAGGCTGTCACAACGTTATCCCAGGTCGTGCGTCCGCCGCGCGAGCGGGGAACCACATGGTCGAATGTGAGGTCATCCGGTGCGCCACAGTACTGGCACTCGAACCGGTCACGCAGAAAAACATTGAATCGTGTAAAGGCCGGATTTCGCGCGGGCCGGATATAGGTTTTGAGCGAAACGACAGACGGCAGCTTCATTTCGAAGCTCGGCGAATGCACAACGCGTTCGTACTGGGCCAGAATGTTGACGCGCTCGAGAAAGACGGCCTTGATCGCGTCCTGCCATGACCACAGCGACAGCGGAAAATAGCTCAGCGGACGATAGTCCGCATTGAGCACCAATGCCGGGCAGTTGGCGGGAACTCGCTCGGCGGTCAGCACGGAAACTCTCCTTTGAAGGCCATTCCTCCGTGTAAGTCGTTACCCGTCGTGGAGGCGAACCTTAAGGGTTCACCTTCGCAATGCCAATGAGACCATGCACCCGGCTGGCTCGGCCAATTTACCCGATTCGCTGTGACCGATTGACGACAGCCTCAGCCAATCGTGCAGGAGACCGGCAGCCCGTCCCGTTTCAGTTGCCCACGGAATGCCAGGGAGAGGAAACGCCCGCCCAGCTCCAGGCCCTTTTCATCGATCGAATGGCCGATGCCGGCCGCGATATGCCATTGAACGGTTGCGCCGGCCCTCCCCAGCGCCGTTGCCGAGACAAACAGGGCGTCGACCGGAATCATGGGGTCGGCATCGCCATGCACGAGCAGTATGGGCGGGACGTCGGGGCCGAGAGCGGGAGGGTTTTCTGCGGCGGCAAACATGCCCGAAAATCCGACGATCGCTGCCGGCTTGGCTGCACGGTCAAGACCGACATGCAGCGACATCATGGTGCCCTGGCTAAAGCCCACGAGCGCCAGGCGGTCGGAAGAAAGATTGTAGCGTGCGAGCTCTGTACTCAGAAAGGACTCGAGCGCGGCCCCCGCCCGCGTCACGCCGCGCTGCATCTCGCTGGGGTCAAGCCGGGAAATCGGAAACCATTGATATCCGGGCGAGCCGGGGCACCGCTCGGGCGCATTCGGCGCCGCAAAGGCAGCCGTCGGCAGAAGCTTCTGCCAGTAGGGTGCGAGCCCGATCAGATCGTTGCCATCGGCGCCGTAGCCATGACAAAGAACGACCAGGTGCGTGGCCGCGCCGCGTACAGGGGGCAGGCGGGGACCGGACAAAGCGCGATTGCCAAATGCCATTGCTGTTTCAACGTCGTCCCGGATGACCGGACATGATTGTCACGCGCTTTGCTCCCAGTCCAACAGGATATTTGCACCTGGGGCATGCCCTCGCAGCGTTGACTGCTTTCGAACTGGCGGCAAAGGCCGATGGCCGATTTCTTCTGCGCATCGAAGATATCGATCGTGCACGCTCGAAGTCGCAATTCGAAGCCGCGATACGTGAGGACCTTGCGTGGCTGGGACTTTCCTGGGTCGAACCGGTGATGCGTCAAAGCGACCGTCTTCCTGCCTATCGTGCGGCACTGAAAGAACTCGACGACATGAGGCTTCTCTATCCCTGCTTTTGCACCCGACGGGAAGTTGCGGCCGAGATCGCGCGTGCAGGCACCGCGCCGCAGGGCCCGGAGGGTCCGCTCTATGTCGGTACGTGCCGGGCGTTGTCAGACGAAGAACGTCGCCGCCGAATCGCAGAAGAAATTCCATATGCACTGCGGCTTGACAGCCATGCGGCGCAGACGCGCGTCGGTGAACTGAGCTTTCACGAAAGCGGCCTTGGACCGCGCGGAGAGCGCGGCAGAATAGCCGTAAATCCGCTGCTCTTCGGTGATGTGGTAATCGCGCGAAAGGAGATGCCCACCTCCTACCATCTCGCGGTGGCAGTCGACGATGCCTGTCAGGGCGTGACACTGGTCACCCGCGGCAATGACCTGTTTGCCGCTGCGCATGTTCAGCGGGTGATTCAGGCGTTGCTGGGGCTGCCGGCCCCGGACTACGCGCATCATCGCCTTGTCTGCGACGAGCGTGGGCGAAAACTTTCCAAGCGCGACCGCTCAGCCAGTTTGCGATCATTGCGAGAGCAGGGCGTCGCGCCCGAGACAATTCGCTCTCAGTTGGGACTGGAGCGGATTTCCGAAACGCCGGCGATGCGGCGCTTCTGAGCGCCGTCGAACGACGCAGGCATTTCTACCAGTCGTTCAGGCCCGAAAAGCGTGCGAAGCCCGCCTCTTGCGCCCAGCGCATCCATTCGTCTCGCAACCGAACTGTTTTGCTCGGACTGCGCGTACCCTGGCCGATGCCGAGTATTTCAAGCTCCGAGCATCCGGCGAACGGGCGCCCCTCCGGTGCTGGAAGGTGATCGTGTGGGTTGTCGAGCCTGGTGTATTCGGAATCTTCGATGCCGTCCGAGGCAAGCACCACGGCCGTCGGCATGCCCGAGCAGCCGATGCTTTGGGACATGTTATCGAGAAATGCCAGGATGTTTGTCCAGTTCTGTGCCTGCCAGCGGCCATGCTGAACAAGCACTGGCGTACCCGCAATCAGACGCTGGACATCGGCCGCTACGGCCTCAGGTCGTTCGCGGACGGAAATGACCGCGTCGTAGTGAAAATTGTTGGCGCTCGCGTCGTAGCTGCCG
>Ga0302324_100026323_pt1 | contig 11123 bp, 11 predicted proteins | sample Palsa_T0_1_FD_201949 | JGI IMG/M metagenome (GOLD analysis project Ga0302324, IMG submission 201949) | Peat permafrost microbial communities from Stordalen Mire near Abisko, Sweden - Palsa_T0_1 | ecosystem: Environmental > Terrestrial > Soil > Palsa > Peat permafrost | place: Sweden: Abisko... | reverse complement strand
GAACTGGAAGATGTTGTTCTCGACGACCAGATTCGACATACCGTTATGAATACCGAGCCCACTGCACAACCCACCATATCCGCTGGGGTAGGTGTAGTTCGTCATCAGGTTGGAGCAGTCGCTGAGGAAGGGGTTGCCGAAGATGTTCCAGCTGATGGTGTTGTTAGCGGATACCGTCGCCGAAGAGTCGCCGTCAAAGTAGACCAGACCATCCACAAATTGTGGGTTGGTGGTGTTGCCCTGGTTTCCTTGGAATAAGTTATAGGAAACCGTCATGTTGCTGGTGCCGGCGGGGAAGTAGAGCGCTTGGCCACCGTCCGGCGACGGCTGGCCGCCGTTGAAGTTCAGGTACTCTACCGACGCTGGAGTGGAGCAGCCGCTAAAGCTGAGTATCGGCCCTTCGCTGCCACTCAAATTGATCGTGGCCTTATAGGTGCTGGGATTCGACCACTCCACCGTGGGGCCGGCCAGTGACACTCCGCAAGGCACGAAGAGAGTAGAAGTGATGGAATACGTTCCAGCTGCAAAAGTAGCTGTGTCCCCGCTCCCGCACGAGTCGAAGGTCGATTGAATCGTTGACTGACTCGCGCCGGACAGGATGGGGCACGTCGCGGCATGTGCGTGAGACCCGCAGAACGCTAAGGCCACCATGCTCAGTAATCCTCGCGTCATGGCTCGGCGCACTCCGCCGAGACTCTTATGTAACCCGTAACGCATCCCGAGGGAAGAGATGTGGGAGGGGGTTGTGTTGCAATGACGAAGTGTAAATAGTCGATTCATTTTGTGTGGCCTTCCGACACGAAACACATTAGTCGTAGCATTGTGAGTTATATGAAGCCCGCTCGCATAACTACTACGCTTATTGCTACCTTGTAGGTAGCACATCCACGGTTACTAAAGACCTGCACCGTCGCTCGCCAGCGCGCGGCTGGCCGAACAGTAGATCGCCCTCATCGGTCCCTACAAACATCTAGGTAGGTGTGATGTGGCGCTAGGAATGCTACATCCAGCCGCACCAAACGCATTAACTACGCGCCGCCGCAATATCGCCTACGAGCCGGTGTGTTTCTCTGGGCCACCTGCGATAAGCGGTTGTTGTGGATTAGTCGCTTAACCCAGCACCCGCAACTCGTGCCCACATCGCAGCTCCAGCGTACCTACAAAATGCTTGCGCTTGTGATAAACATCGTCCGATTACACGGCCGAGGTCGACTAACTATAACTTAATATCTCAAGACGGGATGCAAATGGAATAACCTTTATCTCTTTTGGGAAACGGCCTCTGCCCGCCCGAACTAAATATTGCAATTGAGACTTGTCGGCAACAGGAAAAAGCGAGTTGGATGAATCGCTTTTGTTCCACTGTTTCGACCCCAGTTGGTTATCACGGTCAAATCCCACGTTGGTGGATTAAGAGGAGAGAACAACAACCGCGCAGCTGGGTCCGGAACTCTTTCCGGGCCTATGTTTGCGTAGTATCCCTTCAGAATGCGCCCCATCAGGATCATGGCGCGGCATCTTGCTCGTATATTGAACTTTCGACGCGCGAAACGGCTTGCACGTTCCCGCCGTTTCGATTTCGTGGGTAATCTAGCGCGAGCAGGAACAGAATGTACCGATAGCGAGTAAAGAGACGCGGTGGATTGTTCGCCAGCCGGAAAGCCCATTCCAGTCCCGGAATTTACAAGGCGTGGGCAATTACGAACAGCCAATGCACCAACAGCACGGCCAACTTCACCTCGATAGAAATCGCCCAGAGTCCTCTGCTCGCTACGGCTCCGGCCCCTTCAGGCGTAAGCCTCAAGGATATCGAACGATGTGATGGAAGCAAGCCGGTGGATTGGCCGACCCTAGTCGGCCCACCGTAGAGTGCGCGAGGGATTTCGGTCGGATGGGCTAATCTCATGGTTCTCCTGGGCTTTCGCGCTACACCTCGGACGCATTGGCGGTGCTGTGCCCATCGATATCAACATGTCTCCTTAATCCAACCCCAGCAATTTGGTCGAGGCCTGCAATCAAGCAAGATGCGCGAACACTGCGAATCGAGTACGCGTCGGCCTGCAGTGCACCTCTTGAAGTCCTTCGGATGCCGCCGCGCGGATGTTCACCCGTGCGATCTTCCCAGTAGGCGAACCATACTGCGGGAGAGGTAGGAAAAGTGAACAACCGGTTCCGGCAAAGCCGCGAAAACGATGCACGAGGCGAGGTCTGTGACGAAACGGTACTCGACTCACAACATAAATTGTAATTAATGATGATTTGGGTACTTTGCTCGTTGTATAGTGGTCGCACAGAAAACGGGTCAGATATAGCTACAATCAGCTAAGGGGTTGGAGGCACTCGTAAAGGAAAATAAGAGATCCACAATCGCTTGAGGCGCAATAGTGTGCCCGTCGCGTCGCAAAACCAAAACAGCGAAAGGTAATGCCAAAGGCCGGGCGAGAGAAATCATGACCGAGCAACAACACGCCGCGCGTATCACAGACCTTGAGCGGGCGATTCAGATGGTGATCCATGACCTTCGGGTTCCGAAGAAACTGCGCACTGATCTAGCGGTTTATCAGAAGCAGCGAGACGACCAAGACAACCGCAAACTCGAAACTCGGGGGTCCGAGCGGACGGAGCCTACCTGCCTACCGAAGAAGACCCAGTCCAGCCTCACAATCGTCTCGGAACGCTGCAACCCGCGAAATGCCGCGCATGAAGACTCGTACTTTCTGGATTGGCCCATACCCATTGAGCGGGAAATCAGTATTCTGCTTTGGTCCAACGACGAATCGCGCGACTGGTCCATCGAGATTAACGGTCAGCGGCACGAACATGTCACGAGCGAAATCATGGAGGCGCTTGTCGAGTGTGCGCTGATTGTTGCCCAGATGTCATTTAACAAGGGCGTCCAACGACTGCAATAACCGCTGACGTTGGATCAAAAGCGAACCGCGATAGCGATTCTTCTTACTGCACCAACCGATTTAGAGGTTCCAAAAGTTGAAAGACCTATCTCCTGCGATTTACTGCCGGGTTTAGTGGTTGTGTGCTCGTGTGCTCTAGGAATCTGGCATTTGCAACAAAAATCTCGGTTCCTTCGCTGCTCAGGACAGCGTGAGTGGGAGTAATGGCGCTGAGTATGCCACTCTGGCCCGCAATTGTCAGGAGCTTGCCTGTTGCGAGGACCTTCCGTGCGTAGAACCCGGTTACTATATTCTGAACAACCTCCCATGTACCAAGTCCAAACGCAATCCCGAAGCCAAGAGCGGCTGCACCGAGAACGATGCTGGTCACAATACGGACCATCTCAGTGTCAATCTTCAATTGGCCTATTGCCATCATGCCGACGAGAAAGATAATAAGCGCCGAGACTAGTCTCCCCAATGCGGGAGCGGAATCCAATCCCGAGCTTTCAGCGGCTTGCGTTACCATCTGTCCCGTGAACTGGCCAACTGTGGTGCCCAGGATCAAAAGCAGAAGCGCTGCGAGGATATTTGGTAGATAACCGAAGAAGGCTCCTATCGCATTGGAAATCGCAATTAGGCCAACGGCGTCACTTGCGGTCTTGGCCAGGAGGAGGACAATCAGGAAATAGGCGAGCTTTGGAAGCAAAAGGCTCAATTGCTGAGACAGCCCGATCCTCTTGAATGCCTTGGTAAAACCGGCTTTCTCCATCAGGCTGTCAAAGCGCACTCGGATGAGCATCGTACGCAGGGCGGCTTCAATCAGCTTGGCGAAAATCAAACCGACAATAATCAACAGGATTCCAATTGCTATCTTTGGAATTGCAGAGGCAATCGAGTTGCCGAGAGCAGCAAATGAGTCAAGAAGTTTTTTCTCCATCGATGGCGCCCTTTCTAATGTCTATTCGATTGGGTGTATGGATCAAAATAGACCAAAACTCTCGGAGCACCAGCAAAAGCACACCAAACGAGAAGGACGCCAATTGGCCTACCGTTGTCCGGTGTTGAATCGTACGCCGGATTCGCAGGACGAGGCCGCTCGAAGCGTCGCACTGAAGCCCTGCCAACCCCGAAATGGGCTCGCCCGGATCGACTTCTTCGGCCGCTCCCGTCTCCGAGTATTCGGGTTTATCGCTCATTTACACCTAAAGACACCCTTGTCAACTGCACCTTCTGGTATTGCTCCCGAAATAAGTCGCGTCCCCGCTTAATCCGCATTTTGGCCGCAGACAGACTGATGCCTAGCGATCGAGCGACTTCTTCGTAAGTCAGCTCGTCCATATCGCAAAGAAGGAGGGGAATCCTAAGGGTGCTCGGCATTGAATCCAAGACCTCGCCGATCAACCGCTGATCGCTGATTGCTCCAGCTAGATTATCCGCGGCGGCCACGTCCTTGAGTTGATTGAACTCGCGGACATCTTGCTCTTCGATCCCAACGAAAGACCAAGCGGCTTGTTTTTTTAGATGGTCCAGGCAATGGTTAACCTTTATTCGTTGAAGCCAACCCGCGAACGAAGACCTTCCCTCGAAACGGGGGAGTCCGAAGAACGCTTTTACGAGAACCTCCTGGGCAAGGTCCTCAGCGTTATTGCAATCCCTCGTGATGTACCGGCAGTTTGCTACAACCCGTCTCTGGTACCGAAGGACCAACTGCTCGAAAGCTCGCAGATCACCCTCTCGCGCATTCCGAGCTGCCTGCAAAAGCTCTTCATCCGGATCGAGGGCAGGAGAGCGAGGCCGTTCATCAGAGGGCCTGTCCATACGGCATTCAGCATCTCATACCCACCGATCATGTCATCAAGAAAAATGTGACTTTCTGGGACGATCTACTGTCTTCATCTATAACTGCGAAAAATGCAGAGGAATCACGAATCGATCTCGAGGACGATGTTCTGTCCCTCGAAATCAGCACGCGTGACTTTACCGTTTTGTCAACGGTTTCGTAATCAATGTTTCTGCCCTGGGACCTTGCTGTTGAAAAGATCCCGCTTTTAACAACCAGTTGTATTCCAGTGCTCGACTGACACACTGCCGTTGAGGGAGTTGCCTTCCCCGGAATGATCGGTACTGTGTAGTTTGTGCCCCAGGCCTTGGCACGAGTGTGACTTCAGACGGTCTTGTATATGACTCAAGACGAACGAAACACAGTTGTTGAAAGGGCGTACAGAGAATACTGGGACGCCAAGGAAGCCTTGGCTGCTCTGGAAGCCTCTTGCTCGGAAATAGCCACAACGTCTTCGATAACGACGGAGGAGGGATACTTGATGTTCTCGCCTTCAGGTTTTCGTTTACTGGGTACGGATTACGTCAAGGAACTAGTCGCACAGTACCATGCCGCAAAGGAGCACAAGGAGGCCCTTCGGAAAGGTCTCATCGAACTGGGGGAGCCTGACCCCGATCCCGAGTAGCAGCCAAGGCACGGTCTGCATTTCCGACACAACAAATTTATTAAGTGCGTTTCGGATACGCAACACCATGCGGTGCGAGATAAAAGGCCGCAGTGACTCAAGCTTTAGCGACAGGCCAAACTCGTTAATACTCCCAGGCGCCCGCCTGGCGACTCTGTTGAGCACAGGGGAAGGCATTGTTCATGTCATCCAATAGGAACAGAGTGGCGGCAAGTGCAGCTCTTCGGGATGGTCCTCGGCTCAATCACTAGGCGGGAGAACATACATGATCCATTCCGAGATGTTAACTCCACTGGGCGAGGTATAGCGCTTGATTGCCGTACCTTGCGAATACGCCCACGCCAATCCTGTTCGGACGGTCGTAGCGGGACAAGGTGCGACCACTTTAAGGCGAACAAAAGGAGAAATTAATCCACAGATAAAGATCATATACCTGACACAAGGTAGTACCCCTTGCTATGCTTTCTTTGTTAGCCGCTTCTTTGGTTTATCTTTATCATTCTTAAGGTGTTCTACAACCTTAGGATGGAAGAGGTGGTTAACGGCTTCCTCTGTCGTCATCTCGCGAGGGTGTTTAGCGGTTTTAGGGGGGTTAGACATGGCAGAATCCGTTAACGTTTGCAGTCTTATCGAACAGTTCGGAAGCGAAGATCGCTGCCGAGCTTATCTTGAGGCGCTTCGTTGGCCCGATGAGGTTGCCTGTCCCCGTTGTGATTCCAAGAAGATTTCGCAGATAGTGAAGCGAAACCAATTTGACTGCGATGAATGCCGCTATCAGTTCTCTGTGACTGCTGGCACGATCTTCAATGATTCCCACCTCCCCCTGTGGAAGTGGTTCCTGTGCGTCTACCTGCTCTGCGAGTCTCGCAAGGAAATGAGTGCCAACCAGCTCAAGCGCACCCTTGGAATCAGCTATAAGACGGCATGGTATCTCTGTCACCGCGTCCGGGCCGCTATGAAACATGCCAGCCCCGAACCTCTTACCGGCATAGTGGAGGTGGACGAAACTGACGTGGGAGGAAAAGTGCACGGCAAGGGAGCGCAGGGGCGCTCCTCGACGAGCAAGGAGATTGTAATCGGAATCAAACAGCGCGGTGGCCAACTGCGTTTCTTTCATGCCGCCGACGTGAAGTCCGGCACGCTTGCAAAGTACATCAAGGAAAACGTCAGCGAAGACGTTCACGTGGTTGTGACCGATGACTTTCCTAGCTATCCGAAGGCGATGATCGAAGCCGGAATTCATGGCAAGAAGCACGAAACTATTAAACACTCCGAGGGCGTTTATGTTGACGGCGATATCACCACCAACGGGATCGAGTCTGCCTTCTCCCTGCTGAAGCGCGGCATCATTGGTTCGTGGCATAAGGTCTCCGCTAAACATCTACAGGCTTACCTCGATGAAATGACTTGGCGCTTCGACAACCGAAATAATCCCTATCTATTTCGCGACGCCATGCTTAAACTGATCGCCGCCGATGCTTTGGAGTACAAGAAGCTGACAGCGGCATAACGGATCTACACTTTGGCGCAACCAACTAAAGCATTCAAATGGTGGCTACACGACCGTTGGGCTGCCCTGACCAAGAAATCGAACACGCCCGAGCCTAAGACTGTTTGCGTGTTTCATTGTCGAGCCTGTGGGGGTCTGCATCATCTAAAATTCCAGAAGATTGGTTCAATCGAAATAGACTTTGCAGAAGTTATACCAGCCGGGATAACAATCCAATGCCCCAACACCGGTGAAATGGCGCATCCAGCCTCGGATGACTTCGAGTTTCTAAACCAGCGGGAACTCGACTTGGGCGATTACAGACGTAAGTAGTCGTATCTTCAAACCGCCAAACTCCATCCCCCCAAGCGAAATTCCCTGTCCCTTGACGCCAATCCGTCTCACGGCGGGCAGACTTCTACTCTTGGTCACTCTGTGCAGCATGTAGCAATTCACGCGCCTTTCTCTGTAGCTCGGCATCCTTGACCAAACAGGCGATGCTTTGCAGGTAGCGTGCTTTTCTTTCCAAATCCCTTGGCTCGATCACTTCTTTGACCTCTGGTACGTAATTCCCCTCACGTAATCCATCCCGAATCCTTAACGGGGGGCATAAACGGCTTGCCAGGTCTATGGCTATCTACAACCGCCTCATACGTATCTACTTCGTAATGCCAAACAGCTTTCCAGCCATTTCCCATATAGTCCGTATAGCTCCCCGAAGCTAGTACCGATACGACGCTATTCTCTATGCCAACCTCTCCAAGTAGTAGATCTCGAAGATTTCTCATATTTCTTGTCTCTGGCCCCTGGGGCAGTAGTTTTGGTCCATATCCTCCAGCAGCAACCACGGGTATGTTTTCTGGGAATTTAACTAGCCCGCGCCTGAGACGCAAGGGGTCCAAGCGAATGTTGTGATCTCGGTTTTTCCCGCGTTCATAATCCGGACGTAAACCGGTGCCTCTCGGTGTTGAGGAGAAGCCGGTTCGACTCGTGGTCTTGTTGCTGTGACTCGTGCCAGCGTTTTGCTCGCGCCCCTCACATCCAACTGATCGAAGCAATTTGCCGGGTGTGGTGCGCGACGGCATGCGCCGGGCACCCGGCCCCGTCGCATTTTGATTCGCGAAGAACCTAAAGTACCCGGTCCGAACGCCGATAGGCCTATTGAGGCTCATCATGGAAAACATCACGCTCTTGCAGGAGAGCAACATGCAGACCGACGACCAAGACAATACTGGAAACGATCCGATCTACCTCGATTGGACTTGGGTCCCAACCCACAGCAGATCCCGAACCTGATCGCGCAGCGTACGAGCCAGCCCGGCGGGCTGAACTCGACGACGTCCGCCGAACTCGATCTGCGCTCTCGTACGTATGAGTGATCCAACATTGACTCAGCTACATGCGGTTCAACGAGGAGCGGGCCGTCCGGGCGGCGGTCGAGTGCCTTGTAAGATACCTCGCGCTGCGAGGTGCCAAGGTGAGACCGCCCAAGGTGTGGCTGCAAACCCCGGTCGACGACGAGCAGGGGTTGGATTCAGGCATTTTTCGTGCAACAGAGAAGGAAGGTTCCCGTGGAAAAGCAATCGCTCGATGCTTCGTTGAAGTCAGAAAATCCTATTGGGGGGGGTATTACCGTTATCCTCCTGCTCAGTCTTGTGGGTTTCAATGAGTACGCTTGCAACTCCACGACGGAACCGGTGAAACATGAAAAAACGATTCTGCCGAGTGATCGTGCGCAATTCAAAGGAGGTTTTACCTGCCCGAGCGATACCGTCCTCAACACCTTCATGGATACCCTCGCGCATGCGGGCAGCGTCCATGATGAAACGGGTGAACTGAATGCTTTGCAACAGGCTCATCAAGCTGGTTGCAGTGATCTACCGTTGCAGCATGTGCTGGTTATAGACGTTGGCGCGTACAGGACGATGTCCGCCGATTTGCCCATACCAGCGGTTGCTCCAGCAGCTTTGCCTAGTGAACCATCGGCTGGGCGTCACCAGCATACGAAGAAGGTTGAATTGGATGACGAGCCGGTGGTGGACTACAAGGCAGCGGCGCTGCTGGCCACGCACGCTACCTATGAATTTAACGAACTCAAACGGCAAAACAATGCTGCTGTCGTGAAAACGCAGTTAGCTATGCAACCGCAATCCATGTCCACCTGCGGGGTGGCTTGCCTGTTTGCTGCGCTTGATTTTGAGGACAACGTGGTGGCGTACCATCACCGGATTGATGCCAGGTACGTACCGGAACTGACCAAGCTCCGCACGCAGATTCAAGCACAGCGGCAATGGCTGGTGGCGCATGGTCAAAGCGTGGAGCAAGTGGATCAGACGCTAGCTTACGTGCAGGACAGCATGGACGAGATTGCAAACATGGACCAGGCGGTCGACGAAGTTCGTGGCGCGTTGCCGGGGTTGCGGCAGCAGCTAATGTCCATAGCCGAATACCGTTAACGCACTGTTCACCTGTCTCTGGCCGCCGACATCGAGGGCAACCTAGCGGACCAGGTATCACCATCACCACGGACAGCAAGAGCGACAGCAAAGAGGATGAGGAATCGGAGGAAATCTCAACATAACGACTTCTTCATCGGAGCATTTCCTCCACTGCTTGCTCTACGACCACTGGAGGTCTGCCCAGTGGCTGAAAGTCCTATCTAAACATTTTTTGCTAGGATGGCAGGCGAACCGGGCAATCTTGTGACAAGCGCTTTTAGCCCATTGGCGTCGCCAATACCCTAACGTTTCCCTGACCGCTCATTTCCCTCAAAAAGTTCACTGGTTCGGCTTTTTCCAAGCCTCCCGATTCCGGGCGGATGTCGGACCACCCGGAAGTGACCCTCCGTGCAGCCCGAGAAGTCGCATTTTCAGGCACTTGTCCGAGATGCCGGTTTTTCGTCTTAAGTGGATAGTTTCCGGATTGTCCGACATCCGCCCAGAATCTCCGTGCATCGTTCGCGTCGGCTGCCACCCGGCCGGCCCACAGGATGGGACCGGAGTTTAAGAAGTAAAATTAATGAATGCAGGCCAAAGCAAGAGTCCCTACATCCTTTCACGTGCTTTAGGCGAGCTCGGATGGAACCAGCTCCTCTCTGGACAGATCGACGAAGCGCAGCATGCCATACAGAAGGCACTCGAAATCGACCAACTCAATCATTACCGCTCCGAACCGTTACATCTCGCCTACTTTGGGTGTGTACTTATTGCGCGAAATCAAATCGATCCGGCCAAGGAGACTCTAGAGCGAGCAAAAAGCTTGTCAATTGCCCAATCAGATTTCTGGTCCTATGTTCTCGTGGAACGTGCACTTGCACTTATACACGTTCAGAGAAAAGAGATGGAGCTAGCCACCGAGATATTTTTGCGTCATGCCGGACTCAACCAGGGGATCTGGCTTGACGCCACCGGTTCGCCTTTGATTGATAAGGACGGAATGATGCGTGGTGCCGTGGTTGCTTTCCGTGATATTACGCGGAGAAAAACAGATGAACTGGAGATCCGCAAGCTCAACGAACACCTGGAAGAGAAGATAGCCAAACGTACCGAGCAACTGGAGTCCACCAACCATGAATTGGAGGCCTTTTCCTACTCCGTTTCCCATGACCTGCGTACCCCGCTCCGCCACATCGCCGGTTTTGCCAGGATCCTGGTGAATGACTTTGGCCCGGTGATGGCGGTGGGAAGCACGAGAGCATTTGCAGCGCATCGAAGACGCCGTTAGCCGGATGGGGCTGCTGATCGATGCTTTGCTGAAGATGGCGGTAATCCGCCGACAATCCTTGCGGCCACGCCGCAGCGAACTAAATCCCATCGCCGATGATGTGATCTCGATGCTGCAGCCAGAGTGCGATGGACGTGATGTGGATTGGCGCATTGCGAAGCTGCCGCGCTGGACTGCGACCCAATCTTGATGGCCCAGGTCTTCCAAAACCTATTGGGGAATGCTCTGAAGTACTCCCGTGGCCGGGCCAAGGCCGTGATCGAAGTCGACAGCATCCAGCGACCGGGTAAACCGGCAATCATCTTCGTGCGAGATAATGGCGCGGGCTTCAATATGAAATATTCCGAGAGATTGTTCGGCGTGTTTCAGCGCTTCCACACCGACGCGGAATTTGAAGGAACCGGGGTGGGTCTGGCCACCGTGCATCGGATCGTTCAAAAACACGGCGGGATGATCTGGGCCGAGTCAGAGGTCGATCATGGAGCCACTTTCTATTTCGCTCTGCAAATGACCGAGCAAATCGGGACGACAGCAAAGGCAACAGCCGCTTCA
>Ga0302324_100026321_pt1 | contig 11123 bp, 12 predicted proteins | sample Palsa_T0_1_FD_201949 | JGI IMG/M metagenome (GOLD analysis project Ga0302324, IMG submission 201949) | Peat permafrost microbial communities from Stordalen Mire near Abisko, Sweden - Palsa_T0_1 | ecosystem: Environmental > Terrestrial > Soil > Palsa > Peat permafrost | place: Sweden: Abisko... | reverse complement strand
GTTAGACCAGTTCTGAAACGTGTATACCCGTCCGTTGGCGCCCGTTTGAGTGGCCGCCGCCGACACTGTGTGCGTGGTTCCCAGCCCCCAAATGAAGTCGTAGGAAGGCCAGGTCTGCCCATCCACTGTCAATGGCAAACCGCCCGGAGAGGTGAGTAACGCCACCTGCGCCCCGGCCGCGTAGTTGCCGGTCAACACCACGGGTGTGGTGTTATTGGGCACCTGGTAAAGCGCGCCCTGACCGCTTCCGTTGCTCCAGCCGGTAAAGACCCACCACTTTCCATATTTGTCGGTCTGGGGAGTAACAGCGCTGATAAAGTGCGTCGACCCGGGTGCAAAATAGAAGTCTCCATCGCAAACCCCTGGAAAGCCCAGTGGCAGCACCTGCACCTGAGTCTCGTTGGGAGGACACGCGGGAACGTCGTTGAGTGTCCTGGTGGGGACCGGCGTGTGATCGATTAACAAGTTCAATCCCAGCGGCGCCGTTAGAAAGGACACCAGCTTGCCAGGCGCAAACTGGGGAGTAATCACGACCGGCTCATCCAGCGTGAGCTGTGTCAGGAAAGGGCTAGGCGACCCGTTACTCAGCGACCATCCGAGAAATACATAGCCCGGGTAAGGATAAGCGTTCAGAGTGATGATACTGTTCGCCGGTTCAAACAATGTCACCGACGACCAATAGCATTGGGAGGCGATGTACACGACGCCGGGTTGGGACACGCCGGCCGGGATCGCGCCAGGCGCGCCGCACGTGGGGGCGGTGGAGCCGGTAATGCCGTTGGCGCCGTAGACCAAGCTGAGTTGGTAAGAGGCTGTCAGCTGCGCGGTCAGGGTGGTAATGGCGGGATTTGCCGTTATAATCTGAATCGTAGAGCTGCTGGGCTGAATGAGGCCAAGGTTGTCGACCCAGCCAGTGAACGCATACTTGGTTTGGCCGGTGATGGACGTCTGAACGTTGTTGGTTGTTTGCCCCGGCAGCGGCGGATCGGTCAGAAAATCAACGGTGTGCTCGCTTCCTTCCGGCCAGTTCAAGCTGACGGCCGAGTAGTACAGCGTACCGTCCACCTGGAAGCGGGCGCCCGCTGGATTCGTGGAAATCGTAATCGTGCTCGAGGTCTGCGCTTGCAAGCACATCCCACCCAAGGTCAGCAGTGTTAGTAGGGAGATCCGGTTCATAGACGACACCATTAACTACATCGGTCGTAGTACGAACTGGCTTTAGGTTGCACTCCAAGCGCCCTAGAAACGGGGTTGTGGCTCAAGAAAGGCTTTAATTGGCGGGCAATTCGATGGCATGGGTCCGCAGTCTCGGGAGCGGGCCGAAAGATCAGTGAGTGCATGGCTCTGGGGAAAGAGTACGAAGCCGCGCCCCCTCGCCCCGGTACCGTATAATGCAATCAGTACTGCCGTGCGATTCGCCACGAAAATCCTTGCCATCGCGCTTCTCTCCGCCACCCTCCTTCCCGCCGCCGAGAAAAAGCTACCCATCGAGGAAACCACCAACGATCTGCTCACCATCTCCGCCACCGCCGTCCTCGACCGGGACCAAATCAAACAGGAGCTTGGCTACGACCTGGGCCCCGACATCGCCGTGGTCCGCGTCACGCTCCACACCGTCAGCGACAAGCCCATTCAGGTCAGCCACGACGATTTTCTGCTCATCTCCTCCAAGGACGGCGCGCGCTCCGAGCCTTTCGAGCCCGGCCAAATCGCAGGCGCCGACAGCCTGACGGTCACGGAAAATGGCACCAAACAGGCCGCGTCGCGCAAGCCCGGGCTCATGCTGGGAGGGTTGGGCATTGGCAGTAGCAGCCAGACGCCCCAGACCCCCACACTGAAGACGCAAGCCTCGCATGATGACACACCGAATCCATTGCTTGCGGTGTTGGCGGCTAAGATCCTGCCGGAAAAGGAGATCACCGACACCATTTCGGGCCTGTTGTACTTTCAGACGGTGGGCAAAGTGAAGCCCAAGGATTTGGAGCTTCACTATAAAGGACCCGCAGGCAAGATGGCCCTGCGCTTCCGGCCTAACTGAGCCGCGCGCTGGGTGGTGTATTCTGAATTCTGGCTTCTGAATTCTGACTTCTGATTCCGTTAGGAAGAACTCTTGTTTAACGCAAAGATAACCGCGCTTGGCTGCTACACTCCGCCCGAAGTGTTGACGAATCAGGATCTGGAAAAAATGGTGGACACCACCAGCGACTGGATCATGCAGCGCGTCGGCATCCAGCAGCGCCACATTGCTCCGGCCGGCGTGGCGACTTCGGACATGGCCGTGGAGGCCGCCAAAATCGCGCTCCAGCAACGCGGCATCGATGCCTCCGAGCTGGATGCGATTCTGGTCTGCACCGTCACACCCGACATGCTGTTCCCCGCCACCGCCTGCCTGGTCCAGGATCGGCTGGGCGCCACGCACGCCTGGGGCTTCGATTTGCTGGCTGCCTGCTCCGGTTTCATCTACGGGCTCACCACCGCCGCGCACCTGGTCTCGGGCGGCTCGCACAAGAAGGTGCTGGTGATCGGGGCCGATACCATGTCGCGCATCATCGATTACACCGATCGCGCCACCTGCATCTTGTTCGGCGACGGCGCGGGCGCCATGCTGGTTGAGCCGGCCGAACAGGGGGAAACCGGCTTCATGGATTTCGTGAATCAGATCGATGGCTCCGGAGGCGATTACCTGAAACAGCCCGCCGGCGGCAGCCGCATTCCCGCCAGCGCCGAATCCGTCGCGGACCATCTCCACTTCGTCAAACAGGACGGCCAGCAGGTTTTCAAATACGCGGTTCGCAAAATGGAGGAATGCTGCCGCGATCTTCTGGACCGCAATCATCTGACCGTGGCCGACATCGGAGTCCTGATTCCGCATCAGGCCAATCGCAGGATCATCAGCGCGGCGGCCGAGCGGCTGGGGATCAATTGCGATCGGGTAATGATCAACATCGATCAATACGGCAACACCACCGGCGCCACCATCCCCTTGGCTACGCGCGATGCGCTGCGATGCGGCAAGCTCAAGAAAGGCGATCTGGTGCTGTTCGCCGCCGTCGGGGCAGGCTACACGGTGGGCGCGAATCTGTGGCGATGGCAGATGTAGCGCGGACCTCTAGCCAGCAGCCGATCGCCGGCATAACGATGCAGGCCTGCTGAGGTAAGCTCCGGCCCATGTACTCGATCGTTCTGGACACCAACGCGGTCATCTCCGCTCTACGTTCGCGGCGTGGCGCATCTTTCGCCATCTTGCGCCAGATCGGCGAGACTTGGGTGCCCTTGATCTCTGCGCCTCTCATTCTCGAATATGAGGAGATCGGAAAACGTGAGGCTGAACGCCTGAAGATTCCCGAGACCACCGTTGATCTCATCATCCGCGCGTTCTGCTTCATGGGCCGAGAAACGGACGTTCATTTCCGGCTCCGGCCGTCTCTGCCGGACCCCAACGACGAATTCCTCCTCGAATTGGCCGTGGCGGGCCGGGCGGATGCATTGTGACGCACAATATTCGGCATTTTACTGGCGCGGCACAGTTTGGCATACGCGCGTGTTTGGCATACGCGCGATGACACCTCGCGAGTTCTTAAGGACAATAGAAGGAGAGGGACATGAATAAGCATATCGTCCTACCGGAGGATTTGTACAACCGCGCAGCTGAGCTTGCGGCCAGAGACCAAATGTCCGTGGAAGAGTTTGTGTCCGGCCTTCTTGAGAATCGGCTTGCCAGCCGTGAGTACATCGAGTCTCGAGCCAGCCTCTTTAACAGGCAGGAGTTCGAACGAGCGCTGAACCAAATCCCAGATGTTGAACCTGAAGATCACGACCGCCTGTAGTTTTCTCGGCTCACGACCGTTTCGCTATCCTAGCCATCAGTGGAATCCAAAAAGGTGGTCGTATTCGGATGCCGGGGTCAGCTCGGCGTCGAGCTGGTTACGGTCTTCCAAACGCGTGGTTATGAGGTCGCCGGCTTCGAGCGCGCCAAGGTAGACATCAGCGATGCCGCGCAAGTGGCGCAGGTGTTCGCGAGCGTCGATCCGGCGATCGTCGTCAACGCCGCCGCCCACAATCAGGTGGACGTTGCCGAGAAGGAGCCACTGCACGCCATGCAAGCCAATGGACTCGCGGTTCGCAATCTCGCAATGGCTTGCCGGCAGCATGACGCGCGCCTGGTCCACTTTTCAACCGATTATGTTTTCGACGGCACCGCCGGCCGCGCCTACAGCGAGGAGGACGCCACGCACCCTCTGGGCGCATATGCCGTGTCCAAGCTGGCCGGCGAGCTCTACGCGCAGGCCTACCTCGACAATCCGCTGATCATTCGCACGTCGGGCGTGTTCGGTCCGGGCGGATTGAATACGGCGCGCGGCAATTTCATCGAGGCGATGCTGCGGCTGGCGGCGAGTAATCAGCCGATCCGCGTGCTGAACGATCACGTCGCTTCGCCCACCTATTCGCCGTTCCTGGCCGCTCGCGCAGCCGACTTGGTGGATCGGCGCCTCATTGGGATTTTTCACATCGGCGGAGGCGAGCCGATTTCCTGGTTCGATTACGCGGCCCTGATTTTTCGCGTGGCCGGATTGCATCCCGAGCTCAAGCCCACCAACGAGCGCGAGTTCCGCACCGCCGCGCGGCGGCCGAAATATTCGGCGCTGTCAAACGCGAAAATGGAACGCGCCGGAATCGAGCCGCTGCCGCCGCTGGAAACCGCCGTCCGGCTGTACATGCAAGAACGCGCGCGCCGCGTGGGTGCATGAGACCATATTTCGAGGAGGTTCGATGCCCGCAAAGAAGTTGCTGATGCTGGTCGGCGATTACGTCGAGGATTACGAAGCGATGGTGCCGTTCCAGGCGCTGCTGATGGTGGGGCATGTGGTCCACGCGGTGTGCCCCAACAAGCGCGCGGGCGATTCCGTGCGTACCGCCATTCATGATTTTGAAGGCGATCAAACCTACAGCGAGAAGCGCGGGCACAATTTCGCTTTGAATGCGACTTTCGACGACGTTAAGCCCGAGAACTACGACGCGCTGGTGATTCCGGGCGGGCGCGCACCCGAGTACATCCGGTTGAATCCACGCGTGCTCGAAATCGTGCGGCATTTCGCCACGACCGACAAACCCATCGCGGCAATCTGCCACGCCGCGCAATTGTTGGCCGCAGCGGACGTGCTCAAAGGCAAATCCTGTAGTTGTTATCCCGCCGTGGCGCCGGACGTCACGCGGGCGGGCGGAACCTTCGTGGATTTACAGCTGACTGAAGCTCACACCGACGGGAAGCTCGTGACCGCACCCGCGTGGCCGGCGCATCCGGCCTGGCTTTCGCAGTTCCTTAAAGTGCTCGGGACGCGCATCGACCTATAAGGCCGCTTTGATGAAATGCAACGTGCGCCTAAACGGGAACGCCTTCGATGATGCTGGTGGGCGCGGTTGTCTCGTGGATCTCTGCTAGCCTGAATCCGGCGCCGGCAAACAGATCACGATATTCCGCGCTGGTGCGTTCGCGGCCACCGGGAATTACCAGCATTTCCAGATCGAGCAGCTTGCCGAAAGAAGGCTCATTGCCGGGAGCGATGATAACTTCTACAATCAGAAGCCGCCCTGACGGTTGAATGGCCTTCCGGATGTTGCGAAGGATGGCCAGGGCGCGCACATCATCCCAGTCATGGATGATGTGCTTGAGCATGTAGGCGTCGGCACCTGCCGGGACAGCCTTAAAAAAATCGCCGCCGATAATCTTGCAGCGGTCATCCAACCCGTAGGTTGCAAGCGTCGCACCAGCGATAACCTCTGGAAGATCGAAGAGCACGCCCTCCAGACTGGGAAAGCGTTGGAGAATTGTCGCCAACAACAGACCGTGCCCACCGGCGACATCCACCAATTGCTGGAATCTTCCGAAGTCGTAAGCCTCCGCGACCGCAGGAGCGCTCCGGCGGCTGTTGTCGGTCATGGCGCCGTCGAAAATCGCGGCTTCTTCAGGATGCGTGCGCAAATAATCGAACGCATTTTTCACGTCGAATGCTTTCCGCAATCCCGTCTCGCCGGTCTTAACGGAATGCATCAGGTGGTCCCAGGACCGCGACGCGGCGGGAATGGCGATAAAGCGGGCGAATTCTCGCATGGAGTTCGGAACATTGCTGCGGAGGCATTCCGCGAGTGGCGTCAACGTGAAGCGCCGGCCCTCGGTTTCAGCGAACACGCCAACGCTGGCCAGGGCACGCAGCACCCGATAGAGCGAAGGACCGTGCGCAGATACTGCATCCGCCAATTCGTCAGCGGTCTTGTCACCCTTGGCGAGGAGGTCAGCAATTCCCAACTCGGCGACGACGGAGATGGAAGCCGAGACCCACTTGCCCGTGAGCATTTGCATCATTAATACGTTGGCGGGCAATTCTTGCGCTGCCACTGCGTTTGACATGGCTTTCCCGGTTCCGAAGGGTTTTAAGATAAGACGCCGGTCACTTGGCAGGCGCGGGCGGCGCCGCGGGCTGAGCGGGAGCTCCGGCAGGCCGGTCCGTTAGCGTCTGTCCATCGGCAGTGGTTACGGAAACAAACAGCGCCCCAGGCTCACCACTCTTTTGCGGATGGCCGACCACGGTGACCTTGTCGCCCGGCTTCAGGGAATTTGATTTCCAGCCCGCGCGCACCAGAACGAACGGGGCCGTCATCTCGATATTCCAGGTTTCAACGACGCCCTTATCGTTGGTGATTTCGAGCTCAATCCATGAATGGGGGTTGGCCCACTTAAATTGCTTCACCGTCCCAACCAGCGTCACATTCTTGGCGCGGTCAAAACCTTCCATGGAATGGTGGGCGTGGGCCGAACCGGCCACCGAAAGCCCCAGGATACAAATGCAAGCGAACTGTAGTCTGTTCATAAGTTGTCCTAGTGAATGTTCACGGATTTCGAGGTAACGCTCGGCATATGCGCGTTCAAATCCGGCAGGCAGGAGGCCTCCGTGATGTCGGTATCGTCCACCCGCTTCCAGCGCTTGGTCACCTTCCATTCTCCCACCCAGTTCTTGGGATCGCCGAAGGTATACTCGATCTGCAGCGTGGCGCCGTCGCCGATCAAACGCATGCGTTCGACGATGTGAAGCTGATCGCTGGCCGGGATGCCGTTGTCGATCCAATGATGATCGTCCACGAAGCCAATGGTATCCACCACCAGCGAGTCGCCCTCCCAATGCCCGATGGATTCGCCGTTGAAGCTGGGGATGATGATATCGGGATCGGTGTGTTTGCGGCCATCCAGATAGATGATGCGCACGCTGTTCATGAAGCCGCTGACCATGAAAATCGCGGTTGGCTTTTGGATCATTGCGATCGGCCACACGCGTGTCATGAGCACCGGCAATCCGGCGGGCCAGCACTGGCCGATGTCGTCGTGATACGCCTTGCCTTCCGCCCGGGCTTTTTTGGCTGCGTCTAACTGCGCTTGCGCGGCGGGCGTCAGCTTGACGTCCGGCGGAGGCGTGAAGGTGAACGGGTTGTCGCGCGCCATGGCGTGCAGCCACGTCCCGGTAATGTCGAACGGAGGGGCGGGACGAGGCTTCGCGATATTCGACGGGGCGAGCGCGCCAAGCTGAGCAGGCGGCGCGGGGGCTGGTTGCGCGGACGGTGCCTGCGCCCAGACGAGCGAGGCCGCGAACGTGGCCCAGGCCGCCGTTGTTATTGCAAATCGCTTGTGCATGGTAGTCATTCCTTTATACCGACTCCCTTACGGTCGCGGCTCGGTGGTCGCGGCTCGGTGGTCGCGGCTCGGCGGTCGCGGTTCAGTCGGTGCTATTTATCGTGGAGCTTCAGCCGCACAATACCATTTTCGTCGACATATTCACGATTGTTGTCGCACACAAATTCGACCATTTCATAATCCGCGGGCATGCGTTTGAACGCCAGGGTGTAGGTGGCTGGCTTTTCGAGCACTACGGGGTCGTCGATCGTGATCTGGTCGTGCAAAATCTCGGGCGAGATCAGCCTGATCCGGTCCGTGACGCGCATCTGGGGGCTGTGCGGTATGCCGCGATAGCCCGACACCGTGGGCTTGATGCCGATGGTGTCCACCACCAACGTGTCGCCTTCCCAATGGCCGACGGAGCGTCCGTAGTAGCCCGGCGCGACGTCCTCGAGTTTCCATTGTGGCCGGTCCATATAAACGCGGCGCACTTCGCTGAACGCTTCCGAAATAATCGTGACCTGCTTCGGGTTTTGAATGATCTCGATGGGATAAATGGCAATCGACATCATGGTCGGCACGCCATAGGGCACGCAGCGAGCGCTCGAGTTGTCCAGTTGCTCGCCGCGTTTTGCAGCCTCGGACTCCCTGGCGCGCTTGTCCTGGTACGGCTTGTCGTACTCCGGCTTCAAGACCGGTGGACTGGGCGCGGGCGGGTGGAACTTCGGATCGGAGCCGGGCCCGCCTCGATATATGCCCCAGACGCCAGTGAGATCGGGCGGAGCGCCGGCCGATTGTGCGTTGAGGATAGCCGGGGCGAAGGCGAGCAGCGTGGCGGTAGAAATCTTCAGGTTCATTTTTGCGTGGGCGCGGGCGGAGGCTCCTGACGCGGCCCGTTGAAGAGCACCTTTCCATCCGTCAACGTCGCTTGCGAAAGGAATCCGCCATTCTGTCCACTCTTCAGCGGATTGATGATGAGCGTAACTTTGTCGCCGGCGTGGATGCTGCTGAACTTCCAACCGCTTTGCATTAGGATACTGGGGCTGCCCAATTCGATACTCCAGTGTTTGACGGCGCCCTTTTCGTCCGGAACGTCGATTTCGATGTAGGCATGCGGGTTGGTCCATTCAAACGAGGTGACGGAACCGGCCAGCGTGATGCGCTTCGTCATGTCGAACATGGTGAAGGAGTGATGCGCCCAGGCCGGACTCGCTAAGGCGAACAAGGCTGCGGCCAGCATCGACAAGCCGCGCAGCTTGGTCCGGATAGGGTGCAAGTGATTCATCGAAAGGCCTCTCGTTGCTTCGCTCCATTCTATTCTGGTGCTCCGGGCCAACGCAACACGAAGCTAATTCTCGCGAACACGAGAGTCCGGCGTTTCTTAAAGCGATAATAAAACCATGCATTCGTTCGCTGACGGACTCAAGTGCGTCGCGCAATATGAAGTAGAGGATTCACGGGCTTTGTCCACGCCTTCGTTGTTGATTTACACGGAGATGATTGAAGCGAATATTACTGCCGCGCTGGGCATGATGAACGGCGATGCCAGCCGTTGGCGGCCGCACCTGAAGACCGCGAAGCTTGGCTACACCATGCGACGCCTGGTGGCGCGCGGAATCAAGCTGGCGAAATGCGCAACCACCTTGGAACTGGTGGCGGCGATAGAGTGCGGGATGGAGGATGTGCTGGTCGCATTTCCGCTGATGGGTCCGAATGCGGCGCGGGTGCGGGAAATTGCGGCGGCCCATCCGGAGCGGCAGATCTCCACGCTAGTGGAAAGCGTCGATCAAATCCATGAGTGGGGTGGAGGTGGGGTGGGCGTGTTCGTCGATCTCAATTCGGGGATGGATCGGACGGGGATGGCGGAGGACCACTTCGAGGAAGTGCGCGAGTTTATCGATCAGGTTGAGAAGGCTGGACTGCGGTTTTGCGGGTTGCATCACTATGATGGACAGATCAAGAATGCTGATGCATCGGCGGCGGTGGTGGCTCGGGAGGGTTACTCGCAGCTGGTGGAGCTGGTCGCGTATCTGAAGCGAAGTGGGATCGAGGTCAAGGAAGTGATTACGTCGGGCACGCCGGCGATGCCGCATGCGCTGAACTTCGCGCCGTTCAGCACAGGGGAGTTTGTGCATCGCGTGTCGCCGGGGACGATTCTCTATAACGACCGAAGCAGCCTGCAGGAGCTGCCGGACTATGGATTTCGGCCGGCGGCGCTGGTCTTGTCGACGGTGGTAAGCCGTCCACGGGAGAATCGGGTGACCTGCGATGCCGGCCATAAGGCCGTGTCGGCGGATGCGGGCGTGCCGACTTGCGACGTGATGGGGCGGCCGGGGCTGGTGGGGCTGAAACCGAGCGAGGAGCATTTGCCCATTGAGGTGCGGAGCGGCGAAGCGCCGTCGCGCGGGGAGTTGCTTTACTTGTTGCCAGCGCATGTGTGTCCGACGGTGAATAACTTTGATAAAGCGGTTCTGGTGCGCGGTGGAAAGGTGGAGGACGTTGTGCCGGTTACCGCGAGAGGGCGCGAGATGTTCGTGGCGTGAGGGACGGCACGACGGGTGTGCGACATCAAACTGGAAGGCCAAATCTAATCCCCCGGTACTCGCGGCTTCAGCCGCGTGTCGCGGCTTCCAGCCGCGTTCATGGCTTAAGAGTCTGTGTGAAAACTACCCATTGCGTCCATATATCGCGGATCGCTGATGTCCTGACTATCATAGCGTGTGGAGCACGGGTAGTGGGTCAGTTTGAAACTGACCCACTACCGGAGCACGAGGGCGATTTCGAGTTTTCACACTGACTCTTCAGCCGCGTTCATGGCCGGCTGGAACATTCCTCGCGCCTGGGCGATCAGGCAGCATTACACGCAGCCAATCGGCTACTGCATCGGAGCGGCTTGCGATTCTGGGCAGGGGCAGGCGAAACGCGGCTGAAGCCGCGAGTACCGGGAGCCGCGAGTACCGGGAGCCGCGAGTAGCCTTTTCTTTCAAGTCGCGCACCACGGCCCGACCTGAGGCCTCCCCTTGCCGTCTGAAAGCGCATATACTTAATACCAATATGGAGGCGGATATGCATATTCGAAATCTCACGTTGGCAGGCGCGGTAGCAGTGGTTCTATCGCTGCTCCAGGGACCAGCCGTAGCTCAGTCTCTGAATGCGAAACCCGCGAAGACCGCGACCGAGACCTGGACGGCGCCCCGGACCGTGGATGGGCAGCCGGATCTTCAGGGAGTCTGGTCCAACAACAACGCGACGCCGCTCGAGCGGCCAAAGGAATTGGCGGGGCGTCCGTATCTGACCGAGCAAGAAGTAGCGGCGCTCAAAAAGAAGGCAGCCGAGCTCTTCGACAACGGCAATTCAGACGCCGCGTTCGGCGACTCCGTTTTCGAGAGCGTGCTGGCGAATGTCAAAGGAACAAAATCGGGTTTCAAGAGCGTCGACGGCGAGACGGGCGACTACAGCT
>Ga0302324_100026320_pt1 | contig 11123 bp, 13 predicted proteins | sample Palsa_T0_1_FD_201949 | JGI IMG/M metagenome (GOLD analysis project Ga0302324, IMG submission 201949) | Peat permafrost microbial communities from Stordalen Mire near Abisko, Sweden - Palsa_T0_1 | ecosystem: Environmental > Terrestrial > Soil > Palsa > Peat permafrost | place: Sweden: Abisko... | reverse complement strand
TCGCTCGCTGTTTTGGGACTACGAGCGGCATAAGTCAGCAAATGCCGACTTTTCTCCCAAGTGGATATGATTGGTCAAGCGTGCCAACGCAGCATAGCGGCCTAGGACAGGACTTATGTTGACGAACGTCGTCATTTCTCGGGATCGAATGTGATGTTGCTGTCAGAGGTGAACTTTTTGTAGTTCCGGAACTCGATCACGTTGCGGGTGCACCCGCTCGTTCCGTGCGCGCAGCTCAGCGCCTCGGAGTGGACCGGCAGCAGATACTTGCCCTCGCCTATGAGCACATAGTCGTAATCGACCGCCGATTCGACTGTGTCGAGAGGAAACATCCTCGGCAGGTTTTGTGCAGACAGCTCGATCCGCAGCACCCGAAAGTTCTCTTTGTCGATCCAGATCGAACCCGTGTAGGCCGGCTGATCAGACTGGCCGTCCGCCTCAATGTGCCAGTGCGAGTTGGGTTGCTCCACCGAGAAGTCGTAGAGGAACGCGGCCCGGTTCACAATTGCCGTGGCTTTTTTACCGTGAAAATGCGCGTTGGTGTTGGGAGAGAGCACGTCCAGTTGCAGACTGGAGAATTCACCGCGCGTCCATGATCCGGTCTTTTCGATATCCACCCTGGGCGGTTGCCCATTGACGAGAATATTCTTGTATTTCTCGGTGCCATCCTCTGCGATTACGTCGGCGGTAACATGGTCCAGCGCCTGCCAGGAGGTCTGGCTTCCGCGCGCTACCTGGGCCGCATATCGCGTAGTGTATTGCTTGACCACGTAATTGGGAAGAGTTTCGGTGAAAGAAAAAGCCTCTTCCCGAACCTGATCGATGACCGGGTCTCCGGATGCAGGCATTCTCTGCCGCATGTTCCCATTCGGGGACGGATCTCCGTCCGCAGGTGCGCCGACCCGCGGCGGAGAGGGTGTCCGCGTTACGCCGTTGGCGACGTCGGCCTGAAGGCTCGGGCGTGCATCGGCGACCGTGGCGTCGGAGTTTGTGGACGGCGTGCTACCGCCGGTTCCGCGCTTCAACTGCGGTGGACCGTCGTCGTCGGCATCGCGCGGGGCCGACGGCGCAGATGGACGCGATACAGACCCAGACGTTGGGGCGGAATCTCCCGGAGTGATTTGCGCGCTCGGCGGGCCGTCCGTACTCCCGGTCGCCCGATGCAGCCTGGGGCGGTCGGGGTCGTCATTGTTATTTGGGGAGCTGGCTGAAGGACTGCTTGACGAACTGCCGTTAGTGCTGTCCGGGCTCGAACTGCCGCTTGACGAGCCGCCGGGGTTGTTGCCCGACGAACTACTGATCGAGTTGCTCGATAAGGGGCGCGACGTGTCGTTCACCGCCTGCGATGCGGCCGCGTGCTCGTCCATTGTGCCATCCCTGACCATTGTCATCGTCGAGGCATGGTAAACGTTGTTGACTTGGTTTGCGGCGATACGCACGTGATCGCCAGGCTGAAAATCGCCGATCTGTACCGAACCGCCAGAAACGCCTATGTATTTCGTCGACTTCGCGGTCGAGATAGTGGTTATGGTCTTGTCGTCGGACTCGACGACGACGTTATTCTTTCCAATGCTCCTCAACATCCCAGTGAACGTCATCCCGGTCTGGTCTCGTCTGCTATCCGGCGCCTGACGTCCCGGAGCGCCTTGCGGATACGATCGGCCTGGATATCCGCCACCGGGATACCCAACGCCGGGAGCGATGATCTGGCCAAAACCGGGAATTCCGGCCAGCAGGAGAAAGGTCAGTAACGTGAATCCGCGAGCCATTGACCTCCTAGGACGAAGGTTAACAGCGAGTCGGCTGCTAAATCAAGCGAGCTTCCGGGGGAGTTTGCAAGTCCTGCCGGGCAAATGCCAATAGCGTGCTGGGCCCCCACGGCGACCCTGTTGCCCAAATGGAACGGTTTTAATTGCGGCCGGGAGGAACAACTCGGGTACTCTGGTGAGGGCCGCACTATACGATCCAAAAACAGGCAAGTTTCGCGCTACCGGCTGAATGACCATTCCGCGCTATTCTCATACGGCGACGCTACTGCCGGATGGCAAGTTCTGGTGGCGGGCGGCGGGATCGACCGGGCCCACGGAGTCGCTAGCGCGGAGCTGCTTGAGTCCTCGACGGGAGGGCCCTAACGATAGCAACATTCTCGAATACGTTTGCCTCGAAAATGAGAAGGATTCGGCGCATTTCGGCCAGCGCTAGCCATCTTTCGCGCTGCCGCCCGGCATTTCCCATTGTCCCTTGATCGCCCGCGCGTCCACGTTCGGTGGTCGATATGTCGATTCTGACCGGCAGTTCGGCGTCAAGTTGCCGGGAAACGGCCTAGTCGCGGATGTGCCCTTGCATAGACGTATCGCTAATATGACTCAAGCCCGCATTCCCACGCTTGGCCATCGCTCAGGGCCACGCCCCTAATCTTTCGTGCAACGCAGTTCTTTGTCGGCGGGATCGGGAGCGGTTCTCCCGCGCCGCATCTTATCTCACATCGCTGGAGTAGTTGGTCAGTTCCTGGCTGCGGTCGGCGCCGGAAGCGGAACTGTCCAGAATCGCAACTCCTTCGCCGAGAACCACGATTTCCTTCCAACCTGCCCGTCCTGGAAAGTTGTTATCGAGGTAGGAAAGTTTGTGATCGCCCGCGGAGGCATCCAGCTTGCCACGGAACACGAACGCGACTTTCATCGTGGGCAGACCGCCGGCGCCCTCGGCAAACGCCACTTGGCGAGATATCGTATCTAACCGGATAGATTGGCTATCGCTCACCAAGGAGATTCCTTCCTTCAAGAATTGCCCCTGCATGTCGAGGTAGCGGGAGGCCCTGGGGGAGTCGGCCGTAGGAGTAATGTCGAACTGCCGAATCTCCTGAAAAGTAGGAATTTCCGCCATGTCGATCAGATACTTGATCTCGATCGACCCTTGGTCGACCTTGATCTTCGCATAATGATTGACGCTGAAATTGCCCATGGGATGAGCGAAGGAGGTCACGGTTGAGCTCAGGATCAGCACAAACGGCAATAAAACGATTCCCGGCCGGCGATGATTGCTCTTATCGTTGCGCATTGCTTGACCTCGACTGCCGGTGATTCGATTGGAAGATATCTTCTAAGGTTCGGCGGGCTATTTCAGTCTGAAAAACGTGGCGGCATCGTCTGGCCCGCTCGCCCTGCGGCGCGCTTCTTCGGTCGAAAGCACGAACTCACTGCGTTCGCCTTTGACAACCCAATCACGGATCGCGTCAACGTAGGTTTTGCGCAGGCGCTTGCCCTCCTCGATCACTTCCTTTGGAATCTGGAACGCCTTCGGATCCATCGAGCGGATACCATCGCTGACGCCGGCCGGCTCCGCCGGACGCACCACGCGCCCGTTCTCGTCGATCCACGCGACCATCGGCACGTTGATGAATTCGTAAAGCTCGCCGACGATGTGCTTCTGATCAAACAGGGATACTGCGGAACGCCGGCCCGCTCGGTGAAAGCGTCATCCCATCCCATAATATCTTTCAGACTCGGAGGAAGCCCGGTCGATGCGGGGCGGATGAAATCCTAACCGCAGGGGCCCCCGCACTGTCGAGCGCCACCGCGACGATAGTGAATCCCTGGTCTTTCAGTTCTTCGTAGAGTCCCTGCCAGACTGGCAGGTCATAGCGGCATCCTCACCAGGACGCCCATGCAGAGAGTAGGACTTTACGGCCGCGATAGTCCGATAGCCGATGCATAGTGCCGTCGAGATCGGGGAGTTCGAAGTCAGGCGCCTCGAGCGAGGCGAGCGTGGCGCGGCGCGTAACAGCAGCTTCGCCGAAAAACCATACGCCATGGTCGTCGTCGTGGACCACCGGTTGTCCTAGCAATCATGCGTTGGCAACCGCGAATTTCCGACTGGGCGAGCATTTGTTCGAAAAGGGGCTCCGCGATAACGCGCTCAAATATTTCGTGGAGGCGCGCCGGCTTCGTCCCGAGAGTTGGAGCATCAAGCGCCAAACCTGGGAACTCGAGCAAGCCGGCAAAGCGTCAGGGCCGGAGTTTTTTGCCGAAGTGATGGCGCTCGTCGACGACCACTACTATGCGCCGCTCGAAATGAAAGAGCCTGGTAGGGCACATCCGTGAATGGTTAAGCTCCCTAAGCATTTTGTCGGGGCATATAAAAAAGGAACCCGCGCCAGCCAATTGAGCCACATTTCCGCTGGCGTTTACCTTCATGCCAAAATCCCACGCAAATTTGCCTTGCTGTTTCTCCGAACCGGAGTGATGAATGGTCACGACCGCAGCCCGGTCAGGAGAAACGAATGAACACCACAACCGAATCGAACGCATCGGTGCCTGAGGCTCAGCCGAATGCGAAGCGCAAGCCCACCAAGAAGGCCAAGCCCGCAAAGAAGGCAGCCAAGAAGCCAGAGTGGGGATTCCGGGGGAACGTGAACGCGATTCCGGGATGATCCCGAACAGTTTTAGGCCGATCCCGGAATCGCGTTCAGCTTCACCGGATTAATTTCCACAGGGCTGACGGCGCTGGACAACACAATGGCAGGCAGGCTCCCCCGAAAAGGGAGGATCAGCTTGCCAGCCAGGAGATTGTCCGTGCGCAAGATCAAAGAAGTTCTTCGATTGAAGTTTGACGTGGGTCTGGGGCTGCGGCAGATCGCCCGCAGTTGCTCGATTGGTCTCGATCGGTGCCCCCATCGATCGCTTCCGCGCTGCGGCAGAGCAGGTGGGAATCACAACTTGAGTTGCCGCGATTTTTCGGACAGGTCCGCATCCCCAGCCAGGCGTGGACCTGCTGGTAGCCCCTCAACAATTCAGACCCAATTTCGGTGCGCTTCTTCGCCGCCGGCGAGGGATGCCTTTTTTCGCGCGGGCGGAGTGTTCCTCCGGTTGAACCACGGCTTCCGGGGCGAGCGCCTCATACAGGCAGGCTTGAATCTCTAGTAAACTCGTTCGAGGAAACGGAGGGACGTCGATGGTCCTTGAAGCTTTCACTAGAACAAGATCACTGGGCATCGCGGCAGGGATCGCTGTCCTGGCTGCCGCTTTTTCCGGTAGCCTATTTGCGCAGCCCGACGTTCCGATGGCGAAGCCCGAGTCGGTCGGCATGTCGACGGAGCGGCTCCAACGCGTTCATAAGTTTATGCAGGAGTACATCGACACTAGCCAGATCGCAGGCTCAGTGACGTTGATCGCGCGCAAAGGCAAGGTGGTGTATTACGATGCGCAGGGCTGGCGGTATAAAGAGGAGAACGCTCCGATGCCAAAGGATGCGATCTTCTCGCTGATGTCGATGACCAAACCAATCGTTTCGACCGCGCTGATGATGCTGTGGGAAGAGGGCAAGTTCATGCTGGACGATCCGATTTCAAAGTGGCTGCCGTCCTACTCAAAAATGACCGTGACCGACGTCTCGGGCCGTGTGCCGGCCGTGCGGCCTGTGACGGTGCGGAACATCCTGACCCATACGTCGGGGTTGTCGCTCGAACCTGGGCCCCGTCCGCCAACGCTACTGGAGGAAATCGAGAAGTCGTCGGGCCGGCCGCTGGCATTCCAGCCGGGTGAGCGGTGGCAGTACGGCGCATCCACCGACTTCGTCGCGGCGCTGGTCGAAAAGATTTCGGGCATGACCGTCGACGAGTTCCTGCGGCAGCGCATCTTCGAGCCGCTCGGCGTTCGCGATACCTACTACAACATTCCCAAGGAAAAAGTGGATCGAGTCGCCGCAGTGTACAAGCCGGATCAGGACGGCAAGATCGTACTCGCACGCAAACCCGAGTATCACGAGCCGACTACCTACTTCCCCGGCGTTGCCGGACTGAACGGGACGGCGGCAGACTACTTCCGCTTTTCGCAAATGATTTTGAACGGCGGCGAGTACGAGGGGCATCGGCTCTTGGGCCGCATGACTGTCGACATGATGATCACCAATCAGATCGGCGGTGGACCGAACAAGAAGGTTTACATACGCGGCGATGGCTACGGCTTCGGGCTCGGCTTCGCGGTGCTGACCGATCCTTCGAAGGCTCCGGATGCGCTTTCTATGGGCACCTGCACCTGGGGCGGCGCGGACGGTACGCTGTTCTGGATCGACCCGGTCGAGCAGCTCATCGGCATCATGATGATCCAGATCAGCCCGTACAGTCACTTCAATATCCGGCCGTTGTTTTCGGTGGTGGTATCACAGGCGATCACCGACAGCCTGGCTGGCCAGAGGCCGAACGTAATGGGCTACGACACGCCGAAATAACGGATGAGAAGACTCAAAGGGTCGCCCGCGATGCCTGTTGGCCAGAAACGCAGTGATGCCCGTCACTCGGGCGGATGACACACCTTGCAGGGGGTGTACCCTTAGCCTTTGCATCCTTCAAACTGATCGCAATTCTGCTCAACGCAAGGTATCGACATCCGTCAAGATGGTATCTCTACCTTGCACCCTTTAGGCTATAGCCGACTGCGATTGATCCCGATCCGCAGGTCTTCGTGATCCTGCTGGACTTGAATCGGCTGTAGCCACGCCGCAGGCAACCTTCGGCGGCGAATTCCTGCACCCCTCGATTCCGGCCAGGGCAGCGGCGTATCTCTTCCATCTCTGCTCGAATCGCTCAAGTTTCCCGCTGGAACTGCCGTTGTCGCCTTTCAGATTCTTGATGGCGACGATTTCGGTCCGGTCATGTGCCGGTCCCTGATGACACTGCCCCCGAGCTAGCGACCCCAGGGCAAGAGCCGATGGGATATTGTTCTGCGCCGAGATTCCTGAAAGAAATCGCCCCCATACCTCATGTTTGATTTAGTGGCCGGTATCGGGAGAGGAACAATGAGAATCCGTTTCGTCGAGTTCGTCGCATTCATCGCGCTGGCATCCGCGCCGTGCCGCGGCCAGGGAATCATCAGCACCGTGGCCGGGAATGTTGCCGGCGCCGCCTGCAGCAACGCGAATAGCGGGGCGGCCCTCAGCACTTGTATGGCGCCCTCCGGGATCGCAACGGACAAGCAGGGCAATCTGTACATATCCGACGGCCAGTACTACAAGATCCGAAAGGTAGACACGGCTGGAAACATCACCACCGTGGCTGGAAGTACCTTCGGATACAGCGGAGACGGCGGGCCAGCCACCAGCGCACAGCTGCTATTAACCGGCGGCAGCCCGAGCTTTGCGGGCCTGGTAGTGGACTCGGCGGGGAATATTTATATCAGCGACCAGAAAAACTGCGCGATCCGCAAGGTCACAGCCGCCACCGGCATCATTACCACGGTTGCCGGCACTGGCCCTAACAGCTGCGGCTATGCGGAGGATGGCGTCCCGGCGAAGTCTACCTCGTTGTTCTACCCGAATGGCATTGCGCTTGACAGCTCCGGAAATCTCTATATCGCTGATGGTCTCAGTAATCGCGTTCGCAAAGTGGACGCCTCCTCGGGCGTCATTAGTACCGTTGCTGGCAACGGAGACGCCCTCTACGAGGGAGATGGCGTGCAGGCCACCACTACGGGAGTGGTTTCGCCCGCTGGGGTCACCTTTGACAGCGCCGGCAATCTTTATATCTCGGAAAGCGACCGGATCCGCATGGTGAACACCAGCGGAATTATCACCACCCTGGCTGGTGCGACCACGGCGGTCCAAACCTACGGATCCTCGGGCGATGGCGGTCCCGCAAATGCGGCTTTGCTCGACGGTCCGCTCGGTCTGGTGGTTGACCCGGCCGGGAACATCTACATCGCTGACAATCAGAACCTGAGGGTCCGCAAGATTAATACCGCCGGAATCATCAGCGAGTTCGCAGGAGTCTTCGGACCCGTTTCGACGCCCGCCGGCGATGGCGGACCGGCCATCAGCGCCTATCTCGGCAACCCATTGGGTCTTCAATTGAATCCCGCCGGCGATCTGTACATTTCAACCACTCAGGGAACAGTCCGGCTGGTCACGGCCCCTCCACCCCCCGCGCCTGCCGTCAGTGCCGGCGGAATTGTGACCGCGAGCGCCTTCGGCGGATTTACCGATGTCTCGCCGGGTTCCTGGATTGAGATCTACGGCTCCAACCTGGCTTCAGATAAGCGGTCTTGGGAAAGCTCGGATTTTAACGGGCCGAATGCGCCCACCTCGCTGGGCGGAACTTCGGTCTCGGTCGGCGGGCAGGCGGCCTTCATTGATTTCATCAGCCCCGGTCAGGTGAATGCACTGATCCCCTCTAATGTCGCCACAGGACCTCAGCAGATAACGGTGAAGACCGCCGGCGGCACGGCTACCAGTGTCGATATTACTGTAAATGCTGTGCAACCCGGCCTCCTTGCCCCGCCATCCTTCAAGGTAGGCGGAGTCCAGTATGCCGTGGCCTTGTTCTCCGACGGTACGTATGTGCTTCCTGAAGGCGCAATCTCCGGGATCAGCTCGCGGCCGTCCAAGCCGGGTGACAAAATCGTCCTTTACGGCGTAGGCTTCGGGCCGGTGACGCCCAACATACCCGCGGGTGAGATTGTGTCGCAATCCAACAAGCTTGCATCCACCTTTCAGATGTCGCTGGGCGGGTTGCCTGTGACCACGGCATACGCAGGATTGGCTCCCAACTACACGGGCCTCTATCAGTTCAACATCACGGTGCCTGGCGCCGCAGCCAGCGGCACGATTCCACTCACGTTCACAGTGGACGACGTCAGCGGGACACAGACGCTCTTCATCGCCGTCGGAAACTAAAGCTTGGCTGCCGCAAACCGAAGCTGAAATGATTTGAACTCCGGGTCGGTCAACACTCTTCCCATCGATTCGGATCGAAGTTTCATCTGAAGATTCGGGAACAGGGTTGCCGGACCGTCGCCAACTCTGACGTGTGCCGCCGCGATCCTTCGACGGGAAGCTACCGACAATACGTGTTAACGAGCTGTTCGGCAAACGAGCGTTTGCGGCCAATTCTACGGTTTGGCGTCGGAGTGTCGATTGCGATCTAGACACCGCTTAACGCTTTGCCGCGAATCAACTATCGAGCACTATCCAAACGGGAGCGTGGTCACTCGCGTCCTCCTCACCGCGAACCCAACGGTCTACACCCCCATGCACGAGCCGATCGCACACTGTCGGAGAGAGGAGGAAGTGATCCAACCGCATCCCCTTGTCTAAAGGCCACCGATCACGCTCGTAATCCCAGAACGTCCAGAGCGGCCCTTCAGGTTGCAGTTTTCGCAGAGCATCTGTCCAGCCCTGAGCTAGCAGCCGAGCAAAGGCTTCGCGACTCTGAGGTTGAATCAATGCGTTGTTGTCGAGAGATCGCGTTGAATAAATGTCCTGCACGGTCGGTACGACATTATAATCGCCGGCCAAGACGACAGGCACACCGGCCTTCATGAGTTCCGCGCCGTGCACGATTAAGCGTTCGAACCAGGCCAATTTGTAATCGAACTTCGGGCCGGGTTGGGGATTTCCGTTCGGCAGATAGATGGAAGTGATGAGCACACCATTTATCGCCGCCTCGATATAGCGTGCCTGGCCGTCCTTAGAATTCCCAGGCAAGCTCGATCGAGTCAACACGGGGTCGCACTCCCGCGCCAGGATCGCTACGCCGTTCCAGGAACGTTCGCCAAGCCAGACTGCGCGATAGCCGAGGTCACGAAGGGTACTTGCCGGAAATGCTTGCTGCTCTACTTTGAGCTCCTGGAGGCAAACGACATCTGGCTTCGCCCTTGCGAGCCACGCCGTGAGATTGTGCAGACGCTTGTTGATGTTGTTGATGTTGAAAGTGGCGATCTTCAATGGGCCGGCCTTTCACGCAAAGACCATTTTGCCCTGCCCCGAGCCTTAAACAGCAAGTATGATGTCGATTCTGACAGGCGGTTCGGCGTCAAGTTGCCGGGAAACGGCCTAATCGTAGAAGTGCCCGTTAAGACGCATTATCGGTAGCAATGTTGGGTCCCAGGAACCTGTCCACGAGCGCATCGCACCCAAGTGATCCATGTCGTGACCGCGGCGGCCGGCGTCGATTCTCCTGTATACTCTTGCCAATGCGAGTGGGCAGGCGACAATCCTGTTTTGCCCTCGCGCGCGCATAGGAGGTTATCGGGGATGCGTTACCTGTTTTTTGCGGTTCCGATTCTATTAGCGGCGGCGCCCGACGATCAAGGCCAGCGGCTGCTCGAAGCAATTCACAATGGCGATACGCAGGCAATCCGGGTGGCCCTCAAAGCGGGAGCCAGCGCGAACACGCGTGGTGAACTGGGTTCCACGGCTCTGATGCACGCTTCGGCGTACGCACCGATCGAATGTCTCCGGATACTGCTCGACGCGGGAGCGGAAGTAAATGCGGCCAGCGACGACGGATTCACTCCGCTGATGTGGGCAGCATCGGATTCGGCCAAGGTGCAACTGCTGCTGGTGCATAAGGCCGACGTACGGGCGCGCTCCAAGGACGGCAACACGGCTCTGATTCTGGCCCGGCAGAACGGCTTCACCGAATCCGTGCCGGTTCTACTGGCAGCCGGCGCGCCTGATGAAGACGGTATGGATGCGGCCGGCTGGCCGGCCTTGAACATGAGCCGTGACCTATTGCTGCAGAGCCGCTCTATCGGCGCCGAAGCCATGCATATGGCGCCCGTGGCGCATCCGGTTTTCAATGTGGTCAACCTCACCGGCGATCCGGTGGAGGCGTTGCGTGGCATGCTGGACGCGGGTGTGGACCCGAACATGAGCGCACGGATGATCACGCTGGAGCTTCCCGCGCTGGCCTTTGCGGCAAAGCACGGGAATCTCGCGCAAGTGCGAGAGCTACTCGCCCGCGGAGCCGATCCGAACCGGAGGGGCTCACACGGTTTGACCCCACTGATGGCGGCCGCAGTGGGGGAGTTCCAGGATACGACAGTGATCGACGCTCTGCTGAACAAGGGCGCAGATGTCAACGCCCGCGACGAAATGGGACGGACGGCGCTCGATTGGGCTCTTTTGCAAGGGGATACCGAAATCGTTCGTAAACTGCGGGCTGCCGGCGGCCGTGCTATGGCGCCTCTGCCTCCGGCTCCCTCACCCGTTGCCGAACCGGGTACGCCACGCGAAGCGGTGGAGAAGGCGCTGGCACTGCTGCAGCCGACGGGACCGCGTTTTTTCAAACAGAGCGGTGGCTGTATTTCATGCCACAACAATTCGCTGCCGAGCATGGCTGCGAAACGCGC
>Ga0302324_100026319_pt1 | contig 11123 bp, 9 predicted proteins | sample Palsa_T0_1_FD_201949 | JGI IMG/M metagenome (GOLD analysis project Ga0302324, IMG submission 201949) | Peat permafrost microbial communities from Stordalen Mire near Abisko, Sweden - Palsa_T0_1 | ecosystem: Environmental > Terrestrial > Soil > Palsa > Peat permafrost | place: Sweden: Abisko... | reverse complement strand
GTGATCGAGAGCAGGCACTTCTGCAGATCGTAAAGAATGCGCAGGCAGCCTTGGGAAAGTTCCGCGGGCTGCTCGGGATGCTCGGACGCGAGGCCATCGAGCCGCGCGACGAACTCATTCACGCGCGGGTTGTACTTCATGGTGCAGGATCCGAGCGGATACATTCCCAAATCGATGGCGTAATTCCAGGTGGAAAGCCGCGTGAAGTGGCGGATGACTTCGATTTCGCTGACTTCCGGGAAGCCGTCAATCGCCTCGCGCGCGAATTCGCGGCCCATCGCGGCGGCGGGATCGACCGCCGGAACGTCGAGCGGCGGCAACTCCATCCCGCGCTTGCCCGGCGCGGATTTCTCGAAGATCAGCCCTTCGTTCTGGCTGACGTGCTCGCGCGCCTTGCGAATGGTTCCGGCAAAAGCTTCCGTTTCGGTGGCCTTGGGGTCCAATGCAGAATGCTCCTTAAACCGGTCGTTCGAGTATTTTTCTCACCGCCGCGGCCAGCCGCTCAATTTCGGAGCGCGGCGTGGTCTCCGTGACGCAAACAAGCGCTCGCTTGGTCAGTTCCGGATAGTGCGTGCCCAGCGCGAACGGCCCGATAATTTTTTCGCGCAAGAGGTCGGCGTTGATCATTTTCACCGAGCGCGGAAATTCGAGCGCAAATTCGTTGAACGATGGGCCGGAGAAAACGCGGCGCACGCCGGGAATTTTTTCGAGCTCGGCCTGGGCGAAGCGCGCCTTGGCCAGATTCTGCAAAGCCTGTTCGCGCAGCCCTTCTTTTCCGAGCAGGCAGAGATGAATCGTCGCGGCCAGCGCGTAGAGCGCTTCGTTGGTGCAAATGTTCGAAGTGGCCTTCTCGCGCCGGATGTGTTGCTCGCGCGTCGCAAGCGTTAGGACAAACCCGCGGTGGCCTTCGGCATCGGTGGTCTGCCCGGCCAGGCGCCCCGGCATCTGCCGCACGAATTTCTCGCGCGTGGCAATCACGCCTACGTACGGGCCGCCGTAGCTCGGCGGGATGCCGAACGATTGGCCTTCCATGGCCACGATATCGGCTTCCGCCGGAGGGCGAACGATGCCGAGCGAAACCGCTTCGGCGATTCCGGTGACCAGCAGCGCGCCACCCGCGTGCGCCACCTCGGCCAGCGCCGGCAAATCCTCCAGCACGCCAAAAAAGTTTGGCGATTGCACCACGATGGCGGCAGCGCCTGCCAGCTTTTCGGGGGTCAGAGTCGCGCGATCCAATTGCCCCGATTGGGCGTAGCCAATCTCTTCAACCTCGAGCCCCAAATTCCTTGCGTAGGTGTGCAGCACGTGGCGATATTCGGGATGCACGGACCGCGCGACAAGGACGCGATGGCGATCGGTCAGCCGCTCGGCCATCAGCACGGCCTCGGTGAGCGCGGTCGAGCCGTCGTACATCGAGGCGTTGGCCACTTCCTGGCCGGTTAGCTGGCACATCAAAGTCTGAAACTCGAAAATCGCGGTGAGCGTGCCTTGGGAGATTTCGGCTTGGTACGGCGTATAGGAAGTAAGGAACTCGCCGCGCTGAATCAGCGAGTCGGTGACCACCGAGCGCAGGTGCGAATAAACCCCCGCGCCGAGAAACGAAGTGTAACCCCGCGAATTTTCCGCCGCGCGCGCCTGGAAATAGCGGATGATTTCGGCCTCGGATAGCGGGCCGGGCAAAACGAGCGGCTCTCGCAGGCGAAATTTCTCCGGGATGGACTCGAAGAGTTCCGCAGCCGAGCGGGCCCCGATGGCCTCCAGCATTTCTTGGCGCTCGGACTGGCTCTTGGGGAGGTAGCGCATCAGGCCGAGTGTTCCTTCGCTTTGTCGGCGATATACGATTCGTAAGCGGCAGCGTCCATTAGCGCAGAGGCTTCCTTGGGGTCGGCCAGCCGCACTTTTACGAGCCAGGCAGCGCCGTGGGGTTCCTGATTGATTTTCTCCGGCGCGTCCACCAGCGCGGGATTGGCCTCGATCACTTCGCCCGAGACCGGGCTGAAGATTTCGCTCACCGCTTTCACCGATTCAATGGTGCCGAAGCTCTGCCCCGCGGTGATCTTTGTTCCGGGCTTGGGCATCTCGACGAACACCACGTCGCCCAGCTCCTGCTGCGCGTAGTCCGTGATGCCAATCGTTCCCACCGCGCCTTCTACTTTGATCCACTCATGCTCTTTCGTGTAGCGATAATCGGCTGGATACATGATGGCTCCCTGGTGCGCGTCCTCTATTGGATGCCGGCAATCTATTGGCGTCGCTTATAAAATGGCAGCGCCACAATGCGAGCGGCTGCCGCCTGCCCGCGAATATTGATTTCAATCTCCGTGCCCACCGCGCTTGATTTCGGCGGCACGTAGGCCATGCCGATATTCTTCTTCAGGAAAGGCGCTGGGCACCCGCTCGTCACGCGTCCAACTTCCTGCCCGCCGATGAGCACGGGATAGCCATCGCGGCCAATGCGCTTTTCGAGCATTTCGAATCCGGCGAGCTTGCGTTCCACGCCCGTCTGTTTCTGCTTGGCCAGCACATCGCTGCCGAGAAAGGGCGCTTTCTCCATTTTGCAAATCCAGCCCAGACCCGCTTCCCACGGCGTGGTGGTCTCATCGATTTCATGGCCGTAAAGGCACATGCCCGCCTCCAGCCGCAGCGTGTTTCGCGCGCCCAGGCCGCAGGGAATCATGCCGTCTGGAGCGCCCGCCTGCAGCAGGTCGGTCCAAACCTTTTCGGAGCGTTCCGGCGCGAAATAAATCTCGAAGCCGTCTTCGCCGGTGTAGCCCGTCCGGGCGATGAGGCAATCCACGCCGCTCACTTTGCCGAACGTAAAGTGGTAGTAGCGAATGGGATCGAGCGCGACGGGCGTGAGCCGCTGGAGTATTTCCACCGCGCGAGGTCCCTGAATCGCAAGCTGCGAATAGCGCGGGCCGGCGTTCTCCACCTGGGCCCCGGATTTGTTGTGCTCCAGGATGTGCTCGAAGTCCTGGTCCTGGTTACCCGCGTTCACGCAAAGCAAATAGTGCTTGTCCGAAATTTTGTGCACCAGCAGGTCGTCCACAAAAGTGCCGCGCGAGGTCATCAGGCCGGAATAGTGCGCCTGGCCGACGATCAGCTTCGCGGCATTGTTGCAGCTGACCCACTGCACCAGCTCCAGCGCGCCATCGCCTCTAATTTCCACCTCGCCCATGTGGCTTACGTCGAACAGGCCGGCACGCGTGCGCACCGCTTCGTGCTCGGAGAGTATCCCCGAGTATTCCAACGGCATGTCCCAGCCGCCAAAATTCACCATCTTGGCGCCCAGGCGGCGATGCATGGAATTCAGGGCTGTTTTGCGCAGTTCAGCGATTGCCGGTGTGTTCACAGAGGATTTCTCGACATGGGCAGCGAAACATCGAAGCTAGCATGCGTGTTTTCGAGTGTCAAGGAAGGCGGGCGCGAGGCCGCCACAGAATCGGTGGAATTTGACTGGGCCCAAGGGCTTCGGCGCGGCCTTTTATGAGCGTTTGCCGGCCGGGAACTCGGCCCGCAAGGCGCTTGTGGCCCGCCCGCGCATGGCCTACTATTGTCTGAAGGCGCCCAGGCCCCCGGAGAAGCAGGCTCGTGATTACTCTCTGCTCGCTATGCGACAAGCCGGAAACGGAGTGTACCTGCGAGAAGTACTGCTGTTTCTGCCAGTCTCAGTACAGCGTCCGCTTGTGCGTAGATGGCTTGTATTATTGCCCGGATTGCCGCGAGGCCTGCGACGTGCGGCTTGCCGAAAATGACCACTGATCCTGCTCGCACCGAAATAACGATTCATGACGACCCGCGCCTGGTAGCCGGGGTCGCGGCCATCGTCGCCCATTCCGCCGAACGCGCGGGCCTTTCCGCGAACGCGCAGGAGGGGCTGGCTGCCGCTGCGGTCCAGGCCTGCCGCGAGACCTTTCCGCTTCTCGCCGAAAATGGGACTCAGGCCGCCGGCCTTAAGGTGGTTGTGGCGGATTTCCCGGATCGCGTCGAAGTGACCATCGAGCATTCAGGTGAGCCGTTGCCGGCAGCAGGACTTGACACTTTCTGCGGAGCCGGAGCGGATCTTTCGCCCGAAGCCATCAGCAAGGCCCTGCAGAAGACGAACGTGGACCGCGTGCAGTACGAAACAAAAGAAGGCCGCTCACGCACGACGCTGATTAAGTATTGCGACGGCCACCGCGCGAAAGCCTAGCGGCATTTCCTTTTCCCGTCTTGCCATCTTTCCGCGCGGCAGTCCCTGCCCTGCAGCTCGCCCGGGACATCCGCCTACATCGGCGTGGCAAATACCTTGGTGTTAATCAGCGACGTAAGCTGATCCTGGCTCACGGGCAAATCGACCTTGACGCGATCGCCCGTAGGCGTCACGCGAACCTGATCGAGCGCGCCCGCCAGCGCCGGATTGGTCTGCGCTTCCTGATATCGCCGGTACATCACGCCCGCCTGCATGGCCGCGCCCAGAAGGTTGGCATCGTCCACCGAATCGCAGACGGCCTGGAATTTAGCGTCCACGCCGCTATCGGCGCTGATGGAGATGATCATGGCGTGCAGCCGGCCGATAATAGCGGCGGCCTGCGGGAATTGCTGAGCCTGGGGCAAAAGCTGCTGCATGGCCAGGTGCGTCGAATTCTTGTCCAGCACGGCCCAGATGAGGCCGGTGCCGTTGGCTTCGCTGATGAGCGGGAAAATCTTGTCGTTCGTGAGCAGGCTTTCCGTGGTTCCCAAGCGCACGTCGATCAGTTTTTCGAGCGCGGTGCGATTGCCGAATGCCGCGGTGTTGGAATCGATGAAGAAAAAGAAAATGTCGCTGGAGCTGGCGCCGCTTCCAAAGGCGTACAGGTGGTAGCCGTGCACTTCGAACATGGGAATCTTCTGGGCCTTGAAGCGATCCTCGGTGGAGGAAGGATCGTATTGCCCGATCGCGATGCCCAGAATCTCGTCGGCGCTGCCGTCCGCCGCCAGAAGAGTTCCCCAGGCAAGCTCCTCGACCTGCGTATTGGGATCCACGCCCGCCGAAGCCAGGAACTGCTCGAATTGCTGCAGGTGGCTGGGCAGCAATTGTTTCTGGACCGCCGCGAACCAGGTCAACTTTCGCGCCGATTTCAGATCAGCGTAGGCGAACTCGGCCGTGTTCTTGGGGAACATGCCGATGACGTTCGTGCTCACCGAACCAGCCGAGCTGGGCGACGATGTAGCCGTCAACGCGACGAAAACTGCCGCCATGGCCAGAATGCTTAAGAGTGCAAAACGTACGATTGGCTGTCTCACTTTTTTCACCTCAGGTCATTGATTAGCGCAACCTCGGGGCTGCGCACGATCTTGCGACGCGGGCCGGCTGGGAAGGGTGCCCTGCGCTTTGAGTATAGAGCTAAGTTCTTCCCGCGCTCACGGGAGTTTCGCCCACGCGTGCTGAAAGCGATTCCGACTCCGCTCGCATGCGCGCCGCAAACGCAGCGTCGGTGATCGATTCCAGGTTAATGGCCACGTTTTCGAGCGCTCCGCGAACCGCCGCTGCTGCCATTAGACGGCCCACGCGGATATCGGAAAGCATGGACGGGCTGGCCATGGACTCCAGTTGCCTGAGCCGCTCAAAGATTTCCGCCGCTCGGCGAGCCACTTCGAGTGGCACGCTTGCTGCGCCCTGCAGCGCCTGTTGAATCGCGGCTTCGCGATGTTTGGCCTCTTCCGGCGCCGATTGCGGCAATTTGTAAGCGGCCATCACGGATTCGAACGAAGCCGCGTCGCGGTCAATAGCCTCGGCCAGCGCGCGCGATGCTGCTTGAAATTCGGCCAGCGCATCGCTGAGCCGCTCGACGTAGGCCGCCTGCGATTTTTTCTTGCGCGAAAGACCGGCGACCATTTGCCCCAGGCTCGCTGCCAACGCTCCGGCCAGCGCCGCGACAGATCCTCCGCCGGGAGTCGCCGTTGGTTGCGCGACGGCATCGAGAAACGGCTGCGCCAGGGCCGCAAGCTTTCCGGGCCCTTGGACCGGCGCCCCTGCAAACGAATCCTCGATACGATTCTCAAACACTTGCGCCGGAGAAAAGTTCTCCAGCTGGAGGTAGAAGTCCGCGGTCAGCTCGATCGCGCGCTTCGGAATTAGGCCCACGATCTCGCTGCCCACGATCGAGACGCCGTAGCGTTCCGCTTCGCGCTTCACCATTTCGAAAACGCGGTGAATGGGCGTCTGCTCGAAATCGGTCAAGTTGATGGAGACCTGCGCCAGATGCCGCGCGCGCAAATCCACGCCCATGGCCTTCACGTAGCGCAAACCGCCGTTCGAGAAACGAATGTTCTTGCCGATGCGCTTGGCGATTTCAAGATCGGGCGTGTTCAGGTTGATGTTGTAGGCGATCAGGAATTTGCGTGCGCCCACCACCACGGCGCCGGCCGTCGGGTGCAGCCGCGGCTCGCCGATGTCCGGAGCGCGGTCCGGATTGCGCAGCACTTCTTCGCGCAGGCCCTCGAACTGCCCCTTGCGAATGTTTTCGAGATTTGTGCGCTCCGGCCGCTGCGCCGCCGCTTCGTAGAAATAAACCGGAATGCGATAGCGCTCCCAGATTTCGCGTCCCACTTTTTTGGCCAGCGCCACGCAGTCCTCGATGGCCACGCCTTCGATGGGAATAAACGGCACCACGTCGGTCGCGCCCATGCGCGGGTGCGCGCCGGAATGCCTGGTCAAATCAATCAGCTCGGCCGCTTTGCCCACGCCGCGCAGCGCCGCTTCGGCCACCGCCTCGGGCTCGCCGGCGATGGTCACCACGCTGCGGTTATGGTCCGCGTCGCTTTCACGGTCCAGCAGGTACACGCCCGAAACTTCGCGCATGGCCGCCACGATGGCGTCCACTTTGGCCGCGTCGCGCCCTTCGGAAAAATTGGGAACGCATTCGACGAGTCGTTTCATGGGGTCAGAGGTTCTTCTGGTGCACGATTTCGCCGCGCTTCATGGTCAAGCTGCAGAGGTTCACTCCAAAATAATACGGGATTTCGCGGTAGTCGGCCACGTCAAACGCGGCCAGGTCCGCATATTTGCCAACTTCGAGCGAGCCCACGCGGTCGTGCTGCCGCAGCGAGTAGGCGGGATTGATGGTGGCGGCGGTGATGGCTTCGGCAGGCGTCATGCGCAATTGCGTGCAGGCGAGCGAAAGAATCATGGGCATGCTGAGCGTGGGGCTGGTGCCGGGATTGTAATCGGTGGCCAGGCCCAGGATCGCGCCCGCATCAATCAGCCGGCGCGCCGGCGCGTAATGGCTAAGTCCGAGATGGAAGCAGCATCCCGGCAGCAGGGTGCACACCACGTTCGAAAGTCCCAGCGCGTGAATGTCGCCGCTGTTGATTTTCTCCAGGTGGTCCGCGCTGGCCGCCTCCATTTCAATTGCCAGGCGCGACGCGCCGGTGTGCGCGAGCTGTTCAGCGTGAATGCGCGGGACCAGGCCGCCCGCGCGCCCGGCGGTCAGAATCCGCCGCGCCTGCGCGACGGTGAAGGCTCCCTTGTCGCAGTAAACATCGCAAAACTCCGCGAGGCCCGCGGTCGCCACCGTCGGAATCCATCGCTGGACCAGAAGATCAACGTAGGCGTTCGGGCGCCGGCGAAATTCGCGCGGCACCACGTGCGCCCCCAGAAACGTCGCGCACAAATCAATGGGATGTTCCTGATGCAACTCGTGCAGAATTTCGAGGATCTTCAGCTCGTTCTTCCAATCGAGGCCGTAGCCGCTCTTGGCTTCGATGGTGGTGGTTCCGTGCGCCGCGAATTCGCGCAAATCTTTCAGCGCGCGAGCTTTTAGCGAACTCGCAGGCGCCCGCCGCAGCCGTTCGACCGACGAATGAATTCCTCCTCCGCTGCGAGCGATCTCTTCATAGGTGGCGCCGGAGATGCGCTGTTCGTATTCATTGGCGCGGCTGGCGGGATGAATCAGGTGCGTGTGCGAATCGACGAAACCCGGAAGAACAACGCGCCCGCCCAGGTTCAGCTTCTCCGCGCGCCGGGCTTTCGGCAAGCGTTCGATGCGGCGTCGTGGCCCCACGGCAACCACGCGATAATCGCTCACCAGCAGCGCGCCATCGCGGATGATCCCAAGTTCGCCGAGCGCGCGTCCGCGCCGGGGAACGGCCCCGCGCAACGTCAGAAGCTGCGAACACCCGGTGATGAGCCAGTCGGACACTTCGCACCACAGCGATACTAACGTGTCAAACGTGAAAAAACTACCCTGCGGGGATCGCGGCGCGAAAGCCGTCTAGGTGGCGAACTCAAACTGTTTTATGATCACGTCCGATTCAATAGAGGAGAACGCGATGCATCGAAAAGCGTGGCTGGCCGTTGGCGTGGTGTGTGGATTGGCGCTTCTTGCGCCATTTTTGCGGCGCGCTGCGGGAAAGCCGAAGCCGGAGCAGCGGCCGTTCGATATCGTGATTCGGAACGCGCACATCATTGACGGCACCGGCTCGCCCTGGTATTCGGGCGATGTGGGAATTCGCGATGGGCGCATCGTCGCGATTGCAAATCTTGCCGGCGCTCCGGCGAATCGCACCATTGACGCCCTGGGCCGCGTGGTTGCGCCGGGCTTCATCGACATGCTCGGCCAATCGGAGTTGACCATTCTGGTCGATGCGCGCGTGCCTTCGAAAATCTATCAGGGCATCACCACCGAAATCACCGGCGAAGGCACTTCGCCCGCGCCGCTCAACGATTTCATCGTGCAGGCCGACAACTTGATGTACGAGCACTACGGCATCCATGCCGATTGGAAGACGTTCCGCGAATACTTTGCGCGCCTCGAAAAGCAGGGCATCGGCATAAATCTCGCGAGCTACATCGGAGCCACGCAGGTCCGGCGAATGGTAATCGGCGACGAAGACCGCGCCGCCAGCCCGGCCGAACTCGATCAAATGAAAGCGCTCGTGCGCCAAGCCATGGAAGAGGGCGCGCGCGGCGTTTCCACTTCGCTTGAATACGCGCCGGCGCCGTATGCGTCCACCGAAGAATTAATCGCACTCGCGGCCGAGAGCGCGAAATACGGCGGCCTTTACGCCACGCACATGCGCAATGAAAGCGACGCGATAATCCCGGCGCTCAACGAAGTCGCGCGCATCGCGAGGGAAGGGAACACTCCGGTCGAAATCTGGCACATCAAGGTCGCGGGCAAGGAAAATTGGGGACGCATGCCGGAGGTCGTGGCCTTCATCGAAAAAGCGCGCGCAGCCGGGCTCGATATTGAAGCGGACACTTACGCCTACACCGCGTGGAACAATACGCTCTCCGCTTTCATTCCGCCCTGGGCCCACGATGGCGGCAATGCCAGGCTGATCGAGCGCCTGAAGGATCCTGCCACGCGCGAGCGCATCCGCAAGGACATGATGACGCCCTCCACTTCCTGGGACAACGAGTGGCAGGAAATTCCCGGCCCGGAAGCGATTCTGATTAGCTCGGTGCTGGAGCCGAAACTCCACGATCTGCAGGGCCGGCGAATTTCCGAGATTGCGAAAATGCAGGGCAAGGATCCCATCGATACCATCTGCGACCTGCTGATCGAAGACCACGGCGCTACGTCCGTCTCCGTCTTCGGCATGCAGGAATCCGACGTGGAGCTGGCCTTGAAGCAGCCCTGGGTCTCGGTGGACAACGACGCGGAGGGAACTTCGCCCGAAGGGATTCTAGGCCGGGACCATCCGCATCCCCGCGCCTACGGCACTTTTCCGCGCGTGCTCGCCAAATTCGTACGCGAAGAAAAACTCCTGACGCTTCCGGATGCCATCCGAAAGTTCACCGCGCTTCCCGCGCAACGCATGAGGATCACCGACCGCGGCGTGCTGAAGGAGGGCATGTGGGCGGACGTGGTCGTCTTCGATCCCGAAAAGGTTCACGACGTGGCCACCTTCGACAACCCCAACCAATTTTCCGTGGGAATGGATTACGTGCTGGTGAACGGCGAGCTCGTCATCGACAACGGAAAAATGACGAGCGCGCTGCCCGGCAAGGTCCTGCGCGGGCCCGGCTATCGCGGCCCGAATTGAGCGGCCGGCTCCGTTACCTCTGTCAGGTTTTCGTCGCGGCCATTTTTTCGCGGATGGTCTCGAGGCGCTTCGCGATAAATTTCACCCGCTCCCGGCCCCACTTCGTGCCCATGACAACCTTCTCGACGTCCAGGAACACTTCCGGGTCTCCCAGTTTCTCCCGCAGTTCCTTCAGGAACGGATGCACCTTACCAAACATGAAAAACATTTCGCCGCTCACCGCCGGGCGCAGGAACAGCTCTTCGCTCAGCGCTCCTTGCAGGACGAACGCGGCCGCCATGCCCCAATAGCCTGCCACTTGGCGCAGCCAGTTGTTTTCCGGCGTGCCCGTGGCCCAGGCCACCTTGAGGAAATCGTCCGCGGAGCCCGGCCAAAAGGTTCCCGCCCACCACTGGCGCGCCTTTCGCATTTCGGGCTCGCGCCGAAGGTCGTACAGTTCCAGAATCAATCGCGCTTCCGACGTGCTCGTTTTCTTGGGCATTTAGCCTCCGTTCCATCGTGAAGTAAACTGCAGGCTTTTCGCGTTAAGCCGCGCTCGACTTGGCATTGTAGGCCGGCGCAAAAATTTCCGCCGCGAACCACTCGAGCGTCGTCGGCGTCGTGCTTTTTGCCGAGCGCGGCTCGAGCGGCGAGAGCAGCCCCGCGTTCCCGGCCTTGAACATTTCGATCATCAATGCCGCCACGCTCTTGGGCATTCCCATCTGCACCAGGGCCGGCTCGAGCATCATGAAGGGAACCTGCATGTAGCCGAGGCCGGGTTTGCCGATCGCTTTTCCAAGGATGGTCGCCGTTTCTTTCATCGTATAGTCGCGCGGCCCCAGAAGCTCCTGAAACGAGCTGCCGGAAAAATCGCGTGCGTGCAGGCGTTCGCCCGCATGCGCGCCGATGTCCTTCGTGGCGATCGTGGGCATCGCAACGTCGCCGGGCGCCGGCCCCGGAAAAGTTCCCATGGAACGAATCGGCGCGATGCTCATGAGCGAATTTTCCATAAAGCCTGCGGGGCGAAGATGCAAGACGTTGAGCCCCTTGATCGCGTTGAGCTTGGTCTCCAGATTGTGCAAGCCCACGATGGGGCCGGTCTTCTCGGCCTTGTCCGCGCCGAGACTGCTCAG
>Ga0302324_100026318_pt1 | contig 11124 bp, 4 predicted proteins | sample Palsa_T0_1_FD_201949 | JGI IMG/M metagenome (GOLD analysis project Ga0302324, IMG submission 201949) | Peat permafrost microbial communities from Stordalen Mire near Abisko, Sweden - Palsa_T0_1 | ecosystem: Environmental > Terrestrial > Soil > Palsa > Peat permafrost | place: Sweden: Abisko... | reverse complement strand
GGACGCGCTCACCACCTATATCGCCGCGCATCCCGGCGACCTCGGCAAAGACGGAACGCCTGTCAGCGCGGCCGACTGGATCGCGTTCAAAACGGATGCCGATGAGAAGCAGTTGTGGACCGTCACCTGCGCGCACTGCCATGAAATGCAGGCCGCCGGTGGCTCGGGCCTGCCAGCCGTTCCGCCCGCCAAGGTTGCGGCCCAATGGTTCACAAGGGCGTCCTTCGATCACCAGGCCCATCAGGGCCTTACATGCGCTTCCTGCCACCCCAAAGCAGCCACCAGCGCGGTGTCGTCGGACATGCTGCTTCCGGGTATCTCGACCTGCCAGAGTTGCCATAATGCGAGCAAGACTTCCGCGGGCGAAACGTGTTCGACCTGCCACGTCTACCACGACTGGTCCAAACAAAAGGGCGTCGACGGCAAATTCACCATCGATAAAATGAGCTGATCTCCCCAGCCGGACTCAGCCGGTGCGTAACCGAAATAAGCGAGCGACAGGCGTCCTTGCATTCTTCTCGCAGACCCGCCGGCGTTCGCAAAACTGTGTCGGCCAGAAGGCCGACGGCGGGGCAGAAGCCCCGGCCCTACCTCCAGATGGGTGGGGTGAAGGCTCCGTTTCCGGCTATATCCCAGACGGCCAGGCGAGCCCATTTCCAGTCGGCGGCGTTGATTTGCCAGGTGAAGTCGCGGTGGTCGAACTCCTTTGTGTTGGTTAGAGGTATGGTCTGGCGGTGGGTTTCGCGGCCGTCGCCCCAGACGATTTCGGCCAGTCTTAACGGGTACGTCCAGTTGACCGATGCTTTCGCGGTGAGTTGGTTGTTGTTCGCGGTCAGGTTGGCTTGCGGGAGCAGGACTTCTCCGGTTGTCGTGAAGTAGTCTCCTTTTGCGAGCGCCGATAAGGCGTCCGTCATCGCTGGCACTCGCAGGTAGTTCACATTCATGTGGCCGTAGAGTTCGTGGGTTGAGTCGATCTGGAACACGTCGACCTCACCTATGAGTCGCTTGTGCAGGCCCCAGTTGTTGAGATCGTCAACGGTCTTGAAAGCGCGGTCACCTAGTCTTGGCGACGATAGGTCTGTGTTCATGGCCTTCCAGCCGGCTCCTAAATGGAAGGTGCTCTTCAGTTGCTCGCTGTCCTTGATCTCATCGGGAAAACCGGTTGAGCCTTTGCTGCGCGGGTGGGTCTGGTACATATAGCCGTTCTCGGCGCGCAGCAGGGCGATGGCGTCCCTGGCGTCGCCTACGTGGTAGACCGTGCCGTACTTGGGATCGGTCGATTTGAAGGGGTCGCCAGGGTTGCGTTTCTGGAACCAGTAGACAGGCTTGGGAAATACGATGCCCCAGTGGCCGCCGAGATAGGTGCTCATTTCTTCGCTGGGGATGAGAAGGAAGCTGGAGTCGGATTGCGCGCGGCAGGCGTCGAAGTAGGCCTTGAGTTCCTTGAGACGGATCTCACCGGTGTCGGAAGGATGGCCGTCACCATGGAAATCCATGATCATGGCGATGTTTACGCCCATGTCTTTGAGGACTGGTTTGAAGGGCGGGGTCCAGTTGTAGCCATGTTCCATGGCCTGGACTGTATAGGCGTAATGCCAGTGGGGCGCGAAGGTTTTGTAGCCATCGAGGGGCAGGAAGCGGTCGCGATGGGTGTAGGGCAGAACGGCGTCGAGCACGGCGGTGGCGGGGCGGTCATCGACGAGGAGGAATAGGTCGAGTTCCTGCTGGGTACCGGGCGGAGCGTTCATCCAGGGGTAATAGGGAGCGTCGTCATCGGGCAACTGGCGGGTTCCGAGCGAGACCGTGCCGCGCCAGGAGGAGTACCAGAGATAACCCATGTTGGAGGTGTAGTCGCGCGCCATGAAATAGCGGTGCGGCGGGGGGAAGACGGCGACGCTGCCCGCGCCGGTGGCGGCGGAGAGGGCTCGGTAGCGGACGGCGACGGGGGTACGCTCGGAGGCGTGCGGGGCGAGGACGGTCTGGAGTTTGCCGGCTGTGTCGTAATAGTTGACGTGGGTTTCCATAGTGCCTCCGACGCGGCGGTCTTCGTCGACGGCCATGCGGATGCCGGCGTCGTAATAGAAGGCGGTGTCGGGCTCACCGGTAGTGACGAGGGCGCGCTGCTGGATGAGGGTGCTTCCGGGGAAGAAGAAGTAGTGAATACTGCCGTGGAAGATGCCGAGGGTGAGGCCGTCGAAGGCGAGGTCAAGGCGGTCGCCTTCGAAGCGGGCATGGGCGGCGGTCATTTTGAAGTCGCCGTAGAAGGAGCGGGCGCCGTCAGGGTGGCTGGGGGGATAGTCGAAGAACTGGTCGAAGCCGCCGCGGCGTTTGCCGGTGGAGGCGCGATAGGTGGGGTTGGCGCGGGCGATGACGGTTTTGCCGTTGATGGCGATGGCGGCGATGAGCGGTTTGGCGGGGTCGAGGGAGAACTGGGCGGTGCAGGGGCGGCCGGTTTTGTCCTTCCAGGCGATCTGGACGGTGTCTGGGGTGTTGGTGACCTGGATGGAGCCGGGTCCGGGGGCGTCGAGGTTGAAGGGGACGGCGGCCTGGGCGGTGAGGGACGCGGCCAGGAGGATCAGGAGGGGTTTGGTCATGTCCACTGGCCGCCAATCTGGAAGCGCCCATTGTCCGCATCCGTTGTACTCAGACCGGTTGGGAGAATCGTTCGCTGTTGGTAATCGGACGCCGCCGTTCGTTGATGCACTTCCACGGCGCCGCTCGATGTGTTCTTCGTTTGAATGAACCAGAGGTCCGCGCCGACCATCTGGTACGAGCCGTTAACTGCGTCCGCGAGACTCAGATTCGTGGCGAGATCCAAACCCGTCTGATACAGAGACGCAGCCGAGCGCTGATGTACTTCCACGAATCCGCTGGCCGCGTTGTTCGTCTTGACGAACCACAAGCCGCCGCCCGCCATCTGAAACCAGCCGTTGCCCGCATCGGCCGTTGTCAGGCTCGTGGCAGCATCGGCGCCCGATTGATAGTTTGAGGCGGCGGTTCGCTGATGCACCTCGACAAAACCGCTGGCCGTGTTCTTTGTCTTAATAAACCAGAGGTCCGCGCCCACCATCTGGAACCAGCCATTGGCGCTATCGCCAGGGGACAGTGCCGTAGCCAGGTCCTGGCCCGACTGGTAACCCGATGCAGATGTCCTCTCATGCACCTCGACAAAGCCGCTCGCTGAATTCGTGGTTTCGATAAACCAAAGATCCACGCCTACGATCTGGTACGAGCCGTTCGCGGCATCGGCTGGACTCAGGCCGGTCGCAAGATCAAGGCCGCTCTGGTAACCGGAAGCCGTGGTTCGCCGATGCACCTCAACGAAGCCGCTTGCCGGGTTAGCGGTCTTGACAAACCACAGGTCGGTTGCGCCGACAGCTGCCGACGTCAGTTGCATCCGCTGGCTGTCCAGCCCGTTCCATGTGGTTTGCTGCGCCTGGCTTGCATTTGCCTGAACACTGAGCCCGGATTGCGCCGCGATCAACTGGAGTGCCCCCGGCTGGTCGTAGACAGGAAACCAGCGTTGATCGGCGCCGCTCAGGAAATCCCACAACTGCAGAGGCGCTCCCTCGCCCGTGGAGGCGCCGGTGACGTCGAGATACCGGCCCGAAGCTTTATTCAACAGCGCGGTGGTTCCATCCGGTTGCGGTGCGAACTGCCACAGTTGTTCATCCCCACCGGTGGCGGGCAGACTGCTGACGGGAGTGCCGTTGGCGCCCGCGCCCGCCGTGGGATTGTACGCCAGAAACGCTTGTGACGCCTTGTCCTGAATTGTGTACCACTGCGCCGGGTCGGGGGGCGCGTATTGCGGAGGACGGATGGGATGCGGTGCGAGCCCCTGGACGCCGCGCAGGGCCGCAATCGCCTCGAGTCGCAGCATCGAGTTATAGACGTTCACGGGGAAATCCCACGCGCCTTTGGCTTCGAGCTGCTGCAGAAGGGAAAGAATCACGTTTTGGGCGTAAGCACTTCTCTCGCTCGCCGCCGGGCCGAGCTGCGCGATCAAGTTTACCCCGAGCTCGGGAGCCGCCGCCCGGGCGGCGAGTTCCGCCGCGATTCCCGCCGCGTCGAAAATCGAGTCGGAGCCACTCAGCAGTCCTTTCAGGGTGTCGCTCGACGCGAGCTGATTCGGCAAGGCTAACTGTATGAGGTTGTCGGTGAGCAGCTTCCATCCCGTCACAGCCTTACCCAGGGTGAAAAGATCGCCGGCGTTCTGAACCTGTTGCTGCAAAACAGTGCACAGTTGCGCCTGGAGCTGGAGCAGCCTCGCTGCTGTTGCCGCCTGAAGTGCCGCGGCCGTCGCGGCGAAAGCGGGATCGGGAACACCGTCTGAGGGATAGGGCATGGACCCGTCCCAAAGGTCTGTGGAATCCGTCCCGAAATAGCTTTCAACCGGCGCGTCGTATACGGTACCAGGGGGGTGCCAGCCATCGGGTCCCGCAGAATCGATTATGTACGCCTGCGGACTCGTGTTGGACCATCGGACAGCCACCACACCGTTCCAGCTTGCCTCGATTGTGCCCATGTATTGGGCGGTCGTCCATTCGGTCCGACCTTTGTTTTCTCCAAATCCTCCTACCCCGTGGTGCTGCTGTGCGTTGGTCCAGCTACAAACGGCTTGAATTGTGAATTCCGAGGGCGGAGTCGAACTGGAACTGAGATTCAGGTAAAGGTAGGTTTGCAACGCCTGCGGAAGCCTCTGCAATATGTAGCGTGACAGCGTCCCGGTTGGGTCGGGAATCTGCTGGTTGTTGGTGGGGTTGCCCACCTGAATATTCGCGAAATTCCACGCCGCCGGGTCGTATCCTGGGAAGGGGAGCCACGCCAGAGCCTGGTCCGGACTCCCGAAAAGATCGATATCGGGAGTCGTAGTCGTCCACGTTGGGCCAAAGTGCAGGAGGACTGGCTTCAGCGTACCTGCGATGAAGGTCGGTATATACAACTCAAGCCCCTGCAGCAGATTGTTCACCGCGCCGATATATTTCCCGGCTACACCGGCGAATACCGGCGCGGAGACGGGCTGGTTGGGGGGCGCGGATAGTTCGGCGACTTTCGTGAGCGCTGTGAGCAGAAGTGAACCGGCCGAGGCGACATCAACCAGACGGGCTCCGCTGATCTTTCCCGCGTATTGCGTCAGCCACTCCCATTCCAGCTGAGCGTAGTAATCGGCCCCCAGGCTCCAGGCGTTCATGTTCGGCAGTGTCTCTCCCGCTGTTATGAACGACGGCAGACCGGCGGACGTGAGAGCGGCTGCGATCAGATTGATATTCGCCGCAACGGGTCCTGTGAGCAAATCCGACAGAGTAACGGGATCGACTGGGCCCGGCGCCGTGATCTGCGGTGTATTCAATGCCGTATAAGTGGACCAGGTGTAGAATTCGCCTTCCGCAGCGGTAAAGTTCGGATCCCCTCCTTCAAAAGGAAGCACGTCTGTAGCATCCAGGTGCCAGACGCGCCAGTTGAGAACAAGGTCCCTCATTTGGATGAGATCGTTGTTCTCGATCCCCACCAGGTATGCCTGTAATTCAATAGAGAGGCGTGTAATCTGACTTGCCAGGCCGACAAGTTCGTTCTGAATCTCGTTCAGCTGAACGTGCGTGCCTTCCAGCAGAGAAATGACCTGGTTGAAGCCGCTCTCGATGCTCCCGTAAATACTCTGCAGCTCGGCGTCGACATTGTTGAAACGCGTGTTCATCTGCGTGGATAACTGCTGCACCTGCTGACCGAGCTGCGTTATCGCTTTCTGGATGCTCTGCAGCAGAAGTATCGTGGGATCCGGACCCTGATTGAGAAACAGACCTACAACGCTGAGCGCGGCCGACACGATATTTCCCGTGAGCACAGCCGATCCGAGCGCCGATCCGACCGTCGCGGCCGTATCCGCACTCAATCCTCCAAAGAACCCGTTACCGCCCAGTTGATTGATAAGTGAGCTGGTCGTGGAAGAGAAAGTCTGGAGGCTCGTGGCGATCTTGATAACGGCGTCCCCCACGGTTGTGATGGCCTTGCCCGCACTGGGGTCGGCGTAGCCGACGAGTTTGCCGATAGTGTCGATCACGGTTTGCGCCGCGGCCAGCGGCTTGGCCGAATTCGCATTCGTTGCGCCGGCCGTGGCCGCCGCGTTCAGAATGCTCTGCCGGACGTTTGGATCCTGGGCGCTGAAGATGGCGTTGGGACCGGCGAGAAGGGGACCAGGGGGATTGTCCAGCAAAAGCGCCGCATCCAGGTTTGCCGCGTTGGTGCTTGCCGTATTCGCCCACGTCTGCACGGTGCTTATCTGCGAGTCGATTTCGCTGTCGGCCGAGGCGACATCGAACTGAATGGTTCCATCCGGCTGTAGGCCGTTGCGCGCGGCATCCGGAAAATTCACGCCGGAAAGAGCGAGCGCGGACGTATTGGCATCGGCGGAGTCCGGCGCCGGCCACCCGGCCGCGATGCGCAGCTGCTGCGCCGTGAACTGATTCAGCGCATCGCGGAAGACTACATCTGCCTGAGCGCCGCCGGTCTGATCCGCCAGGAACTGCAGGAAATCGTCAAGGTACTGCCCGAATTCGTAGGGGGGTTTGGCAAACAGTGCGGACTGGTCGAACATGTAGCCGTTCGGGTTGGTAGCGACATCCCAAAGTAACGCGCTGGCGGGCGTAAGGATGGTTCCCGAGGAACTTAGTCCCGACCATAACCCCTGCTGCTGGCCGCCGATCAGAGTCAGAAGCGTGGAGGCGCTCAAATTGGAGTTCAGAAAAGCGTTTTGCCACTCACTTCCATTAAGCACATCTGTGAGCGCGTTCCACGCGGCGGCGCCCCGCGCGGCCACCTGGGCGGCAGTCGCCGAGGGGGTGCCCTGGCGATAGAGCCACATACCGAAACCGCACTTGACGTACTTATACAGGTCGGCTGGCTGCATCAGTTGTTTCAGCGACTGCTGGAACAGAATCGGCGAATTCGCAGGTACTGTCAGGATGTTCGGCATTCTATGCTCCTTGGCACTGGTTAGGGTATCGCACGGTTCCGGTTGCGTCAGGGCTTCGCGTCCGCTGGCTCCGATGGAGAGCCTCCGCTCCGATCGGGTAACGCCGCGATTCTACCCCATTTCTCCGACGTTTGGCGCGCGAGTGACGGCCACCTTCCGTTAGCGGTTAAGTCCCGGCCAACGCTCCATCGGTGTTCCCGATAGATGAGGCCGTCGATGGCGGCGTCAAGCAAATGCACACGTGTGGTGTCGGTCATGCAATACGGGACGCCGGGAAGCGCGAAACCTCACCCAGGAACATCTGGCGAGTATCCTGCACAAGGATCAATCGGCCATTTCGCAAATGGAGCGCCGCAGCGACATGTACGTGCGGACGCTCGCCGGCTTTATCAAAGCCCTGGGCGGTGAACTCGAGATCCGCGCCAACTTTCCCGATGGCAGTGTCCGAATCACGGGCCTCGGCGAACACGACCGCTCAGCCCGAGTTTTTTGCGATCCGGCCCCGCTCCTGTTCATCGAACGCACGTCGGCAAGCCTTACAGGTAGCTTTAAACAACGCGTCGATCGTATTCGTCATGATCGCCTGTCCGGAACCACAGCAAACCACCCGGGATCTCAACGGAAGCGCGCCATGATGAAGCCCGACCCGAGCCGGCCAGAACCGCCCCGTCGTTTTGAGCCCAACCGACGGATGGGACGGATTGTCCTTCAGAATCCCAAAGCATTTGGTCGGCGACCTTTCCGATTTCCGGCGTCAGTCCGCGGGCTGTTTCGAAGGAAAATACCTCCTCCGCGGAAAGCTTTCCCCGATGGGGCCTTACCGGTACCTGCTTCCCAGAAAACGTATCGCGGACCTTAGAACAGTTTCTCCAGGTTGTATCCGAGATGCACGCCGTGACCTGCCCCCATCGCGGCGTATGCCTGGATCACGATTTTTCCCTGCAGACGCAGCGACGCCCCGAGGCCTCCGTCCTGCCGAAACGTCGCCATTCCCAGCGACTGGCCCGGAGCTGACACGGTTCCGCCATCGTAAAACGCGAAGATTCCGATCGGATCCAGGGCCGGGATGGGCTTCGAGTACTCCAGCTGCATCAGCGCCAGGTCGTTGCCGCGGAAACGGTAGTCCGGGTAACCGCGCAGTGTAACCCGTGAATCGATGTCAGACCCGCCGAGGGTCGGCTGATAATAGAACGGCACGACGCTTCCCGCGCCGGTTTGCGAAACGGCAACTCGCGATTTCACATCGAACTGGCCGAAGTCGCAGACGTCATCCTTCTTAAAGGAATCGCCGATTGCGCCTGCGGATTTTGCCTTCACTTTGCGACCCGTCCCGCCGCAGACAAACCTAAGAAACGCAAACGTGGCCGGATGCGATTTGTCGGGGAGATACTTCAGAAAGACTGCTCCCAGATGGAGCGACTCGTCGCCCTCGAAGCCGAACTGACGGAATGAATAGAGCGCGGTATTCAGATCCTGGTACCAGTCATAGCCCGCGCGATTCTGGAGGCGAAAAATGAATCGGTGTTTCAGGAGTGCCGAAGCGGACGCACCCGGAGCCTGCGACAGAGTCTCGGGTGGTGACGCGGGTTCCGATCTCCACGTCGCATCGGTCTCCGCGGCGAGCGTGTAATGCATGAACCCCGGCTGCCCGTTCAGGCCCGGCACGGTTGCACCGGTGAAATTGCTCTGCACCGAATTCGATGCGTTATCCGCGGGCAGGGAGATCTGGCGATACTCTGCCTGTCCGACGGCAGTCAACCACGCAGTAAGCGGCAAACGCGCGGTGGCTCCCGCGTAAGTCTCCGTTTGCTTGAAAACATAACCCGTGGCACCGGCGGTCGAGCCTTCGCCAAAAAACGACAGGTTCTGAATACTCCGATGCGTGCCGTAGAGCTGAATTCCGAAAACCTGGTGGGTCTTCAGAGGCCCCAATTTCTGATAGTTAACGCCGTGCTCGGTGACAGTCGTGTAGTGCAGCGGCGGCAGCCACGAAAATGAGCCGGTCATGTACCAGGATCCGTTTGTCGAAACGGCGCCGCCGAGTAGGGCATCGGTCAGGGACAGGTAGCCAGTATCGGCCCGCTTACTCGGATCGGAGATATCGATATCGGGCAACCGGTTCGCGGGCGATACATAGTGCGTCTGCTGTTCCAGAACTCCACCGAGCGCGAAGCCGTTACTCGGCGGAACGCTGGAAAACGTTAAATGTGCGGGCGCCGCGGAAAACAGCGCTTCGATGCAATCGATCTTTTCGTGGATGCCCTCAGTCCGGAAATCCGGGCATGAACTATAACTCTGTGCGGCGGCCTGCGCGCAGAGACCGAGCACGAGACCCGCGGCGCGCGCGACATTTCCTGCGCTCATCGGCCGCCTCCCCCTGTCATCGTCTTGGCAGCGCCGGTCAGTGCGGATGCCGCGTCGTTGAGGAAGTTGGTCGCGTCCTGAGCGGAGTAGATCTGACTGGCTGCAATTTTTGTCTTCACATGCAGTTGCTCAAGTGTGTATTCCATCGCCTTCGCCATGCTCATTGCGAGATCCGTTGGCTTTCGAACCGCGGGCGGAATCTTCGGATGTGCGGTGGCTGTGGCGAACGCCGCGTTGGCGGCGGCGATGGCGTCCGGCGGCGGCGCTGCGACTACCGGCGCGGGCAACACAACATGGTCCGTGCGGACGTCCTCCACGGCGAGGTTGAGAATATTCTCGAACGTTGCGGCCTGCGCTTCCCGCCAGTTGAACGGCGTCTTATCCAGGCAGAAGAGCTTGCGCACCGTCGCCACGATCGAACAGTGATCGAAAGGCTGGCTGATGATGGTTCCCGGCGCGAGATAAGGCGATACGAAAACAGCCGGAACCCGCACTCCGGCGCGGTCGAAAGCAAACGGCGGGTCGGTGGACGGGGTCGGGTCCGGAAGGCCGGCGTTCGCAGGATCCTTCACGAGCGCGGGCGGCGGGACGTGGTCGAAGATGCCGCCATGCTCGTCGTAGACGATGAGTAAGAGCGTGGTCTCCCATTGCGGCCCGTCGCGCAGAGCGTTGTAGACGTCTGAGATAAGCGCTTCGCCGGCATTGACGGGAAAGTCGGGATGCTGGCTGGTGGCGAACATGCCCTGCGCAATATCGTCGTCGTAGGAAGGTTCGATGAACGTGTATTCCGGGAGGTCTCCGCGCAGGCAATCGTCGCGGAATTCGTCGTAGGGATGAAATCCGGTCTGATGACGGGCGAGGTAAAGGTTCGCCAGCAGGATGGATGCGCCGGACGTATAAATCCGAAATGACGCCTGGTTGGCGGGGTCGTCGATGACCTCGAAGATGGTTTTTACTACCGCTGGCGCCGCGACCGCGTCCTGCGTCACCGAACCGGCCGAACTGGCGGCGTGCGCGAACAGGCGATTGGGAATAGTGGGGCCGGGAACGGAGGAGAACCAATGATCGCAGACAGCGAATTGCCTGGCGAGAGTCGAGAGCACCGGCAGCGTATCCGCCGTGAAGCACTTCATAATGTTGGCGCCCTGCTCGGCGTGATTGCTCACCAGCGCGTAATCCTGCACGAATCCCTGCATGGGAGGGCCACCGGGAGTGGCGTCCTTGTTTCCGAATATCTGAACGTTAACATCGATAAAATCGTGACCGGGGTCGGGATTCAGGTCATGCACCGAGTGGGCGTCGCGGCTCACGACAACCGGCAAACCGCCTTCGATGGCGGGAGGATTGGATTCATCTCCGTTGAGTCCTTCGATCGGGTAATCGTCACTTTTCAGGAAACCCAGCATGTGGTCGAAGGATCTGTTCTCCATCATGAGAACTACCAGATGTCTGAATGGCGTCGGCATTTATCTCCCCCTGTGGCCTAAACTAGGCGCTAATCGGCTCGACTTACAAGTATAAGCGGGAAAACGAGGAGAGAGGGACAGAGATTCCACTCCCGGCCGCAACGCCATGCCCCTCCTCCACCGCGCTTAATGCCGCTTCGAACGCCAGGAACGCCGAGCCCGCCAACAACTCCGCGAACTGCAATCCCAACCCCTGCCCGAAACACAAAAAATGAACGAACCAGTCGGGCACCCACTCGGCAAAGGTGGCTATGCCGGGCCTCAGCGTTCCGCCGGTCTGGCAACCCGGCTATTGAGACTTCAGAGCGGTCACGCTCATAGGCG
>Ga0302324_100026317_pt1 | contig 11124 bp, 6 predicted proteins | sample Palsa_T0_1_FD_201949 | JGI IMG/M metagenome (GOLD analysis project Ga0302324, IMG submission 201949) | Peat permafrost microbial communities from Stordalen Mire near Abisko, Sweden - Palsa_T0_1 | ecosystem: Environmental > Terrestrial > Soil > Palsa > Peat permafrost | place: Sweden: Abisko... | reverse complement strand
TCCGGGAGCATTCACGCCCACACTGCTGTTCAACGCTGTTCCATCGTCCAGATTTTTCGAGTACGTATAAACTCCACGCAACTGGAATCCATGGTTGAAGCGTTGATTGAAATCCACTTCCAGTCCGTTATACGAACTCACGCCTTCCGATAACCACGTGGTGGTGTTCGCCAGCTTGGGATTCACGAAGGGCGCTCCCTTGGGATAAAAAGCTTCGCCGGATGGAAGAAACGTCGGAGCCGGCTCATTCACATCGGCCGACAACATTTCGTGGTAGCCGTGCGATCCTACATAGCCAACGCCCAGCGAAGTATTGGGCGAAAGCTGTTGTTCGATTTTGAAGGTGTAAGACAAAATCGTGGGCGTATACGCGTCCGGTTGAACTCCGCTGGGCGAGATCAGCGCGCCCGCCGGCAGCGCAGCGCCTGGAACAATGTGCAAACCGGCCAGCGAGATGTTCTTGAGCGACTGCACCGCATTATATGGAGCCGTCTGATCCAATCGATAGTCCAGGTTGTCCAGCAGCGAACGATAGATTCCGAAGCCTGTGCGGATCACCGTCTTCCCTTTTCCGAATGGATCCCACGCCACAGCTACCCGGGGTTCCGGCAAAAACTTCGCGCGATTCTGAGTGAATACGGAGTTGCCGATGTGCGGATCGGTCTGAATAATACCGCCGGCAAACAAGTAGTTCGACGCCCGTCCATGCGCCTCATTCCACCCATCCGTCGATTCGAACCGGAAGCCGACGCGCAGTTCCAAGTTCGGCCGCAGCTTGATATTGTCTTGCACGAATCCCGCCGCCTCCAGCGACCTCCAGCCCACCGGAGTGGGATTCGGCACCACGGAGAATGTGGAAATCTTGCCGGCGAGAAAATTCGCCAGGCTTCCGAACGACGCCTGGCCATACTGCGATTGAGCCAGGTTATCGTTGGCCTGAATGCGCTGCACCCACGCACCGGCTTCAAACTGATGAATCCCGTGCGTGAGAGACACATGATCGTCGTAGGTAAATAAATTGCGCGCCGAGGTCAGATTGCTGCCGTTGTTGGTCCCCGCCAGGCTGATCTGAGAAGCGCCGTTGGATGCCGTGCCGCCGCCGATCACAATGGCGCCGATCGGATCTCCGGCCACCCATCCCGGTAGATTCACCGGCGTGGTTCCGGTAAAGAAATAGCCGGCGCGCGAGAAGCCCACACGGGCCGTATTGAGCAGTGTCGGCGAGAACACGTGCTGTTCCTGCAGGCTCACCACTTGCTCGCGCAGAGTCTCAATTACCCCGCTCAGCGGATTTATAGTGGGCGTGTTGTCGGCGCTGTCGTCTACCGTGTACACCGCGAACAGCGTGTCCCGGTCGGAAAAGATTTGATCCAAACGCGCCGTTCCAAAATCCTCCCGGATGGTTTGCAGCGGATGGCTGAACGCTTCCGCGATCCCGGCTCCCAGTTCCGGCCCGTTCTGCACCGGCCACAACGCCAGCAGTGGCTGCACGCTTGAAACGGCGGCTGCACGGGCGGCGTTGTCGGGAACCAGCGTGACATCGCTCAGCCCCAGATGTTGCCGGAAGCCCTCATAGTTGCCGAACACGAATGTCTTATCTTTCCGGATGGGCCCGCCCACCGCGCCACCGAATTCGTTGCGTTGGAACTGCGGAACGTCGCCCTGATCGAAAAAATTGCGGGCATCCAGATCGCTGTTGCGCAGGAACTCGTAAAGCGCGCCATGCAATTGATTGCTCCCCGAAGCTGTGACAATGCTCACCTGTCCGCCGGGGCGTTTCCCATACTCAGCGCCATAGGTATTCGAGACAATGTTGAATTCCCGCACCGCATCCACGCCCAACAATTGCCCGCTCGCTCCGCCTGGACTGATATTGATCAAGGAGGCGCCGGTATACTCAATGCCGTTTAACAGAAACAAATTGTCCTGCGGGCGATGGCCGAATACCGCGAACATGTTCCCCACCGACGAATTCGAAGTTCCCGTTCCACCGGATCGCTCGGAGGTGTAGTTCACAACTCCCGAATTCAATGTCAACAGTTCGTCGTAACTGCGTCCATTGAGCGGCAGCTCTTTCACTTGACGCTCGCTCACCAGTCCCGAGGTCTGCTGCGTGGTGAGACTCACCGGCGATGGCGCCTCCACCACGGTTATGGATTCCCGAAGCTGACCCACCGGCAACGTAAGATCCACCGTCGTGCTCTGTCCAACTACCAAATCGATTCCAGTTTTCACCTGGGAACTGAAGCCTTCTTTTTCCGCACGGACTTCGTAACCGCCCACCGCGATCGATCGGGCGGCATACCGGCCAGCCTCATCGCTCACCAGTTTGCGCAACGCGCCCGTCTCTACATTCCGGATGGTCACCGACACTTCCGGAAGTCCAGCGCCGGTTGGGTCTCGCACCGTCCCCGAGATGGATGCTCCCACCACCTGTCCCCAAGCGTGAGCCGCCAGGCCCACTGCAACGAACCAAATCAAAGCTGCTTTCCGGATTGATATCACAGTTCCTCCTCTTAAATTGGAAATTGGAAATTGGAAGCGAAGCGGTTGACTCAGCAGCAACAAGAACAGGAGGTTTTCGTAACCATAAGATAATAAGCTATTTGTGTCATAGTTTTGAAGGTAATCTACCGTATCTCTATAGAGATTACCATGATTGTGATTGTGAGTCAAACGTGTAGATTGAAATAATGGTTGGCAGGCGAAAGCGCCCGCCCCCACATTCCGGCGAGCGGACAAGTGCGTGCCGAGTTCACACACTTGTGTGAACGCTCGGAATTCGTTAAAAAGGTGTTCGCAGGAGTGCGAACAGGCACACGTGGGAGCGTGCGCCACGCGGGGCTACTGGGCCAGGACGCGCCGTGCTGCTTCTAATCCGCCAGCGCGCTGGATTCCCGGAACAAAGAATCGTTCGAGGAAGTCCTGATCTTGGCCGGCGAAATCTTCTGGCGCCGCGTCCAGCGCAACAGGAATTCCAGCCACCGCCGCGGCGAAAAGCGCCCATACCGCTGCCCTGCCGGTCCCAACCACGCGTAGATCCTTGGCGCCAGCCTGCTTCAGATACGCGAGCGCAGTCAAGATATCTTGTACCCGATTTTGATCGTCGGTCCGGTTGAACGTCAGAAAATGCTCGGCAGAGCGATCGCGCGGCGCAACCGCGAAGCCGGTCTGAAAAGCGGTCAGCAACAGGGCCGAGGATCGAGTGTTCTTGCGCGCTGCTTCTTCGGCGCCGTCGGCATCTACCACCAGCACCGACGGAACTCCGCTCCCGATCACAACGCCGGATACACGATCGCCCTTGCCGGGACGTCCCAGCAGAATTCTTTCCCCGTCGCGTTCGCTGAGCACCTGTTCCGGCCATTCAGTAGCCAAGGCCAAGCGCAGCCGTTGCCGCAAGGCTTCCACATCGCGCGTTTCAGCGCTCTGCCGCTTGGCCGCAGCGATCCATTGGGCTTCCAGTTGATCGTAGTTGAGGGCATTCGCCGGCAAAGCGCGCCCCTCCCACACCAACAAATCCTGCAATTTTTCGATTTCGGTGGGACGTTCTTTCACATCCTCACGCTCCCCCAGGATCCGGTGGTTGAAGAATGTGTACATCGCCTCCCGGCTGGCCAGGTTGTAGTTGTGGGGAGCCATCATCTGGACCATGGCGACGTCCGCGGCACGGTCATACAACTCATAAACCGAGCGGATGGCCGGATATTCCTCGCGCGGCGTATTGTGGGTCCAATCGCCGGTGGCCGCAATCATGAGCATGGGCCGCGGCGCCATCATTGCGCCAAACTCCACGTTGAAGGTGTCCAACCGAAGTCCCGGTGCGTTCTCGCATTGCGAGCCGCCTTGCATGCTGGCGGAAATCATGTTCACCGGAACGGAATATTTCACGCGATCGTCCACGGCGGTCAGCAGAAACGTCTGCGTACCGCCGCCGGATTCACCGGTCATGGCGATCCGATCCGCATCTACATCGGGAAGAGATTCCAGGAAGTCCACCGCGCGCATGGAATTCCACAACTGCAATCCCATGGGACCGAACGACCACAATGCTTCGCGCGGTCCGCCAAAATCATGGGGCGTCTGATTGGTGTCGTTATAGCCCACCATATCGTAGGCAAATGCCACATAGCCCTGCAGAGCGAGATTTGCCGCGCGGGCTTGTCCGGAATTCAGTACCTGATTTTCCAAGCGTCCGTAGTACCAGTGGCCATGCGCCACCAACACGCCCGGCGATTTCGCCTTGGGGCCGCGCGGCCGGTACAAATTGCCGCACAGATAATAGCCCGGCAGCGTCTCCAGATAAACTTTTTCGATGGTATAGTCGTTGCGTTCGATCCGCCCGAAAATGACCGGATGCAAAGGATTCCTTTCCGGCAGCGGAACCAGACCGGCCGCGAACAGAATCTGATCGCGCAGTTTCTGTTTGTGCGACTCCCACTCCGCCCGCGAGTGATAAGCCGGCATCGTGAAATGCGTATTCGTATCTGGAATATTTGTATTCCGTGCGTCCTCGGATGGAACCTGCGCCAGCAGAACAGCGCCAACCGAATAAGCGAAGAACCGAAGAACCGATGAACAATGTTTCAAAATAGCTTTCCGATCGACCTGCGCAGTTCCCGGAAAATCTGGTCAGGCGTCTGGTTGGCATCCACCACGATAAAGTTATAGCGCTTCGCCATGCGGTCCAGCGCGCGGATGACACGCGTCTGATAACGGATGAAGCTATCGTGCATATCCGCGCCGAAGCGCATGTCCATGCCGCTCTCCCAATAGTCGAAGGCGCCACGTCCAAACACCACGCGGGTTAACAGGTCCCCGACATCGGCGCGCAGGTAGTAAACGGCATGCGGAACCAAAGCGAAACCGGCCACCCTTTCGATCCAAACGCGATCTTCATTGCGGGCGATGGCGCGCGCCATCAAGGAAAAGATGTAGCGGTCGGTGAGCACCACGAAACCGGCGCGCAGGGCGGGAATGATCTCGTTCTCCAGGCGATCGGCGAAATCGGTGGCGTAGAAAAGCGTCATCGCCACCGGCCCCAGCGTGTTGCCCTCTTTGGCCTGCTGGATACCCTTGCCGGCCAGCGCGCCCCGGGCAAGTCCGGTGTCGAGCACCGCGTGACCCTGGTGCTCCAGCCACGTGCGCAGCCGCGACACTTGCGTGGATCGGCCCACCGAGTCCGGCCCCTCAATGACAATCAGCTTGCCTTGCAGTTCTTCCCGGGAGACTTCGGCCAGCGCCTCGCTATAGAACTCGAGCGGCTGCTTGGGCAGCATCTATATCTCCCTGGGACGCGCGCAGCAAGTGGCCGTTGTGCAGATTGTCTCCCAGCTCCCGGGTGGCGATGTCCCGCATCTGGCGCTGTTGTTCTTCGATGGATCCGGTGGCGTCAATCACGTGGAATCCAACTTCGGGAATCATGGCTTCGTACTCATCTAAGATCCGGCCCTGAAACAGACGGAAGCTCTCCTCAACATTTCGGCTCAACCCCAGATCCATGCCGGCTTCGTAGTATTTGATGGCGTTGCGCCCGCCTAAAATGCGGCCGATGGCCACCTCCAGCGGAACGCGAAAATAGAAGACCAGATTTGGACGGATGGCAAATTTATATAGATTGCGGACCCAGCGCCGGCTTACGCCGCGGACCACGTCGCGTGCGAACGCGGTATAGGCGTAGCGATCCGCGCAAACCACCGCTCCGGCCTTCAGCAGCGGCACGATGTACCGCTCCAGGCGGTCCGCGAAATCCGTGGCGTGAATCAGGCTGAACGTAGTGGGCGTGAACATGTTCTTCTTTTTGCCGCGCCGGGTGGTTTCGCGCACCAGTGGGGACGAGTTCCATTCGCTAAAAGCCACGCCGATCCGCTGTGCCCGCAGCCACTGGCTAAGCAAGGAAAGCTGCGTGGACTTGCCCGAACCGTCTATGCCTTCGACCACAATCAGTTTGCCGCGGTGACTATTCGGAACCAGAGGGGGCATAGGGAAGGCGAACACTTTATTATACTCGCGGCAGAATTTCCAAACCCGGCCGGGCCGCGAGCGCAAGGGAGTGACCATGGGCCTGCGCCTTGTAGCGCACGCACTCGTGCGTGCCGCATTCACACTCGTGTGAACGCTCGGAATTCGTTGAAAAGGTGTTCGCAAGAGTGCGAAGACGGCACGCTTGGGAGCGTGCGCCACGGTCTTTAACAGAGCGCATTCGCGAAAAAGCATCATCGGGCCTGAGTTGATTTGCTCAGGCGTAAGGCGTGTTTGCCATTGCAGCTTTTAGGCCGATGGTTCCCTTATCAACAATAGCGAGAAAGGCGGCCTTTGCTTCCCCCGTATCTCGACTCTGTCGAAAGGTCCGGTGAGCCTGGATGAGAGCCACGGTTCACGTCGCCAAGAGCAGACTGGCCGCCAGATGTGCGTCGGGATCGATGGGTTTTCGCCCAACGCATTCGGATAACGCCACAGTTACAACTTGCGCGTACTCGTCACGTATCGCCCTAGCCCGAGCCTTGAGGGCGTAACGTCTCGATCGGAGCGACGCGGGAGATCGCGCTGCCGCAAAGCTTCGCGCAGGATCGCCATCCGTCCGACGTCGGCGGCTGCGGCGATCTCGTCCACCGTCACATTATCGAAGCCCCGGCAAATTTCCCGTCCGCGCTCTAAACCTAGAACAACAAAGCGACGGCTTTTTATGACCACATTTGGTCATACTGGCGCTCCGGCGCGCGTGATCAACCGGTGGCGACTCTTCGCTCGCGTATCTCCAAACGCGAAACGTGCAACATCAAGCGGCGCAAGATGAGCGAGCCTATGTGCCACAAGGCGCGGCCCGCAAGCCTGAGGGCGTCCCAGAGGATGACGTGCCATGCCGCCGGATGGGCGTTTAGCGGGTAGCCGCATTGGAGTTCCAGTAAAAACGGTTATAGGCCCTTCTCGTGCCTCAGGAAACGTTGGCCGGAACCATTTGATGCCAGCAGCATTGGTATGGGCCGGCAGTGTGACGGCGAGTCTAGTCTTTGAGAGCCACAGAAGACATTTGAAGATGAACAGTGATCCATCTTAGGGAGAAATGCGATGGCGAACAGCAAAGATGTCGTGGTCACCGGGGTATCCACCGGAATTGGTTGGGGAACGACAAAGGTCCTTATTTCGAAGGGATTTCGCGTGTTCGGCTCTGTACGCAAGCAGGCTGACGCCGATCGTTTGCAAAAAGAGTTCGGTAACAGCTTCGTGCCTCTCATGATGGACATTACGGACGCCGACGCTGTACATCAAACTGCCCAGAAGGTCGGCTCCATGATAGGCGACAGGAATCTGGTTGGCCTGGTGAACAATGCGGGAATTGTGGTGAGTGGGCCGCTGCTTTATCTGAAACCCAGCGAGTACAGGCGGCAGTTGGACGTCAACATGGTCGCCCCGCTTGCTGTAATCCAAGCCTTCGCTGCGCTTTTGGGAACGGATAAGAAGAGGCTGGGTCCGGCCGGTCGAATCGTGAACATCAGTTCTAGCGGCGCAAAAGTTGCCATCCCACTTCTTGGTGCTTATAGCGCCTCCAAATTTGGCCTCGAAGGAATGTCGGACGCGCTGCGGCGAGAACTCATGTTATTTGGCATCGATGTAGTGATCATTGAACCTGGCACCGTGAACACGGCGATGTACGACAAGGGCGAAAAAGAAGATCTAAGTGAGTTCAAACCGACCGAGTATTGGGAGGCGGTGCAGAAATTCCAGAAGTTCATCGTCTCCGAAGCGCGAACTAACGGCTTATCCCCTGAGCGTCTGGGCGAAGCCGTCCATGTGGCACTCAGTACGGCTAGACCGAAGGCACGCTACGCAGTCATTCCGCAACGTTTCAAAAACTGGACTCTTCCCAGGCTTCTTCCTACAAGGATGGTCGACGCCCAGCTCGCAAAGATGCTCGGACTCACAAAGCCGTAGCAGGTGCTAACGGATCGTTCTCCTGGCGCCTTCCGCGAAAGGGATCGTCACCCGCAAGGGCCGAGATTCCCGTTATTGGAGGCTCGGGGAGCGCCAGCGGGTCCGGTTGGTGAGAAGCTGCCTCGTCGGTACATCCAGATGAGGGATGATTCCATCCCAAGGCGCGGGAGCGGGACCATGGTGGCCCCCCTGTTTCCGTCGCGAGAGGCGATGAAAAACTGGTGCGGTCGGAGGGACTTGAACCCTCACGGACCTTGCATTTCTGAAATGTGGAGCTGTGTAAGTGCGATTCCAGGACTTGTACGTGGGCGGCGGTAATCAAGATTTAGCGCCAGCCCTGCGGTCGAAAACTTCTGGTAATGACCATCAAAGTCTTGTCTGGCAAGCAAGTGCTTCCTCGAGGGATCACATCGGTAACTTGCCTGCGAGCCAGTAATCAACACTGAACTTTCCTGGACCAGAGCAGATCAGCCAGAAGAAAAAGAGCACGTACAGTACTTCCGGAAGGTAGAGGAAATCATCTAGCCAGTTAAGAGGCGAAAGCCCTTTAGGCAGGGTGGAAAGCGCGCTGGTCAGGGTGGCGACAGCCATATCGATCAATAAAGCCACACAGGCCGGGCTAGAAAGAATCCCCAGGGTCAGCAAGGATCCGCCCGCGAACTCGACACCCGACACGAAATAAGCCGTCAGGCGGGGAAACGGGACCTTGGCCTTAACGAGTGTGTCGTAAACGGGTTTCGTGCCGCCGGCGACAAACAATTTGTTTGCCCCGGAGATGGCGAAGAACAGCCCGAGCGAAACGCGTACCAGCAGGATGGCATATTGTTCCAAATCACTGTTACCCAGCAAGGCAAACTGGACCAACTGTTTCAAATCCATCTGTTGTCCCTCCATCGAAAGGAAGTGCCGTAGCGATACCTATCTCGACAATTATGCCGCAAATCTAAAACGGCGCTGGCGTCAGCGAATTCTCGCACCTCGGAATTGTCGCGCACCGCGCGGATGCGTTGCAGGATGGCAACTTGCAAATTCAGGGCCTGGTGCGGCGGAGCGTGTTGTATCGTTTGGCGCCAATGGGCTAGCAGCCTGTGTCAAAGCCCGGTAACGCCGGGTTCGCAGGCGAAAGCGCCTGCGCCAAGTCCGCGTCGCATCCGGGCCGAGCGCTAACCATACGTGCGGATGTAGCAGAGCGTCTTGCCGTATTTGTCCCTCGGCTCCTTGAATATCGGCAACGCGGATAAGCATAAAGCAGCTGATAATATCCGGGTCGGGGACAGTGAGAAAATATGCGACGGTGAACCCATCCCGCGGCGGTATCTCACAGCTCTTCTGTCCGATTTGCACGCTGTTCATTGACGACTCCGATGCCCATCAGCCGCTCGGGAATCCGAACATCAACCACGACTGGTTGGCTACCCAGTGGGGGTAAAGCTCGGTCATCTGGTTGAACAGCTCTTCTTCGGACGCCGTGGTCTGCCGCAGCCGATCAAAGTCCAGCAGATAGCGCTTAGTGTCCTGGATCGCCGACGGTGAGTCGGGCGCACCAGGCTTCTTGTGACCGGCAACAACAATCGCTGGCTTCAGGGCTGCCAACCGGTCCAGCGCTGCGATCCAATTCTTTCGGCTCTCGGGGGTGGTGTCGCCGACGTACATGTGGCACTCGTTGTACACCACGTCGCCAGCGACGACCAGGCCGATCGATGGAACGTATAGAGACGTCGTATCGGGACTATCGGTGTGGCCCTGCTCGATGATGCGCAATTCGTGGCCCTCGAGAGTGAACGTGTCGTGCTCATAGGGCTCTGGTGGAACCAACTTGGTGGCCACTTGCCCGGGAAACAACCGGCGGGCTAACCGCTCCACTGAGGGAGTGAAAGACATCTGCATGGCGTTCACCGTCTTGGGCGTTGCTATCGCCCGAGCGCCCGGGAAACGGTCGAGCAGAATGCTCAGACCGTAGAAGTGGTCGAAATGGCCGTGCGTTATATAGATGGTCTCCAGGTTGCGGTTATGCAGCGCAACCCAATCTGCGAGAGCCTCGGCCTCAGCCACTGTCGTCATTGCGTCTACCAGCACCGCGTCGTACTCGCCGAAGATCAAAGTCGACGTCATCGGGTCAAAACCGAGCGCTTCGCCGAAGGGCTTTGGCCGCTCGCCTACCATGGCCTTTCCCGGTGCGGTAAAGACGTTGACACCAAGCGTGTTCGACGTGATGGGGGCGGTCATGTGCGTGATCTCCTTGAGTTCGCTGGGCCGGCGTTACCCGTACTTAATGTCGGTGCTCTGTCCGACCTCGATAATATAACCGTCAGGATCGCGGATGTAGCAGCGAATCTCGCCGTATTTGGGTATTGGCTCCGTGATGAACTCGGCTCCTCGGCTTTTCCATAATTTGTAGCACGCTTGAATATCGGCAACGCGCATATTCAAAAAGCTGTTGATGTGATTCGGGTCGGGGACGCTGAGCGTTACCGCCGGTTTATCCGGGGTCGGCCCACCCCCAACGTTCAGAATCATCCAGATATTCGCAAGCAGAAGGTACGCGGGCGCGTTGCCGTCACCCAAGCTTAGAATGCGAGCGCCGAAGATCTTTTCATAGTAGCGAGCCGATCGCTCGATGTCGGCGACGGTGAGAAATTGTGCGATGCTGATTCCTTCCCGCGGGGGCATCTCATAGCTCTTCTGTTCGATTTGTACGCCGTTCATTGACGAGTCCGATTCCGATACAGTCATGAGTTTCAGAAGCGCCTGAGCCGCCGAAGTCGATGACGCAGGATTCTGGCCAGTAATGAGACGGCCGTCAGTGATGGAAAAAGGCTGCCAGTTCGCCACCTTCTCGTATATGGCGCCGAGCCGGAGCAGTTCATCTTCCACCAGGAACGGCACAACTTTCGTGAGCTGCATCTCCTCTTCCTCGCCGTTTGTGAAACCGGCGACGTGTTTTCCTTTCACCAGCGGAGCTCCCTGGTAGGTAACGTGGCGAAGCACTCCGGGCGAATGGCATACCAATGCGATTGGCTTGCCGGAATTGTAGAAGGCCTCCAGAAGAGCGATCGACGTAGGGCTCTCCGCAAGATCCCACATCGGGCCGTGCCCACCGGGATAGAAAACGGTGTCGAAGTCTTCCGCCTTCATGTCCGCAAGTTTGACCGTGTTGGCGAGAGCCTTTTGCGCCGCCGCGTCCTTCTTGAACCG
>Ga0302324_100026316_pt1 | contig 11124 bp, 13 predicted proteins | sample Palsa_T0_1_FD_201949 | JGI IMG/M metagenome (GOLD analysis project Ga0302324, IMG submission 201949) | Peat permafrost microbial communities from Stordalen Mire near Abisko, Sweden - Palsa_T0_1 | ecosystem: Environmental > Terrestrial > Soil > Palsa > Peat permafrost | place: Sweden: Abisko... | reverse complement strand
TATGTCTCTACTCCAGATACTCAGTTGGGATCCGAACCGGATACCGGATTCACCGCTGTGCGAGTTAATTCCATCGTTGAGCAAGTCAACGATGCCGTCGATGTGTTTATTGACAGGGATTGGCAACAAGCTTTTGTCCGCACCGACAGTCACATGCGCCGCCACCGCCAAGGTTTTGCGCCTGCCGGTCTTCTGTGCCGTTACTAAGTCGGGCGGTTCGCTAAGGATCGGGCTGATGGCAGTCCGGCGCCCTCGTTGTAGGTTCACCGTTATGGGAGGAGAGCGATCAACCGAGATCGCATATTCCGTACATTCGGCGACGCAAGCAACTTGTTGGGGTGCCCGAGAGCGCAGTCGAATGCGCGTAGACACATTTCGGTGAGATCGGCCCGCGAGATATTCGGTGACTGAATCCATTTCACGCAGGCTGCGCGAACGAACGCCAACCAGCCCTCTACCGCGATCTCGGTGACCTCGCGCAGCCGGCCCTCTGCGACGAGTTTATCGATCAGGCGTTGGCCCACGACGTTCAGCTCTTCGGCGATGATCGCCTGGATTGCCGGGTCATCCGACAATGCGCCGCGGTTGATCGTGACTGCTTCATAGGGATGATCGACGAAAGATTGGATGTGGGCTTCGAGTCCGGCGCCAAGTTGTTCTGCGAGCGGTAGCTGCGGATCAGGGCCGACGCGCGCCAAAAACCGGTTACTAGCGCGCTTGAAGATCGCTACGTACAAGTCTCGCTTGCTCGGAAAATAGTGATACAGCGTCGCTCTGTGCACACCCGCGCGCGCAGCGATGTCCTCCACCAAGACATCTTCATATGGCTTTTCCGCGAACAACGCGGCTCCGGTGTCGAGCAGCTGTTCGCGTCGCTGTTGCGGCTCTAACCGGGACCGTTCCTTCATCAGCGCGTCGACCACCGCCTCGGCCTGCTGGGCCGTTGCCTGCTTTTTTTGGTACACGGGGGGCAACTTTGTCGTTTCGACGATGCTTTGTCGATGTTCTCGGGCACAGCATTGCTCCTTCGACAGAGTGGGCGGTCACACAACACGCGAGGCCGCTTGCGCGGGCTTAAGAACAGTGCTGCTTGCCTCTTGACCTCGCCCTGGCGGCCGCCGTGTCGTCGGCGCAACGGAAGATGATCTGGACATTGACCTGGCCAGCGATCTGTTCCGATACTGCGATCTCGTGAGCCTCGTCGTTCGCGATGCCGAGGTTCAGTAACGCTTGTGGCGTAAATCCGCTGACCCCTTTGATAAGCGCGTAATCGCTTCGTCACCTTCCCCGATATGCGGCGATTCCTGGCAGCTCCACGCCATTGTTTAGTAATTAGGCTTGTCCAAAAAACTGTCAGATTACAGTCCACGTACCGCGCCCTCATGCATGTCCCAAGTCACTCGAAGAGATTGGGGGACGAAATGAATGGCCATCGGAGCCGATCCATCCCGGTAACCCTTGCTCTGCTGGCAGTAGCCGGGCTGAGCATTGGGGCGGCGCTGGCCGCGCCGGGGGTCGCTTCGGCTGACCCGTCTGCAGATCCCTATTCGTGGACTGATCAATTGCTAGGTGGTCTGTCCGTCCCCGCCCAGACGACAACCTCGGATATCCAGATCCTCGTCGACTGCATACCCAACACCCTTGGCAGTTTCGACCTCGCCGCCGTTTTCGGCGACATGGACCACGCGTCCGCTATCGGCAACTTCCTGACCGACATCCTGCCGTCGCGATAAAGGGGACCGCGTCGCCCACTCGGCTGCCACCTCATCGACCCGGGATCAAGGGAGAACCCACACGTTTGCATCGCGTGCGCACAGATCGGCGGCAGCACCTCGTGTCCGGGCTGCCAAGACCCGCCGGGTGTCGGGACGGTCGCGGGCGATCAGCTACCTAGCGCAGCTGGCCGTCGGGGTGCGCGGCGTGCCACTGCTCCTCGATGCCGGTCACCCGGCGGTTCTCCACGACGATCCATAACGCGCCAGCGACCGCTCCGAGAACGGCGATGAGCACCGTGGTGGTGAGCCATTCGTAACGTCGGTAGGCGGCGGCTGCCGCCGTGCAGATCATCCCGAATGCCGACACGGCCAGCAGGATCAACCCCGGCCAGAAGAAGTTGTCCTTCATGGCGATACCAGCGTGCGGTTGCGTGGTCCGAGAATGATCCGTCGGATCGTGATGAGTATCGCCCATCACGTCTCCCTCCGTCGTCGGACGAGATAAACAAATGCTACTCCCGGCACACTCACCGAAATGCCGAATTTCGTGCGGACCAACGGCGCATCGGTTTGGTCAGGCCGGGCCGGCGCCTTGGCGGCCTAACAGCTCGGGCAGTGAAACGGCCCCGATCGTTGTCACAAGCCACACCACAAGCGTCGTGGCCACCCAGGACGCCATGCCGCGGACGGTGAGCCCGTGCGTTACCGCTGTGGCGAGTATTAACGCGAACACGGTCAATGCCAGGCCGGTCCCCCCAAGGAGCAGCGACGCATACCCATGGGGCAACTTCAAGATCAACAAGGACAGCGCCGCTTGCGTTATTGAGAACACCACTACGGCGACGACGAACCCCGACACCGACAACGAAACTCCGGGAATAATCCACGCGGCCACCAATAGTCCGATCGCCCACGATCCCAGAAGCAGAACGGCACGCAACAGGATTTGCTTCATGGCATTAAGCGTAGGTCTCAGGACTGTGCCCATGTAAGACCGTTCTGGGCGCCGGTACCGTCACTCAGCCGAGTCAGCTCCCGCCGTGCAGGCCGTCCTGGATGTCTTGCAGGTTGTTGTTGATGCCCTTCAGATCACCTTCGATGGTCTGCAGGTTGGTCAGCGACTTCTGGTAGGTCTGCTGCATCTGGTCCGAGGCTGTCGATTCGAACTGCGGGCAGTAGGTGATGACGGCAGCGGTGACGAAATCGGCGCTTTGACTGGCATCCCAGACCGTCGACTGCTGCACGGAGTGCGCCGCGTCGGCGACGTTGGGTTGCCGCCCGAGGAAATCGCACACGGCGTGCCCCTGGGTCGTGACGTAGTCGTGGCTGGGAACCGGCATGCCCTCGCGTTGCAACGTGTCGATCAACGCCTTCTCCGCGATGTCGGTTGGCGAAGCGGGCTTGGCCGGCGGAATGAATGGCGCCGGCGCCTGAGCCGGCGGGCTGGCTTGCGCATCGGACGGCGAGGTTGCCGTCGGCTGGGGCGTGGGGTGGCGGTGGTGAAGGGCGAACATCACGGCGACGACGGCGGCGATGGTGATCAGGGACAGCGGGATCGCGGCGCGCAGCGCCAGGCGCAGCAGCAGACTCCGCCGTCTGGGAAGCGGGCGGTTGTCGGCTTCGTCAGCGGGCAAACAGATTTCGTCGAGAATCGCGAGGTCACACAGCGCATCCGCCGGATGGCCCAGGCGCTCGTCGAGAAGCGCGTCGAGTTGCCGGCTGGACGGCCGTCCGCCGCGCTCGCGGATGGAGCGCAGCTCGGCGGCCACGCGCCGTAATTCGGAGTCGATCGTCTCGCGATCGCGCATCTTCTGAGCTTAGAACTACTCCCGCGGTCAATGTCCGATCTCGTCGCAAATTGGGCTGACGATGAACAGGCCACCGCGCGCAGTGCAGCACTAAGCCTGCGCCCGCGGGCGGCTGGAAGCATGGGGAATCCAGCCCATATTTGCCTGTACTGCGGCACAGTGGACCCTCTACTCGGGGAGTCACGGTCAGCCCTCAACGGCATTTCGGCGCGCTGCTCGTCGGCGCTTCGCTGACGCTGACGGCGTTGACGTCAGCGCCCACCGCCTGGGCAGACGATCCGGCTGACCCGTTGAACGCATTGATGATGGGCGGCTCGTTTATGCCGACTCCCAGCGAGTTCTGGCAGGACAACATCATTACCGATTACATCGACCCCGCCACCGGCGACAACTACACGCCGGTGCTGGTGCCGACGCCGGAATCGGCTGCCAGTAGCTCGATTCCGGTTGGCCTGGCGAATTTGCAGGCCGCGATGGACGAGCAGCCCGCGGGACAGCCGTTCCTGATCGAGGGTTACTCGCAGAGCGCTCAGATCGCGATCGACGAAAAACTCGACCTCATCGGATCAGGCAGGGCGCGGACATCCAAAACCTGTTGGAACTCACCGGCATCCAGCAGGATCTGCTCGATCCGGTTTTCGGACTCGTCGGATCGCTGGGCGGAATGTTCACCAGCTAAACCAATTCGCCCAATCGGGCGGGCCGGGATCATGCCAGGGCTTTAATTGGGTCATGGAACTGATGAGTCCACTGGACTCGGTCTTTTTGGCGATCGAATCGCGCGAGCACCCGATGCACGTCGGCGGCCTGCAGCTGTTCGAGCCGCCGGAGGGCGCCGGGCCGGAGTTCGCCCGAGAAATCCGCGACGTGCTGGTCGCCAATAATGACTTCCAGCCCACCTTCCGCAAGCACCCGGCCTGGACGTTCGGTGGCATCCCCAACGTCGCATGGACTTACGACGACCCGGAAGACGTCGACATCGACTACCACGTGCGGCGCTCGGCACTGCCGACGCCGGGACGGGTCCGCGAGCTGCTCGAGCTGACTTCGCGGTGGCACAGTGGCCTGCTCGACCGGCACCGCCCGCTGTGGGAAGCCCACTTCGTCGAGGGGTTGAGCGACGGCCGGTTCGCCGTGTACAGCAAGTTCCACCATTCTTTGATCGACGGCGTCTCGGCGCTGCGGCTCATGCAGCGGACGTTGTCGGCAGACCCCGATAACACTGACCTGCAAGCGATCTGGGACCTGCCACGGCGCAAGAAGGAACCCGAGAAGTCGAAGCGGCCCGGCCTGTCTCAACTGGCGGGATCTATTGCGGCATATGGCCCTTCGACGTGGTCGCTGGCCCGCGCCGCGTTGCTGGAACAGCAGCTGACCTTGCCGTTCGCCGCTCCACGCACCATGTTCAACGTGCCGATCGGCGGTGCCCGACGAGTCGCCGCCCAGTCGTGGGGCATCGATCGGCTCAAGAGCGTCAAGACGGCCGCGGGTGTGACCTTCAACGATGTCATCCTCGGGATGTGTTCCGGCGCGCTGCGCCACTACCTGCAGGACGAGCACGCGCTGCCCGACACCCCGATGATCGCGATGGTCCCGGTGAGCATGCGTTCGGAGGCCGACGCCGACAGCGGCGGCAACCAGGTGGGCGCGCTGTTGTGCAACCTCGCTACCGACGTCGACGACCCGGCGCAGCGGTTGGAGGCGATCAGCGCATCGATGCGCGGCAACAAGAAGGTGTTCGCCGAATTGCCTCGGCTGCAAGCCTATGCGCTGTCCGCGGCTCTCATCGCGCCGCTGGGACTGTCCGCGTTGCCGGGTTTCGCCTCGACGGCACCGCCGGCGTTTAACATCGTCATCTCCAACGTGCCCGGGCCGACCCAGCCGATGTACTGGGGTGGCGCGCGGCTCGATGGCAACTACCCGCTGTCGATCGCCTTGGACGGCCAGGCGCTGAACATCACCATGGTCAACAACGCCGACAACATCGACTTCGGGCTGGTCGGTTGCCGGCGAAGTGTGCCGCACCTGCAGCGGCTGCTCGGTCACCTGGAAACCTCACTGAAGGATCTGGAGCGCGCGGTCGGAGTGTGACGACGTGCCCAAGCTCAGCGCGGGCCTGTTGCTGTACCGGGTACGCGACGGGGTCGTCGAAGTCCTGATTGCGCATCCGGGCGGACCGTTCTGGGCTCGCAAGGACGACGGCGCCTGGTCGATCCCGAAAGGCGAGTACGCGCAAGACGAAGACCCGTGGGCGGCCGCGCAGCGGGAATTCGAAGAAGAGGTCGGCTCGGCCCCGTCTGCGGGCCCACGCATCGATCTGGATCCGGTCAAGCAGCCCGGCGGCAAGGTTGTCACCGCATTCGCGGTCCCGGGTGACCTCGATCCGGCCAACGCGCACAGCAACACCTTCGAACTCGAATGGCCAAGGGGCTCAGGGCAAATGCGCACCTTCCCCGAGGTTGACCGGGTGGAGTGGTTCCCGGTGGCCCAGGCCAGGGCCAAGCTGCTGAACGGCCAGCTCGCTCTGCTCGATCAGCTGATGGCGGACCCCCGCATGGCTGGTTTGCGGGAGGGCTGACGGGCCTGGCGTATCTTCACACTCATGCAGACGCTGCGCACACCCGACGACCGCTTCACGGATCTACCCGAATTCCCTTATCCCGCAAACTATTGCGATGTTTCCGACGGCGACGGCGGGACGCTGCGGATGGCCTGGGTGCAAGACGGCCCAACCGAGGCCGACCCGGTGCTGATGTTGCACGGCGAACCGTCGTGGTCCTTCCTCTACCGCAAGATGGTCCCGGTGCTGGCCGCGGCCGGGCACCGCGTCATCTGCCCCGACCTGGTCGGCTTCGGTCGCTCCGACAAGCCGACTCGCATCGAGGACCACAGCTATGCACGCCACGTCGAATGGGTACGGGAACTGGCTTTCGACGCGCTGGACCTGCAGCGGGTGACCCTGGTCGGGCAGGACTGGGGTGGCTTGATCGGGCTGCGGCTGGCCGCCGAACATCCCGAGCGCTTCAGCAAGCTCGTCGTCGCCAACACCGGTCTGCCCACCGGCGACATACCGATGCCGGAAATCTGGTGGCAGTTCCGTAAGGCGATCCAGAGTGCGCCGACGATCGACGTCGGCCGGTTCGTGCAAGGGGGCTGTCGGCGGCCGATGAGCGACGAGATCCGCGCGGCCTACGACGCGCCGTTTCCCGACGACACCTATTGCGCGGCGCCGCGGGCCATGCCCGGCCTCGTCCCGACCTCGCCTGACGACCCCGCCGCGCCGGCGAACCGATCCGCGTGGGCGACGCTGACCGCGAGCTCCACGCCGATGCTGGTCGCCTTCAGCGACGGCGATCCGATCACCGGCGGCATGGCGCCGATCTTGCAGCGCGAAATGCCGGGCGCGCAGGGGATCGACCATCCGGTCGTCGGCAACGCGGGCCACTTCCTCCAAGAGGACGCCGGCGAGGAGCTCGCCGGATACATCGTCGACTTCTTGGGTGGATGAGGCCTCGGCGGCTAGGCCGTCAGCACGACACTTCGATGCTAAACGTCTCGGCTTTCAGCCGGGTTGGTTGCTCGTGGTTGAAACCCAGTGCGGCGCCAGTGATGTGGTAGGTGGGACCGGTCATCGTGACCGCGGCCTCGCCCTGCAGTTCACGCTCGTAGGAACCGGTGAACCCGCCGAGATCCTGCAACCGAACGAACTCGGCCTTCAGCTTGTTGGCGTTGGACACCATCGCGCTCACGCCCGCTGCGTTCAGGTCGGTGTGAATCCTGGTCATCCAGTCGATCGACTCGCAGCGCACCGAATACGTTTTGCCGACGTCTTTGCCTTCGACGCTGAGTACTGCGGTGCCCGGCGGCAGCACCCCTGGCCTGGCCGGCGCGGCTTGGTTGGACGAGCAGCCGGCGATCACGCCGGTCAACAGCATCGCCGCGGCGGCGACGCAGACGCGTTTATCCACAACAGGAATCTACCGCCGCGCCGCCATCGCCGTCGCGTTGCTGTCTTCACGGGACCGTAGCTACCTGCAACTTCTTTCAGACCTGCACAATGCAAATATGTCTGCCACGTCGAGTGTCGCCGGGCCGCAGGAACTCCTGCTGCAACTACTGGACCCGGCAAACCGGGCCAACCCGTATGCGGTGTATGAGCAGTTTCGGGATCGCGGGCCCATGCGGGTGCCGGACGGCAACCTCACCGTCTTCTCGTCGTACCGCGACTGCGACGAGGCGTTGCGCCATCCTTCGTCGTCGGTCGACCGGTTCAAGTCGACGATGGCCAAACGCATGTTCGCCGAGGGCGCGAGGGCGCGGCCGCTGGGGCCGCCGATGTTCCTGTTTCTCGATCCGCCCGATCACACCCGGCTGCGCAAACTGGTCAGCAAGGCATTCGTGCCCAAGGTGGTCAACGAGTTGACACCGCACATCACCGAACTGGTCGACGGGTTACTGGACCGCGTCGCAGAGCAAGGCCGTTTCGATGGGGTCAGCGATCTGGCCTACCCGCTTCCGGTGACGGTCATCTGCCGGCTGCTGGGGGTTCCGCTGCAGGACGAGGCGGAGTTCAGCCGCGCCTCGGCGTTGCTGGCGCAGGCGCTCGATCCGTTCTTCATGGTCACCGGCCAACCGGCCGGCGGCATGGACGAGCGCATCCGAGCCGGGCAGTGGCTGCGGGGATACCTGCACGACCTGATCGCACAGCACCGCGCGCAACCCGGCGACGATCTGATGTCGCGGCTGATTGCGGTCGAAGAGTCCGGCGACCAGCTGGCCGAAGACGAGATCGTGTCGACCTGCAGCCTGTTGCTGATCGCCGGTCACGAGACCACCGTGAATCTGATCTCCAACGGGATGCTGGCAATGCTGCGCGACCGGTCGCAGTGGACGGCACTGGGAGCCGACGGCGAACGGGCGCCCGCGGTCATCGAGGAAACGCTGCGCTACGACCCGCCGGTGCAGTTGGTGGCTCGAATTGCCGCTGACGACATGACGATTGGCGACACCCACGTCGTCATGGGCGACACGATGGTGCTGCTGCTGGCCGCGGCTCAGCACGACGCGAGCGAGTTTGACCAACCGGCGACCTTCAACCCCGATCGAAAAGCGTTCCGGCACTTGTCCTTCGGACGTGGACTGCACTACTGCCTGGGCGCGCCGCTGGCCCGGCTGGAGGCCGCCGTCGCGTTGTCAGCGGTCACGGCGCGCTTCCCCGATGCGCGTCTGGACGGTGAACCCGTCTACAAGCCCAACGTCACTTTGCGCGGGCTGGCGTCACTCGAGGTCGTGGTCTGAGTCAATCACGCGGCGTCGCCGGGCCGGTCGGCGTCAGTGCGACGACCGGAATGACCCGCGACGTCTTGCTTTCGTAGTCGGCGAATCCCGGATACTGCTGCGCCTGCTGCGCGTACTTCTCGTCGCGCTCTTTGCCTTCCAATTCGGTGGCGTGCACGTCGACGATCTCGTCGCCGACCTCGATGCGAGCATCCGGATTAGCTTTCAGATTCCAGTACCAGGCGGGGTTGTTGTCGGCACCGGCGTACGAGGCAAAGATCAAATATCGTTCGCCGTCAGCCCGATACATCATGATGTTGGTCCGCGGCTGCCCGCTGCGAGCACCAACGGTGTGCAAGACGACCAGCGGAGCACCTTCGAAATTGCCGCCTACCCGGCCGTGATTCGCCCGGAACTCGGCGATATTGCGTTCGTTGAAGTCGTTGCCGTCACTCATTTCAGGCAGTCTTCCCGGTTGAGCCGAGCCCGGGAACGATATCGCCGAGGTTGAACGTGATGGGACTGTCCAGTTGTGCGTAGGTACATGACGCCGGCTCACGGTCGGGCCGCCAGCGGTTGAACTGGGCGGTGTGCCGGAACCGCGCACCTTCCATGTGGTCGTAGCGCACCTCGACGACGCGGTCGGGTCGCAGCGGCACGAATGACAGGTCCTTGCCCGCGTTCCAGCGGGAGAACTCGTTCTTGCGCGGTGTGCGCTCGCCCGCTTCGTGAGCCGCCCAGTTCCACGGGTGATCGTCGAAACTCGTCACCAACGGCTGCAGCTCGGCGAACAGTCGCCGGCGTTCGGCCATCGGAAATGCCCCGATCACGCCGACCGACGCCAGCATCCCGTCGTCCTTGTACAGCCCGAGTAACAGCGAGCCGATCGCGTCGTCGCCGGATTTGTGCACGCGATAGCCGGCGACCACGCAGTCGGCGGTGCGCTCGTGCTTGATCTTGAACATGATGCGCTTGTCCGGCTGATAGATGATCGTCAACGGTTTGGCGATGACGCCGTCGAGACCCGCCCCCTCGAATTCGTCGAACCAGCGCTGCGCGGTGGCCAACTCCGTCGTCGCGGGGGTGACGTGAATCGACGGCCCCGACTTCGCTAACGCGTCGACCAATGCCGCGCGTCGCTCGGAAAACGGTCGCGCGGTGAAATCGACGTCGCCGAGGGCGAGCAGATCGAAAGCGATGAACGACGCGGGCGTCTTCTCGGCCAGCATCCGCACCCGCGAATCGGCCGGATGGATGCGCTGCTGCAGCGCCTCGAAATCCAGGCCGTGGTCGGTGGCGATGACGATCTCGCCGTCGATCACGCAGCGTTCCGGCAACTCGGCGATGGCCGCGGCAACCAACTCGGGAAAGTACCGGGTCATCGGTTTCTCGTTGCGGCTGCCGACCTCCACCTGCTCGCCGTCGCGAAAAAGAATCGACCTGAACCCGTCCCATTTGGGCTCATAGGACGCGTCCGGCGGGATCGATTTCACCGACTTGGCCAGCATCGGCGAAACCGGCGGCATTACAGGCAAGTCCATTTGCACATTGTGCTGGAACCCTGTGCTGGAATCGGGAGATGGCATCGCCAGCGGAGGAAATCGACGTCGACGGGATCGCGGTTCGGCTGACCAACCCGGACAAGGTGTACTTCCCGAAGCTTGGATCAGAAGGCACCAAGCGACGACTCGTCGACTACTACCGCGCCGTCGCGGCGGGCCCGATGCTGGCCTCGTTGCGAGACCGCCCGACCCATCTGCAGCGCTTCCCCGACGGCATCGACGGTGAGGAGATCTACCAGAAGCGCATTCCGCAACACCATCCCGACTACCTGGAGACCTGCCAAATTACGTTCCCGTCGGGACGGACCGCCGACGCGTTGCGGGTGACCCATCCGGCCGCGATCGTGTGGGCCGCGCAGATGGGCACGATCACGCTGCACCCGTGGCAGGTCCGCTGCCCCGATGCCGAGCACCCCGACGAGCTGCGCGTCGACCTGGACCCGCAGCCCGGCACCGGTTTCGCCGAAGCACGATCCGTCGCCGCTGACGTGCTGCGGCCGCTGCTCGACGAACTGGGGCTGGTGGGTTATCCCAAGACGTCTGGCGGTCGCGGCGTCCACGTGTTCCTGCGGATCAAAACCGACTGGGATTTCATTGACGTGCGTCGCGCCGGCATCGCGCTGGCCCGCGAGGTTGAGCGTCGTGCGCCAGACGCGGTGACGACGTCGTGGTGGAAGGAAGAACGCGGCAAGCGCATCTTCATCGACTTCAACCAGAACGCCCGCGACCGCACATTCGCGTCGGCTTATTCGGTGCGGCGCA
>Ga0302324_100026315_pt1 | contig 11125 bp, 10 predicted proteins | sample Palsa_T0_1_FD_201949 | JGI IMG/M metagenome (GOLD analysis project Ga0302324, IMG submission 201949) | Peat permafrost microbial communities from Stordalen Mire near Abisko, Sweden - Palsa_T0_1 | ecosystem: Environmental > Terrestrial > Soil > Palsa > Peat permafrost | place: Sweden: Abisko... | reverse complement strand
TCTCGGCATATCTGCGCCATGTGCGCAACGGCGAAGAGGTCGTGATCTACGACCGGAATGTGCTGATTGCGAAGATCGTGCCGACGGATTCGCCTGCGCCGGAGGTCGAAACAGTTCTGCACCGGACGGGGTTGACGGAAGAGGAAGCCCTCCTTGCCTCAACACGAAAGATGAAACCTCCTACCAAACAGATGGACTGGGACGCATTTTGGGCGTTGCCCCGTCCCACGGTTTCAGATGAGGCGGTTCGAGAAGCAATCGAGTGGGCTAAGGGCGATCGTTGATGGCAGACGCATTTTGGGATTCAAGCGCACTTGTACCAATTTGCGTTAAGCAACAGGCCTCTGTTTCCGCGTTAGCGCCCAGCGCCCACTATGGCATGGCCGTTTGGTGGGCAGCGCCGGTCGAGATGCGCAGCGCATTTGCTCGATTGGTGAGGATTGGCCAATTGACGGCGAACGAGCAGGTCCAGGCCCAGATTGCACTGGAAGATCTGCGCGCTAGCTGGTGAGAAGTCGAACCGGACGAGCCGCTTCGCAAGCAAGCGGAGCGCCTTGTCGACCGCTTTCCGCTCAAAGCTGCTGATTCGCTCCAACTGGCCTCGGCGTTGGCGTGGTGCCTGGGGAAGCCCGCTGGCCAAGCCTTCATTTCCGGAGACGCACAACTGGTTTATGCCGCCGAGCAACCGGGGTTTCAAACCATTTCAGTTTGAGTTTGTCACCGGCTTCGTTTCGCGATCCATGATTCGAATCCTCGTGCCCCCTCCGCACATCTGAGAGAATAATGGGAGTGATTCGAGCGTTTTCCATTCCGCAATTCTGCTTCGTGAAGCAAATAGGCCAACGTGCAAATCTGGCGCTGATTTTGCTCGCAAGCGTCCCGTTCGGCGCATCATGGGCGCTGGCGCAGGCGCCGAATCCGTCGTCTGCGGCAAATCCCTTCTATGGCAGCGTAACGGCGCACCCAGCCACGGATGAGACGCTGCAACTGTCTTTGGATGAGGCGGTGAAGCGGGGCCTGGAGAACAATCTTGGGCTGAAGCAGTCCGAAGCCGCGCAAAAAGCGCTCGATGGAGAAAAGCTGGAGGCGTTTCAGGCGTTTTTGCCGTTGATCCAGTTGAGCGGGGGCACAGGCGTTCACCAGTTCAACCTGGCGGCACTGGGCTTTAGCCCTGGTCTGCTCAACAAGTTCAAGTCGATTTTCCCTGGCGGCGTCGTTCCGCCAGGATTGTCGACAATCACCCGCGCCGATGTGACCCAGGGGCAATTTCAGTACAGCCAGACGCTTTTCTCCGGTCCGGTATTCGCCGGATTCAAGGCGGCCGGGGCGGCGGATCGCGCTGCCAACTTTGCCAGGATGTCGGCGAGAGGCGAGGTGGTTCAGCAGGTGGCGACGGCCTATCTGCACGCCCTTGCCGCGGCCAGCGAAGTGGACAATGCCAGGGCGCTGGAGTCGTCGGATCAACTCACCTTCGAACAAGCTCACGCGGCACATGAGGCGGGAACCGCTTCGAACCTCGACGAACTTCGCGCACGCGTGCAGTTGCAGGCCCAGCAACAGGCCCTGATCGCCGCACAGAATGCACTGGAGAAGGATTTGATTCTACTGAAGCGCGAAATCGGGATCGCTCCCGGGCAAAAGGTCGCACTCACTGACCCCACGCCTTCGAGCGAACTCGGTGCGCAAACTCCGGACGATGTTCGCGACATTGCTTACAAGAATCGCCAGGACTACCAGAATCTGCTGAATCAGGCGGTCGAATATAAGGCGATCCATGGCGCCTATCGCAGCTACCGGCTGCCGACGTTGAGCTTTGACGGGTACTGGGGAGTGACCACGGTAAACGATGCCGGCACGCACGGAACCTTCGCGGCCCAGGGCACGTTATCGATCCCTTTGTTTCGCGAGGCCAAACAACGCGGTGACGTTGAGGCGGCGCAGGCTCAGATGGACTCAGTCAATGGGCAGTTGGCAGATCTGCGGACGCACATCGACCAGCAGGTTCGCGTGGCGCTGCTGGATCTGGATGCTACGCGGCAGCTTGTCGAAGTGGCGCGGTCCAATGTGGAGTTGGCTACGCGCACGGTTTCCGACGAGACCGACCGTGTGAATGCAGGGGTCGACGACAATCTGCCTCTGGTGGAGGCGCAGTCGTCGCTTGCATCGGCCGAAAGCAACCTGATTGAAAGCCTCTACCAGTACAGCCTGGCAAAGCTCGCCCTGGCTCGCGCTTCGGGAGTGTTGGAAGCGCAGTATCGCGTCTACCTGGGGAAGTAACAAACCAAGCGATTCCGGGTCGTCGATCCCGGGCATGAAGCGCGAGAGTGGTTCGGTGATCGACACTCAGTTGAATGCCACAAATGCTGCTACGATCCATTCATCTCTCCCGTGTAACCTAGCGTATGGAGGTTCCGGCCGGATGCCCAGAACTCTCAGGGTGAAGTACTACGTTGCGCCCGATGCGGCGGCGCTCGCTCAGCACGCGGCACAGTACTTTGTTGAGATGGTTGGAGAAGCTGTGGCTGGGCGGGGACGCGCCCGCATCGCCATCAGCGGAGGTTCCACTCCCAAGGCCACGTTCCAACTGCTGGCGGACCCGAATCAGCCTTGGCGGTCGCGAATGCCCTGGAACGACATGGATCTCTATTGGGTAGACGAGCGGTGCGTGGGGCCCGACGACGCCCAAAGTAACTACCGCATGACGCGCGAGGCGCTGCTGGACCACGTTCCGCTCGCGCCGGCGCAGATTCACCGCATCGAGGGAGAACTGGATCCGCAATCAGCCGCGGACAAGTACGAGTCGGAGCTGCGAAACAGCTTTCGACTGGAGGGCGCGGAGAGCCCCCGATTCGACCTGGTGGCGCTGGGGATGGGCCCGGACGGCCACACCGCTTCGCTCTTTCCGCATACGGCGGCGCTCCACGAGATGAGCCGCATTGTGACGGCCAATCGTGTGCCGCAGATGGATATCTGGCGCATCACGCTGACGTGGCCAGTCATCAACGCGGCGCGGTCGGTTTTCTTCCTGATTGCCGGTGCTGACAAGGCAGAAGTGATAAAGGAAGTCCTGACTGGACCGCGTGATCCGGAGCGTCTGCCCAGCCAGCTGATATGGCCTTCGAGCGGTATACTTACGCTGATTCTGGACAAGGCCGCTGCCGCACTTTTGCCGCCCACCGATGAAGAAGGCTTCGGATTTTTTGAGAGGGAACAATGATTCTGGCCGGCGATGTCGGCGGCACCAAGGTTCATCTGGCGCTGTACGACTTTAAGAATGGAGAACTGGAGTATTCGCGGGACGAACGGTATGCGGCAAAAGAGTATGGGGGCCTCGAAGAAATCGTAAAGGAGTTTCTGGGCGGAGCAAAGGTGGATGCAGCGTGCTTTGGAGTGCCGGGGCCAGTCAGGAATGGGCGGCTGCGGCTCACCAATCTACCCTGGACGCTTGACAGCCGGGAGCTTTCAGCCGGCCTCGGCATCACGCATGTTTTTCTCATCAACGACCTTGAGGCGAACGGATACGGCGTGGCCGAGCTCTCGCCCGGCCAGATCTACACGCTGGCCGAAGGCGACGCCAGCCAGATTGGGAACCGCGCGCTGATCGCCGCCGGCACCGGCCTGGGCGAAGGGCTGCTGATGTGGAATGGACACACCCACGTTCCCTACCCTTCAGAGGGCGGCCACTCAGACTACGCGCCGCGCAACGAAGATGAGATCGATCTGTTGCGTTTTCTGAAGCAGAAGTACGACGGACGCATCAGCTTTGAGCGCGTGGTCAGCGGCATGGGCCTCACCAATGTCTACGATTTCCTTCGTGAGGTGCGCGGCATGGAGGTTCCCAAGTGGCTTGCCAAGCGCATGGCCGCGGAGGACCCCAACGCGGTGATCACGGAGTGCGCGCTGGCGGCCAAGAGCGAGATCTGCGAAAAGGCGCTGGACATGTTTGTGTCGGCGTATGGAGCGGAGGCCGGAAACCTGGCGCTGAAGATTCTCTCCGTGGGCGGCGTCTACGTGGGCGGCGGCATTGCGCCGCGCATCCTCGAGAAGCTGAAGGACGGCACATTCATGAAGGCTTTCACCGATAAGGGCAGGCTGTCGCAACTGCTCATCCACATGCCTGTGCGGATTATCCTGGAGAGCCGCGCGGCGCTGCTGGGCGCCGCGGCTTATGCCGAGGCACGCGCCGCGGAGATCAGCGGCGTAAGCATCCGGGCGGCGTCCATCAAGATTTAAGAAGCGAGGCGCGGAACCGAGGAGGGCTGGCCCAGTGGGCTTGGCCCTTTTTCATTCCTGGATCCATGTCGCTAAGAGCCCAGCGAGAAGACCACATTGACAGTCGTTTCAACCTCGACTGGCTCGCCGTTGAGCAAATACGGCTTGTAGGTCCAGTGCGACACGGACCAAAGGGCTGCAGCTATCAATGAAGGCCACGGCCCGGAGATCACCTTCAAATCGTGGATTCCGCCATCTGTGCCAATCGTCGCCTGCAGCACTACCGTTCCCTGCACCCGGGCATCCTTGGCGTCCTGGGGATATACCGGCACTTCTTTCTTGAAAAGGAAGCCCTGCGCCACGCCTCCAGCGATCGTCACCTTCTTCAGGTCTTGCACCACAACCTTGTCGCTCGAAGGTTTTGCATCGCGCACCGCGGCCTCGGACGGGGGTAACAGAGCAGGGTCGCTGGCCGCAATGCCATTCACGCCGTCGACAGTGGCCGTGAGGATCTTTCGCGCGCCTTCGAAAAAATCAATCTTCTCAGGGAGGTAGCGTCCCTGCACCTTGACGATGTGATCGAAAACCGTGGTCATGGAGCCGAGTGAATAGCTCACGCGCAGCACGGGGGCATCCGGGTCGAAGCAATAGGTGGGAAACAGCCCCAGCGGCACGCTCTGCACCTGGCCATGCTGCGGCATAATGCGAATCACCATTACGCATGGCATTTTTGCCTTGCCCATCGGGGCCATCTGCCGCTCGAGCCTGTACGTTTTTGGGTCAAGGTCGGCGGCGTCCGGCAATGGCGAAAAAAGCGCACTCTGCAGCTTGAACTCGAAGTAGTTCACCCGTTCGCCGCTTGCTTCATACGCATGCTTGCCGTCTGCCGTGTGCCAGTCGGTATGGGCGCCGGCCTCCCGTGTCCACGTGCTGCGGTAGACATCCGGCGAGGCCCACCAGTACTCGTAGGTTCCTTTCCCCGCGGGGTCGCCCTTTCCGTCGTAGACCTGGTAGCTGGCTTTGACGTGCCAGGGCTTGAGCGTCGCGGCCGAAAAATCGTACATCGGCGCAGCGGCAGCCAACATCCCCTTCGGATCAGTCGGCATGGGCGGATTTGTGCTGAGAGCAGCTTGAGCGAACGCGCCTGAAGTGCCCGCGACAAGAAGAAACACAACAGCGAATGTACGCATATTGGCGATAGGGTAGCAGGTGAATGCAAACCTGCAATAGGGAATCCAGGTACGGCAAAGCTTTCCGGTCAGATCCGCCGCCGCTTCCGGTTACTTAACCAGGGCAATTTCGATCTTCCTCGTGATCTCGTGCGGCACCTGCGCTCCGCACTTGGTGAGTTCCCGATCTTCGCATGTGCAATGGATCGTCTTCACCGTGTTGTCCATGCTGCCGCTCAGGATCTTGCCGTCGGTCAGATCGATCTTGAGCTCCACATCGAAGGTCTCCTTGCCAACGCTCGCCTCAAATTTGCCGTCGTTGGTCTTTTCGACCTCAACCCAGTTATTGGGGGTATCGGCGACAGGCGTCTTCATCCATTCGGCGGTGAGGTGCACGGTCGGCTTTGCGGGCGGGAGATGGCGGATGCGGATCAGCGCGGTGTGTTCGGCATCGTTGGTGCTCTTCCAGGTCATGTCGAAGGCGATCGAGTCCTCGCCCAGCAGGACATATGTGCCGTCCGCCCACGAGGGGTTGAACGGCACCACGAAATAGAAGTGATCGCCCGGCTTCTTCAAAGCGCCCATCCGGTTCGCCAGCCACTCGTCGGTAAAAAAAGTCATGAAGTCAGTGACGGGGCCGATGATCGCGCGATCAACTTTGCTGAGGTCGGGCATTCCAGGCATGTATACGGGATCGAGAGAGACTTTCTGGCGGTATGCCTGCGTCTCGGCGGAGAGCGCGAGAGGCTTGCCGTCGGACTCCATGCCGGACCAGCGATACTGCTCAACGAACGGACCAAATTTGCCCGCGGAGCTAACCTTTCCCACGATGCCGTCCGCACGGACGGTGTAGTGCCACGCTTCATTCTGGCCCTTCATCTGATAGGCGAGCGTTTCGCCTTCGCGATAGGTGCGGTGGAGGGGATACTGCGGCAACGGAGGCGGCGGGGGAGGGGGAGCGAGGGTCTGGCCGGCCAGGGACGCCGCGCCTGCAGCCACAAGGAGCAACGCAATGGTGCAAAGCTGCGACCCGTAGCCTGCCGGTTGGTACACTTCCGCTTCGTCGTTGCCTGAAATTCCAGCGTTCATCGTTACCTCTCATCCTGTAAGTACGCGGGTCTGCCCTTTAGGTGACAAAAAATCTATTCGCTGGACGATCCCGCCTAGCGCCGCACGGCCGAGCCGAGGGTGCCGATGGTGCCGTGATAGAAGTACTGACCGAGCCCGATGGTGAAGAGCCAGCAGCCGTAGAGAGCGTGCTCGAAGCTGGAGATAGCGAGAGAGTCTGTCTCAGCATAGCGCGCGGCGAAGAGCAGCCCGCCGCCAAAGGAGAGCACGACCGCCAGGCTGTTGCGAAAGATGATGTGCAGGAACGCAAACGCCGCGGCGCTGGCGACGATCATGGGCCACTTGCCGGGGAAGATCGCAGCATATCGTTCGAAGAAGAAGGCCCGGTAAAGGAGGCCTTGCGGGTAGACCGAAACGACGGGATAGGCCACCATGACCACTGCCCAGAAGGCCGGATGCTGGCGGACGAAGCTGAACTCAAGCTCAGGCGCGAAGCGCCGGACACCGAGCCAAAGCATCAGCGCGACAGCAACGAAGATGGTGAGAATGAGGCCGAGCCGCGAAGACAGTTGGCAGGCATTCCACAGCCTGGCGCGGTCAAAATGAGGGTCGCGGAGGAGCTGCCAGAAAGCGTAGCCGGCAACAATCCACAGGACTGGCAGGGCCGGGAGCTTGACAGGCGAAAATCGATAGCCGAGCGGGAGCGCAACAAACAGCACAACCAACTCCACGATCAATGCGGCACGCGTCATCCCGCTCACTTTCCCCGCTCACTTCCCCTGCTGCATCCGCGTTGCCGTCATCTCGCGGAACACCGTGCATGCAGCGCCGCGCAGGTCCTTCGCCTCACCCACCGAACCCTCGCTCGTGAACTGCACATAGTTCCCCGCCTCGCCGAACTGCGGCCATTCCGGCAAACCGGTGCCGTTTGGATTCCCTGTCCTGGCGAAATTCGTAAAGTAGCCCTCCACCATGTCCGCCACTTTGGCGTCCGCCGACTGGTTTGCATCTGCCGGGTTCCCCACCTTCAAATAGATCCCCATCACAAACGTCAACTCGGTGCCGTGAATCGCGAAGGGCTGCCCCGGAACCGGGTGGTTGAACTCATACTCAAACGCCGGATGATGCGCCGCCGTATGCAATCGCGCTTCAGTCGTCGACGGGCACCGGAACATTGAGTCCGCCATCCATTGGTCCGCTGCCGATCCATACATAGCATCGGCTGTTCCCGTTCCTCCATCGGCGAGTCCATACAGTTTCAACACCTCCGGTGAATGCTCTCCTGCCCTCATCGCGATTAACCCTCGCACCTGGTCAAGCGTCAGAATTCCCGCCTCCTCCCTGGTGGTCGTCCCAAACAGCAGCGGGATCGCCGACTCCTCGCCTGCCGCAAACACCTCCGCCGGGTCTCGTGTGAGCACCCAACCATCCACATCGGGACCAAACTGGTGCGGGTCGTGCGCATTCAGCTTCTTGATCAGGTCCGCCGCCGGGCTTGCTCTCAAGTATGCAATCTGCCCCGCTCCCTCGGGCGCCCCCATTGTTGCCGCAAACCGCTTGCCCGTGTCTTCCCCCGCACGCAGCGACACGATTGGTGGGTAGAATAGCGCCGCGCCGCTCTCCTGGATCGCCTTCTGAAACAGCCCCTTCGCCGTCGAGGTCATGAGGATCCCTGTGTCGACAGACCCCGCTGACTGCCCAAACACCGTAATGTTCTTCGGGTCGCCCCCGAACTGCTCGATATTCGCGATCACCCACTTCAACGCCAGAATCTGGTCCATCAGCCCGTAGTTTCCCGATGCGTGATGCGCCGACTCCCGTGTTAACTCGGGATGGGCCAGAAACCCGAACAGCCCCAGCCGGTAGTTGACCGATACCAGCACCACGCCGTGGTTCGGCAGCGTGCCATCGGTGTAAAGCGCGCTCATCGCCGTCCCGCCCGCGTTCGCGCCGCCATGAAGCCAGAACATCACCGGCAGCAGCTTGTTCTTCGGCCATTCCGGAGTCACCACGTTCAGGTACAGGCAGTCTTCCTGGCCGGTCCCGGCGTCGTGGTGATTCCACCAGCCAAGGTCCGGTTGTGCGCACGGTGCGCTGTAGGTCTGCGCGGTCCGAACGCCCGTCCAGGGCTCCGCCGGCAACGGCTCGTGCCACCGCAGCTCCCCGACCGGCGGCTGCGCAAAAGGAATCCCGAAGAACCGCGCACCGCCCCCAATCCTTGCCATTCCTCTCACCTGGCCGCCACTCGTCTTCACCACCAGCGGATCGCCCTGCGCCCTCGACGACGGCAATAGCGCAGTGACAGAGGCCAGGAATACGATGGCCGCGAACATTTCCCACTTATCCCATCTGGACCTCTCAAGCCGTTTCACGCTCCATCCTCCGGCCAACCCAAAACTTCGCCAATTCTAACAACCTCGCGCTGCGAGACTGTTGCGTTGGCGCGGCTGCGGGCGGATGTCCACGGATTCCATACTTTTCCCGCTATCCTGTAACCACTACTGCATGACTTTCGCGCACACCATCGGCCAGACTCGCTACAGCTTCAAGGACCTGCGCGAGCTGCTGGCCAAAGCGACGCCGATGCGGAGCGGCGATGCGCTGGCCGGGTTGGCCGCGGCCTCGGCCGAAGAGCGCGTGGCGGCACAGTGCGCCCTCGCCGATCTTCCGCTGAGTCATTTTCTTGAAGAGCATTTGATCAAGTATGAAGCCGACGAGGTGACGCGGCTGATTGTCGACACGCACGATCGGGCGGCGTTTGCGCCGCTTCGTTCGTTGACGGTAGGTGAGTTTCGCAACTGGCTGCTGTCGGACGAGGCGACATCCGAGCGCATTGGAGCACTTTCAGCGGGGATTACGCCGGAGATGGCTGCCGCGGTGAGCAAGCTGATGCGCGTGCAAGATCTGATTGCCGCAGCGGCAAAGGTTCGCGTAGTGACGCGATTCCGAACAACGGTCGGGCTCGCCGGCCGGCTGAGCGCGCGGTTGCAGCCCAACCACCCGACCGACTCACCGGAGGGGATTGCGGCCGCGATCCTTGATGGCCTGCTGCTCGGCTCAGGCGATGCGGTGATCGGAATCAATCCGGCTGCGGACGACGTAGCCTCCACCGGCAGGCTGCTGCGGATGATCGATGCGCTGCGCAGACGGTTTGAGATTCCGGTGCAAAGTTGCGTGCTGGCGCACATAACTACGCAGATGGCTGCGCTCGAGGCCGGTGCGCCGGTGGATCTGGTATTTCAGTCGATCGCTGGGACTGAAGCGGCGAACCGCAGCTTTGGAGTGAGCCTGGCGCTGCTGGGCGAGGCCGATGACGCAGCGCGTGCGCTTAAACGCGGCGGAGTCTGCGCCGATGGAAGCACCGGTGACAACGTGATGTACTTTGAGACAGGGCAGGGATCGGCGCTCTCGGCCAACGCGCATCATGGAGTCGATCAGCAGACGCTTGAAGCGCGTGCGTATGCAGTGGCGCGGCGATTCCGGCCCATGCTGGTGAACACGGTGGTCGGATTTATCGGACCCGAGTACCTCTACGACGAGAAGCAGATTCTGCGGGCAGGCCTCGAAGATCATTTTTGCGGGAAGCTGCTCGGCCTGCCCATGGGCTGCGATGTCTGCTATACGAACCATGCGGAAGCGGACCAGGACGACATGGATTCGCTGCTGACACTGCTAGGAGTGGCCGGAGTGAATTACATCATGGGCGTTCCGGGCGCCGACGACGTGATGCTCAACTACCAGAGCACGAGCTTTCACGATGCGCTTTACGTCAGGCGTGTACTGGGGTTGAAGCCTGCGCCGGAGTTTGAGACATGGCTCGAAGGCGAGAAGTTCAAGCAACTCAGCCGCGAGGCCGATCATCCTGAAAGGCTGCTGTCCGCATGAGCGATATCGAAACGAATTCGCGGGAGAGCGGCGGGGCGCTCGCGGCGCGGCTGCGTGCGTTGACCCCGGCGCGGGTGGGACTGGGCCGCACTGGCGTAAGCCTGGAGACGCATGAGCTGCTGGATTTTCAACGCGCGCATGCCCAGGCCCGCGACGCGGTGCACAGCCGGTTGGATGCGGCGGCGCTGGCGGTGGAGTTGGAGCGGTCGACGCAGCTTGAGGTTCTTCGCATGCGTTCGGCGTGCGGCGATCGAGCCACGTATCTTCAGCGGCCCGATCTGGGCCGGATGCTGGATGAGTCGAGCCGCGCGCGACTCGCGCGTCGAACCGACGGATCTGGCCACGAGGCAGGCTGCGAGCTGGCCGTGATTGTTGCGGATGGGCTGTCCGCGCTCGCGGTGGAGCGGCATGCGGTTCCTTTGCTGGTTGAGTTGCTGCCGCGGCTCGACGGCTGGTCCATCGGTCCGATCGTTGTGGTCGAGCAGGGACGCGTTGCGATTGGCGATGAGATCGGGTTCGCGTTGAAGGCCCAGATCTCCGTTGTGCTGATTGGCGAGCGGCCGGGCCTTAGCGCGCCGGACTCGCTGGGCGCGTATATTACGTGGGAACCGCGGCCTGGCCGCAACGATGCCGAACGCAATTGTGTTTCAAACATCCGCGTCGAGGGCCTGAGTTACCCGCAGGCCGCAGGGCAGTTGCGGGCGTACTTGTCTGAGGCCCGCGGGCGGCGGCTGACAGGCGTCGATCTTAAGCTCGATTCTGGTACGGAAAGGTTGATTGGAAGATGAAGC